>Ga0209278_1000070_pt1 | contig 175620 bp, 139 predicted proteins | sample JI81BgreenDNA_FD_187504 | JGI IMG/M metagenome (GOLD analysis project Ga0209278, IMG submission 187504) | Wastewater effluent complex algal communities from Wisconsin, to seasonally profile nutrient transformation and Carbon sequestration -... | ecosystem: Engineered > WWTP > Effluent > Algae... | reverse complement strand
GTTCTTGAATCCTGTCAGTCCCGAATATCGCGTTAGATCTCTTACATCTTAAGCCATCGCTGGGTCGCTGACAGGCTTCAATTATACTCCAAATCATCCTTATTTTTCATCGAACAAACCTAAGGTAGCTATCGGGATGGTTGGGATAGTAGGGTCGAATTGCTCCAGTAAAGCTGTCGGGATCGACCCGGGCTAGAACTGGACTTCAGAGATGCTGAGCAGAATCTACGCTCAGGTGGGTTGTCTGTCATGGAAAGGAAATGATTTAATGAAATGCAAAAGAGACTCACAGAATTTCAAAATGATTCAACCATTCCTTATTCGTGATAAAATTCCCCTTTGAATCCTTTGTGAAAAATATTGCATTCTGATTTTCATCGATTAAGAGAGTATCTGGAATAAAATTGCTGTCTTCTATTTTCTTGCTGAAAATAATCAGATCACCTTTTATTACATATTTCCATTTTGTGATTTCGAAATAGCCAAACATACCGCTTTCATGATTTTCGACCACACCATTCTCTCTAAAAATTAATATATTGGAAGATAGATCATCAATTAAAGTTGCTGTCATTACTTTTTTAGACTTGAATATTTCAGCATGATATATATTAAACCAAAGCACAAATAGAATTACAGCTAAGTGTGCTATCAGCTTTGGTTTACTTGTTTTACTTCCATTCCATACCAATGAAATTGCAGTGTCAAAAAATGAAATAATGTAAAGGACAAGGAAAGGCAATAAAACAAGACCATAAGAAAGAAACCAAAGGATCATGCCGCCAAAAAAGTCGGTAATTATCCATCCAATCACAACTGAACAAGAAATTATTGCAGTTATGTCAAAAATTATTTTCTTGGTTTTTAATGTAAACATTTAATTTAAATTGAGTTATAAAATAAAATTGGCAATTGAATAAAATTTCAAATTCGGTTGAATAGTCTAGCGTGGTTGCAAACTTAGGTCTGTCAAATTATGATCATTTTTATAACAAAGTAAAGAATTATCCCTCCAGTGACCAATGTCAAAAGTCCATTTAGAAACCAATGCCTCCTGACCCAATCTTTAAACAAAAACAAATTCAGCAGACTAATTAGGAATAATCCACAGACTAATGAAATGATGGAGTAAATTCTCAAAACAAACTGAATTTGAGAGCTGGGATGAAAACCATCACTTAAAATTAGAATAATAAGCCAGAAAAACATACAAACAACTGTCCATGAGCAAAACAGTCCAACAGGATTGAAAATTAGTTTTCTCATATTTCAGCTAAAATAAAATAGAAGTCATTTTTTAAAATTTCAAATTCGTTTGGATAGTCGAGCGTAGTTGCAAACTACGCTCAGTCCAACGTCAGACTACACCTAGATGGGGGGGATCAGGGAATAGTAAGTTCTAGATTTTCATTTCTCAGCGAATTGCAAATTCGTTTGGATATGAAGGCGTTTTTCAAACTACGCCTAGTTCAGCGTCAGACTACACCCAGGCGGGGCTACACTAAGAAGGGATGATTAGACTGCTTATTTTTAAATCAATAAAGATTTTGTTCTAGAATAATATCAAATCCGAATAGTCCTTTCTGAGTTACCAAAGTCACTTCAGTGTATTCATCTATTTTTGAATAATAGGAAGATGAGAAAACAAGTTCTTTTTTTAGACCTTCATAGATGATTATAAAAGTTGGCTTTCGATTACCTCTATCTCCTTTTCTCCCTGGTAATGAACTTCTTTCTTCAATGGTGAAGTTTTTAATCTGTTTCTTAGAATTAGCCAAATAGTAGTTGGAAATCATGAAAATCGAACATAAAGAAAATCCCCATGCAACAGTATATTGTAAAATTGCGAAAAATAAATTCCCTCCTTCTTTCTTATAAGTAGATATGTATTTTTTATAGTTTAACCAAGATTTCCATGCCCCAATAAGAATAACAATCATAAAAGGAATCCAAAACGGAATGATGGTTTTCCTGTAGATATTGATTTCCCAAATTATCAGGATTAATCCAGTTAATAATCCTACAAAATCTCGAGTGCGTCGATTTCCCTTACTCATTCTTTTATCTTAAAAACTTTATCTTTTATTTCAATAATAGGAATTAATGAAATCAAACTTCTTTCTGCTTTGCTTAGTTTCCCCGCTCGGGATAGTCAAATCTTTGTTTATGTTAAAGATATGAGTTTGCAACTACACCCAAATATTCCAACCAATTTCTAGTTGGCTAATTTGTTTTCATTTTTCTCAATCAAGATTTTTCGATCCAAACCTTTGATCTTTTTGAGGTCAAATTCTCGAGTATTAGCGAAATAAAATAAACCATTACAGTCCAAAAACCAATATTTACAAGAATCCATGCGAATGAATCTATAATTAGTGTATCCCATTTTACTGGCCAACTAAGCATAAAGGCAATGGTTTCCTTGTACCAATTTGTCGATCCCCAAGTAACAAGGAAAATGGAGCCAACTGTAATAGCAAGCGTGTAAATGATCAAAAAGCTAATAGTTAGCCGTATTGTAATTTTTTGTTTTACAACCATTTTTCATTTTTAGAACCACCATATTTTAGATCGCACTTCCTTACTTCAACCCCTCCAAATAACTCACCAAATCCACCAACTCCTGTTCGCTTAGTGGGAAGGCGGGCATCAGGGATTCGGAGAGTTGGGTGATGGAGGCGATGTCGGGGAGCTTGTAGATGGTTTGTTCGCTGCTGCCGACGAGCTTCACGATCAGGTCGTTTTCGGTCTTGGAGTTAACGATGCAGCGGATTTCCTTGCCGTCCTTGAACTTCACGAGTTGGGTTTCGTAGCCGAAGCCCATGCCTTCGGAGGGATTGATGATTGCATTGATCAGCCCTTCCCGGCTGAGTTTGGCGCCGATTTGGGTTAGGGCAGGACCGAAGTCGACTCCTTCGTTGCCGATCTTATGGCAGCTTAGGCAGTAGGAGGTGGCGAGGGTTTTCCCGCTTTCCACGTTGCCTTTTGCAGAGAGCATCTTCACCAAGTCGTAGCCTTGCGCGATGCTGTCCCCGTATTTTTCCACGGCGAGTACGCGGATGTTGCCGTTCCAGCTGCTCATCAGGATCTTTTGAGCGATGGGCAGGAGGTCCGCAGGTACTTCATCTGCCTTGGCAAACTCCCACAGCACGGGTTCAGACTGATAGCCTTTGGCTTCTTCCATGGCAGCAGTGCGGATGGCTGTGGAGGCTTTTTCATTTTTCCAGAACTTGCTCAGGAGCTTGGCCATGTCAGGCGTATCCACTGCACCAAACTTGCGGATGGCGGCAATGGCCTTCACCTCGTCCGGATTTTTCATCGCCTGCTCGATTTCCGCCATACCGTAAAGCGAGGCAAAAAGTCCGGCTGCCTGATTGGCCAGCCCACGATTTTCCTCTTGATAAGCTAAGCCTAGCAGTCGATCTTTTTGATCTTTGAGCTGGTATTTGCGGACGATCTCAAGGAAGTCCCGGTCGTCGGCGATTTCTCCCGCTTTGGTTTTGGCCAGGGTAAGGAGTTGCGCATCGGGGGTTTTGGCATCAAAGGAAGCCTGCCGGAGGATGATGACCTGATCTTCGCTGTGCCCTTTGGCTAGGAGATTTTTCAGGCTTTGGTTTTTCAGTGCGGCGGTTTGGAAGTCCAAAGCTCGGTAGTAGCGGTGGTCTGCGGGGCTGTTTTCCGCTAGGATCAGTTCCTCCAAGAGGGCAGGAGTACCCGTCGATCTCGATCTCCAGATCAGGTCTTTGGCCTCGGCCGAGTTGGTCCAGCCATCACCGACTTTGGCCAGATAGGCCGGCAAATAGCTATCCCATCGGTATTCTGCGGCGATGCCTAGTGCCTCCAAATACCAGCGATCCCCGCTGCGATAGCCTTCGGCGAGTTTCAGCCACACCTCCGGAGCATCCTCGTATCGGATGGCTACCGCCACTTCCCGACGCACCTGATCGGAAGGATCGGCAGCAAGTGCGAGCAAGAAGGCAGCGTCTTTCATTCCGTTGATGCGGGAAGCACGAACGGCGGCTACTCGGATGTTTTCGTCTGCATCGGTAGCCGCTTTTTGGATGTACTCATTGCCATTGGGCAGCTTGGTCAGCAACCAAAACGCTCGGGCTTTCATGCGGGAGTCTCCGGATGCATAGAGTTTTTCCAGCGCGTCTTTGGCCTCGGCACCTTTTTCCCGAAGGGCCATAAAGGCCTTGAAATGAATCGCCCGATTGGGATTTTGTAGGAGTTCGATGAGGGATTCAATCGAGGAATAATCCGGTGCTTCGACTGAATACTTGGATTTTTTTGGAGCCAAGCGATAGACCCGGCCTTTGTCCAGATCACCCACGGCATGGCCGCCCACTCCCGGATCGTACCAGTCGGAGATGAAGATCGAGCCATCCGGCGCGACCGTCACATCGGAGGGACGGAACCAGTTATCGCGTTTGTTGCCATCCAGGATCGGTTTCACCTCCCCCGTAAATCCAGCGCCTGAAGTTGCCACGGGATACATGCGGATTACATTCGGACCGGCATCGGCATGGATGACCTGATTTTGGTATTCCGCAGGAAGGAGCTTGCCTTCGTAGACGAGGATACCTGTCGGCGAACCCGCATAGTTTTGGATCAGGTTAGGCACTACCCCAGGATCGTTGAGGTGCCAGTGCTGACGCCAGACGGAGTCTTCCATATTCACGCGTCGGGTCCTCCAGTCGGACTTGGTCATTTCGTCTTTGAACCCATAGTTCCCATAGTCCATCACGTAATTGATCCGGGTGGAGCGGTTGCCATCGTCGTCGTTGTCACTTTGCCACATGCGTCCATAGCTGTCCACGGCGAGTTCGTAGTTGTTTCGGAAGTTCCAGGCCAGTACTTCCGGATTGCTTCCGTCCGGATCGCAGCGGAAGACCATGCCTTCCTGATAGGGGGCTGTCTCGGAAGTCACCGGGCGACCCATCGGATCCAAAATCGGCGTTCCGTCGGCATGATGGAGTCCTTTTCCTTCGTTTCCATAGTTGAAATAGAGTTTGCCGTCAGGTCCAAATGTAAAGGCGTGCATGCCGTGGTCGTGCTGTACCCCGCCCACTCCGGTGAAGAGCACTTCTTTGCTATCCGGCACATCGTCCCCGTTTTCATCCGTGAAGACAAAGACATTGGGGCTGACGGAGACAAAGACTTTATTTCCAAAAACTGCGATTCCCAAAGCTGCATTGATGTCGGTTCCTTGGTAGAAGACCGTGGATTTATCGGCTTGGCCATCTCCGTCCGTATCTTCTAAAATCAAAATCCGATCTCCCTCTGCCTTGACCGGGTTTTTTGGATTGAGTTGATTTCGATAGTTGTACGCTTCGGTGATCCAGACTCGACCTCGGTCATCGATATCCATGTTGGTCGGGTTCATCAACATGGGTTCGGAGGCAAAAAGTGTCAATTGCAGTCGATCATCCAATACTTCGATTCCATCCAGGGCAAACTCCACCGAGCGCTTTTGCTCGTCGCTGAGGGCATCGTATTGTTCTTGGGTGAGTTGGGGTTTGGTGGTATCGCAGGAAAAAGTGAAAAGGCTCAAAGCGGCCAAGGCTAGAATAGGTTTTTTCATAGGTTTTTGGGGTTATTGAATTGATTTCTCTTGAAAATCAATCGAATTACAAAATAGAGGGAATGCGTTTGAGATCAAAGAAAATTTAACTGCGGAGGCTTTTTAACCACGAAGGACTCCAAGGATAAAAGAGGAGTTCGGTAAGAGAGGATTTGTTGGATTTCCTCGGCTGTCCTGCGTCTCCAGACGCTGGACTGGTTTCAGTCAAAGAAAAATGCTGCTTTCGGAGAAGTATAATTTTACCGCGAAGAACGCGGAGAATCGCAAAGGTTTTTAACCACGAAGGACTCTAAGGATAGAGGAGTTCGCTAAGAGAGGATTTGTTGGATTTCCTCGGCTGTCCTGCGTCTCCAGACGCTGGACTGGTTTCAGTCAAAGAAAAATGCTGCTTTCGGAGAAGGATAATTTCACCGCAAAGACGCAGAGAAGCGCAAAGGTTTATAACCACGGAGGACTCGGAGGGTAAAGAGGAGTTCTCCAAGGAATGATTTTTTAGGTTTCCTAGGCTTTCCTGCATCTCTGTTGTCCTGCGTCTCCAGACGCTGGACTGGTTTCAGTCAAAGAAAAATGCTGCTTTCGGAGAAGGATAATTTCACCACAAAGACGCAGAGAAGCGCAAAGGTTTTTAACAACTGAGGACTCGGAGGGTAGAGAGGAGTTTATCAATAGATGAATTGTTTGTCTTCAATCATTTTTTTCAATTCATTTTTTTTGAGAACGCAGAGAAAAAGCTGACGCTTTTTGGAATGGGTTTACCGAGAAGAACGCGGAGAATCGCAAAGGTTTTAACCACGGAGGACTCTAAGGATAGAGGAGTTCGCTAAGAGAGGATTTGTTGGATTTCCTCGGCTGTCCTGCGTCTCCAGACGCTGGACTGGTTTCAGTCAAAGAAAAATGCTGCTTCCGGAGAAGGATAATTTCACCGCAAAGACGCAGAGAAGCGCAAAGGTTTATAACCACGGAGGACTCGGAGGGTAAAGAGGAGTTCTCCAAGGAATGATTTTTTAGGTTTCCTAGGCTTTCCTGCATCTCTGTTGTCCTGCGTCTCCAGACGCTGGACTGGTTTCAGTCAAAGAAAAATGCTGCTTCCGGATAAGGATAATTTCACCGCAAAGACGCAGAGAAGCGCAAAGGTTTTTAACAACTGAGGACTCGGAGGGTAAAGAGGAGTTTACCAATAGATGAATTGTTTGTCTTCAATCATTTTTTTCAAATCATTTTTTTTTGAGAACGCAGAGAAAAAGCTGACGCTTTTTGGAATGGGTTTACCGCGAAGAACGCGGAGAATCGCAAAGGTTTATAACCACGGAGGACTTGGAGGGTAGAGAGGAGTTCTCCAAGGAATGATTTTTTGGGTTTCCTAGGCTTTCCTGCATCTCTGTTGTCCTGCGTCTCCAGACGCTGGACTGGTTTCAGTCAAAGAAAAATGCTGCTTCCGGAGAAGTATAATTTTACCGCGAAGAACGCGGAGAAGCGCAAAGGTTTTTAACCACGGAGGACTCTAAGGATAGAGGAGTTCGCTAAGAGAGGATTTGTTGGATTTCCTCGGCTGTCCTGCGTCTCCAGACGCTGGACTGGTTTCAGTCAAAGAAAAATGCTGCTTTCGGAGAAGTATAATTTTACCGCGAAGAACGCGGAGAATCGCAAAGGTTTTTAACCACGAAGGACTCTAAGGGTAAAGAGGAGTTCTCCAAGGAATGATTTTTTGGGTTTCTTAGGCTTTCCTGCATCTCTGTTGTCCTGCGTCTCCAGACGCTGGACTGGTTTCAGTCAAAGAAAAATGCTGCTTCCGGAGAAGGATAATTTCACCGCAAAGACGCAGAGAAGCGCAAAGGTTTTTAACAACTGAGGACTCGGAGGGTAGAGAGGAGTTTATCAATAGATGAATTGTTTGTCTTCAATCATTTTTTTCAATTCATTTTTTTTTGAGAACGCAGAGAAAAAGCTGACGCTTTTTGGAATGGCTTTACCGAGAAGAACGCGGAGAAGCGCAAAGGTTTATAACCACGGAGGACTCCAAGGATAAAAGAGGAGTTCATAAAGAGGTAATTTGTTGGTATTCAATAAATTATTTTTAAGAACGCAGAGAAAAAGCTGACGCTTTTTGGGATTCAAGAGTGGCTTCAGATCAATTCTGTTGTCCTGCGTCTCCAGACGCTGGACTGGTTTCAGTCAAAGAAAAATGCTGCTTTCGGAGAAGTATAATTTTACCGCGAAGAACGCGGAGAATCGCAAAGGTTTTTAACCACGGAGGACTCGGAGGGTAAAGAGGAGTTCGCTAAGAGGTGAATTGTTGGGTTTCCTCGGCTGTCCTGCGTCTCCAGACTCTGGACAGATTTTTATCTAACAAAAATGCTGCTTTCGGAAAAGCAGCATAATAGCGGGGGCTGGCATGTATTGAGTTCAAAAACTCCTTAATTCCCTCAATTTCTCAATGTTTCAAAAAAATCACTAACTCCTCTATTGAGCAAAACTCTTGTTTCTCAAACCTGATCAAAAACGGTTCAGCCGATACCGAAACTGCTGAATCCAAGCTATGCGTTCCAACTTTGATCAGTGCCTTTTTCACCCAAAAAACCAATTCCTCAGGTCCCTGAATCTCAAATTTCAACTCCCGAATCTCCATTTCCATTTTTCCCCGCTCAATACTGAACCTGTACTTGTCACCTGGAAGCAGCTGGTTGATCTGACCGGACAGGATGAGATCTTCGGGTTTGCCGGAGATCAGGGGCGTACCGCAATTGAGCAACCAAAATCGGTCCGCAGTCTCGATGGCAATGTCCAGATCATGGGTCACGACCAAAATCGCTTTTTGCTGGGAATGGGCGATTTCCCGCAACAAACTCATGATCTCAAAGCGATTGACCAAGTCGAGATGGGCTGTAGGTTCGTCGAGAATCATTACCTGTCCATCCTGCGCCAAAGCACGGGCAATCATCGCTTTTTGGCGCTGACCATCACTTATTTCGCTGAGTCGCTCATCCTGGAGGTAGGTGATTTTGGTGTCGGAAAGGGCTTTTTCCACCACCTCTCGATCGGTAGGATTCAGCTTTCCGGACCAACCGGTATGCGGTGTTCTACCCAAAGCCACCAATTGCCCGACGGTCATATTTCCGGGGAAAATGGGGTCTGTCAGTACCACAGCGATGCGTTTGGCGAGTTCTTCCGGAGAAAAGCCAGTGATGGATTTTTGATCAAGTTGGAGGTGTCCTTTCCAAGGTTGGATTTGTCCCAAAATGGCCTTGATCAGGGTGGATTTTCCTACGCCGTTTGGACCGAGTAGACATGTGAGTTCGCCCGAAAAAAGCGCAAAATCCAAGTCGGAAAGAATTTCTTTGTTGACTTTTCGGTGGACATAGCCCAGCGAAATGCCGGTTCCTGATAAGGCGATTTGTCGGGACGCGTGCTTCATCGGATCAAAAGTCTTTGCTGAAGTTTTTTCTCAAAATCAACGTAATCACAATCGGCGCCCCAACCAGAGAAGTGACTGCATTGATCGGAAGCGTACTCGCCAAACCGGGCAATTGGCCCACGGCATCGCAGAGCAAAAGTAAAATTGCTCCGATCAATGCTGAACCCGGGAACAGAACCCGGTGATCCGAACTTTTCCAAACCATCCTTGCCAAATGCGGTACAGCAATCCCCAAAAAGGCAATCGGACCGCAGAAGGCGGTGATTCCTCCAGCCAAAATCCCCGTGCTCAAGATCATCACCCAGCGCATTTGTCCCGTTCGGATGCCCATGCTTCGGGCGTAATTTTCTCCCAACAGCAGGGCATTGTAAGACTTGATCGAAAGGAAAACGGGTAAACTTCCCAAAGCAATCAGAATCCCCAGAATAGAAACCTGAGTCCAGCCCAAAGCCCCCAAACTCCCCATCGACCAGACCGTGTAAAGCTTCAGGGCTTCCGCACCGGAGAAAAAGGATAAGACCGAAACCACCGCAGAAACCGCACTTCCAAACATCAATCCCACGATCAATAAGGTCATGCTGTCCTTGACCCGCCAAGCCACTAGACTCACGCCCGAAAGTACCAATCCCGCTCCCAAAATGCCTGCTGTGGCGATCGCCCAAGAGTTGATTCCACTCAAGGCAAAACCCAAAGCCGAGCCCGCCAACATCAAAATGGCCACACCCAAACCAGCACCCGAACTGATACCCAAAACGAAGGGACCAGCCAATGGATTTCGGAAAAAAGTCTGCATTTGTAAGCCGCTCAAGCTCAGTCCGATTCCTGCGAAAATGGCGACCAAAGCCTTCGGAAGGCGGTAATTCAAAATGATTTGCTCCCAGGAAGTTTTGGCCCAATCTCCTGAAGTCAATCCGCTGACGATTTCTCCAAAGGGAATCCATACCGAACCCAGACTCAGGTTGAGCAAAAAGCCCAGCCCGAGAAGCAGGAAGGCAATGGGGAAGAGGTAGGTTCGGAGAGGCATTTATTTTTTTTAAAGAGGTTTGTGGGGACACTAACCTCGGCGATGAAGGATTTATAATTTGTTGATTTTGCTTTTCCAGATTTCCCAATACTTCACTTTCATTTCTTCTGGAAGGAAAGAAGATTGGATTAACTTTTCTACTTTCTCATTGGCATTGATAAATTTTGCGTAGCTATTTGAAATTGCTTTTTCCGGTATATTCAAACTCGCAGCAAACTTGTCAAAGTCCACCTTTGTAATTTTTCTTTTTTTGCCATTCAGGGTAAGGGCGAGTTCTTCAGCGTCGGCTGGGAATATCAGATTGACATTAAGCAGATCATAGGCAGGTGATAGCGAAACAGTCCGGTCTGGATGATGTATCAGCGTAAAATTTTTCAGATGCATATCATTGTTGCCTGTGAGATAGCAAAAAAGAACCAGTTCGAAGAAGTTTATCGTGTCCAGTCCTTTATTTGTGCAATAAGTTGAAATGAGTTTTCCAGCTTTTTCATAGGAACTTTTATATTTCTGTTCAGTGAGAAATTCTGAAATCTGGCATAAGTCCTCTACATGAATCTTCTTGCCTTTTTCCCTATCAAATCGCTTGGTGATATAGACAAGCTCACCTTCAGTGGTGGTAATAAGGGTGTGTTTACTGGTTTTTATTTTGAAAAAGTCGGCTAGATGCATGGTCAGATCTTCTGTCTCGGGCATGTAAGGAAATTCCTCATGCTGTGGTTTCAGAATGTATTGCCCCCAAAGACCGACTAGGGTCAATCTATTTTTCCCAAGTTCCTTACTGAGATTAACAGACAATTTGGGCTGAACTCCCGTAACGGCTATTCGCCTATTGACAGTTTGTTTGGCCAGCTGATTCAAAATTGTTTTATCAAGCTGAAGCTCTGGAAGATCCTTGGTGCCAAAAAACTTCTTACAGCAACTCGCATGGTAAAGGGATTTATCTTCTACCTCTTGGTAGCAGAATAAGCAATTAGACATCTGTAACCTCCTCCGCAGGCAAAACACTTACAGCCCCAATTGTATCTCTGCATAGGTTCAACAGCAACTCAAATCGATCATTTCCTTTCAGCTTCCAATAGTTCTGGCCGACATTCAGAAGCCATCCTTCCGGGATCAATCCATCAAAAAACGGAAATAAAGTTTTGCTGTTAAATGGTTGATTTTTAATAGGTAATGTAAAACTCACAGGCATCGCCTCGTTACTTTGCAAATAGGTATTATCATAAATGAAAGTGTACCCTTCATCTGTCTCGGTTAAGTACCCCGCGAGATGATCTTGATAGTAAACAAGCGCTTTCCTGATCATAGATTCAAGGAATAAGATCTACTACACCCACCTGCTTACCAAACAAAATCAAAACCTGATTCACCTTATCTAGCCGTAGCGTTTCTTTGCCCTGCTCCAGATCTCGGACAAATCGTAATCCGACACCTGCTTTAGCTGCAAGTTCCTCTTGAGTTAGTCCCACAGACTTTCGTTTTTCTTTTAAGAAGATGGAGAAATTTGTCATTATTATACCCTTTATGGTATAAATGTAATTGATTTATTATTAATGTACTCGATCGGGTATAATTATAGGAGAAATATAACTAGTATACCCGAACGGGTATTTCTATGGTTTTTGCTCACTCCAACTTCTGATAGAAATATAACTCATACTCCGGCAAAAGTTCCGGATGCAGGATTTTGATCAGGTCCTTGAGAATCAGATCGGGTCGGACGTAGCCGAGTTCGAAATATTCCAAGCCTCCCGTTGCGCCTTTTTTTGCCGTGTAGGTGTAGATCTGACCGCTTTTCCAAGCCTGAAAATTTTGGTAACGAGGTTCATTGCTTCCCATGGTTTTGACATCCGGAAAGTCCGCCGAACCAATCCAAACTTCCGCTTCGGCAGCTCGATCGAGGACGAATTCATAGTTCAATTGAAGACTTCCAGAACCTTTTTGATCGGTGAAGACATAGTCTCCCCCTGCATTTTGGAGGATCTGTGCTCCCCAACTCTCCGCGCCTGGAGCGTACCAAATGTCCTGATACATGACTCCGCTCAGAACCTTTGGTCGATTGTCAGAAGGGATTTGAGTGGCTAATTTTTCTGCTTTTTGATAGGCCGATTTGATCTGTTCAAATTCAGCGACAGCTTCCTCGTGTTTTCCCAGCAAAATCCCCGTAAACTTGATCCATTCGGCTCTTCCCAACGGATTTTGTTCCACGTATTCTCCATTGATCAGGGCAGGAATATTCGCTTGCGCAAAGAGATCCAAGTAGCGCAAATCCTCCCCCAATGTCGAAATCATAATCCAATCCGGCTGCAGGTCGATGACCATTTCCGGGTTGGCCGAAGGTCCGCTTCCCAGATCGGTCACTTTTCCGGCATCAATTCGCTCCCGAGTAGCTGTCGAAGAGATCAAATCGGTCTGAGGAAAGCCAGTCAGTTTGTCTGTTTCACCCAGCAAATCGAGGTGAGGAACCTGCGTGGTTGAAGTCAAAACGACCTTTGAAATCGGGAGCTGGACTACGGCATCAAAGCCGGATTTTTCGACTTCGGCTCCTTCTTCCAAGACGAGGTAGCGATAGGTTTTTTCCGCTCCAGTGTAGCCTTGGGTAACGTGGATTTCCCAGAAATTTTCTCCCTTAAAAAGTTGAAAGCCTTGGGCAAACTCCAGCGGGACTGAAGTTTTTTCCAATGTGGTCTCTGATTTCTTTTGGCAGGAAAAAATAAAAATGCTTGCTACCATTAGGTAGAGATAAGCACTTGAAAAATAGGAAGAAATGAATTCGAAAAAGGCTTTTTTCATCGTGGTTGATCCGTGAAAGTTTCGACGAAGGTAACCGTGATTTCAGCTGCTTTCCAAAATTTTTAACATCCTGATATTTTTCTATGGAATAAAAATCGTTTTACTTTGAATTGATTTTGGTTCTCAAACCAACTCTTGTTTTTGGGTTGGAGCTTGGGATTAAAAGGGAATCCGGTGCAAAACCGGAGCTGTCCCCGCAACTGTAAGTCTGCCCTGATTAATCTTAGGGAAGTACTTTTGCACCACTTAGCCATTGTCCCGATTGTCATCGGGATGAGAAGGCCGGCAAAAGTCAGACGAGCCAGGAGACCTGCCTAGATCAACTGATTCTGTGCTTTCGGAGGAAAAGCGAAGAAGACGTGTCGACTTCTCTATTGACCCCTGTCGGTGGAGAAGCATTCATTTCTTTCTTAACTTCTTTCAAGGCCGAATCGAATTGTCTTAACCTATTCGATCGGACATGACCTTGGTATTTTGGGTGTTTTCACTGTTTGGCATGAGTGCCTCACAGGACACAGTGGCTTTGGCTGAGGTGGCGGTGTATGCGCCTTCCTTGGATCGTTTTGCTCAGGGGCAAAAAGTGGTTTCTTTTAAAAAAAGGGAATTGGAAGCCTATGCGGCTCGATCCTTGGGCGATTTGCTTCAGGAAAAATCCCCCGTTTTTGTTCGCCAATACGGAGCGGGAATGCTCGCTTCTCCATCTTTCCGAGGGACATCTGCTGGGCATACGGCCGTTTTTTGGAATGGGCTGCCGATCAACAGCATTTCACTTGGCCAAAGTGACCTGAGCATTTTGCCTGTCCAAGCCATCGATCAGGTGGACCTTCATTTCGGGAGTTCGGGAGCACTGTTTGGCAATGAAGCCATCGGGGGAAGTGTGCATTTGGGTACGCAGACTCGATTCGGCCAAGGATTCAAAGGACGATTCAGTCAGACGCTTGGAAGTTTTGGGCTGAGCAATTCTGCGCTTTCTACAGGATATTCAGGGAAAAGCTTCAGCTCTCAAACCAAAGTTTACCGGCAATTTGCAGCCAATGATTTTTCTTATCGGGATCTTTCCAAGCCTGGTACGCCCGAGGTCAAAGCTGAAAATGCCCAAACCGATCAAATGGGACTAGTGCAGGATTTGGCTTGGAATCTTTCTGAGAAAAGTCAGCTCAAAACCTCCATCTGGTGGAATCGGGCCGACCGACAGATTCAGCCGGTTATGGGTTCGGTGACTCGCGATTTACAGATAGACCAAAGTCTGAGAGCGGTACTGGACTATTTCCAATTTGGGTCCGGTTCGGTTTGGAATATCAAGGCGGGCTGGATTGCGGACCAGCTAACCTTTAATGGAAGTGAAAATCGCACCCGTCAATTTCTTTTGGCAACCGATTGGGACGTTCAAAAATTCGAAAAATGGACCTTCAAAGTCGGCGCGCGAGGGGCTTTTGCCCAAGGCGATCTCAGCACCTATTCAGCCACCGATCAGCGAGTAGAATTGTATCAAAGTGCCAAGTGGGAAGCGAGTGATCGTCTTTCACTTTCTACGAATTTCCGTCAGTTGGGGTATCAAGACCAAGTTGAGCCTTTTCTTCCGGGACTTGGGATGGACTTTTTGATTTGGGAAAAAGGAGAAAATCAGCTTTTGCTCAAAGCCTCGGCAGGAAAGGGATTCAAAGTACCGACCCTAAATGATCGTTTTTGGAATCCGGGAGGCAATCCGGATTTGCTTCCCGAGAAAAGTGTAAATGGAGAAATCGGGGTTCATTGGACTCGAAAAGGCAATTTCTCTTGGGAACAAAGCCTAACCTACTACCGCATGCAAGTGGACAACTGGATCATTTGGCTGCCTCAAGGAGCTATCTGGAGTCCGCGGAATATCCGAAAAGTCCGAAATCAGGGACTGGAGTATCATGGAAAAGGCACTTGGAAAACAGGTCACTGGAACTGGGAAGTGAGGGGAAGCTACACCTTTTCCCAAGCCCTAGATCTGACCTCCGATGCTCAAAACCCCAGTCAGCTGCCCTACACACCCGAGCATCAGGCCAATGGAAATCTGGAAGCTGAGCGAAATGGATTTTCGGTCAATCTTTCCACGTTTTATGTCGGGCAGCGATCCATCGGTACTGGTAACGCCCGTGTGCTCCAAGGCTACCAACTCTGGAATGCGGGCCTTTCCTTTTCCCAACTCCGATGGAAAAACCTCCAACTCCCGGTCAGCTTTCAGGTGCTCAACCTGCTCGATCGGGACTACCAAGTGCTTTACCTGCGGGCTATGCCCGGTCGATCTTATCAATTTAACCTAACTCTTTTATTATGAAGTATCTATTTAAAAACCAACTGTGGGCTTTGGCCCTGATTACCCTGCTTTTTGCCTGTGATAATGGGGGAGATGAGCGTCCACTTGGCAAGTATGACTCAGGAATTTTATTCATGAACGAAGGTGCTTTCGGTGCCAATGATGGGGAAGTTTTTCACTTTGATCCAGCTTCCGGGATTATGACTCAAGACATCTTTGAACTTGAAAATAGCCGTCCATTTGCGGGATTGCTGGAGGATTTGGTGCTCGAGGAAGATCGCCTCTACTTGGTTGCCAATACCGGGAAAGTGGAAATTGTGAATCCGGGTACATTCAAGTCAATCGGTGCTGTGGTCGGAGATTTGGATCAGCCAAGGTCTGCTGCCACCTCCCGGCAGAAGCTCTTTATTTCGGATTATGGTCCCTATGACCCGAGCTTCAGGACACCTGACTCCTACGTAGCGGTGGTTTCCAGCGTACTTGGAGGTACAGTCAAAAAGAAAATCTCGGTATCTAATAAGCCGGAGGATCTTTATGTTTTTGGGAAATATGTGTTTGTGGCGGGTTCGGAAGAAAGTAAAATAGAGATCATCGACGCGGATACCGAGACGGTGACAAAAACCCTTGAAGTGACAGGCGATCCTGTTCAATTTTTTGAGCTTAGGGGTGATCTGTGGGTGTATTCTTACGATTCCCAAAAGGTCTATTTCCAATCCATCAATCCGACAAATCTCACCAAAAAGGAGCTTCGGGAATTTTCGATTTCCAATGCCACCAGTCGAATTACTTTCGGAGAAGATGACCGGATTTACTTGTTGACGAGTTCTGGCTGGCCAAATTACAACGACGGTATCTCGGTGCTTTCACTTTTTGATTCGACCTTGATCCCAAGTTGGAAGACAGGCAATGGTTTTTACGGAATCGGCTTTGACAAAAATCGGAAAGAAGTCTATGTGGCCAATGCCAAAGGATTTCAGGGAAATGGCGAGGTAACCGTGTACTCCAAGGATGGTTCGGTAGTTAAAACCATGGAAGTGGGAAGAGGCCCGTCTGGATTTTTGGTAAGGTGAGGAGGTAAGGAAGTTGGGGAGTATGGGAGAATGGAGGTTGGGGAGTTTGGAAGTAGGGGAGAATGGGAGAATGGAGGTTTGGAAGTTGGGTGTAAGGAAGTTGAGGAGATTGGAGGTTAGGAAGTAGGTGGTCTCAGCATTAAATCAAGTCTGCGTTAATCTGTGAATTTTTCTGCGACCATCTGCGGGAAAAACTATTTAGAATGTCTGGGTTCTAGGAGCGTTGGAAAAAACCTTCTGTCCCTATTAACCAAAAGAGCTGCCTCGGTCGAAGCAGCTCTTTTTTTATTCATCTAGCTTTTTGGACATGATGTCCTCAAATTTTTCCAGCATCGGGATGTAGATCTTGAGGACTCGATCTACAAAATCATGTTGCGAATCCATCTCATAAACGGGATTGTATTTGATTCGGTCGATCACGATGTCCAGCCAAGCCTTGCCGTCATCGATCAATTCGGCATGAAAGGCTTCTACCGTCAAATCTCTACTGCCTGAGAAAGGCCCTTTTCCCATTTTCTCAAAGTATTTTCCCATCAGCTTGAGTGCAAGCTCATGTGTGATTTCAAAATTGATGATCAGTTCCCGATTGGATTCGGAGGTGTTGAGTTTTTTAGCTCTGGCAGCATAAAGCTCAAGATCATCCAATGCCTTGGGAAAAAGCTCCAAACATTGTTCGCAAGATTGAGGAAGGGTTTTCATGTGTAATCGTTTGGAAGGAAGTTAGCCAAAATAGCAGATTTCTTCACGTTTTGAAGCATGTTACTGCACATTATAACTCTGCATAAAAGGTTGCCCATTGGGAGTAACGCCTTCCAATTTGAGTCGTCCACTGAATTTTTCCAAATATTCGCCCAATGCTTTTGGATCTTTGGCAGGCATTTCATTCACATGCGTGATGACATATCCATCCCTGAAACCCAGGTCTCTGAGATAGCCACGGGTAAGCGAGCTGATTTTGATGCCATAAGGTATCTTCAGGCGGTCTTTTTCGATGGTATTAACGGCCTCAAGTCGTGCTCCGATCAATGCAGACGAATAGTATTCACGCTTGACGATCCCTGTGCCACCTTCCAGGTTTTGCAAAGTGAGGGTGGCGGACTTTAGCTCAGTTCCTCGCTGGTATTCTAATGTTAGCTTGTCACCGGGATAATAATAAGACAGAGCTTCCTCAAAGCTTCCCTTTCCTGTGATTTTCCAATCTCCGACACGCGAGATCACATCGTTTTTCTGGAGACCTGCGTTTTCTGCGGCTCCATTTCTGAGGGTGTAAGTCACGATGACGCCGTCGAGGGTTTTGAGTTTCATTTCCTCAGCCAATTCCGGAGTGACTTCCACCACATCGACTCCTGGGATGGCTTTTTGCACCTCACCGTATTTGATCAGGTCATTGGCGATTTTCATGGCTACATCCACAGGTACAGCAAATCCATAGCCTGTGTAAGAGCCTGTTCTAGATAAAATAGCAGTATTGATCCCTACCAACTCTCCTTTCACGTTGACAAGCGCACCGCCTGAGTTGCCGGGATTGATGGGGGCGTCGGTTTGGATAAAGCTTTCCAAAGGAAAATCTCCACCTAGGATGTTGATCTGTCTTTCTTTCGCAGAAACTATTCCTGCAGTGACCGTTGAGGTCAGATTGAAAGGGTTGCCTACGGCAAGGACCCATTCACCGATTTGCAGGGTTCTACTTGATCCTCTCTTAATTTCGGGTAGGTTTTCTGCTTCAATTTTAAGTACAGCGATATCTGTGTTTTTATCAGTACCGACTAGTTTAGCTTTATAAGTTCTTTTTTGATGAACTACCTCAATGGTCTCGGCTCGATCAATGACGTGATTATTGGTGATGATATAGCCATCTTTGGAAATGATTACACCTGACCCGGTACTAACTTGCTGCGTAGGTCCTGTCCCGAAGAAGTAATCAAACATGCTGTAGCGTCGGTAGTCCGATCCACTGAAGTTTTTAATGAATACGACCGATTCGGTGCTGTTTTGCGAAGCTTCTACAAAGGAAATAGGAGCATCGGTTGGGAAAGTCCTTGGAGAAGGCTCTGATGCAAACTGACTGGAATAAGAAGAATTGTCGGACTGGAAATTGGTGAAATCCTCTTGGGATTTAGCTGAAATTCCTGTCCAAAGTGCCGCTCCGGCCAAACCGGCCAGAAATGGGATTCCGAAAGACTTGACCAATGTGTTCATAGGATTAAGGTACTGAAAGAGAAAGTGAGAGGTTTTCTAGGAGACTCTGATTCACATATTTTAAGAGATTCTTGAATAGAAAAATCAAAAATCATCCCAAGACTTAAAATCTGACGAACTGTACTCATTAATTCAGTCCATTTGGTAATTTTGTCAGCATCGATCGCAACCTTCCTGATGAGGGAAGGTTTTTATTTGATCAAATTCACCTTTCATGACAGAAACCAAGCGCGTAGCTATTTTGGGAAGTACGGGAAGCATCGGGACGCAAACGCTCGATGTGATCCGACAGCATTCAGATCGATTTACAGTAGAAGTGCTCACTGCACAAAACAATTGCGACTTGCTTATTTCCCAAGCATTGGAGTTCAAACCCAATGCTGTAGTGATAGGCAATGAGGCTAATTACCTGAAAGTGAAAGATGCCTTGATCCCTCATGACATCAAAGTCTTTGCAGGTCAAAAAGCAATTGCTCAGGTAGTGGAAATGGAGACTATCGATGTGGTTTTGACTGCTTTGGTGGGTTATTCGGGGTTGATTCCGACGGTTCATGCCATCAAGGCGGGCAAGCAAATTGCCTTGGCAAACAAGGAGACCTTGGTCGTCGCAGGAGAAATTATCACTGCCTTAGCCAAAGAAAACCGGGTCAATATTTATCCTGTAGATTCCGAGCATTCGGCGATCTTTCAATGTTTGGTGGGTGAATTTCACAACCCGATTGAGAAAATCATCCTTACCGCTTCGGGAGGACCTTTTCGGGGAAAAGACCGTGCATTTTTAGAAACAGTCACCAGAGAGCAAGCGCTCAAGCATCCCAATTGGGACATGGGAGCTAAAATCACCATTGATTCGGCTTCCCTGATGAATAAGGGGCTTGAAGTGATAGAGGCCAAATGGCTTTTTGGTCTAAAAACTGAACAGATCGATGTGGTTGTACATCCGCAGAGTATTGTACATTCGCTTGTGCAGTTTGAGGATGGATCCATCAAGGCACAACTTGGATTGCCAGATATGCGTATCCCCATTCAATTTGCCTTGAGCTATCCCGATCGATTCAAGAGCGACTTTGAGCGATTTAACTTTGCTAACTATCCCAATTTGACCTTTGAGCAACCGGATATGAAGACCTTCAGGAACCTTCAGCTGGCTTTTGACGCTTTAGCAACAGGTGGAAATGCCCCTTGTGTGCTTAATGCTGCAAATGAAATTGCTGTAGCGGCTTTTCTGAATAGGGAAGTGGGCTTCCTCGAGATGTCAGATTTGATTGAAGAGACTTTGGCAAAAGCTACCTTTGTGAACCACCCTAGCCTGGAAGATTATGTGGCTAGTGATGCTGAGGCAAGAATGATTACTGAAAATTTAATTAAGTCAAAAGTATAAATGGAAACTTTAATTATGGTGGGCCAGCTGCTCCTTGGATTGTCGATCCTGGTGGGCCTTCACGAGCTGGGTCACTTGCTTACCGCCAAGATGTTTGGCATGAGAGTGGAAAAATTCTCCATCGGATTTCCTCCAAAAATCGCGGGATTCCAGTGGGGGGAAACTGAGTATTCCATTGGAGCCATACCGCTTGGAGGATTTGTGAAAATCTCCGGGATGGTAGACGAATCGATGGATACAGCCCAGATGGCATCCGAACCTCAGCCTTGGGAGTTCCGCTCTAAGCCAGCTTGGCAGCGCTTGATCGTGATGCTCGGGGGAATCATTGTCAACGTGATCACGGGTATCATTGTCTTTGTGGTATTGGTATATAACAATGGCGAGACCTACTTTTCCAGAGATCAAGTCATCCAGAATGGTATTGTAGCTTACGAATACGGAGAATCAATCGGTCTCAAGACAGGCGATAAGATCCTCGATATCAATGGACAACCTTATCAGAGCATTACAGAATTGACCAGTGGCTCTGCGCTGTTGAGCGAAAATGGATATTACACAGTAGATCGAAATGGCGAGCAAGTCAAAGTGGAAATCCCACGTGGCTTTATCAATACCTTCAATTCTGAGGAGTCTTTCAGCAAATTTGTGGCGATTCGTTTTCCATTTGAAGTGGGAGAGGTGGAAAAAGGAAGTGGGGCTGAATCGGCAGGGATTGCGGTAGGAGATAAGATTTTGGCAGTGAATAATCAGCCAATTCAGTATTTCGATGAAATGCAAGCTGCCTTGCAGCCCTTGAAAGGCCAATCTGCTCAGGTGGTAAGGCAGAGAGGCGCTGTGACTGATACGTTGTCCATTCCTGTGACTGAAGAGGCGAGAATAGGTATTGCTATCAACCCGCTAATCGAACCGGTGAGAAGAGAATACGGATTTGGGGAGGCAATTTCCAAAGGGACTTCTAGGGCCTTTGGTGTTGTAATCGTCAACGCCAAAGCACTTGGAAAAATGTTTACTGGAGATGTGTCTCCAAAAAATGTCAGTGGTCCGATTGGCATGGCAAAAATCTATGGTGCTTCTTGGGATTGGGTGAAGTTTTGGAGTATTACCGGATTGATTTCTATGATCTTGGCATTTATGAATTTGCTGCCCATTCCGGCATTAGATGGTGGGCATGTGATGTTCTTACTTTATGAAATGGTATCAGGAAGAGCTCCATCAGATAAATTCCTGGAAAATGCTCAAAAGGTGGGTATGGTGATCTTACTTGCCTTGATGGTGTTTGCAATTGGGAATGATATCTTGAAGTTATTTAGCTAAGAGAAATAAAAATAGTTGAAAAGCCCGGAAGTGATCCGGGCTTTTTTTTTACTGATTTTCAGTGGCTTATTTTATTTTTCCGAATGGGTGTTTAAAAATTAATAGTTTGAATTATTTTTATGCTTCTAATTTAGTTATATGATAAATAGATTAATTTTTCTTCAGCTTTTTGTTTTTTGTTTTGTTCACTCAGGGTTTTCCCAAGTTTCTGGAAAGGTCTTGATTTTTCAAAATGACCAAAGCAAAACCCTTCCATTGATCAGTAAACCAGATCAAAATCAGTATAAAGAGCTCGTAGTCCTTGAAGAAAGCGTTCAAAAAACCTATTTTCCAAAGGATCTTACCAGCTTTGTTTTACCGGACGGGCGCAAATTTGTTTCAACTCAGGTTAGAGGAAGTCTAGAAAGGGTATTTATGCAACTTCCGCTCGAGGGAAAAGTATCCCTTGGGTTTTTTGGAAATACTTTTCATTTGATTGTGGATGATGAGGCAATTCCTCTGACTGTAGATTCTAGAAGTGAATTTGCTTCAGAAAGCAGGGAACTCAAGAGAAAGACCTATTTGGGAGTGTTGCATTTTGGTTTAGGTGATTGCAACGAAAAGATCGACTCTCAAATAAATGAGACCAACCTATCCTATCCAGCCTTGGAGCGACTTTTAATTGCTTATCATGGATGCAAGGAATTGCCCTATCAGCTTCATGGTAAAGATCAAAAGTTTTTAAAAGTTGGATTTTCAGCTGCCTTGGGATATTCTCAAATTCAATCTGATTTGGACAGGGTGAGGTATCTTACCCAGCCTGGTGGACTTAGAGGGGAGGTAATGTTGAATTTTGTTTCAGAAAAATTCTCACCGAGAATTCGGACAGAAATAGGCTTTGCTCTCACTCAATTTGATCAACTTTGGGGAATTGGGTTAAGAGATCTTCTCCCGGGGCAGCAGCAGAATAGATATGAAGAATTGGCTCAAATCCGTGCAATTGATATTCCTTTTGTAGTCAATTACAGTTTGATGAGGTCAGAAAAAAATGATGCTTATTTTGGATTAGGCTTTAAGTTTACTATTCATCAGAAAGAGACAATTTCAGAGCTTTCCCAATTTGAGTTCAGACAGGAGATTCCTCCTTTTGACTTGGCAACTAGGCCACAAGATCCCATTTTATTAAATATGGATAATCGTCAAGGGGTACTAATTAAGCTCGGGTATTCAATAAAAATCAGCAGGACTGCAGTTTTTACAGAGATCCAAGCTGATCGAATCATCAAAGCGGGTTTTTTGCAGCTTTCCAATCAGGGGATTGCTGAATACTCTTATAATTCATTTTCGGGTAAAGTAGGGATTAGGTTTTAGTTTCGAAGACTAGCTCCGGCTCGAAAATGATAAATGTCTAATTTTATAGGGGTTTAATTTTGATGCAATCATTGTTGCCATTTAAGGGTGTCCGTGTGTTTGCAAGTTACCGATCTATAAAAGGTGTTGAGGTTCCAAAGAGGCGAATTCTCCCTTACCAAGGAGATTTTTCATTTAGGAAAATTCACTATTCGAGATATACATGGAGAGTTACGGACACACATATTGCCATTTTATGAAATCATAGTTACCTATCTCGTTTCAAATAATTTTCTGGAAAATGCTCAAAAAGTCGGGATGGTCATTTTATTGGCTTTGATGGTCTTTGCGATTGGAAATGATATTTTGAAATTATTCAGTTAAATATTTTTTTAATGATTAAAATATTTCATTTTGTTAATCTTTAAAGATAAAAAATTATAAAAGTTTTGGATTAAGTTATTGTTTTTAAATACATTAATTTCTGAAATTTAGCGTGAATGATCTCGGGGAAATTTCTTTTCCGGGATCTTTTTTTGCATGTAGTTTACAATAAAAAGCCACTTATATAATTTTAGTGAGTAACTTATTCTGATTGTATAAAGAATACTTACCTTCCTAGACTAAGTAACTTCAATCAAAAAAGGTTGGTGCTGTCTGATGAAATTGCGTTCTGAAAATTTTTCTTTCCTGAGAAACCCTGTTGCGATCATCTTATTTGGTCTGTTCCTTGCTTTTTTTATTATTCTTCTAAACTATGACAGGATAGAAAACCGATTTTTTGCCCCAAGTGCTGAGAATATAAGCAGTTTGGATTCCCTTTCAGCACGTGCGAGGGATTTGAGCAACGTAAATCCGCAAAAGGCTTTGGCTTTAACTTTAGAGCTATTGGCAAAGTCTCAAGAAAACAATTACAAAAAAGGAATTGGAAATAGCTATCGGCTATTGGCCATCGCATCTGTTCAGGCGAGAAACTTTGTTTTGACCAAGGATTACATACAAAAAGCCAAAGAGATTTATATCGAATTGGAAGATGAATCGGGGCTGGCGGATTTAGAAAATACTTACGGCAGCCTATATATCTACATGGGGGATACAATTAATGCAATTGGCCCTTATCGCAATTCTTATGAAGTTTATAAAAGGCTCAATAAAGTTGATAGAGTCAGAGTTGCGGCTTTCAACTTGGCCTATTCTTATTCTTCCTTGCCGAATCTGGACTCTGCGAAGTATTTTTTGGAGATTGCAGAGCAGCTTAAAACCAAGAAGGCAGATGTGCCTGATTTTGGGGTGACACAAGGATTGCGGGGTAAAATTGCTTTTCTTGAGAATGATTTTGTTCATGCAAAACAATATCTCCAAGAGTCATTGGATTATTACATCAACAACGAGAATCAGGTGAGTTTCGTGGCATTTTTTGAGTCCACACTGTATTTAGCCAAGATTAATGAATCAGATGGTAAATTTGACGAAGCAATTCAAATCTTTGAGCGAAGCCTTGCCTCAGATGCAATCTACCAAGCAGAATCATTGACTCGGCAGATTTATATCAATCTTATCGAGATTTATGAAAAGAAAGGTGACTACATCAATTCAAACAAGTCGTTTTGGGAAAAGGAAAGGTTTGAGGCTGAATTGGAAAGTAGAAAAGTAGGACAGGCTAAAAACTTTTCTGCCGAACTGACCCTTTACAAGGGATTTCAGATTGAAAACGAGGAGTTGAGTTCCAGACTTAATACAGCCTTTTTGTTAAGTGTCCTGGGTGGAATATTTACTTTCTTTATTCTCATCCTGTTTCTGAGAGTAATCTATCTCAACAATAAGAACAAAGAGCTAAAGATTCTTTTGGACAAGTGTTTTCAGATTGCCCAGATTGGCACATTTGAAGTTGGGATTATGCCTGACTTGAAAGTTGAACTGCATGAAATTTCAGACATCATTAGTAAGCTGCTTGCGGTTAAGTCCAGCAATGGAGTTGCTGGTAATATAGTTCTTGAGCGATTGATTGATATAGAGCAGCAGGATAAACTCAAAAAAATTGTTTTAGACTATTCAGGCTCAAATAATTTCTTTAAGGAAGAATTTGACGTGACCAATCTCGATGGGGATCGCAAAGTCGTAAGAGTGATCGCCCGCGTTATTCCAGACAAAAACGGAGCCGTCCTGCTAAAAGGAATACTTCTAGACATTACCAGTGAGCATCAAGTCTTGGAGCAGACACGAGAAAATCTGGATAAGGAAAAAAATCTAAAAGAACTCCGTGAGCAACTGATGCACATGACTTCCCATGAATTCAGAACACCTCTTTCAAATATTTCCAGTTCAATCGAATTGATATCATTGCTTTATCTGAGGATCAATCAGGAGGATTTGCAGTTCAGATTCAAATCTATTGTCCAAAATGCAAGAGGGAATATCACCCGATTGGTAGGTATGTTAGATGATCTGTTGCTTTACGATCGGGTGCAAAGTGATGAGTTTGAAATCAAGACTGTCCTGTTTGATCTGAAGCCATATTTGGAGCAGCTCATTGAAGAAGTGAAAGATTCAAAAAACGCTGATGTCAATGTGCTTTTGATGATTCCTGAAGAAGGAGTCCTAATTGATTCTGATAAGGATATGCTCCAACATATTTTCACCAATTTATTGGGGAATTCGATGAAGTATTTGGATAAAAAGCTTCCTATCGAATTTGAGGTTATTTCTACAGATTTGATGGTCCACTTTAGGATCAAAGACTATGGAATTGGCATACCTGAAAAAGAAATGGAAAAGCTGTTTACACCATTCAAGAGGGCTTCCAATGTTTTAGGCCGACCAGGTACAGGCCTCGGATTGTCTATTGTAAAGCGGATGGTCGCCAAGTTGGGCGGGGCAATAAATGTTTCCTCCAAGGAAGGTGAGTTTACTGAATTTTTGGTGAGTCTTCCTAAAATATCAGGCTAGTATCCTGCCAAATTGGCCATCTTTCCTTTTGGCACCTCTCTTGAACCTTTTGGAAGAACCTTCGGAAATTGAAGGTTTTTTTATATCCTTCGCAATTGTGGAAATTTGAATTAAATTATTATGAGATTTTAATTTCTCGAATTGGAGATTAATCAAACTATAGTTATATAGCGTCTCATTAATCGAAGTGTTATGAATCTATTTTTGAGAATTGTTATCCTATTACTTTTTGGGATGACTTTTTTTTCTGCCAAAGCGCAAAAAACCCTATCTGCAAATTCCAAAAAGGATGTAGTTAAAGAGTACGTGGTCCTAAAGGATGGTACCCTAGAGTACGGAGAAATTCTTCGTGATTATGACTATGTAGACTATCGGACTATTGAAATGAAAACTTCCGCTGGCGTGAAAAGCTTTTCCCCAAAAGATGTTCAATCATTTCAGTTGAGCAATGGACGCTATTTTGAGACACTTTTGCTCCCAGATCTAGATGAGGAGACCTTTGTGCAGGTCCTGTTTAAAGGACGGTTTAGATTGTTGAATAAAAAGGGCAATTACTACATTGAGAGTGAAACTGGGATTGATCAACTGATGGTCATCTATCGGGAAAGTGACCCTGCAGTGAGCAAAAAGCCTGTGAAGCTTTACATAGGTCAGTTGAAAATCCTACTAGCCGGTAAATGTGGCACCCCACTTTACACCAGGATCGATCAGATCAGCTTGGAAGAGTCCGCGTTAATCAAACTAATGATCGATTATCACAAGTGTGAAGAGATTCCTTTTGAACTCTACATCAAACGAATCCCTTTCCTCCAATTGTCTCCTATGGTAGGCGCTGGCTTGGGAATAGTCACTCCTATACCCGGAGAGAATCCTTTCGCCATGGCCATGGAACTTTCCAATTCCATGCGATGGATGACACAAGGTGGAATGAGGCTTGAGTATTTTCGTAGAGCACCTCGTCTTTCAGCTGATTTTCGCTTGGGCTATGCTGGGATGTCAGGTAGCTGGCAGACGAGTATTTCCACATCAAATACTCTTTTGACGGGGACTGAAGATTACCGTCTGACCACCTTTTTTGTGCCTTTTGGCTTTAATTATAGCTTACTCAAAAAGCCTGATTTTGAGATTTATGCTGGTTTGATTGCGCATTATGATTTTAATCAGATGATTACCGAAAACCCTATAGTGGATACCCAAAATAAGCTGAGTAAGGAAGTTATTTTGAATGAAGTTTCTTTTCTCAATGTACGTGACAGTCAGGTGACACCTGGATTCAAATTAGGTCTTACCAAATCTTTCGTAAGTGGCAAAGCCTTCTTTGTCGAGGTATCAGGAATGTTTCCGATCGAGATGATGACGGTGGCTTTTCCGCTTTTTGCAGATGTGCCATACGACATGAATCAAGTTTCTTTTTTGGCAGGGTTTAAATTTTAAAGGAGATGAAGTGGTATTATAGTTTAGTTTTTGTGCTGTTTTTGGTGCTTTTGAGTTGCGACCGCAATGAATTGGTTCCAAGGACAAATCCCCGCTTTTCGGTGACTTTCGTTCAGGAGATCTCTGAAAAAGGAGTCGAATTTGAAGCCCAGATGTACGACTATGGTAATGAGGAAATCCTCGAATATGGTTTTGTGTTTTCGAATGTGCCGCAGCCAAAACTTGGTAATTCCGATAGGGTGAGGGGATCTGGTAAACCTGAGAAGCGGTTTAAGTTAACGGCAGATTTTGGTATGGTAAAGGGACGAACTTATTTTGTGTCTGCATTCTTGGTGACAAACCAGGGAGAAGTATATTCCCAACCTATCCAATTCACAAGTCAAGGCAGCGAAGGGTTCATCTTTGAGTCAGTGACCATTCCGGAGCCATTTTATCTCGGAGACACGGTGACTTTTTTCGGGCGCAATCACAGTCAGCTGTTTTCCAACTACCGTGTGCTGGTAAATGATGTCCTAGCCCGTGTGACCTCAGTAGATCCTCAGAAATTCCGCGTGATTCTGCCTGATGGGATGCGAGTCAATCAGATGGACAGCAACGGCATGCTGTTAAACTTTTCCATAAATATTGCTGGAAAGCAGATCGATCTTTCCCGATCAGCCAAGATGAGGGAGCCTGAGTTTGCAAACGGACCCATTCAAGAGGTCTTTTTTAGCGAATTGGTGACCATCCGTGGCAAATACTTGTATTCAGAAAGACCCGTAGTATATCTGGTACAAGGCGATCAGCGCTACGAATTACCAATAATGGACTATAATTCTCAAGAAATTAAATTCTATGCACGAGTGCCAAATGGTTTTGAGAATTTCGAACCCATGGTGGTGATTAGGGATAAAGAATACCTTTTGGGAAGAATTTTTCGGATGAAAGGTTCAGAATTGATTCCAAATCAACGTTTTCAGGGATTCACTGGAAGTTATTATGAGCTCCAAGGGCAAAATTTCCTTGAAAATCCCTCAGAAAATCGACTAGTAAGCACTTCAGAAGCCTTGCTAATCAGTACTATGAATAGCACTTCTACAAGAATCGGATTAAATTTTGGTGGGGCTTTTTTGTCTCGGAAGACAAAGGTTTATGCTGAAAATTATGGACAGCGCTCCACCAACTTTGCAGAGTTTACGTTTATTGACGCGGCGCTTCGGCATATGCAGCTTCCTGCCGAGTTGGCACAGCCATCAGAAATAATTGAGTCTGGAGTGACAGGAAGTAATGGTTTTGGTTACTTTTTCTTCAGAAGGAATGTTTACCAGATTGATCCAATCACCCGATCAGCCCTGATCGTAGCCACAGCACCGATCAGTGTTGTGCATATCGCAGGTGTATTTTCCTATTCTGCCTCTAATGGCAAAATTTATCTGGGAGCAGTGGGTGGAGGCAATAGTCGGCCTTTCTTCGAATTTGATCCCCTGACTAATCGAATCATCCAACTTGCGAACCTCCCCGTGTCTTTGGATCGTCACAAATTGGTACATTACTCGAATGGAAGGCTCTATATCGAAGGGGGGTATCGACGGGATGCTAACGGGTTTTTCCTAGAGAGCGGGGTATATCGCTATGATCCTTCGTCTAATGACTGGACCAAAATAAATCGCATCTATGATAATCGAGAATCCTCTGAGGTATTTAGGACATTTCAATACAAAGGAAATACCTATGCTATAGATCGTGATTCTTTCGGCGAAGGTCAAATGCTAATCTTTGATCCACAGACCGAAGTCTGGAACCCACAAAATCAGACTGGGTTTTTACCTATCCTTACGCCTGCCAATGAGTATTATGTAATCGGAGATTGGGTGTATAGTATCGGTGGATCGGCGATTCAGCGCTTTAATCCACTCACAGGTGAAGTTAAATCATGGCACATTGGGTCTAATTATAACTATCCCAATAGCTATGGTTTTCATTCTCAGGGAAAAATATATTTGAAAAGTGGATTTGGCCTGAATCTGATGGAGTTGGACCCCGAGTATTTTGATCTAGGTCTGACAAATTGACCATATTGCCTTTTGGCACCTCTCTTGAACCTTTTGGAAGAACCTTCGGAAATTGAAGGTTCTTCTTTTATTTTAGCTATTTCCTGACAGCACTGCTGTCAATCTGTCTTTATGAGCCAATTCGAAAATTCATTATTCCAAAATCTCATGAACGGTGACTTCGCCGGTGAGGGAGATCTGATCCAGTTGATTACCGATGAGGAAGAGGATGATCTCGGCAAGGAGGAATTTGGGGAAGAAATCCCCGTTCTTTCGGTTCGAAATACCGTGCTATTCCCTGGAGTGGTGATACCCATTACAGTGGGAAGGCAGCGCTCGATCCGCCTGGTAAAAAAGGCTCAAAAAGGAAACAAACTTATAGGAGTTTGTGCTCAGATTAATCCCAATCATGATGATCCGTCTTGGGAAGATATCTACCATGTCGGAACTCTGGCCAAAATCATCAAAATGATCGTGCTGCCGGATGGCAATACGACGATTATCATTCAGGGGAAAAAGCGATTCAAAATCCGTGAACAGGTCACGGATGATCCTTATTTCATTGCCAAGGTGGATTTTCTGGAAGAAAATTTTCCTAAAAACTCCAAAAAAATCAAAGCCCTAGAGGAGTCCCTCAAGGATGCAGCGACCAAAATCTTGCACTTGAATCCTGAAATTCCGAGAGAAGCACAAGTGGCCTTGGATAATATTGACAATACCCCATTTCTTACCCATTTCCTCTCTTCCAACATCAATGCTTCTGTAGAAGCCAAGCAGCGTCTGCTTGAAATCAATGATGGGGTAGAGCGAGCTACACTCCTGCTTGAATTTATGATGAAAGACATCCAGATGCTGGAGTTGAAATCAGAAATCCAAAAGAAAGTCCACACGGATATCGATCAGCAGCAGCGGGATTATTTCCTTCGTCAGCAGATGAAAGTCCTCCAGACCGAACTCGGTGAAGAAGGGCCCGAGAAAGAGGTGGAAGATCTGCGTGCCAGAGGAGAAAAGAAAAACTGGCCTGCCGAGGTAAAGAAGCATTTTGAGAAAGAATTGGACAAAATCCTCCGAATCAATCCTTCAGCTGCAGAGTATCCCATCGCGCTCAACTATGCCGAAACAATGGTGGAGTTGCCTTGGAATGAGTTTACCCAAGATAATTTCGACTTGAAGCATGCACGGGCGATTTTGGATTCAGATCACTTTGGTTTGGAAAAAGTCAAAGACCGGATCATCGAATACCTCGCCGTTCTCAAACTCAAAAACGACCTCAAAGGCCCTATCCTTTGCCTTTATGGCCCTCCGGGAGTAGGTAAAACTTCCCTTGGAAAGTCCATTGCCTCAGCGTTGGGTAGAAAATACATTCGTATGTCTTTGGGAGGTCTTCATGATGAAGCCGAAATCCGTGGCCATCGTAAAACCTATGTGGGTGCGATGCCAGGCAAGATCATCCAGAACATGAAAAAGGTGAAAATCTCCAATCCTGTCTATGTATTGGATGAGATAGACAAGCTTTCTTCGGATTTCAGAGGTGATCCTTCTTCAGCATTTTTGGAGGTGCTCGATCCTGAGCAAAACAGCACCTTTTTGGACAATTACCTTGAGGTAGAATATGACCTAAGCAAGGTCTTGTTTATCGCTACTGCCAACTCGCTAGATACCATTCAGCCGGCTCTCCGTGACCGAATGGAAATCATCGAGGTGACCGGATATACCCAAGAAGAAAAACTGGAGATAGCTAAAAAGCACTTGGTGCCCAAGCAGCGAAAGGAACATGGATTGAAGACCAAAGATGTTTCTTTTGACAAGGCGGCTTTGATCAAAATTATCGAGGATTACACTCGCGAATCAGGTGTCAGAAGCCTTGAGCGTGCGATCGGAAAAGTCATCCGTAATATTGCCAAGTCCATCGCGATGGAGGAGGAATACGACCACAAGATCTCACCTGAGGCTGTCAGAAAGATTTTGGGTTCGGAGATCTTTGACAAGGAAATCTACCAAGACAACAGCGTGGCTGGTGTGGTCACAGGTTTGGCTTGGACTAGTGTAGGCGGGGAAATTCTCTTCATCGAATCCAGTTTGAGCAAGGGAAGAGGAAAGCTCACCCTTTCTGGTCAGCTGGGTGATGTGATGAAAGAGTCTGCCATGACAGCACTTTCTTACCTCAAGTCTAAAGCTGAAAAGCTAGGAATTGATCACCGCGTATTTGATCAGTACGATCTCCACATTCACGTGCCTGCTGGTGCTGTTCCAAAAGATGGTCCATCAGCTGGCATTACCATGCTTACGGCCATGGCATCGGTTTACACACAGCGAAAGGTCAAATCAAAAGTGGCCATGACAGGTGAAATAAGCCTAATCGGCAAAGTCATGCCTGTAGGTGGCATCAAGGAAAAAATTCTGGCTGCAAAGCGTGCAGGGATCAAAGAGATTATCCTTTGCAAGAAAAATCAGAGGGATATCGAGGAGATCGATGCGCAATACATCAAAGGAATCGAGTTTCATTTTGTAGAAAAGGTGGACGAAGTGCTGGAAATTGCTTTGACAAAAGCCAAAGTTGATGACCCATTGAAATTTACCTTCACGTCTGATCCCAAGACCACTGATTAACTCATTCATCTTATTTGGCTTCCTCAGAAGTTGAGGAAGCCTCTTTTTATCTTTTCACAAACCAACTTCGGTTCATTTTACCTAACCACTACAACATGAACTCCATTCAGTCACTCACTCCAAGACAGATTGTCGAAGAGTTGGATAAATACATCATCGGTCAGAAAGACGCCAAGCGAAATGTGGCCATAGCCTTGCGTAACAGAATTCGCCGAATGATGGTAAAGTCCGATATCCAAAAAGACATCGTACCAAACAACATCTTGATGATCGGAAGTACAGGGGTTGGTAAAACCGAAATCGCCCGACGACTGGCCAAAATCGCCCAAGCTCCATTTACCAAAGTAGAAGCTTCGAAATTTACTGAGGTGGGCTATGTGGGTAGGGATGTGGAAAGTATGGTTCGTGACCTTGTAGAGCAAAGTGTCCACTTGGTGAGGGATGTGAAAAAAGAGGAGGTCAAGGTCAAAGCTGCAGATGCAGTGGAGGAAGTGATCTTGGATATTTTAATCCCTCCGGTGAAAAGTGCGGGTTTTACAAGACCAATGTCCATTAATCCTGAATTGGAATCTGAGCCTAATTCAGACTCAGAACTCAATGAACGTACCCGTGATCGCTTTCGTGAAAAGCTCCGAAACGGAGAACTGGACGATCGGAAAATTGAAATCAATGTCAAGGCATCTTCTCCGGTGGGTATCGGCATGATCGGGAATGGCATGATGGACGATGCGAGCATGGCAGGTCTTCAGGACATGATATCCGGCATGATGCCAAAAAAGACCAAAAAGCGCAAGCTCACTATTGCTGAAGCGCGCAAGGTGCTCCTAGAAGACGAGATGTCCAAGCTGATTGATTTTGATGAAGTCAAAGAGGAAGCAATCCGATTGGCGGAAAACAACGGGATCATTTTCATCGATGAGATTGATAAAATAGCCTCTAAATCCGGTAAAAACGGAGGAGGCCCGGACGTAAGTCGCGAGGGCGTGCAGCGGGATTTGCTTCCGATCGTCGAGGGTTCTAGCGTGAATACCAAGTATGGAGTGATCAATACGGACCATATTCTATTCATCGCAGCGGGAGCTTTTCACGTGAGTAAGCCTTCCGACTTGATACCTGAGCTTCAGGGACGATTCCCGATCAGAGTGGAGCTTCAAAGCCTCACGCAGGAGGATTTTAAAAGAATTTTAAAAGAACCAAAAAATGCCTTGACTAAGCAGTATGAGGCGCTTTTTGAAGCGGAGGAGGTGTCTCTGTCCTTTACAGACGAGGCCATAGATGAGATTGCCAATCTGGCTTTTCTGATCAATCAGGAGGTGGAAAATATAGGTGCCCGTCGTCTTCATACGGTAATGAGTCATCTACTCAACGATTTCTTATTTGAGGTTCCGGACTTGATCGAGCCTAATTCTAAAATCATGGTCACCAAAGAGATGGTTCAAGAACGATTGAGCATGCTGGTGAAAAACCGAGACTTGTCCCAGTACATTTTATAAAGAGATGGGATTCAAGTTGAGATTCCCTTTTAGACCATGAAAACTCTCCTGATTCTCACTGGACATACCAGAGGGCTTGGACGTGCTATTTTGGATAAATTCTGTGAATTGGAGGAGGTACAGATCATTGCGCTTTCGAGAGGGCGTCTGGAAGTCAATCATCCTAAGGTCACTCAGGTATCACTGGATCTCAGTGATTTGAATGCGCTGGAAGCAGAACTGCCTAAATTTTTCCCGAAAGAGCATTTTGATCGCTATGTCTTAATCAATAATGCGGGTTGGATAGGGGAAGTTAAACCTGCGGGGAAGCTCAACTCTAAAGAAATTCAACGGGTGATGAACCTAAACCTTATTTCACCGATGATTTTGACGGATGCTTTTGTGAAGGCTTATGGTCAAAGCCAAGGTCAGAAGATCATTTGTAACATCAGTTCGGGCGCTGCGCATAAGCCGCTTTCCGGATGGTGCGAATATTGTGCCAGCAAGGCAGGATTGGCGATGTTTTCTCAGGTGGCAAATGAAGAACTGAAGGATCTGGGCTTTAGCGTTTTTTCCTTAGCACCGGGAATTGTCGATACCGCAATGCAAACCGAAATCAGACAGGCGGAGCAAGAAGATTTTCCTGCATTGGATCGCTTTGTAGGATATAAATCAGAAGGTCTACTAAGTACTCCCGAAGAAGTAGCTTCCAAAATTATTTACTTGATCCAGAATCCTGATTTATTTCCGGAAGTCGTCCAGGATGTGAGGAAGTTCTAGAATTTCTTTTTTGGGTAATCGACAAACCATACTTCTGCTGTATTCGGTCCAAATTTGCTCCAGCTATCTGCTTTCATCAAAAATCCAAACTGTCCCGAAGTAGGGAGATTGTCCAATTTTCCGCCTAAGTATTCGATGAGATCATTGAAGCCGGGATTATGTCCCACCACAATCATTGTCTCTTTGGAGTCATTTTGTTGATGGATGTATTTCAGAATTTTATTTGGTGAGGCGTGGTAGAGGTTTCCTTCCAAAATGACTTCTGACACTGGGAATTCAAGTTCTTTGGCGATGATTTTAGCTGTTTCTTTTGCTCTTTTTGCAGTAGAGGATAAGATGATTTCGGGGTATATCCTCCTCTTTTTTAAGCGCTTGGCCATGATGGGGGCGTCATGAAGTCCACGGTCAGCCAAGGGCCGGTCATGGTCACTGAGGCTGAGATCATCCCAAGCGGATTTGGCATGTCTGATCAAAATTATTTTCTTCATATTGGCAGAAAATAAACGATTATTTTGTTTTTTTTAATCAAATATTTACATTTAGAGCACTTTCAAATACAATTTATCACAATTCATTATGTTTACCGGAACAGTAAAATTTTACAATGAAGCCAAAGGTTTCGGATTTATCGTTGATGACGAAACTCAGGGTGACATCTTCGTGCACGCCACTGGGTTAGTTGACAAAGTTGCTCAAAACGACAAAGTTACCTACGACATCAAAGATGGTAAAAAAGGACCCAACGCCATCAACGTCAAAAAGGCCTAATATATTCTACAGAATGTTTTAGCAAAAGAAATCCCCCGGACACTATGCTTCGGGGGATTTTTTATTCTTAATCTTCTTGAAGTTTGTTGGGTAATTCTTTGATATACAAATCTCTTTGAGGAAATGGAATTTTGATGTTGTGTTCAGCAAATGATTGGAAAATGTCGGTCATCACTTTGTTTCTTACATCAAGCATCATATCCATATTTTCTATCCATAGGAGCAATCTAAAGTCAACAGAACTTTCATTGAAGTTTTGCATCAGGATTTTAGGTGCAGGGATCTTTAAGATATGGTCTTGGTCCAATACTTTTTCCAATAACTCCCTTACGACTTGCATATCCGAATCATAAGCTACTCCAATCACTAATTCTATTCGTCTCCTCTTATCTGACAAAGTCCAATTAATAAGGCTCCTAGATAGCAAATCTCCATTGGGGACGATAATCTCTGACCCATCATAGGCTTGGATTTTACTGGCCCGGATTCCTACCTCAGTTACTTTGCCGGTGAGGGTGCCTACTTCGATATCGTCTCCTATTTGAATCGGGCGTTCAAATGCCAAGATTACTCCCGATACGAGGTTGTTGATGATGGTCTGAAGACCAAAACCAATACCTACTGACAATGCGCCTAACACGATGGTGATTCGATCGAGGGGTATTTTGGCTGCAGTGGCAGCGATGACAAATCCCAATGTGAGTATACTCAGGCGAATAAGCAAAATGGAACTTCCCAGTTTTTTGGAACGAGTTTCCGTCTTTTTTTGATCCTTGATAGAAATGAAATAGGCAATGTTGTTTGAGATCAAAAACGAAAGATAAACCAGCCCTATGAACAAAAAGATTGCCCCAAATGTGAAAGGTGTGTCGCCAAGCGTACGCTCGATGCTGAGAAAATTTTCAAGACCATCAAATATCCAATCACTCAGCGCAAGATTATGGATAAAAATAATGACCCAAAATATCATCGATAGAAACAGGAAAAGGCCTTTCACCCGCTTTTGGATGGATTGATAGTCAAAGTAGGAGGTAAAGTCATCTTTGTCTTTTCTGTATTCGAGCAATACATAGATGATCTCCATAACCGCTTTGACGAAGAAATACATGCAAACTCCATACACAAAGCCTATCGTACCGGCTACAGTCAGGATTTTCGAAAGACTAAATCTGCCGAAGATGTTAAAGATTATTGCTCCACTTAAAATCACCATAGTTACCATCCTGAGTCGGAGGAGAAAAATCACCTCCTGAGGATCATCCGATTCAAATTTTTTGGGAATCTGGTATAGAAAAAAGAGATAAATCAGGTTTGAAATCAACAGGTAGGTCCGTTCCTGATAGGCGATTTCCCAAAATAAATTACTCACTGAAACAAAGAAGAAGACCAAAATCAACAAAATCCACTTTAATGCACTGGATATCCTGAATCCGGAAAAAATCAGAATTGTAGAAAAGAGCACCTGTAGGTAGATGAAAAATGACAGAAAAGCCATAGAACCTGTGTCATATAAGAAAAACACAAAAGGCAGGAGTGCCATCATCGCAGTGGCAAAGACATGATTTTTCAGATACTTGGTTCTGCCTAGGATAATGGTGCCAAATTCCTTGTCTTTTTCAATTTTTAAGACTACCCTTTTCAAAAAGCCATAAGAAAAAGTCAAGAAAATCAAGCTAAATAGCGTGAGGCCGGGTGAAGTAACCAATATCCTTTTTACAAACTGATAATTGAGTTTGATAGAGTCAAGCGTGATTTCGAATATAGTTTTAGGAGAAGGAACCGAATAGCGCTCCCATAAGTAGTTGATTTCTTTTTTAAGCAGGTTTTTTTCAAGGGCAGATTTATTGGCTTCAATGTATCGATTGAGTTCAAGAATGTTAATCGTGATTTTGCTAAGTTGAGCCTGATAACGTGCTGCTACCAATTCTTGGTGGTAAATAGTACTGTCTAGGATATGAATATTTTGCTTCAATTCTTTGATTTCCTGTGAGTAGGCAGGTAAAAGTGTAGTGTCTCTTATTTTGTATAAAAAGAAATTATCTGACTTAATTACCCTCAGAGTACTGTCAAGTTGCTGTAGTCTATTCAAGCGACTTTGAGCGATTTGATCTAATTCAATGTTGTTTTCTTCAATTGAACCTAAAATCCGCTCTAATGCGATGATGTATCGGAAGTTGAATTTTGTGTTGGGGTTTTTTAATCTTGCACCAAGAGGTTTTAAGGTATTCTCCATCTCCGGTATCTCTTCAAAAAATCGGCTAGTGTCAATCTTATCTGCCAGTTCAAGTCTGATTTCGTTGGCTAAAAGACTGAATGTTTTTCCCTTTCGGATCAATTCCTCCAAACTCGGAAAGTCTGTTGCAGTGCCAAATCGTTTTGTGTTGTCTAACTCAAACAAGCTGTCTTTCGCAGAGATAAACAGTGAATCAGTATAATTCATCATTAGTGAGTCGACTGAATCTTTGTCTTTTTTCAAAGAATCTTGAGCAATGGAAAAAGACTGATAGAATAACAGTGAAAAAAGAATGAGCAGATTTTTAGTCATGGCAAGATGCAGAATTCTCCTAAAATAGAAATTTATTCAATATCCTGTTTGGATAGCCTTAGCCAGACTTTTTTTCTGTTTACTAGTCGTGAAATGAGTCATTTTGGCCTGATTCCAATTGATTTCTTGTTGTTGTGCGGACAATTTGACTGTTTTTTTCCTTTGGAATGAATTTTTCTTCTGTCTCGATGTAAACAAAACCAACACAACTATGAGACTTGTAAGATACAATCACTTAGAACCCCAAGCTCCGGCTAGCTTCAGCAGCATGCTGGATCGATTCTTCTCTGAAACAGTGAGTTCAGGATTAAAGCAATTTACACCTGCAGTAGATATTGCAGAAGACGAAAAGTCCTACAGCATTCATCTCGCAGTACCTGGAGTGAGAAAATCAGACTTTAAGATTAGTCTAATTGATGGCAAACTCACAGTTTCTGGGGAGCGGAAGATGGAAGAAAAAAGGGATGGGAAAACCTACCACAGCATGGAAACTCACTACGGTAGTTTCAGAAGAGCATTCTTTCTACCTGATGACGTGCTTGCAGACCAAATAGAAGCTACGTATGAAAACGGGATCTTGATTTTGACCCTGCCAAAGAGGGAGAAGAAGCTTGCGCAAGCAATGATTGAAGTCAAATAAAGGATGAGCGGGCAAACCCGCTCTCTTTATTTTTGTTATTAAAAATAACCGGATTAAAAGCGGTTAATTCTTGTTAATTTGAGTGCTTTCATATATCCAAAAGCTTTCAAATAAAGTCTAATGGATAGAAAATTTGCATTATAAAAATCATTTAAGAAAACAATAACTATGAGTAAGAAACAGTTCTTTCTAGGGATACTTCTAGCTGCCTTGATAGGCGGAGTAGTGGCATTGGCGGGAGTGAGTTTTCTAATCCAGCCTCAAAATGCAGGCACATTTGACGAAAAGCAGCAGGCAAGTTTTGTTAATATGCTTTCGAATGAAAACTTCACTATTCCTGACGGGATCAATTTTGTTGCTTCAGCACAGCTTGTCACCCCAGCTGTAGTCCATGTAAAAAGCCAAGTGGCTTACACCCCAAGATCTCAGCGTGATCCGATTCAGGAATTCTTTGGTATCCCTGACCCTCGCGGTGACCGTGGACAGGGTGGAGGCAATGGTGCAATGCCGATGAGTTCTGGTTCTGGGGTCATCATCTCTCCTGACGGATACATCGTCACCAATAATCATGTAATCGAAGGTGCTACCAAAGTTGATATTTCCTTGGACAACAATAAGCGCTACGAGGCTACCATCATCGGTACCGATCCTACGACCGATCTGGCATTGTTGAAAATTGAAGCTGACAACCTGCCGTTCGTGAAATTTGGAGATTCCGATCAGACCAAAATTGGTGAGTGGGTACTTGCAGTGGGTAATCCATTCGATTTGAATTCCACCGTGACCGCCGGGATTATTTCTGCAAAAGCAAGAAATATCAATATCCTCAGAAATGTCGAAAACAATCTCCAAATCGAGTCCTTTTTGCAGACTGATGCAGTAGTAAATCCAGGCAATTCAGGTGGCGCACTCGTAAACCTTGCGGGTGAGCTGATTGGTATCAATACTGCCATCGCATCCAATACTGGCACCTTTGCCGGATATTCATTTGCCGTGCCAAGTACTCTGGTAAAAAAAGTAATGGATGACCTGATGAAGTATGGCGCCGTGCAAAGAGGATTGCTTGGGGTGTCTATTCAGAGTGTGAGTCCTGAGTTGGCCGATTATTTGGATAAAAAATTCCCCGTAGACCAAGGAGTCTACGTCGGTGGAGTCAATGAAAACTCGGCAGGCAAAGCAGCAGGCCTGAAAGAAGGTGATATTATCATCTCAATTGACGGAAAGGCTGTCAACAACGTATCAATGCTTCAAGAGATGGTAGCAAGAAAGCGTCCGGGGGATAAAGTGGAAGTGGAATACATCCGAGATGGTAAGACTTCCAAGACTTCTGCCACGCTGAAAAACTTCTCCGGTGATACAAATATCGTGAAGAAAGAGGTGCCAAAAACCTTCACTTTTGAAGGATTGCAATTCGAAGATGTGAAGCAACAAACCAAGGATCAGCTTAAAATTGCAGGTGGAGCCGTGATCAAGTCCAACGCAAATGAGGCTTGGAGAAATGCAGGTGCGAGAAATGGGTTTATCATCACCTCAGTCATTTCTGACTCGGGTCGTAAAAAAGTAGCTACCGCACAGGAAATGATTGATTTCCTTGAGGATGCCAAAGGACAAGAAATTGTCGTGCTGGGAATGTTTCCCGATGGTACAGATTACTATTTCGAAGTAAAATTGGATTAATAGTCAATCCATTCATATAAAGCCGGCGAAAGCCGGCTTTTTTGTTTGTGTTTTTTCCTACTTTTTGGATTCTTAAACCCACGCTACCTTATGAAGAAACACCTATTTGCCGCCTTTATTTTCCTGATTGGATTTGGAGGAAGCCTAATTGCACAAACGATCACTCCGGCAGGAAAAACTCCCGTGTCTGGAATAATCCAAGAGCGGGTGACCAAACTCGATGCCATGCTGGAAGAAGCGATCCAAAAAGAACAAGTGCCAGGACTTGTGGCGATGGTTGTCAAAAACGGTCAGATCGTCTACCATTCAGCCAAAGGATTTTCGGGTGTGGAAAGCGGGAAAAAGATGGAGAAAAACTCGATTTTCCGGATTGCATCCCAGACCAAAGCAATCACATCAACTGCGATTATGATTCTCTGGGAAGAAGGCAAATTCCGATTGGATGATCCGATATCCAAATACATTCCTGAGTTTAAAAATCCTCAGGTTTTGAACACTTTCCGATATGCTGATACAACTTACACGACCAAGCCCAGCAGTCGGGAAATCACTATTCGTCACCTGTTGACCCATACTTCTGGATTGGGTTATGGAGTCATCGATGGAGATGAGCGGATGAAGATGATTTACCACAAAGCTGGAGTGGTAGATCTATTTACCACAGAAAAAGTGACAATCGAGCAGAGTGTAAAGCGTCTTGCTAAACTTCCGCTTCACCACGAGCCAGGAACCAAATACACCTACAGCGAAGGTCTGGACGTTTTGGGATATCTAGTCGAAATTATTTCTGGAAAGCCGTTTGATGTGTTTCTCAAAGAGCGGGTTTTTGATCCGATTGGGATGAATGATACTCGCTTTTACCTCAATGATGCTCAGGCGCCAAGATTGGTAACAGTGCATACCCGCAAGGATGGTAAATGGGCGTCATATCCTGTCACGTTCTACGATCCAGCCTATCCAAAAACCGGTGCAAAAACTTTCTTCTCAGGTGGTGCAGGTCTATCCAGCACCACGGAAGATTATGCTAAATTCTTACAGATGTATCTGAATGGAGGAATATATAACGGAAAGCGAATTCTCAGCCCACATACGATCCACACCATGATGCAAAATCAAGTCGGTGACCTCTGGAATGCGGACCGTTACCATGGAATCGGATTCGGGGTAGTGACCGACAAAGGAGTGGCTATGGGCGGAATGGGAAGTAAAGGCACCTTCGATTGGGGAGGCTATTTCAATACCCAATACTTTGCTGATCCTGAGATGGGCATCATTGGATTGATCTTTAAGCAGACTTCGGGGGCTGGAAATGGAGACGAAACAGGCTGGAAGTTCCGTCAGATGGTGTTTACATTGGTGGAATAAGCGATAGTGGTGGTATGTGAAGACACGCGCTATGGCGAGAAAAGAAATCTCAACTTGGTTTCAGCCAAAAAAAGATTCTAGGAATAAACCAACCTCTTCTCATTCTATAGGCCAAAGAATTTAAGGATTACAAGGCAACCAAAAATTTAATGGAAAAAGTAGTTATTACTGGAAGTAGCGGCCGAATAGGGAGGGCTTTGCATTGGCGCTTAGCTCAAGAATTTGAGGTAATTGGCCTTGATCTCTCCCCTTCTTCAGCAACTTCCCAAATTGCAGATATCAGAGACTATGATCAACTTCTGAGGTCGTTTGAAGGAGCGTCTACAGTTTTTCATTCGGCAGCATTGCATGCCCCACATGTTGGAGTTGCCTCTGAAAAATCATTTTATGAGATTAATGTAGGTGCCACAGAAAAAGTTTGTAGGGCTGCTTTAGAATCAGGAGTTTCTCAGGTTGTATTTACGAGTACTACCGCCTTGTATGGATATGCAAATCAAGCCGAAGGAGAGGCAGTTTGGATAGATGAAGAGACTATTCCAAGACCAAAGACAATTTACCATCAAACCAAATGGGAAGCCGAACAAATTCTTAAATCCTACTCAGGGCAAAATTTAAGGGTGCGTATCATTCGGATGTCCAGATGTTTTCCTGAACCGGTTCAGATAATGACGGTATACAGGTTACATAGGGGAATAGATTATAGAGATGTGGCGGAAGCTCATAGAGCCGCTTCTAAGCTATCGAAGGATGACTTTTTTGAAACCTTTGTGGTTTCAGGGAAAACTCCCTTTTTAAAATCAGATGTTCAGGGTTTGTTTGAAAATCCGGAGTTCGTAATTAGAGAAAGGGTGCCTCAGTTGGCGTCAGAGTTTGATCGACGAGGATGGAAGTTTCCAAGATCTATAGATCGGGTTTATGACTCTTCTCATGCGTTGCTAAAACTTAATTGGAAATCCCAAAGAGGGTATTCGGAGGTAATCAAGCAGTATGATAACGAAGATTTTGAAGTACTTCATCCTTTTTGAAATCAAAAAAGTAGCAAAAAAGACTCTGATTAAAGATAGACAGTCTTTTCATAGGAAGAATTTGTACGCCGATAGCTAGGAATAAAGACTTTTGCCACAGATGCGCAGATTATTCTTATCTGTGCATCTGTGGCTTTTTTCCTCGTAGCTTATTTATTTCCTTGAAAAATAGGCCATCATCAGAATCGAACCTGCCGTCCCATCCATAGTGGGTTCGTTGGTGCTGTAGTCTCCCACGGCATCATGGTAGACGATAAATGGATTTTGCCGTCCCGCATAATCATCCGGTCGCTCCAGTGTCAATCCGATCAGGTTGGAGTGGATGGTGCGGAAAATCGGCCCATCTACCAAGCCACCCGGAATATTCAAACCCAGCTTGAAATAAGGTGCGGTGTGAACATAGATGGGAAAATCTCCATGCTGAGGAATCCCGGTAAACATGCTCGTGCCCCATGGATTTTTCCCAAACAACCAATCCCGCTGAGCAATTAGGTAAGGGGTGTATTGGGTGTTTCCACTCATTTTTTCATAAAGAATCAACTGCGTGGCCAGGCTAGTCATCAGATTATTGGAGCACCAGATAAAGGGAATTCCCACCTCGAAAGGACTGGTTTTGGCTTTTTTCAGGGTGTATTCGATGCCTTCTTGGTAGTAGTTTTCCAAGGTCTTTTTAAAGTCCTGATCCACTACCTCATGAAGTGAAAAATGGCCCAAATTGATGAAAGGGTACAGCTGATAGTGGGCTGCAGAATCCCTGACCGTCCAAGAATCAGCATTGGCACTTTTCAGTGCATAGTCTTTTGCTTGAGTCAAATAGGCTGATTCTTGGGTTGCTTTGTAAAGTTCAGCACCGGCCCATTCCATGTCATCATTCCAGGTTTCTTCATTGTAGCGGTAGGGTGCGCTGTAGGAGTTGCCTTGCTGATAGCCCTCGTATTTTCTTCCCAATGCATATAGGCTTTTTGAAGCGCGAAGACATTGATTGGAAAAGTCTGTATCGATTTCTTTCCAGATTCGGGCACCCAAGGCCAAAGCGGCTGTCGATCTACCAGCAAGATTGGCCATACCGGTTGATTCGCTTTTGTACTTTCCTAGGCCCTGTGGTTTTCCTGTTGCAAAGTAGGCCGGGCGGTAGCTGTTTTCTCCCCAACCGTAATCGGAATTGTCCTGGTTTGGGATTTTGAATCCTCGGTGGTCCCGATCATCGGCGATTTGATGGATGAGTTGGTCGGGCGCGGGATGAAGCTTGAGTAGCCAGTCCAATCCCCATTTGGCTTCATCCAAGATATCTGCAATCCCATTGGAACCGGGTTGTCCCAGTGAATTTACTTTGTCTACAAATCGATCGGGAAAAAGTTGATAAGCCATCAACATGTGTCCCGTGGCATAGCTTCCTGTGATCAGGTATTTGAGTTGGTCTCCGGCGTCGTGCCATCCTCCGGAGGCATCGACATAGGTGCTGTCAGGCATGGGACCAAAGAAACTCCTTCCATCCTCCTGATGGCAGACCATGTCCATGGTGGGATTGTACCCGCATCGCTGCTGGCGCATAAATTCCAACAGATCCTCCTGAATGCCGGCATAGGATTCTGAACCGATTTCAAATTTTTCAGAACTGGATTTGCTTGCTGAGTGCCAAAGAAAATAAGTTCCCTCATCTGAAATCGCCGAAAAATCCACGGAGTAGTAGAAGAAATCTCCCCAAACACCGGATTCCAGCGATTCAGGTTTGATTCGGGCGGCGGAGCTTGAGTCAGGAAGGTGAACCAGGTGGATGTTGTTTTTGATTTTCTCCTTGGAGAAAACAATTGCCTTTTTGGTGTCTGAGGGGTGAAAACCGATTTGGTTGACGGAAAAGAATACCTCCTGTGCGTGTATCTGAACAGTCAGAATAAGCATCAGAAAGGCTGTAAAGAAAGACTTCATGGCTGGATGGGATTAACCATCAAGATAAAAAAGCGGGAGCAATCTTTGGGCTGATTTTCCAGAAATGGAGAGCCAAAAGACCTTTAAGTGAAGAGGATTACTTGATCACCGCATTGATCTTTTCCCAAATGGCTTGATCAAAGCCTGAAACCGCAAAGTTTGGATTGTCTGGATCGGAGGCTCTGCCCATTCGGATGATGACCATTTTTTTACTTGGTATCACATAGATTCTTTGATCTTCTGCACCCATGGCAGCATACAGGTCCGAAGGAGCATTTGGAATAAGCATTCCTGGGAAAATGGTCTGCGTGCTGGGTAGCATGTATTGGCTTTTCCCATTAAGCCACCAGAGGTAGCCGTAGGAAGGATTGATGTTTTGGGAAGTGGAAGTGCTTTCTCTGAAAAATGCCTCATTGAGGATTTGCTCTGATCCCCATTTTCCCTGATTCAAAGCCAGCAAGCCAAAGCGTGCCATGCTTCGGGTGGTGCTGTGATAGATGGTGAAAATGAGCCCTTCGTTCCAAAAGCCGTCCATTCCGATTTTATTTTTCAGTTTGGCATTGAAGTACGTTTCAAAAGACTGGCCGCTTGCTTCTCCCACCACATTCATGAGCTGTTGGAAGACATTGTGATAAGACCATCTCGTACCGGCGTCAGCTAGGTAAGTCAGGTTGGATCGGATGATCAGCTGATTCTCATCATTGATGCCTGAGTTCATCGAAAGCAGGTGCTTGGGAGTAATGAGGGCTTCTTTGGCCAAGGGCATGCTGGTCCAGCCCGGACCGAGGTATTGTGATACCCGAGTATTGATGTCGAGTAGTTTTTCCTGCTGGGCGATTCCCACTGTAGCTGTAGTGAGGGTTTTTCCTGCACTGTTCCATTGCCACGTATCCGAGACTTTGTGTCCGTCAAAGTATTCCTCCATGACTATTCTGCCATTGACCAGGATGAGAAATGATTTGGAGTTTCTGCTGCGTAAAAAGTCAAGTAGGGCAGGGATTTGACTTTCATTCCAGCCGAGTTGGGAGGGTGGGACTTTTTCCCATGTATTTCCTGAAATAGGCGGGAAATACATGTTCTGATCGTTGACAGCGCTGGGTTCTTCTGCTGGATTGCATGATACAAGCACTAAAAGAAACACTGCAAAAAGAAGCTGTGATAGTCGCATAGTTTCAAACTTTACTCTAAGACACTGAATACAGGCAATGGTTTAAATAATGGGTTTGAAGAAAATGCATTGAGCTTTTTGCAAATGAAAAAGCGAAAAGACAAAATGCCTTTTCGCTTGATTGATCAAGACTGTGTTCAGTTTTCTTTAATTGAGTTTCGTTTTATAGATCGCCGAACCCTGACCGCCTGTTTTGCTCGACAGCAGATACAGATTGTTTGTTTGGTCAAACTCGATGTCCGAAATCCGTTGTGTGACTGTCCCGCCCGAATTGACGTTTGACAGCTTTTCTGCAAAAGGGAAATTTCCATCCCATTCGTAGATCGTCCATTTATTTCCTTTGAGTCGTTGGAGTTGTTTACTGTCAGCGCCGATGAGATTTCCTTCTCTGTCCACAGCTTGTGGAGAATATTTCAAGTCAGATTTGGTCCAAGTATCACCTTTGTTGTCGGAATAGTGAAGACCACCTCCCGACGCTCCGATTCCAAATTCACCCTGCCAGTTTCCCGGTGTGGCAAAAAGCCGATTGCCTTGGCTGGCATGAATGAATACAATCCCGGAGTTTTTCTTAGTCCAGGTTTTGCCACCATCTGTAGAGATGCTGATTTCTTCCACTTTAGTGGTGGTTTTGGTGAAATGAGGGAAAAGAAGGGTTTCGTCATTCAAGCGAAATAGCCTGTTGAAATCTGCTCTGACAAATGCTGTCTGTGGCGCAAAGGGGACAAACGTGGCTACAAGGTTTCGTGTGATCGTATTTCCATTGTTTTCTGAAACGCTGAAGTAGCTCTTGTTGTCATGATAGGTGATCATGTATAGTTTTCCCCCCAACACGTGGACAAAGGATGCACCCATGGTGCTTAGATCTCCGTAGAGTTTGATCTCCTTTTTTTCCACGACATCATATCTGTAGATGTAATTGTTGGAAATGGTCGTGTAAAAGAAATATCTTCCATCATTTGAGACAGCGAAATTAACAGCGGTTTTCCCCTCTGGTAGCGGGATTTCTTCCCAGGTTATTTTTTTTATTTCCTCGGCAACTTCATTCCCGTCTTGGGATTGTCCGTCATCCCCCATACAAGAGGCGAGCAGAAAAAGTAGAAAAACCGTGGCAAGAAAAAGGTACTTGTTCATTTTGACGTGGCTTTTGGTATTGAAAAACAGTTCCTGTAGAAAGTATTCCAAAAATCGCCCCCTCATAGAGGTCTTGCCATACGTCAAATGCCCTATTTGGCTTGAAAAAAGCAACTTTTCCAAAGTCCGAATCTTTGGAAAAGTTGAGAATGTGGGAGGCCTGAGCTTATTTCTGCCCGAAAAACATGATCAAATCGCTCTCTGCTGCCAGGTAGCCAAAGGAGGTAAACACCTTGCTATCGGTCAGTTCTTGCATGAGTTGTTTTGCTTTGGCCGAGTCACCGTGGTACAAATACCAGTTGGCCACACCGTAGCGGATAGCATCATTAGAGGGGCTTCCGGGACCTTCTTGAAAGAGTGAATCGACTGGCAAGAGTCCTTTGTATAGCAAGCAGAGGTCGGCATAGCTTTGGTTTTCGATCACGGTGGAGTCAGCATAGATCGGCGCCAAGAGTGAGTCAGCTTTAGCCGGATTTCCCAATCGCTGCTGAATCATGTACAGCCAATGTGTACTGGAAACGATGTTGTCGTAATGGTTGCCGCTTTCTCGGCACTTGAGGTAAGCTTGGTAAGCCTTTTCGTATTGTTGAGTCAGGTAGTAGGCCAGTCCCAAATGGTAGTAAATATTTCCGTGTAGGCTACTGACGGGGATATTGAGTGCGTTGGGCATGCCGTCCGGTTCGATTTCATCTGTGGTTCCTTGGATCAACTCAGCTGCTTTTTCAAAGTCAGCAATGGCTTTGTCGTATTCCCGGATGCTGATATAGCGATGACCCCGGTGGCGATAAAGTCGGGGTTCGTCGGGGAATTTTTCCAATCCCTCAGAATAAATGGCAATCGCCTGACGGTATTGCCCGAGGTAGGCGGTGCGGCGTCCGTACCAAATAATTGCTTCCACATCCTCCGGATTGTCTTTGAAAGTTGCTTTTGCCTCCTCGTATTGGGCCAGAAGCTTTTCGGAAGGTGCTGGAATTTCAAAGGTTTTTCCGAGTGGGGTGGTGAAGGTGGAGTCATAAATTGTCTTCTCCTTATGCCCCTCGTTTTTAGGGCTACAAGCGAAAAAAAGGGATAGGTTAAGAAAGAAAATTAATTTTTTCATGATTCAGATTGAGAGTTATTTATCTAAAATACATCAAAGGGCTATTTCCAAAACTCTGGAGTTAAATAAAAAACTGTTCTATAAATTAAGGGATTCCTTGGCTCGTAAGTACATTTTCATCGTGTAAATCTTCAAGGATAATTCCTAAATCAGGATTGTAATAATCGTTATTCCTCGTGTTTAAAAATCCATTGGAGGTTAAAAATTCCTTCACTTTTTTTAAATCGGTGGACTCAGTGATTGCTATATAAGATTGCTGTACTACTGCATATAGTATCTGGTTGTCTTTCACAAAGCCGATTAGTTCGTAAGCAGTATCTGGGAAAAAGTAATTGTGAAGCAAAAGATTTAAAAAATATTTTCTCCAAGAATTGTAATAGATAGCATCATTCAATTTAAGAACATGCCTTGAATCTTTTAGAAAAACCCTTTGCTCAGCTCCCTCACTTACGTAGTTTGAAAAATCAATTTTGGTTACCCAGAGGTTGTTTTTGTTGACAAATTCTTCTAGGCTTTTTGTTTCTTGTTCACGGATTTGCTTTGATTCCTGAGTTTTTGGGCCTGTTGACGGGCCTTTTCCAAGGTAATGGGCGGTTGCTTGGATAGCTGTTCCATACCTAACTTGGCCCTTTCCTGAAATGATAGCTCTGATTTCATTTTTTATCTGGTCTTGCATTTAGTCAAATTTAATCCATTCGGGCATATTATTTCCCCTTCACATACTTTCTCCAATTGTGTTGCTCTTTGAATCCCAGTACTTCTTTGATTTTTCGGTTGGAGAAAAGGGCTTCGTGTTCCTCTAATTCACGGGTGAGCGGTACTCCGGGGAAAAATCGCTCTGCCAGTTCTTTGCTGGGAATAATCGCCCCATTGTGGTCATTGCCTGCATTGAAGACCTGATAGCCCAAGCCGTCTTTTTGCAAACACAAGTCCACGATCTGACCCAAATCACGGGCATCGATGTAGCAGAAAGCATTGCGTCTCCTCACTTCGGGATGCTTGAAATAGTGAGGGAAAAGGGTTTGGTATTCATGTGGCTCGATCACGTTGCCGATTCGGAGGGCATAAATATCTACTCCTGTTCTTCGCTGGAAAGTTCGGGCAGTCTGTTCATTGACCACTTTTGAAAGGCCGTAGCTGTCCATGGGATTGACGTCATAGTTTTCGTCCAGCGGCAGGTAAGCAGGGTTTGTTTTTCCATCGGAAAAGCAGATGCCATACGTAGTCTCCGAGGAGGCGATGATAATTTTTTTAATTCCAAGCTTTACCGCGGCTTCGATTACATTGTAGGTTCCGACCGTATTGACTCGAAAAGTTTCATTATCCGGCTTGATGAGGATTCTGGGCACTGCCGCAAAGTGCACCACTGCGTCGAAAGCGGGAACGCCTGTTCCTGGTTCCATTTCATCAAATCCTGCATACATGCTCATGGCGTTAAACATCTGACCTGAGTCAGTGATGTCGGCGGTGAGGTTGTCCACGCCAGGATGATTCAAAGGTGTGAGGTCTACATTCATTACTCGGTGACCTTGTTCAAGTAAATAACGGATTACATGCCGACCGGCTTTTCCGGAACCTCCGGTGAATAAAATGCGCATGGTTTTTTAGATATGATTGGGGTGAGTAGTTCAGATTGAAATTGAGTGTAATCTCGGGCTGGATGTTGGAAAATGGTTTTAAGGTTCTCCGATATCCTCATTCCAAAGAGCAGGATTTTTGGCGATAAAGTCCTCCATCAGCTGGATACAGGTAGGGTCATTTGCTACGATGACTTCTACGCCATGTTCTTTGAGTAATTGTTCCGAACCCATAAAGGTTTGATTTTCTCCAATGATCACTTTGGGGATACCATAGAGCAAAATGGCCCCTGTACACATCGGGCAGGGAGAAAGAGTGGTGTAGAGGACGGATTGACGATAGACTGAGGCAGGTAGTCTTCCTGCATTTTCCAAAGCATCCATTTCTCCATGAAGGGTGACGCTGTGTTGCTGAACCCGCTTGTTGTGTCCACTTCCAAGAATTTTGCCCTGATGTACTAAAACAGAACCGATCGGAATTCCTCCTTCTCGGAGTCCTGTTTGTGCCTCTTCAATGGCGGCTTGGAGAAATGGATCCATCATCTGATGCCTTGGGTTTATTTCTCCTCAAGTTACACGCTGAATTGAGGATTTAAAATTTGAAGGGTGCGACTTTCGACTCCTTATTCCAGGCTTCCACCAGAATTTCTTGAAAATCAGGATCTAGGTTTTCACCCGTTCAGTAACTTGAAAATACCCGATTCTGCCGCTTCGGCATTCCAGCAGTACTGCCCCACACACATGCTTGTTTACTTCTTTTTTCAACTGGTCTAGGGTGTGAATTCTTCGGTTATTCGCTTTGATAATCAATTCGCCAATGGGCCATTCCATTTGGTCAGCTTGTGTTCCTTGGTAGATGTGCGTCACGACCAGTTCGGGTTTTTCCTGATCGATGGTTTGCAACATATCCAATTGGGCAGTGGGGTCTACCTCCTGTATGGCCTGGATGATTTCAAAACTCAGCGGCTGTACGATCATCCCGAATAGGTCGAGATAGATTCTGTCATTCAAAATCGGAATTGAAGTGATGCCTTTTTTCGGATTTCTCATGGCTATCGCCTTTGCTTTATGGATGACCCCAGCCCTGCTGTACACGATCTCCGTGGACTCTCCAATGGGTACCAGTTTGATCACATCAAAAATATTTTTGTGCCGATACATTCCTTCCTTACCGATGACGATTCCATGTCGGTCAAACTCCACCTTATTGATCGAAAGGATCACATCCATGGGTTTGATTTGGGCGGCATCCAAGAATCCTTTCGGAATCACTTTGGATACAATCACTCCCTTGGCTTGAGTCTGCTTTAGTAAAGGTTAAAGTTTTCAGCGTTTTTCTGGACTTTTCCTCCGAGGTCTGCAAAGTGAGGTTCATTGAGTAGAAGGAGGTTTTCGATGATGATTTTCACAAAACTGGCCGGGGTGATGAATCCGATGTTTTCCGCATCCATCATTACCGCCGTATTCAGTCCGACCACCTTGCCTTCTTCGTTGATGCTTGGTCCTCCGGAATTGCCCGGATTGATGGCTGCATTGGTGACAAAGCGCTCGGTGGTATGCTCCGATCCGGAAATAAAGTTGGTGATCTCGCCTCCCGTAATGTTAGGTTCCACCATCCCCATTGGGTAGCCAATCGCTTTGATGGCCTCCCCTCGGGAAGGGCTTTTGCCTTCCTTGAGTTCTAGGTATTCGATGTCTTGGATGGCCAGCTTTTGAATCGGTGCAATTCCTTTTCCTTCAGTCTGATAAGGGCCACATCCGGCTCCAGCTGCTTGACCAATCCCACCACTTCCGCTTCAAACCGCTCCTCACTGGTAAGCATGGAGCTGATTTCCACTTTGACGGCATTTCGCACCACATGGGCATTGGTCACGATGTATCCCTCGAGTTCTTTGTATTTCACAAAAAATCCCGAACCTGACCACACACCGGGGATTTTGATGGAAGGATTCAAAATGGATTGGATATCCTCTTCGATATAGCCCTCCGCTAGGATCTGCACCACCTCGCTCATCATCCTGCTAGCGCTGTGGTTCAGCTTATGGTTTGTCTTTGACATAGATGACTAAAAATAAGGATTTCCGGGAAAGGGCTTTGATAATCTATTGGGGGAAAAGGTTGGTTTCGGAAAGTTTTAAAGATTCAAAATGACGACTAAAAATTTACCCTCAACCACAATCTCCCAGCTAAAAAGTGTGTAAGAAATCAGAAAAGCGTAGTAAAAAAGAGAGTCGAGCTTAAATTTTGGCCTTGCCCAGAAGTAGAAAGAACCTATTGGGATTCCAAAGGCTAAGACTAAAAATGGAAGCCAAAGCAATTCATATACGGCGCCCAAAACTCCAAATTGATACAGGTCTATTTGTCTAACTCCTAGTTAGAAGTTGCCGAAAAGCTGAGGGATTTTCTGAAAGCGAGAAGTTTTTGTTGGTTTGCCAAAAGCTTCAAAATCCGCTTCCCTGAGCCTATTCTTATCGATAGTACGCTACAGGTCGGAAGATTAAATCCTTTTCTAATTAGCTTGATGTCAGAAAGATTTTGTGTAAAGCGGTTTAAGGAAAAAACTTTCTTTCATTGAAATTCCCGAATCACCAGAGAACTTTGAGCCCAATTTCCCTGTAGCGTTTATTGTTTTCATCCGCTGTGATAAAAGTCAGACCATGGCTAAGCGCTTGCCAAATCAGCATTCGGTCAAAAGGATCTTTATGAATCGAAGCATCGAGTTGATAGATTGTCAGCGCATCCTCCATGTTTAAATCCAATTCCTCGAAATCAAAGTATTGGTCAAATCCTGCTTTCAGTAGTTCTGGATTATGGCCTTTTAAGTCCAATTTTCCGGATTGGAATTTGAGGCTTATTTCCCAAAAACTTATGGCACTCAGGTAGATTTTACTTTCGGGATTAAGCAAAGTTTCTTTTACCGCTTTGCTAAGTTTGGTGTCTTCATAAGCCAACCACAGGATGATATGTGTGTCGAGTAGGTACCTCATAGGCCCATTTCCGCCAATTCTTCATCGGACCAGTGGAGGTCTTCTTTATTCACTGTTACGCCTTGAGAATTAAAAAATCCGAGATTACGTTTCACAGGCGTTGTGGATTTCAAATTTTTACCAAAATAGCCAACCAGTTCGCCTGACTTACCCTTGATCACCTTAATGGTGACACCGTTTTTGATCAGTTCCACGACTTCGGAAAACCTAGCCTTAAATTCCCCAATATGCATGGTCAGTGTCATAGCTAGCTGATTTTAAGCTAAGTTAGGATTAACTTGACAAGTTGTCAAGAAAAACTTTTTTGGCCATAGGAGATCCGAATGGCGATTACAAATCCAACCCAGCCCTAAATTGTACTTTAAAGGTGCTAGGCAGAATCTACACTCAGATGGAGATTATATGAAAATAATAACAATTCAATTATTGAATTCGGATTCAGATATATTTTTCGAATTAAACGTATTTTCTGTAGTAGATGAAATAACATCTAATTTAAGTTGAAAGCTTGGAACGTTATATCCTTCAGCATTGTGCTGTAAATTAAAATCTAAAAGTTCTTCGCCTTTTTCATATAATGGGTTTTCTATAAATCTTCCAATGCATTTTCCGTCTTCTATTTTTGAATACCAGTTTTTTCCATAAGCTATTTTTAAATAGTAAATTCCTTCCGGTATGTTCTTTATTCGATAGGTGGTTTTACTGTTAATAAATACGTAACGAATGCATTTATTTGTGTTTTTATCAATTAGTTTGATTACAACATCAGTACCTTTTCCAACTTGAACTTCCAAATAGTTATCAATATTACTAGTGGTTGGCTTGAAATTATAACATTCTGGCATTTGCCCATTTTTATTATTGGTTGCTTTCCATCCTTGTCCGATTAGTCTGAGCTTTTCATTTTTTTGCTTTTGTTCTATTGTTAGTTCTTTAACGTTATTGTTGGAATTGTTTTTTGGGTTTGATTTTGAATCGGTACCTTTAAAGAATTCTGTTAGATCTCCATTTTTTATTTCACTTTTTTGATTTGATGGAGTATTGTTAATTGGATCTTCATGAACTAATGCATATATCGAAATGAATAAAGAGAGGAAAAAAACAACTAACCAACTTCTATTTTTTTTCCATGAGTTTTTTATCTTTTCCTTTTTATTGGTCTTAAAAATTTTTAAAATAATTTCATTGTCAGATCCTGCTAATTGAGATAGTTTTATAAAAAGTTCTTCGCTGTATTCATAATCTAATTTTTTTAAACAGGTCAAGACTTCTTCAATGATTAATTTATTTGTGTCTGTATCTCCATAATTGATTAAAAAATTTATATTTAAAGGTGTTAATAAGATATTTATATTTTCGAAGAGTGCTTTTTGATTGATTTGGTCTTTTTTACTCTTGTTAATTTTTTCTCTTATTTCTCTATAATAAGCAAGAAATGTTTGGGGTGTTGCTTTTGGTCCATTTTGTTGATTTTTATTTTTTTCTTTAGCAATTATGGATTTGTCGTAAATTGTCCTTTTTTCTTGATTTGACAAAATACTATATGCCTCATTTATTATTTTGAACTGGGATTCTGATTTTTCGTCATTTGGATTTCTGTCTGGATGAAACCTTAAAGCCAACTCCCTATAGGCTTTTTTTATTTCCTGAATTGTGGCTGTGTTTTTTATGCCAAGTACCTTATAGTAATCAATCATGTTGAAGAATTTGGTGATTTTAATGAAATAGAAAAAATAATAGTATCAGCTAGCTTAAATTACTCGGTTAAGATTTTGACAATATTGTGATTATCGGTCTTTAGAAAGAATTCTAAAAACCTCCCTGCCCTCTGAACTTAATTGATAATGGATTTCATTTGAGCTTCCACCTATCGTTACGGGCTTTATTAATCCTAAGCTGGAAAACCTGATTACATCTTTAGAATTCCGATTGATTTTTTTTGAAGCAGATATTTGTGAGGCTATTTCTAAAAAACTAAGTCCGGTATCTTCTCGGAGTATTCCGTATTTTTCTAAAATCGCAGTATCTTGATCATCGTCTACCGTTTTTGATTCATTTGAATTAGATATTTTTGAAAGTAATTCCTCATTCTCTTGTGTCAATCTGATTTTTTCAATTCTAATTGCATCAAATCTGACTTCTAAATTATCGTATTTAGATTGTAGCTCGTCTAATTCTGACTTCATCCTTGTTTTCCCCGAAGCTGTAAGTTTATAAATATTAGGAGTTATATAATATTCAAAAAAATTGGAAAGTAATCTTGTAAGGTTGCCTAGAATATACCCTGATAAAATTACTCCGAAAGTAACTCCAATTGTTCCAAGCAATGTCCAGTAGGTGTAATCTTCAAAGTAACATTTGAATCTTTCTATACGCTGATCAAGTTTAAAACTCTCGTCAAAAAAGAAAAATGAATAAACAGCTTCCCAATGTCGGATTGCCCAAACAGCAATGAATGTAGGGAAAAAAGGGTTTCTGGATTTCTCATGAACTTCGCCTTTTAAATTTTCAAACCATTCGAATATTCCTGCCATCTAATATTATAAAAATTAATTGATATTAACTTTTCCATTTTACAATCCCCTATTGGGTGTAGATTCTACTTATCACCTTTGAAGTTCAATCAGACACTAGTTGGGATTTGCAATCCCACCCTTGTATCCTTACCAATTTGCAATTGGTTGAAATCCCAAGGTTCTTTATAAACCACTACTCGAGTTGTTTTTTTGAGCAAGAAACTTCTTCTCAAAAGACTTATATCCTTTTCAAACTTATCTCGATTGGCAGTACCTTTTGGGCCAAATTGTTCCTCAATAAATTGATTGAGGCTTTTTAGGTTGTTTTTCTCTGCCATTTTTTATTCTTTTCTAAAGCTTTGCTCACTTTTGAATTTAATAAAAGCTGGGTGAGATTTCATTCTTACCCAGCTTTTTTATTTTTACTTCACAAACAACATCCCCACTCCTTACCAATTTGCAATTGGTCCCTTTAACAATTCACTTCACAAACAACACTCCCACACCCTTCTCACTCGCCAACTTATTAAGTGCCGGCACAGCAGTTTGGATCAATCGCTCGCCTTCGGCTTTGAGCGGTTTCCACTGTTCCATCAGTTCGGCATAGCGGGCTTTGGTGCCTTCGTTGATTTTCGGGATGGAGCTTTCGCCATGGTTCATCATGTACATAAAGTTGGCGGTAAACTTATTCGGGAAGTTTTCCACGTCGTCGTAAGCGGTGGACTTACGCTGGATCATGCTTTCATCCCAAGCTTGGATTTCTTTGATCAGTTTCTCTGCGGAGGTTTTCAAGTCTTTGAATTCTGCTTTTTTGTCCAGCCTGCTGACCAAGTCCTTGAGTTGGTCTTGGTAGGTTTTGGCAGTATTGACTAGGGTGTGCATGGTGGTCACTTCGGCTTCCAGCTGACTCATCCATTCGTGGTAAGCCTGATAATCGGCAGGAGTGAGGTTGTAGCCCGGGATATCTTGGATTTCCCCTTTGGCTTCGGCTGTCACTCCGCCTCCGCTAAGACGAAGTGTGTATGTACCCGGAATGGCTTTGTGACCCGAATAGCTGGATTCGATGTAGGCGGTTGGGATGCCCGGCACCGTTGGATAGCGTAGGTTCCAGACAAATCGGTTGACTCCCTTTCGGGTGGAAAGCGTAGGGTCAGGCGCTGGACCTCCTGCATAAGCCTGGAAGTCAGGATTGCGCTTGGAGCTTAGCTTTCTCACGAGTTGACCTTTAGCGTCAAGTATTTCCAAAGTCAGTTCGGTGCTGTCGGCAAAGGTTTCGGGCAAGTGATAGTAGATCACCATGCCGTTGGCTGGATTTTGACCTTGGAAAGGATGTGTTCCAGTGAATCCGTCCAGATTTCCGCCATTCATGCTGGAGTACCAGTTGCCCAAAAGGGCCTTTTCCGGTGTGTAAAGGGTGATTTTATCTGCTTTGGCCTGCACTTCGCGTACCGCATTGAGCTCGTCGAGAATCCAATAGGAGCGGCCGGCAGTTGCGACGATCAGATCGTCATGTGCCACTTTCAGGTCGGTAATGGGCGTTAGTGGAAGGTTAAGTTGGAAAGTCGCCCAATTCAATCCCCCGTCTTTGGAGATGTACATGCCCGTCTCAGTACCTGCGAAAAGCAAGTTTTTCACCTTGGTGTCCTCTCTCACCACACGGGTAAATGCTCCGTAAGGAATGCCTTTGGAGATGTTGGTCCAGGTTTTTCCGTAGTCGGTGGTTTTGTATAATGCAGGGGTGTAATCGTTGAATTTGTAACGGGTAGTCGCGATGTAGGCAGTCGCAGGATCGTGGGGAGATACTTCGATCGCATTGATCAGGCATTCTTTAAGGTCTTTTGGGGTGACATTGGTCCAGGTTTTTCCATTGTCTCGGGTCAATTGTACCAATCCATCGTCCGAACCAGTCCAGATCACACCGGCCTCGTGCGGGCTTTCGATCACGTACGCGATGGTGCCGTAATTTTCTGCACCCACGGCTTCATTGGTATATGGGACACCACCTTTGCCTTGCTTGGATTTTTCATTTCGTGTGAGGTCAGGAGAGACTTCCGTCCAGGTCTTACCCCAATCCTGCGTTTTCAGAAGGACTTGGGCGGCATGGTAAAAGGTATTGGGTTCGTGCTGGGACCAGATGATGGGCGCATTCCAATTGAACCGGTACTTCATGTCTTTGGCGTCCATGCCGAGGTATTGGATCGGCGCTGCCATGATGTTGGTCGAGCCCTGAGTCTGCATGTCGAGTACTTCGATCGTGCCCTGATAGCTTCCCCCCAAGACGTATCTAGGATTATTCGGGTCAAAGGCCAAGAAGGCACTTTCACCTCCTGCGGAATAATTCCAATGCTCTTGGGTAATGCCACCACGACCCAAAGCCATGCTCGAAATTACTACCGACGTATTGTCTTGCTGCCCGCCGTAGATGCGGTAAGGCCATTGGTTGTCGGTGTTGATGCGGTAGAATTGGGCGGTCGGCATGTTGCTTTGGACAGACCAGGTTTTGCCCCCGTTGAAGGATATCGATCCACCACCATCATCGGCAAGGATTAGGTTGTTGGCATTTTTAGGATTGATCCAAAGGTCGTGGTAATCCCCATGCGGGCCGTCGATGTCTTCGAAGGTTTTTCCTCCATCGATGGATACCAAAAAGGGTGCGCTCTGGACATAAACTTTGTGTTCATTCACCGGATCGGCAAAGACCTCGATGTAGTACCAAGCGCGCTGGGTGAGTCGGTTGCTTTTGTTTACCAAAGACCAGCTTTCGCCTGCATCATCCGAGACGAAAAGTCCGCCGAGATCTTTGTCGGAATCGCTTTCGATCAGGGCATAGACTTTATTGGAATTGGCTCTGGAAACGGAAATGGCCATTTTTCCTTTTTCTTCAGGCAGGCCATTGTGGATTTTCTTCCAGGTTTTGCCAGAGTCGGTGGACTTGTACAGGCCGGAACCCGGACCGCCAGATTTTACCTGCCAAGGGAAACGCTGATGTTCCCACATGGCGGCATAGAGGATCTCGGGATAGTTCATATCCATGGAGAGCTCCACGGCACCGGTCATATTGTCCACAAAGAGGACTTTTTCCCAAGTCAATCCCCCATCGATGGATTTGTAGACGCCTCGATCTTCATTGGGGGCATGCAAAGCACCCTGAGCGGCCACGTACACGATGTCCGGATTGGTCGGGTGAATCTGGATTCTGGAAATATGCTGAGTCTTCTCCAAGCCAAGTTTTTTCCAGGTTTTGCCTGCATCGGTCGATTTGTAAACTCCGTCGCCGTAGGAGGTCATCACACCTCGGGGTGCGTGTTCGCCCATGCCTACGTAGACGATGTTGGAGTTGGTTTCGGCCACGGCCACAGCGCCTACTGAACCTGTCTTAAAAAATCCATCGGAAATATTCTCCCAATGTTGTCCTGCATCAGCCGTTTTCCAAAGTCCGCCTCCCGTGGTGCCGAAGTAGTAGGTCAGCAGGTCATTGACTACTCCTGTGGCCGCTACTGATCGACCACCGCGGAATGGGCCGATGTTTCGGTACTTGATGGGGAGAGAGGAATCGTAGGTTTGGGAATAGGCGGAATGACCGAGTAAGAGACCTAGGAATAGTAGAAAATAGCGCATAAAGGACTTGGTGGTTTTAAGTCCTTAAGATAGCCAAAATGTTGATTTCCCCGAGTTTTACCTGATTGTCAGTTGTTATCAGTTAAGCTTGCCCGATAATTCAGGGTTGCCTTTGCCACACCAAAGCTTTCTTTCAATTGAATGTAGGGAATGGATCTACAAGCAAGTCTAATCAAAGCCTGATGGTGTATACAGTGCTCCAAGTTGTACCAAAGTTCTCTGAAGTAACTGGTTTTCATTTTTTTGGTACCCTTACCTTCGCAAGCTTCCAAGACCAATTCTTTGTCAGGCAGATGGAGTTTGGATTGGATTTTTGAAATGGATAAGATGGCATATGCTGCGTCTGTCTCCAGCAAGATCGATCGGTCACGCCGGTCATAATTTATTTTTCCCGAATCGTATTGGTCAATCAGACAGGAGAAAAGTTCGATTATATGACGTACATGTTGACCAACTGAGGCTGTCTGAAAGATTGGAGATACTTCATTGTAATCTTCTGGTTGCAGCTGCATCAAAAATTCGCTTAACTCATCGAGCTGAGAAACGCATTCTTCATTTACCATATCTTAGTTTGATTAATGAGTACAACTGTTTTGAGAAGAGTAAGAAATTTAATGCGCAAGCCAAGAAGCATCCCAAGGCAAGCGCAAATAACCCTCCGCCATCTTCTCTGAAAACAATACCAATAAAAAAAATATGTGTGAAAATCGCACCCGTCATTATTGCCATGCCGCCAATACTTCCGAGGACTTGCGTTCGGGGAATGATGAGAAGAAGACTGACCAAAAGTTCAATAATTCCAAGTGAAATCCTTCCCGTTGGCTCAGATCCAAGTTGGCTGAACAGCGCAATAGAGTCTGGATGGGCGCCAAATTTGTAAGAGAGAGATTGAGTTAAAATGACAGCTGCTGTGATTCGGAGTATCCAGCTGGAGTACCTTTGAAAAGGAGTTTCCAAAGGTTTGAAATCGGAAAAGATCATAGTGCGAAAGGGTTTGGGTTGGACTTGAAGGTCCGATATAGATCTATTCCGAATTGTCGGATTTCTTACCTTTTAAGCAAATTACAACTCATCTAGGCTTTTGATGAATATTTCTTTTCTGGAATACCTGATTTTACCGTTTTTTTCCCAGTCATTAAACAATTGGGTAGTGGTCTGCCTTGAAGCACAAATTATCTGGGAGATGTCTTTGTGGGTTAAATAGTTGGAAAGCACAATCGGTCCATTAAAGTCTTGGGATTCCCTTATCGCCCAATCTTTGAGAAAGGCAATCAATCGTTCTTTGGTGTTTAAGAAGAATAAGTTGCTGTATTTGTTTTTGACCCTTTTTAGTCTGAAGCCTACTATTTTGGAATAGGAAATCGCCAAGGAGGGATATTGCTCAAGTAGGTTTTCAAAATCAGCCGCTTTAAATCTGCATAAGACAACTTTTTCCGAAAGGACCTGTGCGTATTCGGAAGGATTAGTTGAGGAAGAATTTTTCAATTCCCCAAAAATTTCACCTTGGTATATTAAATCTACGATCAGCTCATTTCCATTTTCATCTACTTGGACAACTTTAAGATTTCCTTTTTTCAGCAAATAGATATAGGATTGATCCGGATCGGAAAGATCAAGTATTTCTCCCTTTTTTACTTTTTTGAAGTTTGCAATAATGCACAGTTGCCTTATTTGGGTGTGGCTTAAAACCCAAAAGAGTTGATGATTTTTTAAATGCCAAAATTTAACCTCCTCAAGAGTTTCCATTGATCAGCTTGCGGTATTCTTTGAAATTTGAATAAAGGGTTTTAATTGTGGTTTTGGGTGAGGTCATCATGTTTTCCTTTGCTAGTTGGGCCATGAGGGTGAAGTAATAATAAATTTCATAAAGTGCCCTGTGGTAGCTGAACTTGGAATCATACATGTGAATGGGTTCGGAGTTAGCCCCATTGATTTCTAAAAGTAGGATGGCGTCTGGATTTTTGAGCTCATCCTCCGTATCGACTTTCAGATCCAATCGGCCATAATTGAATCCGATAAAGTCTTCGCAAACTGTAGAAAATGCAGCTTCTGTTTTTTCGCAAATCAGATCTCTTCGATCTACAAATGTGGCTCCTTTGCAATGGTTTCCCTTGATGCTCAATCGATAAATTTCGTCTTTGGAGGGGATTTTCTTCCATAGATCCTCATGAATTTGATTGAGGTAGCGTTTTCCCCTTGGGTGTTTCTTGGCCAGTTGGATAATTGTAGAGACTCCATCTCCAATCACTTGAAGTGGAATCTTCTGTGTGATGGAGGTTATTTTAAATTGACCGGTACTTTTATTTCGAATCAAAAAGACTCCGAATTCCTCCTTTTTTTTGACCAAGTCCTGAATAATCAGGGTTTCCTTATTGAATTTATTCAAATAAGACTCCATACCCAAAACAGATTGAATCACGACTACACCACGACCTCGCTCGCCTATGTCCGGTTTGATGATAAACGGCATCTTGATTCCCGCCGATTCGGCCCTATTTCGGATCTCTTCTTCCCGGTGTGGAGGGCTTATAAGTATGCTTTTAGGGAGGTTTTTCGGATTTGCCGACTTTAAGCTATTGAATTTTGAATAAAAAAAGAGTCCTCCATTTTCAAGTCCGGGATTTACAGCAGCAAAGAAGTTAAGACTTCTTAATCGAATTGCCCAGTAGATTCCGAAGAGAAACATGGGGAACTGAATCGTCCAACTAGGCCAAAATTCAAAAGAGTTGGTTTTTTGAGTAAGGTCCATTGACGCAACGTAAGCTTGATAAACTGAGATTGGATTTGTCCAAAAAATCCAATGTTACTTGCTTTTGACTGTGTTCCAGTTTTTGTCAGCTTTTTGGATCATGTTAGTTTGATCTTTCTGCCAGTCATTTTGAACACCTAGGCTATAATTTAAATAAAGTTTTTCATTTACGATGGTCCACGCCTCTGGGGTGGTTGTAGCCTTGTATCCTTGCGCCATCCCAAAAGCGCAATAACCTCCATATTGTGGCAGGAATTTCTCGGGATTTTGGTCAAAAAGCTTTTTGTTTTCAGCGGACGAGAAGTGCCAATTTGCTCCCTTGTAAGAAGATTTGAATTGATCAGTTCCTTTCACGGGTTTTTTTACTATGAAATAGGCAACTGGATCATATCCATTGATGGCTTTGTTGGCACTGCTGTAAATCTCAGGTTTTTGACCACATGCACTGAATACGATCAGGAAAAAGAGAATTAAAATTTGGAGTTTTTTCATGGCTAGGTTTTTCACACTAAAATTGAATAAGCCGATTAATCCAATTGTCTTTCTGCTGACAACCTCTTGAAATAAAATCTATTTGAAGGTATTTATCTGAGAAAAGAAAAGCCCCACTGGATGACCGATGGGGCTGAGTTGGTTTAGTTTGATCTGATAAAGGGCTTAATTATTACTTCTTTCTCGGCTGTTTCCTCTGCTTGGTGCGGAGGATTCGGTTCTGCCAGCAGGGGCTGTTCCTCTAGCAGGTGCAGAAGACTTCACTTCAGGCTGATTCCCTTGTCGAGAAGGTGCCTCTACTCTGGAGTCTGAACCTCTGGAAGGAGCGGTTCTCACTTGAGGAGCTGGCTGTTGCCTTACTTCCGAACCTCTCGAAGGAGAAGAACTTCCTTGTTCTACACGCTCTCTAGGGGCAGGCTGAGGTTGGGTTCTTACCTGACTTTCCCTTGAAGGTGCTGGTTGAGTTCTTACCTGACTCTCTCTGGAAGGAGCCGGCTGTGTTCTCACTTGTGATTCTCTGGAAGGTGCTGGCTGAGTCTTGATCGATTCCTGACGAGATGGCTGGGCAGATCTTGAAGGTTGATCGACTCCGCCACGAGTACGAGTGTCTGCAGGTGCTGGTCTCAGCTCAAATCCATCTTCTCCTCTGCTCCCTGAAGGATTGGCGGATCTTCCTGAGGAACCGTTTGGACTGCCAACAGATCGGTTAGGCTGATTACCTACTCCACTATCCGAAGGACTGACCTGACGACTGGATCTTGCAGATCTAACTTCGTTGGATTCCAAGACTCTGGAAGGTCTTGCCTCAGCGTTTCTTCCTCTGGATTCTTCCACTTCCGGACGGTACATTCTGACCTCGTTTCTGCCCACTGCAGCTCTGCCAGGGGCATCCGCAGATCGGATGTTGTAGACAGGGACCACTTGTCTGGTCACACGCTCCACTTCACGATGGCTTGGGCCAGCGTAATAGTTGTGGTTGTTGTAGACCACGGTATTGTTGATCACAGTAGTGCGATTGATGATTTTGATCTTGGTGCGGTGATGGGCATAAGGCGCATAATAGTTAAACACATTGCGGTGGTGAATGCGTCCATAAGGGATAAATACCCAGTGTCTGGTTGGAATATTGATCCTTACATTGATTGAAACCCCAGGGCCAAGCGGAGCCCAACCGTAGTATCCGCCGCCTGATCTCCAGCTTACCCAGGCAGGTGCCCAGTCATAGCCTGGAATCCAAGCCCAGCTTCGGTAGTAATCGTCAAAGTACCATCTGCCGTAGTGGAAAGTCGCCCATCCCCAGTCATAGTCAGAGACCCAAGTGTTGCCGTATTCGGTCATCACCCAGTGGCCATTGGTGCCGTATGGATGAAAATCCTCATACACGGCCGGTAACCAGATGTAGCCATATCGGGCATCTTTGACCCAATCCCCGTAAGGAGTGAGGGCGTCGTAGAAAACCTGAAAGGATACTCCCCGATAACGGGTGTTATTGGCATGAGCTGCAAATACCGAGGCAAAGAAGAGTCCCAAGGCAAGCGCCAGAACTCCGAGGTTGTTTTTGCTGAGGAGGGTTTTCATGGTGTTTGTGGTTAGTAGTGGGTAGTGGGTTGAGGTAGTAATAGTTGGTTAGTTTCTTTACTCTTTAAGATGCAAGTTGAGTTTCTGTGGTTGCACGATTTTGTTCTAAAATCTTGCCAGTTTTTGAAATTTATTCGTGAATACACGGAATAAGGTTTTGTAAAAAATGAAATTTGCTGAAATAAAATTTTACTTAATTAAAAAAATTAAAAATGATTTTTTTATCACTGTAAAAAATTGAAAACGGTAAGCTGAATCCAAAAATAAAATTCACTTGGATCCGTGGTCTTGGAGGATTTTTTTGGACAAGGTTTTTTGAAAAAAAATTGAGTACTCCCACAAAACGGGTAATTATCTTTTTGACTCAGAGAAAACTTTCCGGGTAACTTAAGGTAAAATCAACCGGCTGACCATGATTCCGGATTGGGATTTGTTGCCGAGTAGGTATTCGCTCAAGGGTAGCGTGCTTATTTCAACTTTTCTGGAAACTGAACTGGCATGCATCAGATGAATTCGTCCGTTTTGTCGAACTGCAAATCCCACGTGAACGATGTCGAGATTTTTCAAAGGAGTAGTGATGGCGATCAAATCACCGTTCTCGATTTGATTTTCAAGGGTCTCGATTTTATCCTTTGGAATAAAAAAGTAAGGTCTGGTTTTGATGATGGTTTCTCGCTCTTTGATTTTTTCCGCCAGGGCTAAATCAGCCAACTGAGGATAAAATCGCGGGTTTTCGGACATGAAGCTGGGTTGATTGGGGTAAGTTTCTCCCCCGATTTCCTTGGTAATGTCTTTCAGAAGACCCTTTCTCTGGTTTTCAAAGATCCAGTCGCTGAAATAATGAAGCCGGGAAGAATAGCCGGAGTTTTTCCCATTCAAGTAGCGGAGCTGTTCGAGTTTTTTCTCAAATCCTTCAAAGCTGAAATTCTGCTCTTTAATTGTCTGCGTCAACCCAACCACAGACTCCAGGTAAGTGGTGCAATCCAATCCTAAGAGATTGATGACTAGTTTTTCCTCTCCAGGAAGTTCCAGCGATTTTTCGACATAAGCCGTTCCTAAAAAGCTTTTTCCTATCTCCGAGATCAGTTCTTGAGTGGTTTTTGCGGATGCATTTCCCTGAGAAAAATCCTGAAGCAGCTTTTCTAGCCGCTTCCTACTTTCCAAACTGCATACGGTCGTTTCCTGTGCAAAAAGGCTTGCATTTAGAAAAAGAAACGGAAGAATAGAAAGCAGTATTTTTTTCATGGCTGAATCGAAAATGAGGATTGAAAGAGGCAATCTTAAACTTGGTTTTTGACCAACTCACCCATTACCCAATTGGCGCGGGCGCCTGATTCGCCTGTGCTTGGACATTGATCGGTACCTAGTAGTTCTCCGACGATCGACTTAATGAGGGGCAGCTGGATGTGCTTCGGCAATTCGACCTGGAAGTGGAGGGGCTCTTCATGGTCTTTGATCAGGGTAAATTCCCCTTTTCCAAAGGTGGCAAATCGGATTTGGCCTTTTGACCCGTCTATGACCACTTCGTCAATTTCTGCTGAAGCCGAAGTACTAAAGCACCAAGTTCCCGTTCCCATCACGCCGCTTTCAAAAGCAAAGCTGCCTACCACGACGTCTTCGGCTTCGTAGGCTTTTGCCTGATTGGACGAAAAGCCGGAAGCATGGGTAATTTTCCCAAAAAAGAAATCCAGTAAATCCAGCTGATGCGATGCGAGATCGAAGAAATACCCTCCGCCGGATACTTCGGGATTTATCCTCCAATTGTTTTCCAACTTAGCAATGATATCGGGTTCTAGGATTTGCTTGAGGTTGATATGAACCGTTCGTATTTCACCGATTTTCCCTTCATCCATCAGCTGTTTGATTTTCACGAAGTGGGGAAGTGCTCTTCGGTAATAGGCCACAAAAAGAGGAACATTGTGCTTTTCGCAGATAGAGATCATCTCCTGGCATTCTGCATGGGTGCGAGCCATGGGTTTTTCTACGTAAACCGGTTTGCCGGCTTCTGCGGCCATGCGAGTGAGTTCCAAATGGGCATTTGGTGGGGTAGCGATGTAGATGGCGTTGACTTCGGGATCATGGATGAGGTCATGAGCTGAGGTGTACCATTTGCCCACCCCATGTCGGTCGGCGTAGTCTTTGACCTTGGCTTCGTCCCGACGCATGACTGCCACGAGTTTGCTGTGTGAGATATGGTTCATGGCTGGGGCTGACTTGAGTTCGCAGACATTGCCTACGCCTAGGACACCCCATCGTACTTCTTTACCATTAATTTTCTTCATCCGGAAAATTAAATTTTATTCTTTGTTTTCAAGGTAATCTTTAGGGTTTTCATCAAAGGAACATGTGATCTTGTACAGATGGATTTTGATTTAAGCGGTGAGGTTTATCGAAGTGCCAACAGGCTGACGGAATGGTTGTTTTTTCGGTTTAGTGGCTTAAATGCACCGTTAAGGCGCAGCTATTCGGCTATGATTCATTTTTTTTCCATATGAGCTTAAATTTTTCAACCTTTTTCAGGATTTAATTTCTAAGTGGTTTAAATAATTGCGATTTTAAGTGATCAGTTATTCAATCAATTTTAAAATTTCAATCATTCTACCATGAAAATCACATCCTACGTTTTGCTTCTTTTTTTTGTGTTGCTTTTTGCCTGTGAAGGAAAAAATGAAGATCCCGAGCCGGATAATGTCGCCTCCATTAGCGGAAGTGTACTTCTTTTTTCTGAAGGGTCTGCACTGGCCGGTACAAACGCAGGAATGAAAGTAAGTATAGAAGGAACCAATCCGTTGATTTCCACTTTGACCGATGCTACGGGTAAATTTGTCCTGGAAAAGGTTCCTTTTGGGACATATACGCTAGTTTATGAAAAAGAGGGTTTTGGTACATTTAAAAGACCGGATGTGGAGCATAAGGCGGGAGGCACTGTTTTGACGGACACTCCTTCTTTGGGCCAGCTCTCCACTACTCAGGTGACGGACCTGAAAATCAATACCAGTGCTTCTTCGATACAGGTATCTGTATCCACTAATCCTGCCGGCAACAATGCAAACAGAAGGTACCTGAGATTTTTCTTTTCAACTCAAAACACGGTCTCTTCTACTAACTTCCTCGCAGCTTCGCCCACTTTTGTATCTCTCGATAATCCATTTACCAGAACATTCTCCACTGCCGAATTGGCCGCTTTGGGGGTTACTTCTGGTGCTGTTGTATTTGTTCGGGTTTATGGGGATTCATTTTTCAGTAATAGTTATATGGATCCTGTCACAAAAAGAACCATTTACCCCAATTTAAACGCTACCACTGTTCCTGCTGTGTCAGTGACTATTCCATGAGTGTCTTGAAGGAATCGTGCAAACATGTTTGAAGCAGAGGACCATTGTGCCAATGTTCAGTCATAGTTGAGCGATTTCTTTGGATTGATGAAAAGCACGAATCGGCTCTAAAGATTTTGAGAGCAACTTTATTTAGTGTATTCCTGCTTGGGATTTTATTTAGGGATTCTGAAAGTGGAATCATTGTAGGGTACCCAAAAAAAAGGAAAGGAATGGACTCTTTTCAGCGACTTAATTCCGTCCACTAGGGCTGGGCTTCTACCGATCTGAAACCTACGGAATCTTAGGTTGGATTATAAAGAAACAAGCTGAAAAAAGGGAATTGTGTTTCCCTTTTTTCAGCTTGCCAGTATAATTAAAAGAGGCTGTTCCAGGTAGGGATTTTTAAAATTTCTCGAAGTTGAAATGTCCTTCTTACTGCTGGAAACGAACTTCAAATCTGCTCGGAAATACCATAAATCTATTTAGTAAAACAGTCTCTTTTGACTTTATTGCACTTGCGCTGGTCTGGGTTTCATTTTCAGACTGTCTGCCGGATACTTGGAAGCCAGCATAGCCATTTGCTCTTTAGCCCAGTCGATGAGTACTTGTCTTTGCTCACCGGACAGGTTTGCTTCGGGATGCAGGCCGAGGTAGGTGTAATCTGCCAAGGGCATTTCTCCGCTTTCGACTGTTTCTACGATTTCTTCAAACTTGTGATTTTGAACCCGCAAGGGGATTTTCGTGAATTCGGAAAAGTTTAGATGTCCTTTTCCTTCGTCCACGTGATGGTTGAGCCAAAAGCCCACCGGTTGCACTTTACTGTACCAAGGATAGACCGTGGTATTCGAATGGCAGTCGTTGCAGGCGCCTTTTAGGATCATGGAGACATTATCGGGTACGTTGTAACTCTTCGTGATGTCAAATTCGGTAGGGCCTGACTCGTTTTTTTCCATGGGAATCAATTGGATGGCCACGAGCAGGACCACGAGTGCTAAAGTGATTTTCTTGATCATAGTGTATGGGGATTTGGGGTTTTGATCTTTGGGTTGGCGAAAGGTTTAAAAGTAGGGCTACTAGTTATTCAATTTGTATTTAATCCAGCAAAGTCTATCCTGGAAAGAATGAGAAAAACCAAATTTTAATCGGTTTTTTTCGACTATTCTAGAATCCAACTTTGGCAAAGTTCTTTCTTTAAAATTAAATACCTAAGTAAATCCATTTTGCCAAACCGTGAGCTAATCGGCAGATCAAATAAATTATACTTGTGACTTTTTGACCACTAGGCTACCGCTTGACTCTGAACCGAACACCGTCAATAACTAAACAAAGACCTGCCTGAAAAATGATTAAGGCTACCGTCCCGTACCAAAACCATTCATTTCCTGAATATCTGGCAAATCCCGCATCCACGGTCATGCACAAACCGGTGCCGGTAAGAAGTAAACCAGCGACAGACTGGACAAACCAGCGAATTTTTGAGCTCATATTGAATATATTTATTTGTAAATCAATGCTTTAATGGCTATGAGGTTGGCGACTTTTTAGGATTCAATTCCGGATTTAAGCTGGGTTTAAGTACTCTGTCTGATAATCAGGGTAGGCTGGACAACCTCCAGTTGTAGTTGAGGTAGTTCCGACGAACTGTTGATTTCCTGCAAAAGAAGCTTGGCGGCGAGTTGTCCCATTTCAAAGGAAGGCTGTGCCATGGTGGTCAGGGTAGGGCTTATAAATCGCCCGGTGTCGTCATTTCCAAACCCTGCTATTGCCAATTCCTCCGGCACTTTTATTCCCAATTCCTTACAGGCATCCAATGCTCCGATTGCCAAGATATCAGCAAAGCAGAAGACAGCATCTGGTTTTGGAGTAGAATTCCAAAGTTTTACGATCGCATTCTTGGCATTTTCGAATGTGAATTCCTCGGTTTCAATTAGATGATTAGGCTCGACAACCAATCCTTCTTCTGCAAGGGCGCTCTCAAAACCCAAATAACGATCTCTGCAAACTCCCAAAGTCAGAGGTCCTCCCAAGTAGGCAATCTTTTTCTTGCCTCGTTGGATCAGGTGTTGAGTGATTTTTCTAGCTCCCTGAAAATCATCTGTTACCACTTTAGAAACTTCAAGCTCCTCGCAAGCACGCTCAAAAAGCACGATAGGGATTTCTCTTTTGAGAACATTCCGGATGTGTTCGAAATCCTGAGTTTCTTTTGAAAAAGCGATTAAAATCCCATCCACCCGGCTATTTGCCAGCGTTTCCACGATCTCAATTTCCTTTTGGAAAGATTCCGTCGATTGGAAAATCATGACCTTGTAGTCGTCGGTATAGGCAATGTTTTCAATACCGGAGATGGCATTTGCCCAAAACTGCCGATTGATGGTGGGAACTACGACTCCCAAGATTTTGGATTTTCGGTTGATTAGGCCCCTTGCCAGCAGGTTGGGATGATAGTCCATCTCCTTCGCCAATTGGAGCACTGCTTTTTTTGTTTCAGCGCTGATTTCCCTCGAATTTCTCAAGGCTCGCGAAACTGTCGCAACTGAGATATTCAGGCTTTTTGCAATGTCCTTTATGGTGATGGGTTTTTTCAATTTGGGACTGATTTTGACGAGAGCACAAGTTGATAATCTAATAAGATAGCCTAAGATAGTTGGTCTTTATTTTATTCTACTTGCACATAATTCTCCTTTTGAAAGTCTGACTGGAAAAATGATTTCATGATTTCCGTTTTTACAATAAATCCTAATTTCAATTATCAAAAAGCTAATTGTAAACGTTATCGATAACGTTTACGAAATAAAAATGATTTTTTTATTAAAAAAACAATTTTTTATTCTTTCGATTCCGCCTACCTTTTTCTTCATTTTCTTTCTTTATGTGAATCCATGCAGCCCCTCGATTACCTCACCATATTGATTTTCTCCTTGATCATCTTTATCGCCGGACTCTCCTTTGCCAATAAAGGAACCAATATGAAGTCCTTTTTTGCGGCGGGAGGTGCTGTGCCGTGGTCTATGAATGGACTCTCTCTGTTTATGAGCTTTTTCTCTGCAGGTACTTTCGTGGTTTGGGGATCGATCGCTTACCAATATGGACTTGTAGCCATTACCATTCAGATGTCTATGTGCATCGCGGGGTTTGTGGTAGGTTACTATGTCGCACCAAGATGGTGGAAATCTAAAGCCCTGACTGTGGCGGAGTATCTGACTAATCGGTTTGGAAAAAAAATACAGCAGTACTACACCTACCTGTTTTTGTTTTTGTCCTTAGGCTATACCGGAGCATTTCTCTATCCGGTTGCCAAAATTGTCAATGTCACCACAGGCTTTGATATCAATTTAGCCATTCTTCTACTTGGAGGGCTGATCATGGTGTATACAGCTGTTGGGGGATTGTGGGCAGTAGTGGTCACGGATGTCTTACAATTTGTGATCCTTACGGCTGCGGTATTGCTGGTGATTCCACTTTCCTTGGATGAAGTCAAAGGAATGTCTGAGTTTGTGAATCAGGCTCCAGATACCTTTTTCAACCTGTTCAATGGGCAATATACCCCAGTTTTCATAGTCGCTTTTACGATTTACAATATCGTCTTCATAGGAGGCAATTGGGCCTATGTGCAGCGCTACACATCGGTCAAGGACGCCAAGTCATCCCGCAAAGTGGGCTACCTATTTGGGGCTTTGTACTTCGTGAGTCCTTTCATCTGGATGTTGCCTCCGATGATGTATCGGGTGCTTAATCCAGGTTTGGAGGGATTGGAAGCTGAAGGCGCTTATCTGATGATCTGCAAGCAAGTGCTGCCAGTGGGCGTCTTGGGTCTGATGATCGGAGGGATGATTTTCGCCACAGCCAGCTCCGTCAATACCTCACTTAACCTAGCCGCAGCGGTGCTGACCAATGATATCTTTAAACCGCTAAGGCCAGACTCTTCGGACAAAACGCTGATGAATGTGGCTCGCGTCACCACGGTGTTTTTCGGACTTGGTACGATCGGAGTGGCTTTCTTGGTGCCTTTGGCCGGTGGAATTGTGGAGGTGGTGCTAAGCATAGCTGCAGTCACAGGTGGTGCACTTTATGGGCCTGCTATTTGGTCGCTTTTTTCCAAAAAGCAGAATGGCAAAACCATCTTTGGGGTCACCCTGATCAGTTTAGCGATCAATCTATTCTTCAAGTTTTTGACTCCGGCTGTATTTCAATTTTCCTTGAATCGAACCGAAGAGTTGCTCCTGGGAGTAGGAGTTCCTTTGCTGCTTTTGATATTGGTAGAAGTTTTCGGAAAAGTCCAAGTGTCACCTCAGGAAGCAAAATCACACGATCCTACCGAAGCAGAGATCAAAGAGGAGAGTGCTCAAAATGATTTTGGGATAAAAGTTCTTGGGATTTCCTTGGTGTCGGTAGGGATTTTATTCGGGGTGTTGGGACTATGGGCAGTGCAAGCAGCGCTCTACTTGATCATTCTTGCTGTGTTGATCACCGGATTTGGTGGGTATCTGGTTTGGAATGTGGGAAGAAGAACCGTCAAAAATCTTGCAAACAACTTTTAAATCGCTCTAATGGAGCAATGATGGGATGATCAAAGAAGCATTTTCACCGGAAAATAGAAGTTTAAAAAAAGTAAGTCTGGCTGCCGATTTGGTGATTGCAGGAGGCGGTGTGTCAGGTACCTGCTGCGCCATTACCGCTGCGAGGCAAGGACTTCAAGTAATTCTGATTCAAGATCGACCGGTGCTCGGAGGCAATGCCTCCTCGGAAGTGAGGCTTTGGATTTTGGGTGCGACCTCGCACATGGGTAACAACAACCGTTGGGCCAGAGAGGGGGGAGTAATGGATGAGATTTTGGTGGAAAATCTCTACCGAAATCCCGAAGGAAATCCCTTGATCTTGGATACTATCCTCCTGGAATTGGTCACCAAAGAACCCAATATCCGCTTGCTTCTCAACACAGCGGTGCATGATCTGAAGAAAAGCAAGGAAGATCAAATCGAGTCAATCAGGGCTTTTTGTGCTCAAAACTCCACCGAATATGAGGTTGCGGGAAAATATTTTGTGGATGCTACGGGAGATGGAATCGTTGGATTTCTGGCAGGTGCGGCCTTCCGAATGGGAGCCGAAACAAAGGAGGAATTTGACGAGGCCTTTGCCCCGGATCAGAGCTATGGACAGCTGCTCGGACACTCTATCTATTTCTACAGCAAAGACACCGGCAAGCCTGTTCGGTTCGTCCCCCCAGCCTATGCAGCTATTGACATTACTCAGCTGCCACGGTTCAAAAGCTTCAATTTGAAAGAATTTGGCTGTCGCCTGTGGTGGGTGGAATACGGTGGCAGACGGGACACCATTCATGAATCCGAAGAGATCAAATGGGAATTATGGAAAGTGATCTATGGCATCTGGAACCACATCAAAAACTCTGGAAAGTACCCCGACTCAGAAAACCTAACCTTGGAATGGGTTGGCACGATTCCCGGCAAACGAGAAAGTCGCCGCTTTGAAGGGGATTACATGCTTTCGCAAAAGGATGTCATCGAGCAGCGTAATCACACCGATGCAGTTTCCTTTGGAGGTTGGGCATTGGACCTTCATCCCGCTGATGGGGTTTTTGGAGAGAAGCCCGGCTGTACGCAATGGCATAGCAAAGGGGTTTATCAGATTCCTTTCCGTACGATGTATTCCAAAAACATCAAGAACCTATTTCTCGGAGGCCGACTCATAAGTGCCACCCATGTGGCTTTTGGTTCCTCGAGGGTGATGGCCACCTGCGGACACAATGGTCAGGCGGTTGCTATGGCTGCGGCAATATGTATGGAGAAGGGCCTTTCTCCTGCAGCTCTTCTGGAGCCAAGTCTCATGGCTGAACTTCAAAAAAGGCTTGCTAAATCCGGACAATACATTCCCGGATATCTTTTACAGGATCCGGATGATTTGGTGAAAACATCAAGAATAACTGGTTCGTCAGAGTTTGAGCTTAGTGGGCTTCCATTTGATGGACCTTGGAAGAGGTTGGAATTTTCGATGGCACAGATGCTTCCTGTGGATTCAGGCCTGTTGCCGGGGATGAAAATATTGATTCAGTCTCAGGTCAAAACCAAACTCACCGTAGAGTTGAGATTGAGCCAAAAACCTGAAAATTATACTCCTGAAGTGGTGTTGGAAAGACTCAAGATAGACATTGAGCCTGGAGTAAAGTTTTATTCTTTTGCTTTTATAAAAGAGATTCCTGTCACGCAATATGCATTCATCACTTTGCTAGCCAATCCAGAGTTGGAGGTCAAATGCACTGAAAAAAGAGTCACTGGACTACTGACTGTTTTTCAAAAATTCAATAAATCAGTGGCCACCAGCAGCAGGCAAGAGCCGCCACCAGGGATAGGGATAGAATCTTTTGAATTTTGGGTGCCCGAGCGTAGGCCTGAAGGGCACAATCTTGCCTTTGAACTGACAGAAAGCCTTCGTCCTTTTGAGGTAAATCAGCTGACTAATGGTGTGTTTAGACCCACTACCCAGCCTAATGCTTGGGTGGCTGCTCTGTACGATCCAAGTCCATTTGTGACGCTTTTTTGGACCAAGCCACAAAAAATCAAATCGGTGCGAATCTATTTTGATACCGATTTTGACCATCCCATGGAATCCTCACTCATGGGACATCCCGAGAGTGAAATTCCATTTTGCGTGAAAGCCTTCCGGATTTTGGACGATTCAGGACGTGTGATTTATGAGAAAACGTCCACTCACCAAACGATCCAAACTGTCACTTTTGAGACTCCGCTGACGACCAATCGACTGACTTTCGAATTTGATAAAAGGGTTGAATCTGTTCCTGTCAGTGTGTTTGGACTGAGTTGCTTTGGTTCCACTAAATGAGGTGTTCACTATGAAGGGATTTGTAATAAATAGCGTGCTGATCTGCTTGGTTTGTATCCTGATTTTTTCACCAACCTCGACCTTTTCTCAGACGAATAATTCCTTTGATCCTTTAGATTTTAGCAAAAGGGTTATGCCTGTTCCTCAGGATCACAAGTTTATTGACCCAGGGTATTTCGTTTGGTGCGGCTCGGTCACCAAGGGGGACGATGGCAAGTTTTACATGCTGTATTCCCGGTGGCCGCTGGCAGATGGATTTGAATCCTGGCCGGTCACTTCCGAGATCGCGGTGGCTGTTTCTGAACTGCCTGGAGGACCGTTTAAGCATGTGAAAGTTGCCTTGAAAGCTCGAGGAACAGCATTTTGGGATGGTTCGGCCACGCATAATCCCGCTGTGGTGAAGCATCAAGGGAAGTATTACCTCTACTACATGGGTACGAGCTGTGACCTTCCGATCAAAAAACACGAATCCTACACGGATACCTGGTGGCGATACCGCAATACCCAGCGCATTGGAGTGGCCGTGGCCGATAAGCCAGATGGAGAGTGGACCCGATTCGATCAACCGGTATTGACAGTGAGTTCAGATCCTAAGGCTCCCGATGCCCTCATGGTGTCCAATCCCGCAGCCACGTTTGATGATCAGGGTAGGGTTATTTTGCTTTATAAGCAAGTGGGAAAAACAGACAAAATCAATGGTGGTGCAGTCCGGTTTGGTGTGGCTTTTTCGGATTCGCCGTTTGGTCCATTTGTAAAGGACGACCAACCCATCTTTGAAGTCAAGGGTGGAGGAAAAGACTGGATGGTAGCCGAGGATCCGTTTGTGTGGTTTCATCAAGGTCAATACCATGCCATCGTGAGAGACGTGATCGGGAAGTTTACCGGAGACGAAGGGGCTTTGGCACTCATGGTTTCCAAAAACGGTAATGACTGGCAGCCGGCTAAGCATCCCAAGGTGATCGGCAGTACCTTTTTCTGGGAAGGAGGAATACCCTCTGCTTCCAAACTGGAGCGTCCCTGCCTTTACCTCGAAAATGGAGTGCCCATCTATCTCTACGGAGCTACCCGAGCGGACAAAGAACAAACTCTTTCCTTCAATGTGGCAGTACCCTTAAAGCTCCCGAAGTGATCATTCAGTACGTTTTCAACGTTACCAACTAGTTTACCATGAGCCTTTTATCTCCCCGACTTTGCTTGCTTTTGATCCTCTGGATGGTTCAAGCTGGATTTGTTCATGGGCAAAAAGTAAATCTGGACCCTTACCAAGTAGTCTGGACTACTCAAAGCAAAAATGCCTCTGAATCCATGCCTTGTGGAGGCGGAGACATTGGGCTGAATGTCTGGGTAGAAAAGGGAGAAATCCTCTTTTACCTCTCTCGGGCTGGAGCCTTTGACGAAAACAACGTCTTTCCCAAACTCGGGAGGGTTCGGCTCAACCTAAGTCCCAATCCTTTTGATGGCGGGGAGTTTAAGCAGGAACTCAAACTTCAGCAGGGGTATGTGGAGATTTCGGGGAAAAAGGAGGGAAAAAGCACCTTGGTCAAAATCTGGGTGGATGTTTTTCGTCCGGTGGTCCATGTGGAGACCGAAAGCACTTCCCCGATCTCCGTGGAGGCTACCTACGAAAGCTGGAGGTTTGCTGATTTAGCCTGGACCAATCCCAGTCAGACTTGGGCGAGTCTTGGCTATCGGGATGCTCCGTTTACAGCTACTATCCGCGCCGATTCTATCCAATACGAAGGAGACAAAGTCCTCTTTTATCATCGAAATCGAGACCAATCGCTTTTCGATCTTACCGTGACCCAACAAGGCTTGGACTCTGTAAAAAGCCAACTTTGGAACCCACTTAAAAACCTCACATTTGGTGGATCGATTCAGGGGCCACAGATGAAGCCTGCAGGGACTACCTTGGGCAGATATGAGGACACGCCATATAAAGGCTGGAAATTGAAAAGTAACGCACCTAGCAAGAAGCATCAAATGCAGGTGGTGCTTCACATCGACCAATCGGAATCAGTCAGCTCGTGGAAAAAAGGATTGGAAGATCTGGAGAGAGCATCCTATTTGGCTCAAAAAACAGCTAAGCAAAAGACCCAAGAATGGTGGGCCTCCTTTTGGAATCGAAGCTACATCTTCATCAATCCGGATAAGGTAGATCCTGCCTCTCCTCAATGGCAGGTGGGACGCAATTACCAGCTTTTCCGATATCAACTAGGGTGCAATGCCTACGGAGATTATCCGACCAAATTCAATGGGGGACTTTTTACCTTTGACCCCGGATTTGTAGATCAAAACCTGCCATTTACTCCCGATCACCGAAATTGGGGAGGAGGAACCCATACTTCTCAAAATCAGCGATTGGTCTATTTCCCTATGTTCAAAAGTGGGGATTTTGACATGCTTCCGGCTCAGCTCAACTTTTACCTGAGGGCTCTTCGAAATGCAGAGATCCGCACGGAAGTGTATTGGGGACACAAAGGAGCTTCTTTTACGGAGCAGCTGGAGCAGTTTGGATTGCCATTGGCCACTTCCTATGGCTGGAAAAGACCGGAAAATTTCCCCAAAGGCCTCGAATACAATTACTGGTTGGAATACCAATGGGATACCCAACTCGAGTTTGCTTTAATGATGTTAGACTTGGAGCGCTTTAATGGAGAGGACATCAGCAAGTACATTCCATTTATAGAAAGCGGACTTACTTTTTTCTATGAGCATTACCAATATCAGGCAAACATGCGCAGTCGCTCCACCTTTGACGGCGAAGGAAAATTGATTCTCTATCCAGGTTCGGGTGCAGAGACTTACAAAATGGCCTATAATTCTACCTCTACCATTGCGGCACTTCAAACCATCTTGACTCGTTTGCTGGAACTGCCTGATTCCTACCTTTCGGAGGAAAAGAGAAAGCACTGGAAAGAGGTCCTGAGCCGAATTCCGCCTATTGCTTTTCGTGAGAAAGAAGGACACAAGACCATCTCGCCGGCTTGGACTTGGGGCCGGATCAACAATCAGGAGATTCCTCAATTGTACCCTGTTTACCCTTGGGGGATGTATGGAATCGGTAGACCTGACTTGGAGGTAGCGGTCAACACGTGGAAGTACGGGACAGATGTGGCTATTCAAAAAAACTACATTAGCTGGCATCAGGATGCGATTTTCTGTGCCCGGCTTGGCTTGACCGAAGAGGCAGCGGCCATCACAGTGAAAAAGCTTCAGGATTCGGAAAGGCGATTCCCCACCTTTTGGGGTCCGGGACACGATTGGGTTCCCGACCACAACTGGGGCGGAAGCGGTATGATTGGGCTTCAGGAGATGCTCATGCAGACTGTGGATGATAAGATTTACCTTTTTCCAGCTTGGCCAAAAGAATGGGATGTGACCTTCAAGCTTCATGCACCTTACAATACCACCGTGGAGGGAGTGTTGAAAGAGGGAAAAGTAATCCAACTTACGGTGACCCCTGAATCAAGAAGAAAGGATGTGCAGCTTCTGCTTACTGGATTGGGGTCTGCCTCAAAAGCTTTAGAATAACCTCAAGTTGACCTTATTGAAGTTTCAATGTGATCGGTTAAGGTTTAAAATTAGATACAAGAACTTTTTTCTTGGCGTGTATTAGTCCTCCAAGGAAAAACCCAAACAGCAACCCGGAATATGAAATCATTTGTTTTTTCCCACCGACTTCCTTTGCTAATTCTGCTCTTATGGGGATGGGGTTACGCTTCTCTTTTTGCGCAGCAAAAAAACAACCTCTCTCTCACGGGAACGGCAACGGCAAGTTCCTTTCAGCCGGGTTTTGAACCTGCCAAGGCCATTGATGGGAAAAAAAGCTCCGGAAGCTCTTGGAAAAATGTAGCCGATGGCAATCCCTCCTGGCTGATGCTAAAGTTGCCGGGTGCCACAGAGATTTTGTCGATTACTATCCAAACTCCTCAGGAGGCACCGGTGATTTCCGATTTTAAAATTCAAACGATCCTCAACGGTTCTTGGAGGAATGCAAAAGAAATCAGCGGCAACACGAACCATCAGGTTACCATTTCCTTTGATCCACCACTTCTGATTGATCGGCTTCAGCTTTGGACAGAAAGTGCAGCTCAGATCGAGATTTCCGAATTTGAAGTGTATGGCCAACAGTACGTGGATTCCACGGCGACGGAAGTCAAGAAGATTCTCGTCAACCAAAGTGGCTACAATCTTGGAAGGCCAAAACGATTCTCAGCCCCTGAAATGATTGAAAAAACACCTTTTGAGGTGGTCAGAAAAAGTAATCGAGAGGTGGTTTTTTCAGGCATAATCGAAAATGGGAAAGGGGATTTTTCCGGGTTCAATCCGGAGACCCAAGAGGAATTTATCATTGCAGCAAACGGTCAGGAATCATTCCCCTTCCGTATTGGACCCAATTGGCTGGAGCGGGTGACCTACCGCCACATGGTTGACTTCATGATTGGCGCGAGGCACTATGTGGGCAATGTGTCTGAGATCAGGCCGATTTCATTTGAGTGGAGAGATGGAGATTTTTTCAATTGGGCCATGCAAAGTCTGGTGGCGATGTACCTCTCCAATCCCGAGGCCTATGATCGGATGAAATTGACCTCGTCTTACGTTTCAAATGCCTCTTTTCCTGAAAATTACCGTGGATTTTGGGGTAAGTTGGAACCTTTCCGACCCGAGACACCCGATATCATTCAATTGATTCATTGGGATGCGGATGTGAAAGTATCCAAAGGGCTGGATCATGAAATGCAAAAAGCCGAATTGGCCCATTTCCTTTACGCTTGGCCTTACCTTCAAAAATGGTTACCCAGACAAAATTTCGATGCGGTATACGCTTATGCCACTTCGATGTGGGAAAAAGCTAGTGTTTCCAAACACTCCCTTTCCCAATATGACCTGAGCCCGGAACATAACCTGCTGGCCCTGAAAACTCAGTTGGGTACGACAAAAGGGGAGATGCCTCCGGGATTTTCAGTAATTCCAAACTTGATGATGTATGAAGTAGCCAAAAGGGAGGGCGCAAAAGACGCTGAAAAGTACTTTGATGCGGCATACCGTCAGCTCGATTGGATGATCAAAAACCTCGATTGGAATGATCCCATGACTACCAAAGGTCAGCGAATGTCTGAGCACATGACCATGCGAGCCTTTGCGTTTTTCCAAAGCAATTATCCTGACAGGGCTCCTGATCGCTTGAAAGAAAAGGTGCAAGAATGGGCGACGATCGCGATAGCCCGCTCGGATAATTTTTGGGATTTCCGCAAATACGATGAAACAGAATGAACCCCGCCAGGCTGGAATGAGACTGGAAATATTCTCGGTTTTCCTGCTGCTGTGTTTTCTGCGATGACGGTATTGGATGATTCTGACCTCAAGAAAAGCTTGGAGATTTTGGCTTGGTCCCACTTTGAAAATTCCTTTGGCCGAAATCCGACAGGCAGACAGTTTTCTTACAAAGGCCCCGAGGAAGTAGAAGGCGTTGATTTGGGATGGTATAGCAGACACAAAGGAGGCTATGGGCTTCTGGAAGACCTGCCTTTTGTTTTTGACGGTTCCCCAAAATCCTTTCACTACCCTAACCATCCTGAAGCGGGCAACTTGGGTTGGACGGAAGGTTGGGTGCAGTTTAACACCGCGTTTAACACCAGCATGGCCTACATGGCCAATTACTACACCAAGCTTGAGGCTTCTCTGGAAGGAAAAGATCGACTGGTGATCCGTTTGGAAGCTCCGTTGAATTTTGACCCGATGACAGAAGAAAAGGTGGAGGTTGTGATCCGAAATCAACAAGGTGAGGAGGTCAAAGCCACTCTTGCTGAAGAAGCTCCTTTTTCACTCGGCATGAAAGGAGAATTCGAGCTTAAAAATGGAAAGCTCCTCCTTGGAGATCAGTCCTTCTCTTGGAAAAAAGGAGAGTCAATTGAGGTTTCTTATGGGTTGGGATATTTCAGAAAAGTGACAAAAGTAGATCTAAAATGAAACATTCCTTTGGTCAATAGCGCATGCTCATTCTGGTGAATTAAGCGCTTCATGACCTTAAATTCCTGAAGGGTTCAAGGTGGCTGTACCTAAAACCGATCAATCATCACCATTCCGTTTTCCTGAAAGTTATCCATGGAAATCAAGGCTTCCACGGCTTCTTCCAAGCTTATTCGCTTTCCGATCAGGATTTGAGGAGCGATTTTCCCCTCCCTGATCATCTGCATTATCTCCGGATAGGCGTGGGCTTGCATTCCGTGACTTCCGAGGATTTCGAGTTCTTTGGCAATCACCAGGTGCATGGGAATGGGTGGATTGGCCTGATTTCCTGCCATCAGTCCGATTTGGATGTGCTTTCCTCGCTTTCGAAGACAGGCGATGGAATTGTAACAAGTAATTTTGCTTCCCAAGGCATCGATGGAGACATGTGCCCCGCCTTTGGTGAGTTCTAAGATTGCTTCAACTACTTCAGGATTGGCTTTTCCGTTGATTAAAAAGTTGGCGCCTGCTGCTTTGGCCAAGGCCAGTTTTTCCTCTGAAATGTCTACCGCAATGACATTGGCACCTAAGGCTGCGGCAATCATGATGGCCGAAAGTCCCACGCCACCACAGCCATGCACAGCCACCCATTGGCCTCCGGTTACTTTTCCTTGCGCGACTACGCCCCGGAAGGAAGTTGCAAACCGACAACCCAAACTCGCAGCTGCCTCAAAACTTACTGAATCCGGAAGGCGCACCAGGTTAGTTTCCGCACGATAGACAGAGACATATTCGGCAAATGATCCCCAATGGGTAAATCCGGGCTGGAACTGGTCGTCGCAGATTTGCTGATCGCCTCGCTGACAGGACGGACAGGTGCCGCATGCACAGACGAAAGGAACCGTCACCCGCTCGCCTACTTTCCAGTTTTTGACTCCTTTACCCACCTCTCGGATCACTCCGGCAAACTCATGACCCGGCACGTGCGGCAATCGAATATCCGAATCATGCCCCATCCAGCCGTGCCAGTCACTCCGGCAAAGCCCGGTGGCTTTTACTTCTAACACCACACCATGCTCGGGAGCCTGGGCATCAGGAACTTGGGCGATTGTTGGTTTTTCTTGGAAAGATTCGACGAGGAGGGCTTTCATTTGGTGGGTGATTTAGGGGGAGAAATTTAGGCAACCTGTGAGTAATCAGAGAAACTGTTCATCAAAGAATGCCTAAAAAATCTTCGATTCAGCTGTAAAGCGAGTCCAGAGGTACTTTTCCAAGTAAAAGAAGGCTGAATTTTCCAAGGCTTCCTATCTTTCTGTCAAGTTCCAGTCCCTATGAAATTCAAATCATTCCTTCTTTGTGCGCTCGTTTTCGTGAGTTCTTCAGCCTGTATGGCCACTGATCTCAAAGATTCAAACCCTATAGAGCAGTTTGTTTATTCCCTTGATGTTCCTTTGGGAGGTAATGTCTACCAAACCAAAGGCAATCAAAAGGAAGAAATCAAGGAGGCTGGATTGATGACTTGGCAAGGAGCGGATAGCGAGTTTAGCCTCTTTTTCAAGTCTGGCAGCGCAGCAGAAGTACAATTAGAACTCGATCTAATGACCCAGTCAGGATCCTCCCGTATTGGGTTGGAATTGAATGGGCAAATCTTGGAAGTGGGATTGAAAGCAGGGGACTCGGGAATTCTTTCCGTGGGAAAAGTGAACTTAATGCAAGGCTACAATGAGTTAAAATTGCGTGGTCTTCAGAAGTCGGCTTCTGATTTTGCCAAAATCAAAGCACTACGAATCAATTCTCAGGTAGAGCTGAACTTGGACTTTGTCAAAGACAATATCGACAGTCGATTTTATTGGGGAAGACGTGGCCCATCCGTTCACCTGAGTTACACGGCTCCTGCAGACGCAAATTTCAAATGGTTTTACAACGAGATGACCATTCCTGAGGGGGAAGATCCCATCGGTTCCTACTTCATGGCCAATGGATTTGCGGAGGGCTACTTTGGAATTCAGGTCAATTCACCTACTGAGCGAAGAATTCTCTTTTCGGTGTGGAGTCCTTTTGCCACGGATAATCCCAATGCGATTCCAGAAGATCAAAAAATCAAGTTGCTCAAAAAGGGAGAGGGGGTGTATACAGGCGAGTTTGGTAATGAAGGTTCGGGAGGACAGAGTTACCTCAAGTACTCTTGGAAAGCCGGAACCACCTATCGCTTTTTGAATTCCGTAGAGCCTGACGGAAAAGGAAATACGATCTATACGGCCTATTTCTTTGCACCTGAAATAGGAGAGTGGATGCTGATTGCAAGTTTTTTGAGACCCAAAACAGATACTTGGTATAAAAGACCCCATTCCTTTTTGGAGAATTTCATTCCTGAATCAGGCAGATTCGCCCGGCGTGTGCTGTATGACAATCAATGGATAGCTGATCCAAATGGCAATTGGGTAGAACTCACGGAGGCTAAATTTACCGGAGATGATATTGCCCGCAGGGGGTACCGAAAAGACTTTGCAGGAGGTAGCGATTCGGGTAAGTTTTTCCTGAAAAATGGAGGATTTTTTCACCAAAACACCGAGTTGCAAAGCATGCATCAGCGTCCTGCAAATGGAAAGAAGCCTGAGATTGACTTTGGGAAATTGAGGTAAATTGGTTAACTGACCACTGTCAACGGTCCACAAAAACGAAAATTCAATTTCTCTTATCTCTTAAGCGGTTGCGAGGTAATAAAAAAACCGTGAGCGTTTCCACCCACGGTTTCTGGAATAATCTGTAATCTGATTACTGCGACTGACTATTGAATTATACTTCGAAACCTTTTCTGTAGGTTCTTCCCACAAACTGATTGGCTTCTTCCAAGTTGGTGATGCGCATGTTTTCGCCATCCCAAAGGAGCTTGCGACGTCCGAAGAACTCGTCTCTTCCCTGTGCGTTTTGGCGCTTCAGCATGTAGCTTCGAATAGCGAGGTTACCCATAAGAACTGTTTCAGTCATTGGTCCGGCATAGTCGAAAGACGAAGTCAGGCCTTTGTGTTCTGCAGATCCAAAACCTGCCTTACAAGCATCCACCCACTTGCGCTGATGGCCGTATTCAGGTTCAGTACCTTCGATTCGATCCGGCCCAAATTCCTGAGTGCCATCATAGAGGTAGAGTTTTGGCATCAGCGGCGAGCTGTCGTTGATATTATGTGTAATGATCCCTTTTTCACCGATCATCATCACACCGTTTGCAGAATTGGCACCGCCAAGGTCATGGTCAGGAGGGATAATGTCTGGGTGCGAAGGTCGGATACCGCCATCCATCCAGGTCATTTCCAAAGGCACAGGGTTTTTGGCAGTTGGGCCATAGTGAAGCGTGATGAAAGAGGAAGCAGGGCAACCTTCAGGATTGTAATCTGCGGTCCACATCTGAGAGAATACTGATCCCACGGAGCATTCTGCATCTGTCGGATAGTTGAGGCCCAGCATACGGAAAGGAATATCCATCAAGTGACATCCCACGTCTCCCAAAGCGCCTGTTCCGTAATCCCACCAGCCTCTCCAGTTGAATGGATGGAGGTTTGGAGTAAAAGGGATTTCAGGAGCAGGTCCCAACCAAAGATCCCACTCGAGCTCGCTTGGCTTTGTGCCTGCGTCGGCCTTAGGGAAAGGGCCGCCTTGTGGCCAAACCGGACGGTTGGTCCAGATTTGAACTTTGGAAACTTTACCGATTTTATTGGAATCCATCCAGCCTCGGATCATGTCCATCAGTGGGTTGGAAGCACCTTGGTTACCCATTTGAGTCACGACTTTTTGATCGCGGGCCATCTGAGTAAGCATACGAGCTTCACGGATGTTGTGCGTCATTGGCTTTTGCACATAGACGTGCTTGCCTCGCTCCATGCAGTATTTGGCCGCAGGACCATGTACGTGGTCAGGGGTAGAGATCGTTACTGCATCGATGTCTTTTTGCTCGTCGAGCATTTTTCGGTAGTCGGCATACAGTTTGGCATTTGGGAAGCTTTTCACGGAGTCTTTTGCCGAGCCTGAAAAGTCCACATCACAAAGCGCTACGACACGCTCTCGCCCGTTGACGGATGCGTTCAAGATGTCACTTCGGCCTTTTCCTCCGGCACCAATCGCTGCCAGATTTAACTGATCAGAAGGGGCAGTATAGCCTACTCCGCCCAATACATGACGCGGGACAATAAAAAAGGACGAAGCAATCGCCGCATTTTTGATAAAGTCTCTCCGGGACTGACCCGAAGAGGGGGATTCATTTTTCTTCATGGGGTTTATGTCAATTAGAATTTATGGATTAGGGTTTTTGAAATAGAGCGTAGAGAATACGGTTTTGGTTTGTTTGCAAGTAATGGATTCAAAGCAGATGATCTACGAAAAATGAGCACTTCGCAAATCGATTTTTAAAATAGTGAATTCTATTTCCTTGTGGATGGCAAATAGTAAGTTTTTCAAAAAAATTAGATAAGTGGTTTCATGTACTTGAAATTTTGTTCAACAAAAACCGACAGTGGCAGACGGATCGGTAAGGATTCCGTAATTTTTTTGAAGAAAGTTTAAAGAAAGTGAGTTGCTGTTAGAAATCGATTACGGTAAGGATTAGCGGTGAAAATGGGCTTTATTGAGCTTATAGTTTTTCAAAGATCCTTCAAAAGTCAATTTGGTTCCTTTTCTCTTTTGCAAAGCATTCTTTAGCTTTAGAATGATTACCCTAAACAAAATTTGCAATAGCCCTGAAAAACATTAAAAATGCTAATTGGAGTCATCAAAGAAACCAAGGAGTTTGAGCATCGTGTGGCTTTGAGCCCTGATGCAGTCAAACTATTGAAAAAGAAAGAATTTGAGGTCATCATCGAGTCAGGCGCAGGTCAGTCCTCCTATTTCTCTGACCAGGATTACCTGGATGCAGGGGCCAAAGTGGGACCTCTCTCCGAAGTGTACCAATCAGATTTGCTGCTTAAAGTAAATTTGTTTACGCTCGAAGAAGTCGCCCAAATGAAAGACAAGTCGACCTGCATTTCCTTTATGTATGCCTATCAGCATCCTCAAATCATCGAAGCGCTGAATGCCAAATCGATCACCTCCATTTCGATGGATGCTGTACCACGCATTTCCCGTGCTCAAAAGATGGATGCACTTTCTTCCCAAGCCAACTTGGCCGGATATAAAGCGGTGCTTTTGGGAGCAAATCACCTTGGAAAAATCTTCCCGCTCATGATGACTGCTTCCGGTACGATCACTCCTGCCAAAGTGTTGATTTTTGGAGCAGGAGTGGCTGGTCTTCAGGCGATCGCTACTGCCAAAAGGCTCGGTGCGATTGTGGAGTGTACCGATGTGCGACCTGAGACCAAAGAGCAAGTAGAATCACTTGGTGGTCGTTTCCTTACTGTAGAAGGTGCGGAAGGTGTCAAAGTAGAAGGCGGGTACGCTAAGGAAGTATCTGCCGAATACCTCGAGAAGCAGCAACAACTCATTCGAGACAAAATCAAAGATGCCGACTTGGTGATTACCACTGCCTTGGTGATGGGTAAAAAATCTCCAATTCTCGTCACCGAAGAAATGGTGAAAAGTATGAAAATGGGCTCTGTCATTGTGGATATGGCGGTGGAGTCGGGAGGAAACTGTGCTTTATCAGAAAAGAATAAAACCATAGTCAAGCATGGTGTAACCCTGGTCGGAGAGTCGAACTTGCCTTCTCTGCTACCTGTCAATGCCAGCAACCTCTATGCGACCAATATCACCACGCTTTTGCTTCATCTTGCTAATCCTCTTGGACTCAACCTTGACATGGAGGAGGAAATCACCAAGGGAGTCGTCATTACCCACGAAGGACAGCTTGTCCATCCATTTACCAAAAGTATTCTCCAAGCCTAGACCCTGAAATACACCTATGGACGCTTCAGCACTGATTATTTTGATTTATGTGTTGGTACTTGCGAGCTATTTGGGATTTGAATTGATCACCAAAGTGCCGCCTACTCTTCACACCCCTCTGATGTCGGGTTCCAACGCCATCTCAGGGATTACCATCGTAGGAGCCTTGATTGCCACCTCGGAATTAGGTTTTACTACCCTGAGCAAGTGGATGGGACTACTCGCCCTCGTCCTCGCCACCATCAATGTGGTCGGAGGATATGCTGTCACAGATCGTATGCTAAAAATGTTTAAGAAAAAATGAGCAATCTCGTCCAAATCGCCTATCTGATTTCTTCGGTTCTGTTCATTATCGGAATCAAACTTCTTGGCAAAACGAAAGATGCCCGCAAGGGAAATGTCATCTCAGCTGTCGGAATGCTTGTAGCAATAGCTGCTACTTTGGTGAATTTGAATTTGGCTACTTTTCCGGAGATGCTGGCTGCGATGCTCCTTGGCGGAGCGATCGGACTTTATTATGCCAAAAAGGTAGAAATGACCCAAATCCCAGAAATGGTAGCTTTGTTTAATGGCTTTGGTGGATTGGCTTCACTCGGTGTGGCTCTCTCGGATCATTTTCTCAAAACTCAGGTACAAGCCGTAGAGATCGATATGGTGAACTCTGTTAGTATCATTGCCTCGGTCTTGATCGGCGGTGTGACATTTACTGGTTCCATTGTAGCTTGGCTTAAGCTGAACGGAAAAATGTCCGGTCAGCCCATTACTTTCAAAGGGCAGCATGCGCTCAACTTGATTTTGCTGATTTCATTCCTGGTGATCTCGGTGTTCACGCACCTCAATCAAGTGGATCCAATGTACATCACGCTATTGGTAGTCGTAGCCTTATTGGTTGGAATACTCATCGTGATCCCAATCGGTGGCGCAGATATGCCGGTGGTTATATCCTTGCTCAATTCTTATTCAGGTATGGCAGCTTGTGCCACAGGTTTTATCCTCAACAACAACGTGTTGATCGTGGCAGGTTCGCTTGTAGGGGCGTCAGGAATCATCCTGACTCAGATCATGTGTAAGGCGATGAATCGATCCCTGACGAATGTGCTTTTGGGAGGATTTGGACAGACAGTCGCTGGACCAGCAGCTGACGGACCTCAGATCGTCATCAAAGAAGTAGGCGTGGAGGAAGCCGCGATGCTGTTTGATTCTGCCTCTTCAGTGCTTGTGGTGCCCGGGTATGGGATGGCGGTGGCTCAAGCGCAGCATGTGATCCGCGAGCTGATGGAGCAGTGCGAAAAGCGAAATATCGACTTCCGATTTGCCATTCACCCGGTAGCAGGCCGTATGCCGGGTCACATGAACGTACTTTTGGCGGAAGCTAATATCAGTTATGATAAGCTCATCGAAATGGAAGCGATCAATGATGACTTCCCCAATACAGATATCGTATTTGTAGTCGGTGCCAATGACGTAGTCAACCCGGCCGCGCGTACGAATCCTGCCAGCCCGATTTACGGTATGCCGATCTTGAATGCAGACAAAGCCCGAACGGTCATCGTCTCCAAGCGAAGCATGGGTAAAGGCTATGCCGGTATCGAAAATGAGCTTTTTGGCTATCCAAACTGTCTGATGCTCTTCGGAGATGCTAAGCAGACGATTACCAAGGTGGTCGGAGAGATGAAGGAAATGAGTTGATTGGTAGGTTTATTTGACTTAATCACAAAAGAGGCTGGAGATTCATTCTTCAGCCTCTTTTGTTAACCTTTTTTTGGTATTATTCAGAATAAGGGAGTTTGATAACCTTTTTTTATTTGCGTAGACTTAAAGTTCAATTTTAGAAAAGGCCTATTTCAAATTAGTAGGAAAAAATTGTCAACATACTCTTTTAAATTCCATCAATTGCTCTTAAAGTATCATATTTTAATGTAAGACATCGAAAGAATCCTATGTTTTTGGGAGTTTATTAGCATTTTTTCCATTTCAATGATCTTTGGAACCGAGTCTATCTTGAAAGTATCCCAAATTCTAGCCAAGCCACACGTTGCCTGCTTGATAAGTCTATATCTTGAGAGGGATTCGGTTTTAAATTTGCTTTTTCATTGTCCTAAATACTTTTCCTTAAGCTCTTCAAAGGTTGATTTTCGATCATTGATATAGATTTCGTGGTGGTAGTGATCCAGTTTTTTCAATAAATAGGCTAGGGTGGCTCTTTCTTGCTTTGTTAGATTTCCAGCTACTAGGTGTGTGAATGAATCTATTTTTGGTAAAATTCTGAAAACTTCCGATCTACCGCTTTCGGTAATGGATATGCGCTTACTCCTTTTGTCATTCGGATCGTCAAACTCCCAAATAAACCCAAGCTTGATAAGCCTTTTGATTATCTCTGTGCCTGAAGTTTTTTCCATGATGTTTTTATTATTCAATTCCGTTTTGGTGAGGCTTTCAAATGTCATTAACACAAGGAGATAGGAAAACTCTTCTCCTGTTTGGATGAGGCTATCTTCCAAAACTTTTTTAAGGTAGCCTTTTGCGTACCTGTTCATTAAAACCAAGAGCCTGCCTATGGTGCTTTCGGTTTCCTCCCCGGATTCTACCAGCCAAGCTTCCTTTTCACCTGATTCTCTCCGATGTGGAAGCTCAGGTAATCCAACCTGACTGTTTAGAAATCCTACAAAATCCGCCAATGTTAAGCTTTCTGTATTGGGATTTGCTGATTCAAAGGAGCTTAGATGCTCTATGAGGCTGATTAAAATCTCTCTAGTTTTCATTATAAGATTGACTTATGAATCAAAAGTAAAAAAAATAGAACAAAAACATACCAAATTTTTTGAAAATAGAATGATTACGTATTAATATTGTGCTATTAAATACGAAAACATTCTAAAATGGAACCAGTAGCCCAAGTAAAATCTGCGAGTAAAGAATATAGGACAGGAGATACGACGATAACGGCCTTATTTCCCTCAAGTGTTGATTTTCGAAAAGGCGAACTCACTTTGATTTTGGGGCCATCAGGTTCGGGTAAGACCACCTTACTCTCACTCTTGGGATGCGTCATTTACCCCACCTCAGGTGAGGTGTGGATTGAAAACACCAAGGTGAATGACCTGTCCGAAAAACAGCTTGCCAACCTCAGGCTGCAGAAGATCGGTTTTGTTTTTCAGAGCTTTAACCTGATCTCCCCGCTAAACGCCTTGCAGAATGTCATGCTTCCGCTTGAACTGATGAATGTGCCTCGCAAAGAAGCTGTGGAAAGAGCTACCCTTGCTTTGGAGAAAGTAACTATGAGTGACAGGTTAAGAAGCTTTCCAAAGATGCTTAGTGGAGGGCAACAGCAGCGGGTGGCCATAGCCCGGGCGCTTGTCACCAATCCGGCACTCATGCTGTGCGATGAGCCCACAGCGGCACTTGATTCTAAAAGTGTGAGCTTGGTGATGGAGGAATTGAAAATCCTTGCCAAAGAAGAAAAAGCTGTGGCAGTAGTCACTCATGATCTGAGGCTCAGGCAATTTGCCGATCGGGTCATTTATGTCGACAACGGACGGGTATCTGAAAGCCGCCTTGACAATGAAGTTGGAATCCACTAAACAAGAATTGAAGAAATGCCCTTGAGGAAACGCTCACACAGGGTGATGATTTTCCAGGGCATTCCATCTGACCAATAAAAATCAAATTATAAACAGATGAAATGCCCTTGAGGAAACGCTCACACAGGGTGATGATTTTCCAGGGCATTCCATCTGACCAATAAAAATCAAATTATAAACAGATGAAATGCCCATGAGAAAACGCTCACACAGGGTGATGATTTTCCAGGGAATTCCTTGTGACCATAAAAAAATCAGAAAATAAACAAATGAAAACAGCACTTTTGACTCTTTTGCTCTTGGGGGTATTAACTCAGCAAACTGCCAAAAATGAAATCTCGGTGAGTATTTCAGGCTTGAAAAACCAGAAAGGCCAGGTTTTGATCTACCTCTTCTCCCGAGAAACCGGATTTCCCACTGAATTCAACTCTGCTCTGAAAAGTGGCAAAGCAAACATATCAGGAACAGTCAGTCAGTTTGTCTTTTTTGACATTCCTCCTGGAAATTATGCTATCGCTATTGTGCATGATGAGAATGGCGACTCAAAATTAGGGACCAATTTCATGGGTATCCCCTCAGAAGGAATCGGTGTATCAAATAATCCTAAGGGAAGCTTAGGTCCCCCAAAGTTCAAACAGGCAGTTTTTATCCACCAAAATGGGCCCACAAAAATTTCAATTAATACCAATTACTAAAAACCGATTGCATATGAAAAAATCATATTTACCAATAGGAATAGCATTGTGCATGCTGATAGCCTCTTGTGGTGAGGCGATTGAATCCGAAATTCACCAAAATGAAAGTGCAAATTCCCTTTCTTCCCAATCCTTACCAATATCCCAGGTCGTCGGATTGGCAAGGATTGAACCTGAAGGGAAAATTGCAAACCTCTCCTCACCCGTCAGTGGAGTAGTAAAGCGGGTTTTGAAACTTGAAAATGAGCTGGTAACAGAAGGTGAACTATTGATTGAACTCGACCACGAAATCGAGGATGCGAGACTTGCAAAAACACAAAGCAGGATCATCACGCAACAGGCAAAAATCAAAGGCCAAGAATTGGAGGTTAAAAAATTGACTGCGCAAGCGACAAATAAGAGGAAGGAGTTGGGCAGATTAGACAAACTACTTGCTAGCGGCGCCGAAACACAACAGAAAGTAGATGATGTAGAGACAGAATTAAATGTACTCGAGTCATCACTTGATGGAGCAAAAGCCAACCTAGAGATGATGAAGGCTGAGCTAACGGAAATCCAAAAGGATACTGACCTAAATAAAAAGGAAGTGAGCCAGCGATTTGTAAAAGCTCCGTCCAGTGGGAGGATTTTGAGTATGACCGCGGTACGAGGAAATTACCTCAATGCTCAGAATTCCTTTGCCGAGTTTGTACCTGAGGGAAAACTGATTGCAAGGGCAGAGGTGGATGAGCTTTTTGCCAACCAGGTAGCGGTAGGTCAGACAGTTCAAATCCGCTTACTGGGAAGTGAATCCGTCTTGACAGAAGGGAAAGTAATCTATACTTCGGCAGCACTGAAGCGAAAGTCTTTATTTTCTGAGAAAGCAGGTGACCAAGAAGACAGAAGGGTAAGGGAAGTCAAAATCGAGTTGGCCCAACAGGAGACATTGTTAATCAATGCACGAGTGGAATGTGTCATTCAAACGAGCAAGTAAGCCATGCAAAAATTGAGGAACATTGCACTCATTGCCCTGCGGTTTGTCTTGTTTGATCGTACCAAAAGCATTGGAGTATTGGTGGGAATTGTCATCAGTACTTTTTTGATCGGTCAGCAACTTGGCATTTCCTCTTTTCTGACAGGGCTTATGGGGGCTTTGGTGGACAATGCCAAGGCAGATATTTGGGTAATCGACAATCAGGCAAAAGATATCAACCAAATCGGCTTTATTGACGAAAGGAAAGTCCGGGAGGTACAAAGTGTAAGAGGAGTAAGATTAGCAGAACCCTTATTGGTGGTGGGAGCAAAAGCAACTTTTTCCGATGGGTCCAATGTGGGAATTCAATTGATTGGAAGTAATGGTCCTACATTCAATGCGGGTCCCGAAAAATCAAAAATATCCCAAGGTACCGTGGCTGCTTTATCCCAGGAAGGAGGTGTTACGGCTGATTTTTACGACAGGACTAATTTTGGTGGAAATGCAGATTTGGGTACTTCTTTTGAAATAAGCGGAAAGCGCGCGGTCATGGTAGCCCAAACCAAAGGAGCCAGGGGGTTTGGAGGGATTTTGATGTATACCACATTGGATAGGGCAAGGTATTTTGGTAACCTTCCCCAAAATTCTATCAGTGCTGTTCTCATTCAAGTGGACAAGGGAGCGAATCTTGATTCAGTAGTTTCAGAAATCAACAAAACCATTTTTGGTGTGAAGGCTTGGAAATCTGAGGAAATCAGAAGTTCTACCATCAATACCATCCTAACCACCTCTGGAATCGGTGCGAGTACAGGTTCACTTGTGGTGTTTGCCATAATTGCAGGATTTTTCATCATTGGCCTCACCATGTATTCTGCGGCGCTTGACCGACTGAAAGACTATGGTACACTGAAGGCTATTGGCGCTACAAATGGATACATAAGATCTCTGATTTTGGGGCAGGCATTTACCTTTGCTTTATCAGGTTTTTTAATTGCTTTTCTGTTGCTTTCCATGTTTAGGTTAGCCTTGGAATCGACAGGATTGATTTTCAACTATTCCCCCTTGGTCATTTTAGGCCTTTTTTCAGTCACCTTATTCATCTCACTCTTCGGGGCAATATTCGCCATCCGACGGATAAGTGGAGTGGAACCGGCCTCAGTTTTCAGAACCTAACCAAAGAAAGTTTTCAATCCCTAGTCATGATAAAATATCTAGCCCTTATCATTTTGGTGATTTGCTGTGGATCAGCATATTGCCAATCACAGGTCCAGGTTTCGCTCAAAGAAGCCGTGGAGCTAGCTCTAAAGAATAAGCCGTCGTTAAAAAGAGCATCCTTGGACGGGTCGATCGCAAGACAAAGCCTGGAACAATCAAAAAGGAAGTATATACCCGAGATCACTTCAGAGATTGCGATTCAATACAATCCCATCATTCCGACGAGTATCATCCCCATTGGTCAGTTCAATCCGCAAAATCCTACACTCGATACACGAGCTGTAAAATTTGGATTGCCATGGTCAAATACTGCGGGCATCACTGCTAGGCAGGTAATTTTTGATCCAAGCCTTCAAAATGAAATCAAGGAACGTAAAATTGACTTGGCGATCTCAGAGCTTAACCGGCTGAGCGAGGAGGACCAATTAACCTACCAGGTATTGAAATCCTATTTTGGGGTTTTGCTAGCACAGGAGGAAGTCAAATTTGCCAAGGCAGATACCAGTCGGGCATATCAGCTTCATAACGTGGCCAAGAATAGATTCCAAGGCGACCAAACCAAAATCTCTGATAGAAATCAGGCTACTTATAATTTGGAAAAAGCGAGATACAACTTTATCCGCGTCACCTCCAATCTAGAACTTGCTTTCTACGAATTGTGCTTTGCTATCGGACTGCCACAGGAAACACCGCTTGAATTGACGACAGGCTTTAATGAGTTTTTTCCATTTGACAATACCGATTTATTGGATTCAGCCTCTTTGCTACAACAGGTGGACTTCAAAAAAGCCGTTTATCAAAATCAACTTTATGACCAAAAAATCAAATCAGAAAAAGCAAAATTGCTTCCAATACTAACTTTTAACGGATTTCTTGGAGCGAATCAATTTACCCAACAAGTCAACTTCAATGAACAGAATTCCTGGTTTGGAAACAGTTTTCTCAATTTAAATCTTCAGCTTCCAATCACTGGCTATTTCACCAAAGCCAAAAAAATCGAGCAATATCAAAGTCAAAAAGACCAGATTTACTATCAATTGCAAGAGATGAAAGCGAAATATGACTTTGAGTCAAGGGTAATCAGCACCAAACTTCGAACATTACGAAAATCATATGAATTACAGATTTCGGAATTGGATCTTTCCCGAATGAATTTTGAACTGGCCAAAAATCAATTTATGGAGGGTCAAGTCCTACCTAATGAGATATACATTCAAGAGGCAAACCTGCAACAGTCCCAATATCAATTGATAAGTGTGATGTATGACCTGATGATTCAGAATCTTGAACTGCAACGACTCAATGGATTTATAAAGGGTTCAAATTGATCTCGATAATTTCAATCACGAAAAAATGGCTAAAAAGAGCATAGGTTGAAAAGTCTGAAAGTGATCTTACCAAAGTTGAAATTGGCAAAGTAATTGCCCATTCAGGCCTATGAAAATTTTTGTATTCCTTGCGATTTGGTTGTCAGTGATGACTACTTGGACTGCTTTCTTCCAAGTTGATTATAAAGAATTGGTCGGGGCATGGCAACTTGTTCATTTTGACGGGATGGAAAAAATTGTCTATTCCCCTCAATACCAAAATGCTACTCCTGCCCAACGTGCAAGCATGGACGCTAGAATCAAATTCAGACTGGAAAACACCGTGTATGAATTTCTGGAAGGAGAAACACTGAAATACATCGAACTTCAGGACCAAACCATCGTCCGAAAGGAGGCTAAAGTAGAACTGAATGAAGGAAATCTACTCTTGATTCATGACGAAAAAGGTGACCGACTCGCACAGATTGTGGAATTGACTCCTGACAAACTCGTCCTACAACCCATCAGCAAAAATGCCAATACGGGTAAGCTGATTTTTGAACGCATTAAGAAATAATTCGCCCTTAAAATAAACCGAAAGCCTCCAGAGATTCTTTGGAGGCTTTTTTATTGCTTATAAATCAAGTCCCATTTGCCTCGGCAGCAACTGAAAACTTTTCCGATGCCAAATTGTGCTTCCGTGTCGGGTGATTCCATCTCGGTGCGCTTTGGTAGGGTATCCGGCGTTTCGCTCCCACCCAAAATGAGGGAAATCCAAGGCCAGTTTTTCCATCAGCTCATCCCGATAAACCTTGGCTAAGATGGAAGCCGCTGCAATGGAGGCAAATTTCCCGTCACCTTTGATCACGCAGGTGAATGGTAGCTTGAGGTCAGATTTCCAACGGTTGCCATCGATTAGCAAATGCTCTGGCGCAAGGTTTAGTTGAAGTACCGCCCGCTTCATGGCGAGAAAGGAAGCGTGAAGGATATTGATCTGATCGATTTCTTCCACACTTGCTTCGGCAATCGCCCAGGCCAACGACTTTTCCTTGATTTCGGAAATGAGTTCTTCCCGATTGCTTTTGCTCAGTTTCTTCGAATCATTGATCCACGGATTATGGTAATCCTGAGGTAAAATTACTGAAGATGCAACCACCGGCCCAGCCAGGCAGCCCCTTCCGACTTCATCGCAACCCGCTTCGATCCGATTAGCTTCTAAATAGGGGAGAAGTGACATCCTTGTGCCCGTAGGAAGGTTTGTAATACTTGTGAATCATTTCCGCCACCAATGCCGTCCAGCCTGTTTGATGGGAAGCGCCAAGTCCTTTGCCCGTATCCCCATGGAAATATTCATAAAACAGGATGTAATCCTTGAAGTGGGGATCCTCCTGGAATTTGCGCTGATTTCCATAAACTGGTCGATCACCGTTTTCATTGCGCATAAAGATCTTCATGCATCGCAGCGAAAGCTCTTTGGCAATGATATCCATCGTAAGGAAATTGCCCGATCCGGTAGGGTACTCGATGGAAAAATCTCCTCCGTAGTAGTAATCAAACTTTTTCAAGGATTCGATAATCAGGAAATTGATCGGAAACCAGATCGGTCCTCTCCAGTTGGAATTTCCGCCAAACATCCGCGTATCGGATTCCCCAGGGGTGTATTTGATGGAGAGGGTGTCTCCGTTGATTTTCATTGCGTAGGGATGCTTCTCGTGGTATTTGGAAAGTGAGCGAATGCCAAATTCACTTAGAAATTCATCCGAGCTCAACATGCGGTGAAGGACGCTTTTCATCCGGTGACCACGAAGCAGAGAGAATAATCGACGCTTGTCGTAACCCGGCTGAATCCAGCTGGATACCAACGCAGCGAGTTTTGGTTTTTCCCGTAGGAAAAAGTCCAGACGCTTTTTGAATTCGGTCAACTTATCAAAGAGATCTTCTCGAATCGGCTCCACAGCAAACAGCGGGATCAGCCCTACGATTGATCTTACCTTCAGTTTTTTAGGCTCTTTTCCTTGGTAATGAAAAATATCATAGAAGAAGTTGTCCTCGTCATCCCATAGCGAGATGTGCTCCGATGAAATATTGTTCATCGCACCGGCGATGTAAAGGAAGTGCTCCAAAAACTTGGTTGCGCTGAACTGATAGACGGTATTGAATTCGCACAAGTCCAAGGCGATGCGAAGCATGTTGAGCGAAAACATGGCCATCCAAGAAGTACCATCAGCTTGCTCCAATTTACCTTGGTAATATTGGGCATGGTTGCGATCAAACAGGGAAATATTATCCAATCCAAGGAATCCGCCTTCAAAGATGTTATTCCCTTCGCTGTCTTTGCGATTGACCCACCAAGTGAAATTCAGCATCAGTTTGTGCATCGCCCGCTCGAGAAACTCCCTGTCGCCAACGCCACCGTTTCGTTTTTTGTCGATCTGGTACACACGCTGCACCGCCCAAGCATGAACTGGTGGATTTACATCGGAGAAGTTCCACTCATAGGCGGGAATCTGTCCGTTGGGGTGCATGTACCATTCGTTCAGCAGAAGTAGAAGCTGGTTTTTGGCAAACTCAGGATCTATCCTGGCGATAGGGATACAGTGGAAAGCAAGATCCCAAGCAGCGTACCAAGGGTATTCCCACTTGTCCGGCATGGAGATAATGTCAAAGTTTTGGAGGTGGGTCCAGGTGTGATTTCTTCCTTTTTTCCGTTGTGGAGGGGGTTGATACCTGCCCGGATCTCCCTCCAGCCAGCGGTTTACATCGTAATAGTAAAACTGCTTGGACCACATCAACCCAGCATAAGCTTGCCGCTGGATGGATTTGTGATCAGGGTCTGTGATATTTTCCTGTAGGCTATCGTAAAACTCGTCAGCTTCTTTTTTTCGAAGATCCAAGCTTTCCTGACAGGATTTGAGTGGCTGCTCCTCCCTCTGATGCTGCATCCTCATTTTCACCTGAACTTGACCTCCGGCAGGGATGGTCAGTTCATAGAGTGCCGCAGCCTTGGTGCCTACATTTGCAGGGTTCAGTTTGGAACTGTCTCCATAGACAACATAGTCATTGATCCCATCTTTGGTGAATTTGCGTTCATTGGGGATTTTATACAGACGTTCCCGGTTGGTTTCATTGTCGCAGAAAACCAGTTTGGGATTTTCGCAAAAGTTGAAGATGTAATTACCGGACTTGGGATTGAAAGCTTTGAAGGAATGCTCGTTGAGTTTGGTGATTTTGGGCATGAAAGGTTCATGACCCGTAAACCATAATTTGCGAAACCAAACCGTCGGCATGACCCAAATTTTGGCATCCTCAGGTCCTCGGTTATGGATAGTAGCGATGGCAATGATATCCTCCGCGTCGTTTTTGGCATATTCCAGAAAAATGTCAAAATATCTGTTTTGATCAAAGATTCCTGTGTCTATCAGCTCGTACTCATTCTGGAGTTTTCCCGCTTTTTTGTTTTCGTCGATGAGCTTTTGGTAGGGAAACTCGCACTGCGGATACTTATACAGCATCTTCATGTAGCTGTGAGTAGGAGTCGAGTCCAGATAGTAATAGATTTCTTTGACATCTTCTCCGTGATTGCCCTGATTTCCAGTCAGACCAAAAAGGCGCTCTTTGATGAAAGGATCTTTACCATTCCAAAAAGCCCATGCCATGCATAGAATCTGACGATGATCGCAGATGCCACCGATCCCTTCTTCCCCCCAGCGGTATGCCTTGCTGCGTGCATCACTGTGAGTTACATTTTCCCAAGCAGCACCATCGGGACTATAGTCTTCGCGCACAGTCCCCCATTGTCTGTCGGTGAGGTAGGGCCCCCATTTCTTCCAGTGCTTTTTGCGCTCCTTATCCTCTTGTAGTCGTATGTATTCAGCAGACATCTATCTTTCTCCTTTTGGCAAGGTTCGAAATTATCATTTTCAACCAATTAAAGGGCAAAATGATCAAAACGAGCGGAATAAAAATGTGCAGTTTATTTCAGATTTTGAGCAAAACCTCAGTTGGGATTGAGCAGGTTTTACATTTTTCTGATTAGGAAACCGATTGATATGGTAGGTATGAGGGATTTTTGATTTGGGCCTGATACTTAGGTTGACTTTCCTGTGTCTGAAGATTTTTTCCGTTTTGTGGATTGTTTTTTCTTCTACACTTGTAGAAATAAAATCATATTCTACATTTGTAGAAAATCCATCCTGAAAAGTATGCTACCAAAAGCCGAAGAAGAATTGATGAACTACCTGTGGGAATTGAAAAAAGCCTATTTGAAGGATTTGATCGATTCCTATCCCGAACCTAAACCTGCTGCGACCACGGTTTCTACTTTGCTCAAGCGGATGCAGGATAAGCATTTTGTGGGCTACGAATCTTCGGGCAAATCCAGGGCTTATTTCCCTTTGGTGACCAAAGAGGCTTATTTCGGAAAGCATATTCAGGGTTTGATCAAAAACTTCTTCAATGATTCTCCTGCTCAGTTTGCCTCCTTTTTTGCTCAGCAAACTTCCTTCACAGAAGCCCAGCTTCAGGAACTCAAATCCATGATCGACGACCAGCTAACCCGCAAGAACTAATGGAATACCTGCTCAAATCCGTCCTTTGTCTGCTTCTGTTGCTGCTGTTTCACCGATTGGTGCTGCAGCAGGAAGTGCTTTATCGCTTCAACCGCTTTTTTCTTTTGGCGGCGGTGATAGGTTCATTTTTGATTCCTTTGGTTACGATTGAGGTAGCGCAAGAAGTGGCTGTTAAACCTGTTCCTGCGGATGTTTATTCAGAGGAAATTTCTTCGGTTGAGCTTTTCCAAGAGGTAGTTGAAATGCCTGTTTTGGAAGCAGAGAATCAACCTACTGCAGAGGTTCAAATCCCTTGGCAAGAAATCGGGTGGGCAGTGTATCTGCTCGGTGTGGTTATTTTTTTGGTCAGGTTTCTTCGCAATCTTCGGTTTATCTATAATCAAGTCCATGGCAACTTAAAAGTGACTTACCATCAAGAAACCTTGGTGTTGCTTCCAGAACTTGCCTCGCCATTTTCATTTTTGAAATACATCTTCTTCTCCAAAAGCACCTTCGAAAAGGATGGAATCCCCAAAGCTGTTTTTCTCCACGAGCAGTGTCATGTTCGCGAGAGACACAGCTGGGATGTGTTGTTTATAGAGGCATTATTGGTGGTGTTTTGGTTTCACCCAGGCTTGTACCTCGCGAGGCAAGCCGTAAAGCTTAACCATGAATTTATCGCTGACCAGCAAGTGATCCAGCGATTTCCTGTCAGAGAGTACCAATCGCTTTTGCTTTCTATTCTTTCCGGTCAGCAAGGATTTGCTTTGGGAAGCAGTTTGAATTTTCCTTTAACCAAAAAACGATTTGCCATGATGAAAAAGACCTCAAAACCCGGAATTCAAATTCTCAAATTGACTGCCCTAGTGATTTTTTTAGGAGTTATAGTAGTCCTGTTTGCGGAAAAGGAAGCAGTCAGTAACCCTATCCAAAATCCTGTTCAAAACTTAGAACAGTTTGAATCACAAGATCAAATTTCCGTCAGTTCACGGATTGTTTATCAGAATCCTTCTTTGAATAGCCAAGAAGATGTCTTGGAGCAAAAAAGAGAAAGACATTTTCATGAGGCGATTTTTCTGATCGAAAGCACAGACATGGAGTACACCCAAAAGCGTTATGCTGAACTTTCAGAAAAAGAGAAAACTGGATTGCTTTTCACCGATAAACAAGTGGAAAAAAATAGTCCCGATAATGAATTGTTTGAAAGATGGAAAAATGAAAAGGAGTTTGCTGTTTGGATTGATGGCAGGTCTGTATCAAACAAAGCATTGTCTAATTACCAAGCCAAGGATTTTGTGAAGTGGTTTCAATCAGGTGTGAAAGCCAATGCCCGTTCAGCACGATTCCCGCAGCCGTTTCAGGTACATTTATATTCACTGGGGTACTTTGAGGAAAGCTTTGGGCCAAATTCTGACATGTTCCGACCTCGAACTAACAGAGACACCATCACCATTACCCAGCGGAAGATGACTTCGATGAAAGATCTATCTCGCTACCCTGACCCGGTTACAGCTTTTCTTCAGAAAAATGCACGCTACGAAAAGCTCAAAGCTTCTCCAAATGCAAGCGACCTTGAAGTGAGGGAGGAAATCCAACAACTCTTTGAAGAACTCGAAGATGCCTATTCCAAAACTCCAGAGAACCGAAAGTACAGGCTTAAAAAGCCGACTCCTCCCCAGACTTCTGATTCGAAAATAGTAAGCTTCGAACCTGGACTTGCCGATTATGTGAGTAGATATGCTACCTACCAAACGAAAATCAATAAAAGTGGATTTTTCTCCAGTTTCAGTCAGAAGGAGATGAGGCAGTTGGAAAAGGAATTCCATGCCCTTGAATCGAATTTTGCCAAATTACCTTTGGAGGAAAAAATGCAAACCAAACGCCCGTCCTTTCCTTTTGCTAAGTTGACACAAGGCAAACATGTAGTTTATAAGAAACTAGCGGACTTGACCGAAGAAGAGCGGAAAAACATGGCCTGCTAATCTTAGCTGAATGCAGGTGAGGTTGAGTTTGGTCCGTTTTCAAAGACCTGTTTCTCAATTGTGTGTTTTTCCATAAGTTCAGCTAAGATGGTTGGCCAAGCAGCATTCCATGTTCTAGCTTCCAAAGTTGCTTGGGAATTAGGTTGAGGCAGGTTTCCTAATTTTCCAAAATCAAAGCGATCTGAAGCAATCCCAGCTCCTGATGCCTCCGCATCCAAGGCATTGCAGGCTTGCTCGTACTGACCGGCTACCGGGACCATCATCACAGGCTTGCCGAGATACATCGCCTCGCAAACTGACTCAAATCCTGCAGTGCAAACTAGGCCTTTGCAAGCGGCCATGGCTTTCAAGAAAGTTTGGTCATTGACCAGATGGAAGCTCAGGTTGGGCAGGGGAAATTCGATCACCTTGGCTTCCTTTTTATCCCAAAAAGCTTTGATCCTCACGGCCGGATTTGCTTTTGCAAAGGTCAGTACCTCCTCTGCATAGCCGGGGTTTACCATGTAGGCCAAGAAAAAATCTTTCTGATTTACTTCCAGTTGTTTTACTTCTTTTCGGAGCAAGGGCGGAACCACACGCACTCGATTTGTGTGTTCTTTCGGGAGAAAGGAAAGTGCCAATCGCTCATCTGCACCGAATGCGGTGATCCGTGTATGAAGCCTGAAGAGGATTTTTTCCAGAAGTCTGCCTTTGGCAAAGTGAAACTCTGGGTGTGCTTCCAAGTATTGGTGCCCGATGGACCACCAAGTCGCTTTGGATTGAAAAAACAGGTGGTACCAACCACCCAAAGCTTCGTAGAAATTCACCACAAAGTCAGGCTGGGCTTCTTTTAGGGTCTCATTTATTTTCTCAAAGCTTTTCCAAAATTTAGGAAGCTTACCCAAGTTTTTCCGGATGGTTTTTCCCAAAAGAATCTTTTTGTCCGTTCCATCGCACTCAAAATTCGGGCTGCTGATCGGGATGACTTCTGCTCCAATTTTTTGGATAAAAGAGTCCGGAACCACCCTTCTTTCGCTTTTTCCAACTACCACTGCGGTGAGTTCATGGCCCTGAGATCGGATCAATTCTGCAAAGGAAAGGGCTTGCGTCATGTGTCCTCGGCCTTCGCCTTGTACTAGAAAAACAAATTTCATGGCTTAAATCTGGAACGATTTGGGTTGGATAGTTTCATCTTGGAATCCTGTAAACGCGACCTGATTGAGAGGTAAGATGGCGATTTCTTCCTCAGGCGGGCTGACTGATTCAGTCATAGGTCGAATACTTTTGAAGTCCAGTTCTCGGTAGTGAATCAATTCCCAATTTCCTTCGTGATCCTCGGCCAAGGCGCTCATGGATTCTACCCAATCCCCCGAATTGAGGTAATGGATCCCATCGATCATCCGGTTTTCTGGTTTATGGATATGGCCGCAGATGATCCCGTTACAGCCTTTGGATTTGGCCATTTTGGCCAGTTCGGTTTCGTAATCGTCGATGTACGAGACCGCTTTTTTTACTTTTCCCTTGACATATTGTGAAAAGGAATAGTAAGGAAGTCCGGCCTTGAATCTGTAGTAATTTACGATTCGGTTGAGCCAAAGCAGAAATGTGTAACCAATGTCTCCCAAGAATGCGATCCATCGAAAATGGGTCGTGACGCTGTCAAAAATATCCCCGTGTGTGACGAAGTATTTTTTGCCATTGGACTCATAAGTCATGTCTGACAGGATCTGCAATCGACCTACTTGAAGTGGCAGGATTTGATCCAAAAAGTCATCGTGATTGCCTCGGAGGTAGTAGACAGCGGTCTGATGGTTTTCCATCAGTTTGAGGATTCGGTTGAAAAATCGGGTATGTTTTCTTTTCCAACTGCCGGATTTTTTCAGTTGCCAGCCGTCGATGATATCGCCGTTTAGGATGAGGTTTTCGCAGCGAAACTGCTTCAGAAATCGGGTGATTTCTTTTGCTTTTGATCCCTTTGTCCCAAGATGGACATCAGAGATGATGAGAGTCTTGTAATAGGTTTTCAAGATGTTGGTTTTACTCGAAAGCTAGGTGCTCGATGTAAATCCATCATGTCGAAGTTGTTAAGTAACTGTTTTGATTTCCGAATTTTCTTTGGTAAAAATGAAATAAACGTTACTTGAAAATGAATTTCAAGGTTGTCTACTACAATTTGGATCTTTAGAATTTTTTAGTTTCAAACTAATTTTCTTTCATTTGTGTAGTTACTCACCCACCTAGAAATCACCAGTTAAAATTTATGGTTATCAGTATCCTATTGGAATGGGAGAACGCGATTCTTTCAGAGTTGGATCGAACAAAGTGCCTGTTAAAAGAGATTTTTTTCCAAACTCAAAATCGATCCGAGGAGTTTGAACTCTTGGTTCTCCACAACTCAAAGCAAGTCGAGAAGGAGTTTATCTTAAGTTTTATAAATGAAATTTTGAGAGAAAACTTACTGGTTTCAAGTCTCCCGATTGCTGTAGTCAATGTGGATGATGCGCACTATTTTCAGTTGAAAAACAGAGGAGTCGAGTTGGCTAAAGGAGAAAAGATCATCTTTTTTGATAGCGATATTATCCCTCAGGAAGGCTGGTTTGAAGCTATTCTTGAAGCTAGCCATCAACATCCCAAGGCCATTATTTCGGGTTGTTCTTATATAGACAATTCTGACTTGACAGGAAAAGCGTTTGCGCTATCCTGGTTTTTTCCACTTCCTCCTTCGGATACTACCCTAAATGAAGTCTCACTGATATTTTCAAATAATTATCTGGCTCCTAGGGATCTGATGCTGTCCAATCCTTACCCTAAAATGGAGGAGGGAGTCACTAGAGGTGCTGATACGCTGCTTTGGCAAAGATTGAAAGAAAAGGGAGTAAAACTCTTAACTCATAATGGGGCTAGGGCTTCCCATCCAGCTCCAAATGGAATACAGCATATCTTTAAAAGAGGCTTGGCAGAGGGTAGAGATGATTACATGAGGTTTTTCGAAGAGGGGTTTAAGGTGAAAAACCCGATGCTTCGATTTTTCAAAGTTTACCTTTACCGATGCCGTAAAGTCATCAAATCGTCTCTGATTAATGGTAAAAGAGTAGGATTAAAAGGGCTTGAAATCCCCGGAGCCATAGGGCTGATGCTTTTCTATTATCAACTTTACCTGATCGGGGCATTGACAACCAAGTTTCTGCCTTCTTTGGCTAAATCGAGTTGGAGGATATGATTTTTTGTGCTGCTGCCTGACTTTCAATTGCTGTTTTATGTAAGCGGTAATTGTGCATGAAGCCCTTCATTTTAGTTTCGTCTTGCTGAAATGTAAACTCAAATGAAAAAAGCACTACTTGTTTTGATGTTGGTATTTGCCTTTGGAATGGTAAATGCCCAAGAACCTGTTTACAAGGGAAACTATGAGCTTGCAGCTCGATTTTCTCCCGAGAAACTCCGAAAAATGATTTTTTCCACCTCTGTGGATCCGCATTGGATGAAAAAGTCTGACCGTTTTTGGTACGAATACGAGACCAGTGAAGGAAAAAACTGGTATGTCGTAGACCCAGTACGTCGGACCAAATCTCCCATGTTTGACCGAGATAAACTTGCTGCCGAAATCACCAAGGCTGTCAAAGATCCTTTCGACGGTCAGCATTTGAAATTGGATGACCTCAAACTCCTAGAGGATGAAAATACCATCCAGTTCAAAGTAAAAAGCACCGCGGATGTCGTGAAAAGTGACTGGGCGGAGATCAAAGCAAAGAATAAAAGTGCCAAGGACTCCCTCGAAAAGAAGGTACACACTTTCCGCTTCAATCTGACTTCTCAGCAACTGACAGAGATCCCAACCGATAAAGATCCAAAGCGCTTGGCTTGGGCTAATATCGCTCCTGACTCATCCAAGGTGGTTTTTGTCAAAAACTTCAACCTTTACTGGATGGACAAAGCCAATTTCCTAAAGGCTGTTAAGGATGAAAAGGACTCGACTATTGTAGAAAACCAACTTACTACAGACGGAGAAAAGGACTTTCCGTATGGTGGTGGAAGTTTTGGGGATGATAATGAGGAAGTGGAAAAGAAAAAAAATGACAGAAAGCGTGCTGGTATCCTATGGAGCTCAGATAGCAAGCAGTTTATCCTTACCCGCACCGATCAGCGAAAGGTGAAGGACCTATGGGTGATCCACAATACCCGTGATCCTCGCCCAACTTTGGAAACCTACAAGTATGCCATGCCTGGAGAAAAAGAGCAGCCTCAAACTCACTTGTTGCACTTCTCTTTTGACTCCAAAGAGCTAAAAAACCTTCCGATTTGGACTTTTGCAGATCAGACCGTTTCCCTTTGGTCTACGACTCCTCCGACCAATACCCGTGATGATGACTTCAGACCTGCGACTTGGTTGGGAGACTTGAATGAATTTTATTTTGCGATCACTTCCAGAGATTTAAAGCGTGTAGATGTCGTTCGTTGGAATATTGCCTCTGGCAAAAAGGAGGTAGTAATCGAGGAGCGAAGCAATACCTACATTGATTTTGAGAAATTGGAAATCGTAGGAAACGAGATGATCTGGTGGTCAGAGCGTGACGGTTGGGGACATTTTTACCTCTATGGAAAAGACGGTTCGCTCAAGCGTCAATTGACTTCAGGACCTTACCACACAGCCGGCGCTGCCAGAGTGGATGCGAAAACCCGCAGATTGTTCTTCACTGCCAATGGTCGTGAAAAAGGCGAAGATCCTTACTACGAGCACATGTATAGTGTGAGCCTTGATGGTGGAGTAGTGACTTTGCTGAATAAGGGCGACTTCAATCATGAGATCAGCATCAATGACAATGCGAGTTTCTTTGTCAATAATTTCTCTCGAGTAAATACTGTTCCGGCTTCCGCGCTTTACGACCGCAACGGTGCCAAAGTGATGGACTTGGAGACGGCGGACTTGAGTCAGCTTTTTGCCGCAGGCTACAAATTCCCTGAGCCGTTTAAGTTTAAAGCAGATGATGGCATCACAGATCTTTATGGAGTGATGTACAAGCCTTTTGATTTTGACTCTACCAGAACCTACCCATTGATCCAGTATGTGTATCCTGGTCCGCAGACCGAGGCAGTGAATAAGTCTTTTGGTCGTGGAATGGACCGAACAGATCGTCTGGCGCAGTTTGGATTTGTGGTCGTGACCTTGGGTAACCGTGGAGGACATCCTGCCCGATCCAAGTGGTACCACAATTATGGGTATGGTGATTTGAGAGACTATGGTTTGGCTGATAAAAAAGCTGCTGTGGATCAATTGGCAGACAGACATTCTTTCATCGACCGAAACAAAGTGGGTATCCATGGACATTCCGGAGGCGGATTTATGTCCACAGCAGCGATGCTGGTGTATCCGGAAGTGTTTAAAGTAGCTGTTTCCTCAGCTGGTAATCATGAGAATAATATTTACAATCGCTGGTGGTCTGAAAAGCATCATGGCGTGCAGGAGCGGGTTTCACCGACTGGTGACACCACCTTTGTGTATCAGATTGAGAAAAATCCTGACTTGGCCAAGAACCTAAAAGGCCACTTGATGCTCAGCACCGGCGACGTGGACAACAACGTACATCCTGCTGGTACTATCCGCATGGCCAATGCGCTGATTAAGGCAGGAAAACGATTTGAATTGGTCATCTTACCTGGACAAAGACATGGTTACGGTGATATGACTGAGTATTTCTTCTGGAAAATGGGAGATTACTTCGTTGCTCACCTTTTGGGAGATCATACTCCTCCGCCAGTGGATATGGTGGAAATGCAGCGGGATAAGCCGAAGGATAAGTAGGCAAAAGTCAGTCGCAGTATGCAGTAATTTTCGAAAACCTTTGGGGTTGATATGACCTCAAAGGTTTTTCTTTTTTACCACAGAGTACAGAGGGAATAAGAGAGAACTCCAAGTAAAAAGCTTCGCTTTTATAGATTCACCGCAAAGACGCAAAGGACGCTGAGGGATTTTAACCACAGAGGACTCAGAGGGAAAGCTTCGCTTTTTGGAGAACCTTTGAGGTTTCAAAAACCTCGAAGGTTTTGTCTTTTTACTACAGAGTTTATAGAGGTAATAAAAGAGGACTCCAAGTCAAGAGCTTCGCTTTTATAGATTCACCGCAAAGACGCAAAGAACGCAGAGGGATTTTCATCACGAAGGACTCAAAGTTTTACTGAGAGAGCTCAAAGGGAAAGAGATAGTTGACAGTCTATATCAGGACAGGAAAATTGAATTTTCTTGCTTACCCAAAACCTTTAATCCTCAAATTGGGAATTTGTGGAGCCTTCATTAGAAGGCTACTGAAGAATCAGGACAGCCATTTTTCCACCTTTACTCCTAGAACTCGAAAAAAAAGTGAGCAGTTACCAGTTTCCGAAGGTAGGACTGCCAACTGAGACTGCTTTCTGATCACTTTAAATCATCTACGTTTTCAGCACCTCTGCGGAGAATCTCTAATCCCTCACACATCTGAATCCTACCGTCGCATTTCGCTCAAAACCCTGACTGACTCGTAGTAATTGCTGCCGGTGGGCCAATTCCTTTGGGCCGCCCTGGACATACCACCAACTGCCCGAGGGCTTGAAATAGGATCCTCCTTTCAGGATAATGTAGCGGTGGCTGCCAGACATGTACTCGTCTTGGGTGAGTTGCCAGACCGAGCCCACCAAGTCTTCGATTCCAAGCGGATTGGCGCCTTTGGGATAGCTGCCGATAGCGTCCAGCTGACCATTTCCAAGATTTACCAAAGTAGAGTCGATTCCCTCCAGATGCACAAAAGTCAGGGTCTCGGTGACGGGCTCTAGCCTGCGGGTCACTGGAGTTTTTTGTTCCCAAGGCCATTCGCGACCCGTTTGCCCGGCCTGCGCAGCAAACTGCCACTCTGCCTCCGTTGGCAATCGCTTCCCCGCCCATTGGGCATAGGCTTTGGCATCTTCCAGGCTGACATAGACAACCGGATGATTTTCCAAGCCTGTCGGTATTTTTCCCTTTTCCCAGTGCTTCAAGAAGTTGGCTAAATCCGAAGGTGTGTACTTACTAGCTTTTAAAAAAGTTTCAAACTGTGCATTGGTTACCGGATGCTTATCCATCCAAAAACCCTCGAAATGAAGCATTTTTCCTTCATCCTGCTTAGGATAGGGGATAAAAGCATCTCCATTTGTGGTTTTGAATTGAAATTCTCCCGCAGGAATTCGAATCATATCTTGGGGTGCTGACTTCTGTGATGAAGTCTTTTCTTCCTTGGAAATCCTTCTCGGAGTACCTGGCTTGAGATTTACGATTGTCTCATCGATCAAAATCCCATCTTCCAAATACTGAATCACAAAATCCCCTTCAAATCGTCTGAAATGATCTGAAATCTTGACCTCCTGTTTTTTGGCGTCTAGTTCCAAAGGTTCTTTGGCATAGCTCGGAGATCCTGCCCACACCCGAATCTCTCCTTTCATTCTCGAAGTTTGAATAGTCAATAAATCTCCATCCAAACTTGCCTTCAGAACGATTGGCATTTGAGCGATGCAATCCACCGCGCCTTCATTGTTGGTGCCGAGTTCATACTCAGGGAAAGCTTCGGTTTGGCCCTCGATCCACCATTTCCCATCTTTTTCGACAGGTTCCAAAAGACGATGATGCCAAAGGTCCACAAAGTGGGTTCCTTCTTCTGGGTTCACTTCAAAAAGCAAACCATTAAATCCCTGCGGGCGGACGCTGTAGATGGTGTAAAGGGTTTTTTCTTCTACTTTCCACTCATTGACCCAAAGGCTATCTACTCTTGTTGGAATCAATGGTGTGAAGCCTCTTGAAGTGAAATTGAAGGTATTTTCCCGTAGGATTCGGCTGGTTTTTCCGAGGAAAGCATATTGCTCCTCCACCCAGTCAGGCTGGCCGGGAGCCATGATGTTGAGTTCGGTGCCGTAACCGTTGAAAAAGGCAGTGGCAAACTCCCGTCGGATTTTTTCTTTGAATAATTCGGCTACCCTGAAAATGGCAAATTCCGGTTTGATCAGCTTGTTCAGGTTAAGCATCGGAGGATAGTAAAGCGCATTGTGCACCCGTCCTGAGACAATGGTCGGCATGGCTTTGGGGATTGCCATCCCTTCGCTATACATCACTACTCCGGGCTTGACCCGATCCGCAGCGTCTTGAAATTCCCTTCCTGCCTCGGCTTTAGTATCCAATACTACGCCGTCGACATCGGTGGCCAAGATCAGGTTATAGAGTCCTTCGAAGTGATTTTTGTTGTTGGTACTTTCATCCCAAGGGTTGTAGCAGACAAAGAATCTGGTGCCTTTAGTCCTGCTCAAAGCCGCTTGATTTTTCATGGCTTCCAATCCACCAGGCAGGTCTTTGAATAGGTCAAATTGGTTTCGCTGATCCAATCCCAAGGTCGGCCAAGTAGGCCAGATACTGATCACTTCGTCTCCTCCGTACAGCTTTTTTCCTCGTTCCAAAAAGTCCTGAAGGGTGTATTCTCCTTTTTCCAGATCGTAGTAAAACTTGTCCCAAGCATACATCAGGTGCATCACATAGCTGTGCCGGATCCATTTGAGATCGGCTCGCTCAAAAAGGGAATTGTCAAATTCGCTCAGGTCAAACAGCATTTTCTCTTGAAAAACCCTTGTCATACCCGCCTGCCAATCCCCCGAGTAGCTCAGGGCAAAAAGGTGGTAATTGACTTTTCCTCCTGGGAAAAGCACAGTTTCAAAACGTCTGCTCGTGCCTAGCTGAATGCTTTCTCGATCTCTACGGGTAAGCATGGCGATTTTTTGATTTTCAGAAAGCGAAATGGCCGCATAGCCAAGTTCCCAGGCATTGTCCGGCACAATCACGTTGACAGGTTTGCGATTGGGTAAGAAAAGGTGCGTGCGGGAAAGGGAATGCTTTCCCAATCCTGTGATCAGCGCATCAGTTTGGCTTGCATCGAAAGGATGCACATTGTGCAGTTGGATCGTGTCCTGAGAGGTATTTCTGAAGCTGAGAATCCACTCAAGTTCTCCATCAGGGCGAACCTCTTTTTCAATGCCAAGGCTGAGTTTGGGAGAAGGATTGACAGACGAAAATTTTTCTTCTCCAACCAAGTAACTGACCAGCGGGGTTATGTTCGGAAGAGTTATTCTCTTTTCAGCCAGCTGGACGGCCTCGACCTGATAGCGGGAGTTTAGGAAGATATCCTTCACCTGAGTTTGCGCTCGAAGTAGGTTGAATGAGACGAAAAAAGTGAAAAGGGTGAGGAGCAAGCGTTGCTTCATAGGTTGAATCTTGGGTGGGATTCAACTTAGACAAAGAAGCCTGTTTTTCAAAGTGACTCTCTTAATTCATCGGTAGGTGAGCAGCTTCTTTGAACGTGTCTTTACCGCTGATTTTTCCATTTCTTGTTTAGGATCCCGGTATGTTTTTTTAAATACCATATTATAGGGGTATTCTTAGAAGGGTTGGATTTTGCTTTAGAGAAAACTAGTTCTTACTGATAGGAGTGATCAATTCCTATTGTAAAAATTTCTCTACTTTGAATTTAAGTGAATACCATGTTTTGGCCATCGGGAGCGATTAATTTCAGTTGGGTAGTGATACTAACCACTTGACTTCCTTCTTTCTTTAATTTGGCTTTTAAGTACTTCCAATAATTCCGGGTTTTGTTGTAATCACTTTGGTCAGTTAAGACGGCTATGACATCCAATACTGAAAACCACCATTTGGCCTACTGCTCATCCCAAAGGGCTCGAACTTCCCTGTCGTCAAAGAAACGGATGGATATTTTGGTGCTACTCATACTTATTCACAATCTACCTTTTTTCTACTTTTTACTTTTCCAAAGACATAAAAAAAGACGGAGAAAACATCTCCGTCTTTATCGTATTCAGGCTTAGGAACCCCTTATTCTGGTCTTGGTCCCTGAGGAATCTGAAGCCCACGTGAGGATTCCAAAATCGGAAGATTAGCCTCGGTTGGGATGTAAATGACCGTTTTGTCCGAAAGGTTTTTCTGCTGCCTTACCCACAAGTATTGGATGTACTTTTCTGAGATGGCTCCATTTTCAATGGCAATTGCTTCAGCAGCACCTTTGGCACGCTCGACCTCAGCTTGGGCATTGAGTTTTTCTGCTTCCAGATTGGCTGCTGCCTCTTCGATCAGGATTCGTCTGTTTTGCTCTGCTTTGGCAAATTCAGCTCTACCTGACATTTCCTGTTGCCAGACATTGTAAGTCGGGCAGCCCCATAGGCCGAAACCGATCATTCCAAAAAGGATCCACGAAACAATGGTTCCTAGCATGACTCCTTTGTAACTTCCATTCATAGCTTGTAAAGTTTGAGTTGTGTGATTTTTACAAGCTATTAAAGCGGAGAAGACAGGGGAAAGGTTTTAGGTTTTTCGGGTTGGTTGAAATTTGTGTTTGTCTTTCAATGTGAATAATAGAAATACATTTTCCTCAATCTGTCCATCTGCTTTCTTACCAGTTTGTAAAAAGAGAGAGGCTTGTACTCTTTTTTAGCATCTGTGGACTGTAGACCGTCGTCTGTGGACGAGATTAGCTTCATTGTGAAAATTAAAAGCCTCACCTACTGACATGATCAGCGGATAATCTTTTTCTTAATTCCCTAAACCAGACTCGGAAACCAAAGTCAATAGGGCTAGCTTGATGGCTAACGTTCCGTTTTCGTCCATCCACCATTCGTCGAGGGAGTGGGCTTTATCGCTTTGTCCTCCCCAACCGATTGTCACAGCTGGAATTCCCCGGTACATCAGCCAATTGGCATTGCCTGACATGATGCTCAAGCGAGGAGTAATCCCAAACGCATCTAAAGAAGCAGCCGACCTTGTAACCAAGCTGTGGTCTTGGGCAGTCATTCCAGAAGGTCTAAAGCCGATTTGATCAAGTTTTAAGGTGAGTTCCGAACCTTTTTCTCGTTTTGCATTGTAGGAATTAAAGGCTTGGTTCATGGACGATTTAAAGATCGAATCCATTTTTGTCAGACTCATGTCATCTTCCGAACGCATGTCGACTTCCATCCAAGATTCAAAAGGGATCGAGTTTACTGAGGTGCCTCCGCCGATTTTCCCTACGTTAAAAGTGGTTTTTGGCTTTGTCATAGAGGTAAATTGACCGGCGGCATCCGAAAAAGTATGAATCATCTGACCTAAGGCATGGTGAGGATTGGCCAAGCCAAAATCTCCCCAAGAATGGCCTCCTGGACCGGAAACCGTCACCTTATATCGTATCGAACCTGTGCCCCGATTGGCGACTAAACCTACTCCGGAAACGTCGATTGAAATCCATCCATCGAGCTTCACTTCCCCTCGGTCCACCAAGTATTTCACTCCTCTTAGGTCCCCGTTGCCTTCTTCACCTACAGTTGCCACAAACAAAATATTGTCCTTGGTTTGGATCTTGGCTTTTTCCATGGCCCTTAGGACGGTGAGTACCACCATCAGACCTCGGGTGTTGTCCCCGATACCGGGAGCAAAGAGCGTATCACCCCGACGCTTCACTCGTACATCGGTTTCTTCTGGAAAAACGGTATCCAAATGTCCATCCAAGGCGATAGTACGTTTTCCTTCCGTTCCCTTTCTCAGCGCGAGAATATTTCCGATGGAGTCTTTCCACACCTTCACACCTCCAGCTGCTTGAAGCAGTTCTTGGTATTTTTCTCCTCGCTTGGATTCTCCGAAAGGCGGAGCTGGAATCTCGTTTAGAAGGATTAACTCTTCTATGGTCTTGGGGTTGAGTCTTTCGATTTCCTCAAAAGCAGCTTGTAGAGCGGGATGATCTTTTAGTTTTTTGATCTCCTGATTGAAAGTGCTTGAATTTTTAGGATTTGAAGTTTGGGAAAATCCAAAACTAGCGATGAATAGGATCGAAATGGAAAGAAAGAGTGATCTCATTGAGGAAGGCGGAATGGGCTGAAATGATGCTCCGATTTGACTCAAATTGAGCTGCATTTTTCGATTCGAAATTAAAGGAATAAGCTCCCTGGTCAATTTTTTCTGTGGAAAGAATAGACCTTCCAAGGATTCTTTTTCCTCGTTTTCTTATCCGTTGAAAATCAACTTAAACGTCGTGCCTTCGCCTAGTGTGGAGCGAACCTGAATATTCCCTTTGTGGCGACGCATGATTTGCTTGGAAAGGGAAAGTCCGATGCCCGAACCTTTCTTTTTGGTGGTGAAAAAAGGAATGAAAATCTTGCTGAGTGCTTCTTCCTCGATCCCTTTTCCGGTGTCAGAAACTTCAATGATTATCTTTCCTGCCTCATCGATAAACGCGCTCAGGGTGATGATTTTTTCCTCGGAATCTTCTAAAGCCTGAATGGCATTTTGCAGCAGGTTGATCAAAACTTGCTCGATCTGGTGCTGATCTCCAAAGAGGATCAATTCATCCGGATTAAGCTCTTTTCGGAGCGTGATTCCTTGGGACTCGAGTTGATTTTGAAGTAAAATCTCAAGCTGATCAAACAGTCGGGAAATCCCGATACTTCCAAATTTGGGAGTGGGAATGTGAGCCAAGCTTCGGAAGTCCGACACAAAACTGATCAGTCCTTGGCTTCGCTTTTCGATGGTGCTGATTCCCATCATGCAATCTTCCATGTCGGCAGGACTCAGCGATTCATTGTTTTCGATCTTTTCTTCCAATTCGCTTTGGAGCGTTCCGGCAAGAGAAGAAATCGGGGCGATGGAATTCATGATCTCGTGGGTCAAGATTTTCACGAGGTTTTGCCAAGCTTCCATTTCCTTTTCCTCAAGTTCGGATTGAATGTTTTGCAGGGAAACCAGCTTGAATCGCTCGCCTCTCATCAGTAATTCGATCACATAGACCGAAAGCTGCATGATCCCGTCGGGATGGGCGATTTTGATGAGTTCGCTGCCCCCGGTGCGGAGGTTTTGGATAGCGAGGTGGAGCTCTTTGTTGACCTGCTCGATCTCGGAGATGTTTTTGAGTTCATCTACATTGAGAATGCGTTTTGCTGCCACGTTGAGTATCTGGATTTCTCCATTTTCTCCAAATGTGATCAGACCAATACTCAGGTGCTTGAAGACAGATCGGAAGTACTGATAGTTGGCTTCCTTTTCGGCTTGATCTTCTTTTAGCTTCGCCAAAATGGCATTGAACTCGATATGCAAATCATCTGTCTCAGTTCCGTCAAACTTCACCGGATAGAGCTGTGTGTATTTATCCTGCTTGATGTTGTCTAGGAAAAGACGCACTTTTTTGAAGGAACTTTCAGAATACTTTACCAGAAAAAAAATCTGAAAAGCCACTAAAATGAGAAAAAGTGAAATCATAAAGACTCCCCAATCTCCCAAAATAGAGTATACCAAAATCACAACCGATGCTTCCATCAGGGCGATTCTGCCCAATAAACCGACTTTATAGTCCATATTTTTCCAATCTTCTGTAGAGAGAAGCACGGGTGAGACCGAGCTCTTTGGCTGCTTTTGAAATGTTGCCTCCGTTTTTGTCAATGGCTCGCTGAATGGTGCTTCGCTCCATATCGTCGAGATTTAAAGTAGTGGTAGATTGAACCTTTTCAGAAGAAGGCTTGGCAGAAAGGAAAAAGAAATCTCTCGAATCCAATTCATTGCCTTCAGCCATAATAATCGCACGTTCGATGGCGTGCTGTAGCTCGCGAATGTTGCCTGGCCAAGTGTAGCGCTGCAAGAGTTCCATGGCAGCCGGTTTGAAGCCGATGAAATTTTTACGGTATTTCTGGGAATACTGCTTCAGGAAATGATTGGCAAGCTGGGGAATGTCATCCTGCCGCTCCCTCAAAGGCGGTAGAAAAATCTCTACAGTGTTGATCCGATATAGTAAATCCTGACGGAAGGTGTGATCCTGCACCATCTCATGCACGTGCATATTGGTAGCGCAGATCAGACGGATATCTACTGGGATGGCTTTGTTTGTTCCTATCCGGGTAACCTCTCTTTTTTGCAATACAGTCAATAGCTTGGACTGGAGAGGCATGGACAAGTTTCCGATTTCATCCAAGAAAAGTGTGCCTTGGTCTGCTACTTCAAAACGTCCCGCACGGTCGTCTTTGGCATCAGTAAAGGCTCCTCGCTTATGACCGAAGAGTTCGGATTCGAAAAGCGTCTCGGTGATTGCACCCATATCCACGCCGACGAAAATTTCATCTTTTCGATGAGATCTGTCATGAATAGCACGTGCGATCAGTTCCTTTCCAGTTCCGTTTTCCCCCAAAATCAACACATTGGCGTCGGTCTGAGCTACTTTGTCGATAATGGAAAAGATATTTTTCATTGAAGCCGAGCTACCGATGATATCAGTGTAGGGCTTCTTCAGATCTGTTTGCAGCGCTTTTTGCTTTCTCTGAAGTTGATCTACCTCATTGTAGCTTTCCTTCAGTTTCAGTGCAGAGTGTAGGGTTGCGATCAGTTTTTCGTTTTGCCAAGGCTTCAGGATAAAGTCGGTAGCTCCTTCTTTTAGGGCCTGAACAGCCATCTCTACGTCGCCAAATGCAGTGATCAGGATAACCACGGCTTTAGGGTCGATTTCTTTGATTTGACTCAGCCAATAAAAACCTTCCTTTCCGGAAGTAGTGTCTTCCCGGAAGTTCATGTCCAATAGGATCACATCAAAGCTGTTGTTATTGATCAAAAAAGGAATCCTCCGCGGATCTTTTTCTATCATGACCTCCTTGGCGTGCTTTTTCAAAAGCATTTTTGCAGCAAAGAGCAGGTCTTCGTTGTCATCGATGATCAGGATTTTTCCGAGGTTTTGCGCTTCCATAGTTGATTGTTTGGAGGTACTAAGGGGAAAATGGTGCCAAGTGGATTTAAAGGCAATTTGAGGAGATTTTTCGGATAAAGTGTTCGATTATGTACGTTTTTATACTGTTTTCGGACAGGATGTCCGGTTTGGTGTCCAGTTTTTAATCCCTACCTTTGGCAATCACAAAAAGACAAGCACATGCAAGCTAAGAAAGGGGATGCCGTAGCAGTCCACTACACCGGAAGATTGGATGATGGGAGCATTTTTGACTCCTCTGTATCCAGGTCGCCATTGAGTTTTACATTGGGAGACGGAAATATGATCAAAGGATTTGATGCGGCCGTGTACGGCATGGTGATCGGAGATAAAAAAACCGTGACTATCCCTGCTGCAGAGGCTTACGGAGAGCGTCGTCAAGACATGATGATTGATGTGCCTTTGTCCCAAGTTCCTCCGCACATCCAAGCCGAAATCGGCCTACAACTTACACTACAGGGCGAAGGAGGACATCCGATGCCAGTGACTGTAGTTTATGTAGATGAAGAGAAAATCACGTTAGATGCCAATCATGAATTGGCGGGTAGAGACCTGATTTTTGATATCGAACTGGTATCGATCAATTGATCCCGGAACTAAACATAAGGAACCGACTGGGGAAACTCAGTCGGTTTTTTTGTTTTTTGACAAAATGAAAGTAAAAAGGGAAAGTGCTAAGCCACAGCTGTATAGGTTGAAATCTGCTTAGCATTCCTGGGTGATTTTTGTGGTTCAAGAATCTCTTATTTCAGATTTTTCAGCGTTTGTGGCAATTTGAAAATCTGAAGTTCAGAAGGTGTCTGGATTACCAGAATCTCTTGACCGATTTGGATAGTGCTCGCTTGGGCTACCGGTAATTTCCCTAAGTCAAATTCTTCTAGGGTACGAATCGAGTAGCTTTTTAGACTATCGTTTTCAATCCAAAAAATTCGCTCCTTGTAAAAGCAGAGTTGCCGATTAACCCGAATTGGCAACTTTTGGATAAAGTTTGCCTGATTGTCAAAGATGAAAATGCCTGAGTCGGGGATATTTAGGTAAAGACGATTTTTGAATTCACGAATTTCTTTGACTGTCAGATTTTGAGGGTCTAGAACCAAATTCAGCGGTTGTGATTGGGTGATTTGCTTTTGGAGGTAGTTAAAACTTTTAAGGGAAAGGTCAGATTCGTCCCAAACCCAAATCACATTGTTGTTTCCTAGCGTGGCAGCTTTGGGAAGCGTAATTTCATTGAGTAGGAAATTGCCTTCGGATAGCGGATTGAGAAATCTATCCAGAATTCTGTACTCCTGAAGGTCTTCTGAAAAGCTGAAAATAGAAACTGTCCAAGATGCCTCCAATTGCTGTAGTCTGCCTTGTCTTGGAGGAGAGAAAAGATTGAGTTGCTTACCGTTTTGATCTAAAAGCAGGATGTCACCATTTTTTTTGCTGACAAAGATTTGATCTCGTGTGTCGATAGAAATCAAATCGCTCTGACTTATCGAAAGGGTTGCAATTGGATTTTCTTCTTCAAATAAACTTTGGCCCTGTGCTAAAAAGGGCAGGTAAACCAGCAGAATCCAAAGGAGCTTTCTCATTTTTCAAAAGTCAACAGTTTTGCTCCTGCTTCACTGTACTCCAAGTAAGTATTTTGGCTTACCCATTCCCCGAGATTGTAGTAGGTTGCATTTTTCCCAACTTCCAGTTCCAGAGGCAAGTGCCGGTGACCGAAGATGTAGTAGTCGTGATGAACCCTCATTTCAATTTCTTTGCAGTATTGCCACAGCCACTCGTCATCGCCCAGGAAGTGATTCTCGTTTTTAGAGATATTGGTAATCCGGCTGTGACCTGACCAAGCTTTTGCTAGACGAATGCCCAAGTCAGGGTGTAGCCATCTGAAAAGCCATTGTGCAAATGGGTTGGTAAATACTTTTTTCAGGACTTTGTAGGTTTGATCTCCAGGGCCAAGTCCATCCCCGTGTCCGACGAGTATTTTTTTGCCTTCCACGGTAATTTCTATAGGGTGGGTGTAGACTGGAATTCCCAATTCCACCGTGAAATAATCCCTCATCCACAAATCATGGTTTCCAGTAAAAAATAAAACCGGGATCCCTTTGTCTCGAAGTTGGGAAATTTTGGAAATAAACGGGATGAATCCTTTTGGGACTACTTCGCCGTACTCAAACCAAAAGTCGAAAATGTCACCGACCAAGAAAATAGCCGCAGCCTCTTCGGAAATTTGATCCAGCCAGCGGATGATTCGCTTTTCTCTTTTTTTACTTTCCTGATGGCTAGGCGCCCCCAAATGAAAATCAGATGCGAAAAACAGTTTTTTACCGTGAAGTGGAAAGTCCAAAATGGGGGATTGCATAGACTAAAGATAGGGTAGGGCGACAAAAATAAAAAAGCCCCAAGTGGTTTGGGGCTCTTTGGATTAATTTTCTGTTTTTTCGTCAGTTACCGGAGGCGCATTTTCCGGAGATTTTTCCCCTGCAGTTACAGCTGGTGCTTCTGTTTCCGATTTTACCTCAGGTTCAACTACCGCCTCTTCAACAGCTTTATCTTTTTTATTGGTGAAGGCTTGGTAGGTTGTTTCCTTTTCAAAAGGACGCTTTCCGATAAGTTTTTCCAAATCAGATTGGAAGAGGATCTCTTTTTCTAGCAGCTCTTTTGCCAAGGTTTCTAACTCCACCCTGTGATGATTTAACAAGTCCAAGGTTCTGGTGTAGGCAAACTGAATCAATTTGCTTACTTCTTGATCGATCATCTCCGCGGTAGCTTCAGAGTAAGGCTTTGTCATTTTGTAGCCATCTGATTTGCTATCGTAGAAGGAAACGTTACCAAGCTTATCGTTCATACCATACACTGATACGATCGAGTAAGCCATTTTGGTGATTCGCTCCAAGTCACTAAGTGCACCTGTAGAAATTTTACCAAAAATGATTTGTTCTGCAGCTCTTCCTCCGAGCGTCATACACATCTCGTCGATAAGTTGCTCGGTTTGATACAGGAATTGCTCTTTTGGAAGGTATTGGGCATAGCCCAGCGCAGCCACTCCTCGAGGTACGATAGATACTTTTACCAATGGATCTGCATGCTCTAGGAACCAACCAGCCACTGCGTGACCAGCTTCATGATAGGCTACAATCTTCTTTTCTTCAGGAGAAATGATTTTGTTTTTCTTTTCCAATCCACCGATTACACGGTCTACAGCATCTTGGAAGTCCTGCATGTCCACTGCCGCCTTGTTTCTGCGAGCAGCGATCAAAGCTGCTTCATTACACACGTTGGCAATTTCTGCACCTGCAAATCCCGGAGTTTGGGCAGCCAGTTTTTTAGCATCCACGTCTTCTGAGATTTTGATAGGCTTCAAGTGTACTTTGAAGATCGCCTCACGGCCAACGATATCTGGCTTATCAATGGAAATCTGACGGTCAAAACGACCTGGTCTAAGCAAGGCACTGTCCAAGACATCCGGTCTGTTGGTAGCAGCTAGAACAATAACTCCTGAGTCTGTACCAAATCCATCCATTTCGACCAAAAGTGAGTTAAGCGTATTCTCACGTTCGTCATTGGAACCAGGCATTTGGCCCTTACCTCTAGAACGTCCAATCGCATCAATTTCATCGATGAAGATGATACAAGGGGCTTTTTCTTTTGCCTGTTTGAATAGGTCGCGAACTCTGGCTGCTCCTACACCGACGAACATTTCTACGAAGTCAGAACCTGAAAGTGTAAAGAAAGGCACGCCAGCTTCGCCCGCTACTGCTTTTGCAAGCAAAGTTTTACCTGTTCCTGGAGGGCCAACAAGGAGTGCTCCTTTTGGGATTTTACCACCCAGTTTGGTGAATTTCGATGGGTTTTTAAGGAATTCTACGATTTCCTGAATTTCTTCTTTTGCCTCATCTAGGCCTGCTACGTTGTCAAAGGTGATTTTGACTTTGTTTTCTGCATCAAACAGCTGAGCCTTTGATTTGCCTACATTGAATATCTGTCCGCCTGGGCCTGATGGACCAGCCATTCGGCGCATCATAAACCAGAAGAACACGAAAAGGAGAATCAAAAAGCCGAAGCTTCCGAAATAATTGCTCCAATTTTCTTCATTGGTCACTGAGGCTCCAATGCGTTCACCTTCTGGTTTTTCGCTTTCCAAGGCCTGAAAGTCCGTTTGGAACTTGTCAGAAGTAGTTACCTGCAAGGAATAATGAGGTCCTGCAGGGTTGAAGAACGAAGAATTGGCTTCGAGTTCGGTTTTGTATTTGCTGTTTTGAAGTGCAGCCGGTTTCAAGGTGACATCGACCCGGTTCATGTTGCGGACGATGACCACTTTGGCCACGTCTCCTGCACGATACATGTCCTCGAATCTTTTCTGTGTGATATCAATGACCGCTCCTTGCTGTTGAATCCATGTGAGTCCCAAAAGCACCATTACTGCCGCAATAATCAACCAAAGCTGGAAATTGGGCTTTTGAGGAGCTTTAGGTGTAAAACTTTTATTCTTATTTTTTTCGCTCATCGCTTTTTTGGTAATTCTTTAAACTTATGCTAAAACGGATTAAACACCCGAAAGTTCATGGGGAAATTTATCGGATTCGGGTTGTTTTGGCATCGCCCCACAGCTCTTCCAAACCATAAAATTCTCGTTTTTCTTTTAGGAAAATATGGGCTACAACATTTACATAGTCCATTAAGATCCACTGTCCGTTTGATTTTCCTTCTACTTTCCAAGCGGAACTTTCACCCGCTTTGTAAACTTCTTCTTCAATTGATTTGGAAATGGCGTCTATTTGAGTGTCCGAGTTTCCAGAGCAAATCACAAAAAAATCAGCTACAGTGTTTTTTATTGTTCTAAGGTCCATCACCAAGATGTCAGAAGCTTTTTTTTCTTCCATTCCTTTGACGATTACCTTGCTCAGCGCTTCTGCTGTCATAGTATTGAGTTAATTTTACGCCTCGGCTAATTCTTGTATTAAAACCGAACTGAAAATTAATGTATAAAATTCTTGCCAACACGATTTTTTTGGGGAAAGATATTCTTTTCCTGCCAGAGTGTCACTCGACCAATGACATCGCCCTACAGCAGATCAAGCACGGTAAAGCAAGAGAAGGTAGTGTTGTCATTTGTGATAATCAGACTCAAGGTAGGGGTCAGAGAGGTAATTCATGGGAGACTAAAAGTGGAATGAATCTTACGTTTTCTTTGGTTCTCCAACCTGCTTTTCTTGATCTGAGTGAGCAGTTTTACCTCAACATGATGGTTTCTAATGGTATCAGAAATTTGCTTCAACAATATATTCCCGATTTAAAAGTAAAGTGGCCTAATGACCTGGTGGTTCCAGGAGTTGGTAAATTGGGAGGAATCCTTATTGAAAATGTGGTGAGTTCGGGGGGCTGGGAGCATGCCGTGGTAGGAATAGGGCTCAATGTGAATCAAAGTTCTTTTTCTGTTTCCACTGCTTGTTCTTTGGCGAGTGTGACAGGGAGTCAGTTCGAGCTAGAGGAGATTTTCAGACTTTTAATTGTCTATTTAGAACAATCCTACTTGGCTCTAAAAAAGAATAAGTTGATGGAGATCAAAATGGAATATTTGCAGCATTTATACCTGATAGGACAGTGGGGCCTGTTTAGTGCTTCTGGCGATCCATTTGAGGGGAAAATTACAGGGATTGATCCTTCGGGAAGCTTACAAATCGAATTGGAAGATGGGGAAACCAAAACCTTCGGCTTGAAAGAAATCTCATTTCCTAAATTTTAATGACATTTCCGATTCACAATTTAATCTGGTAACTTTGCGGCCAATTCAAGATTTTAATTCTTTAACAATCAATCACATGTCAGAAATCAAATCTGAAAAATTTATCCAGTACAAAGTAAAAGACATCTCACTAGCAGAGTGGGGAAGAAAAGAAATCAGATTGGCAGAAGCCGAAATGCCGGGTCTAATGGCTTTGAGAGCGGAGTTTGGCCCATCACAGCCTTTGAAAGGTGCCAGAGTTGCAGGTTGTTTGCACATGACTATTCAGACTGCTGTGTTGATTGAGACCTTGGTAGCATTGGGTGCTGAAGTGACTTGGTCTTCTTGTAACATTTTTTCTACACAAGATCATGCGGCGGCAGCTATAGCGGCAGCTGGCATCCAAGTGTATGCTTGGAAAGGTCAAACTGCTGAAGAATTTGACTGGTGTATCGAGCAGACGCTATTTTTCGGAGAAGAAAGACAGCCATTGAACATGATTTTGGACGATGGTGGTGACTTGACCAACATGGTTTTGGATCAATATCCTGAATTGGTAGCTGGAATCAGAGGTCTTTCTGAAGAGACCACTACAGGTGTTCACAGATTGTATGAGCGTATGAAAAACGGCACCTTGCCAATGCCTGCAATCAACGTGAACGACTCGGTTACTAAATCTAAATTTGACAATAAATACGGCTGTAAGGAATCCTTGGTAGATGCGATCCGTCGAGCTACCGATGTGATGATGGCCGGAAAAGTAGCTGTGGTAGCTGGATACGGTGACGTAGGAAAAGGTTCTGCTGCTTCCCTTAGAGGTGCAGGTGCACGTGTGATTGTTACCGAAATCGATCCGATCTGTGCGCTTCAGGCTGCTATGGATGGATTTGCTGTGAAGAAAATGGCAGATGCTGTGAAAGAAGCTGACATTGTTGTGACTGCCACTGGAAATAAAGACATTATCACAGGGGAGCATTTCAAGTCAATGAAGGATAAAGCGATCGTGTGTAACATTGGTCATTTTGACAATGAGATCGATATGGCTTGGTTGAACAAAAACTACGGTCACACCAAAAATGTAATCAAGCCACAAGTAGATCTTTACGAAATCGATGGTAAAGAAATCATCGTATTGGCAGAAGGTCGTCTGGTAAATCTTGGTTGTGCTACTGGTCACCCATCCTTCGTGATGTCCAACTCTTTCACCAATCAGACATTGGCTCAGCTTGAGCTTTGGGCAAATTACAAGAGCTATCAGCCGGGAGTGTATGTGCTTCCTAAGCATTTGGATGAGAAAGTTGCCGCATTGCACCTTTCAAAACTCGGTGTGGAGCTGGATACACTTTCCCCAGATCAAGCACAGTACATTGGGGTAGAGGTTTCAGGTCCATTCAAGCCTGAATACTACAGATACTAAAAATCATATGATCTGAAATTCTAGAACCCGGATGAAAATCCGGGTTTTTTTATGGATTGAGTTGAAGGTTTCTGCCATCAGGCAGAATGACGTTTACGGTCGGATTACATCCGGAAGCAGTTAAGTAAGTGGTAGTGTAGACCACATCTCTTTCGATTCCTCGAGCTATTTTTATGGATTCTTTTCCAGTCTGCGTCAAAAACCACCCTTGCCTGTAGCATGCAAAAAGTTGTTCTTTTGGCTCAGTAATTATCACGTTGAAGTACCGTCCAGCGGGATTTACACCTTCTAAATTTCCGCGTGTGCTCAGCGCAAAGGGTCGGGAGTTAGCTCTGGAAACTGAATGATTGGTTTTTCCTCTTATCAGGAAAGAAAGGTTGTTGGGTAATTCGACTTCTAGATTTTCAAAACTAGCTTCTGTTTCGTTAGAGGTAATGGCTCGGAATTGTCGTTCGCCCGAGACATTAATTCCATCTATACTATAATCCTGATAGGTAATGATCCAAGTCGGAGAAGTCGAATTGGAAAGGGTGAAATCAAGGATGATTTTGCCTGACCTTGGCTTGTTGTTTTCTTGTGTGCATTCCAGAGGTTTGGAATAATCCAAGGTGATGATTCTGGATTGAAGACTTCGCTCGATGGTGGGGCAACCCGGGAGTTCGGAAGAGCTGATTCTGAAATAATCCTGATAAGAAATATTACCAAGGTAATTGCTTTCTGAAAATGCCCCAGAGAGATTGAAATGCTGGATGGCTTCTGTCCTGAAGTCGGTTGAGATGGTTCTGCTTTCATCTTCGGTGCAGGATGAAGCCAAAAGGACTAGGAAAAAGAAAATATATAATCGTGCCATAGTATTTGTCTGCTTCCTGTTTCCTTTCAATTTCCGCGCCTGAATACTAACTTGTGGAAAAACGAAACGATTAAAGGATATGAAGTTTACAGACGGAATGCTGAGAGAAGGCTCTCTAAAAGGTAAAAATATACTGATCACAGGAGGAGGGACTGGGCTAGGTAGATCTATGGGGGAGTATTTTTTGGAGTTGGGGGCTAATTTGGTGATCACATCACGTAAACTAGACGTCCTTCAGGAAACTGCCAAAGAAATGATGGCACAAAAAGGTGGAGAGGTCCTAGCTCTGGCCTGTGATGTCCGTGATATTACTCAAGTCGAGTCCATGTGGTTAGAAGCAGTCGCCAAGTTTGGAGAAATTCACGTGGTGTTAAACAATGCCGCAGGCAACTTTATTAGCCCCACCGAGCGATTGTCTGTCAATGCATTCAATACAGTTTTGGATATTGTCCTGAAGGGTACCTCCCAAGTCACCTTGACAGCAGGCAAGCACTGGATAGCCACTAAGCAGCCGGGTGTATTTTTGAATATTGTCACTACCTATGCGTGGACAGGCTCGGGCTATGTGGTTCCCTCGGCGGCTGCCAAGGCGGGTGTCTTGGCACTGACAAGGTCTTTGGCAGTAGAATGGGCCAAATACGGAATTCGCTCCAATGCAATTGCGCCTGGTCCTTTTCCTACGGAAGGTGCTTGGAGTAGATTGCTTCCAGGAGATTTGGTGAAGAAGTTTGACCCTGCAAAAAAAGTCCCAGTAGGAAGAGTAGGAGAGCATCAGGAACTTGCAAACCTCGCAGCTTATTTGGTTTCTGACTTTTCTGCATACGTTAATGGAGAAGTGATCACCATTGACGGGGGAGAATGGCTCAAAGGTGCCGGCGAATTCAATAATCTGGATATGATACCTCAGGAAATGTGGGATATGATGGAGGCATCCCGAGGAAAAAAGCAATGAGCCCCAAAGTGATTTGGGGCTATTTGAAGTCAAAGTGGCAAATCAGAAACTTATGATTCTTGGTCTTTGATCCCTCGTTCCCAGGTTTCATTTTGCTGGACAGATTCTTTGATGCTTTTCTTCAAAGAAGTGTCCAGCATTTGGGTTTCCTTTTTAAGGATAGATAGAAGCTTTTTTGTCTCAAGGGAATTGTTTTCCATATCGAGTATCTCCAAAATCCCTAATATATTAGCTACTCGTGCTCTTAGTGAGTGCGATTGATGAAAGGCTAGATCCCGCAGGAAGTAGTGGTGTTCTTTGAGCCAGATTTCTTGTTTCTTTTTCTCTGTGATATCGATCAGGAGACCTTGGATTTTGACAGGCAAGTTGTCTTCGTCCCATTCAGTAGTCCTTCCAAAGCCGATTACCCATACGGTTTGTTTGCCTTTGGAAATCAGGCGGAACTCTTTTTTATAAGGTAAATTTCCTGCTGTATTTGAGTGGTAATCTAGACTCGTGACCAAATCCAAATAGTCATCTGGATGAATATGCTGTCTCCAAGAAATTTTACCTGAGACCTCTATTTCTTTGTGAGCGTATCCTAAAATATGAGCCAATCCGTTGCTCAATGAATCTTCCTTTTTCTTTGGATCAAAATCCCAAAATCCTAACAGCTTGTTTTCCAAAAGTGAATTTAGCAGTTCATTGGAGTGATTGGTGCCTTCTATAAACTCGCCAATTCCGAGTGAATAGGGTCGTAGTGGCTCCACGGGGTGGCCGATTCCCAAGCATGTCCCATGTTCATAGGAGACAAAAAAGAACTCCCATTTGGTGAGGGAAGTACTGTCTTCAGGGTGGTTGATTTTCTGAAGCTCCACCGTAAACGACGGATGATTGTTCTTCCAAGCCTTTTGACGTTGACTCTCGAATTTTGACCAATCAGAAGAAAGAAAACAGTCAGGGAAGAAAATTTCCTTTTCTTTAGAATCAAATAGTGAAGGAATAGGTCCGATGCCGGAATGTGCTGAGAGCACTTTTCCAGAGTTATCCAGTGTGACCTGCAGAAAATAATCTGAGGACAAAACCAGATTTTCAAGAAGCTTTATGGATCTTGAATCCTGCATCCTGTCGATTCTCTTTAGTTGAGTTAGGTAATAAAAATATAAAAATATACTGCAAAATACATAAATATATATTTAAAATGCAACAGTACTCTTTGAATTTAAATCGAAATGACTTCGGTGATATTCAATATGCGGGTAGTATCCTTTCGCCGGAGGCAGCAAAAGGGATTTTGGATGATTGGGTCAAAAATGACCGGCTCAAAGTACACATGAAGCAAGTCGCTCACCTGATGGGTGCATATGCAAAGCAGTTGGGACTGTCCGATTTGGAAGTGGCCATGTGGTATCAGGCGGGTTTGCTTCACGATGCAGATTGGGACCAATGGCCCGATCAGCATTGCCGTAAGATTATTGAAGAACTCGAATCAAGAAATGTAGATCCGACTTTAATCCGTGCAATAGCCTCTCATGGTCCTCGGTATTTTGGAGTCGAGCCGGTTTCTCTTATGGATAAGATGCTATATGCCTTTGATGAGTTGAGTGGCTTTGTGCACGCGTACGCTCTGATGCGCCCCGAAGGATATGTGGGTATGGAGGTAAAAGGAGTGAAAAAGCGGCTCAAAGACAAGACTTTTGCGGCTCAAGTCAGCCGAGAAGATATTCAGGATGCATCTGAAAGGGCAGCTATTGCAGTAGAGGATTTGATCTATTTTGTCATTTCACACCAAGCCAATGCAGATTTGAGCTAAAAAAAGACCGCAGGCTATTGACTGCGGTCTCAATTTTAGATTTCTTCCTCCTGATTCACAGGCCGAAAATTCCCTGGAGGCAATTGATCTTTTACCTCATCTTTTTCAAAAGGGAAAACTTCCACGAGTGGACTTTCGGTGATATCTGGCACCCGGAAACTAACCAACATATTGCTGAGGCTTTCTTGGATTCGATCATATGCTTGCTTGACATCTTCTGCTGTGACGATCATGTATTGGGTCACTTTCTTTTCTTTTCCACTGTCTCCATCGGCAATCAGATAAGTCACTTTGCACTTGTGCCAGATGTCGGCATCTTCATAGTAAAAAACGTCTACGATGTTACTCTTGCTGATGCCGGTGACCTGAAAATCCCCTCTTATCTGAGACCCGAGACGGTCATATAGGATGGCCTCTGCCTCTGTAAAGGAGACTGCATCTACCAAATATTGTTCTGAAATGCTTTTCAAAAGACCGTCTTCGGTCTCTTTGGCATATTTTACCTTACACAAAAACCAGATTCTCATGCTTCCATTTTTTAACCCTCGAATCTACCTTATCTCAGCCTTTTCCATCAAAAAAACAGCGGATTAATTTTCATTTCTGATATGAAAAATCGGGTAGTCCTTGATAGTCAGTTTTCTAATTTCAAAATCCAGGATGACTCTTCCTCTTCATTTGGATTGCGAGTCTAAAATGAAGTATCTTAATTTGACAATGAGCCTTTATGAAAGATCGCATTCTCTACAGCTTCCCTGTTCAGTTGTTTTTGCTGCATTTGAGAAAAAATCTAGCCTTACTCATGATTTGGGTTCTTCTTTTTTTGATAGTTGGGGAGAGTTTTGGGTTAGTAGTGGGTATTCCATTTTTATTCTTGGATCCGGAATACCTTCATGAGGTTAATTGGCTGAGTTTTTTCTTGGTGGGCATAGGTCTGGCCATACTTACCATGGCATTTCACATGACCACATATATCCTAGAAGGCCGTCGGTTTAAGTTTTTGGCTGTTCTCAACCGGCCATTTATTCATTTTTGTGTCAATAATTCTATCGTGCCATTTACTTTTTATTTTTTCTACACCATCAGTTTTATAGCTTTTCAACTTAACAATGATCCCCCTAACGATTGGGATGTTGCGTTGCTATATCTTGGTTTTGCTGCCGGCAGCATCCTTACCTATGCTTTGATTTTTGGGTATTTTGGCCTTACCAACAAAGATTTCTTTCTTATTTTCTCCAATACCGTTGATCAGCGTTTAAGAAAAGCAAGATTTAGAAAAAAAGGATTGCTCGGCAAACTCCAACCATCCGAGAAGGAGGTTAATCCGGTTAGGTATTATCTCACTCTTGATCTTAAGCTCACTGAGGTTAGCCCAGAGATTTCCAGGTTTGAAACAGCACACCTTCTTCGAGTATTCAATCAAAATCACCTACACCTGTTTTTTATTCAAGTGTTTTTGATTTCTGTCGTTTTGTTTTTGGGTGTTTTCAAAGAACAGGAAATTTTACAGTTACCTGCTGCTGTAAGCGCCATGCTATTGCTTTCTATTTTGGTCATGGCTGTGGGTGCGATCAGTTTCTGGTTGAGAAATTGGGCTACTTTTGTGGTTTTCACCTTGATCCTTCTGGCTAATTATTTCTCTAATTTTTCCTTACTAAACAGGCCTCATGAAGCGTTTGGATTAGATTATTCTGCTCCTGCAGCTCCGTATACCTTAGACCGCTTGGATTCCTTGACTCATTCGGATACTACTAAGAAAGACAAAGAAAATGTGATCCGGATTTTGGAAAACTGGAAGGCTAAATTTCCAAACGATTCCCTTCCTAAATTGGTGATCGTTTCGGCAAGCGGTGGAGGCCAACGTGCCGCTCTTTGGACGTTTAGGGTTTTGCAGGAAATCCACAAGGCTACAGATGGTGCAGTGACTAGTCGATCTGCACTTTACACTGGTGCTTCGGGTGGGGTTTTGGGAGAGGCCTTTTTCCGAGAGCTTTTTCTTCGCTCTCTTTCTGATCCATCTCTCGATCCCACAGATTCTGTCTTTTTGGATCAAATCGCTTCTGATAATCTCAATCCGATCATTTTCACTCTTTTAGTTAATGACCTGCTGATCCGAAATCAAAAATTCGACTATCGAGGTCGAAGTTATCTGAAAGACAGGGGATTTGCTTTTGAAGAGCAACTCAATAAAAATACCAAAGGCATTTTGGATAAGCCTTTAAAAGACTACGAACTGCCTGAAGCAAATGCTCAAATTCCTATGATGCCGGTGACGGCATTGATTACCAATGATGGAAGAAAGCTGATCATCTCTCCTCATTCGATGTCTTTTTTGGGGGTCTCTATGGAAGGTAGGTCGGGAGAAGCTGAGAAAAAGCAATCCATTGATTTTCGTAGGTTTTTTGCCAATCATGATCCTGATAACCTTCGCTTTTTGACTGCGCTTAGAATGAGCGCCACCTTTCCCTTTATAACTCCAAACCTAGAACTTCCATCAGAACCAGTCATGAAAACAATGGACACCGGCCTTTCTGACAATTTTGGAATACAGGATGCCTTGCGGTTTGTGTACGTATTCAAAGATTGGATTGCTCAGCATACAAGCGGTGTGGTGATGATCACCATTCGGGATTCGGAAAAAATCGAAGAAATTCCGGCTAAGGAGCTACCTCGGATTTTGGAAAAAATCTTCACTCCCATACAGAATATCTATATCAATTGGGATAATGTACAGACTATCCAAAATGAGGTTTTATTCAATTATTTGTCAGAGTCAATGCCTTTTGGGGTGGAGCGAATTGAATTCGAATACGCCCCTGCCAAAATTCTATCTGACTCATCGGATGATTACCCCAATATCAATATAAGGGCTTCGCTTAATAGGAGACTTACGACAAAGGAGAAAGAGTCGATCGTGTCCTGTCTGAATACTAAAGAAAACAGGCAATCCTTGAATAGACTAAAGGAGCTTTTTGGAAAGAAATAAAAAAGATGCCGGATGACTGTCTTCTATTTATTCAATAAGCGATTCCGATTCTCTTGTAAATGAAGTGCATTAGCCAAGCGGGTCCAATCATCAAAAACTGTAAATCTTTCAAGAAGGAGGGCTTTTTGCCTTCGATTTTGTGTCCGTAAAACTGTAAAATCCAAGCGATAACAAAAATTCCTATACTGATAAATGCAAGTTTACCGGGAAATGTAAGAGCCAAAAAATTGGCTAAAGCCAAGCAAAAAACAGAAAACAAACACATTCCAAGAGTCAAAGACACGGAAAGCGATAAGTAATAAAAAAGGATGATAAGCAGTGCAAAAGTGGCCCAGTTTGCAAAGTAACCCATAAAAGGGAGAAGTTCTGAAAGAAAGCTAGAGGGAAAACTAAAAATTAAACCGACAATACTGAAAAAAATGCATGGCACACAGATCCAATGAATAAGCTTATTGGTGTCATTCTGATGGCTTTCTCCGTATTCTGAAAGTAACTCGTCTATTTTTCTCATGGTTTTTTGGGTTTAATTAAGCTAGATTCGACACAAATTAACCAACTGGCATCAAATATTAAATCTACTAAAATCATGTTGAGTTATTGGGAGAAAAAAAACTTTTTAACCTACGATCTGATTGTGGTAGGCTCGGGATTTACAGGTTTGTCAGCTGCCATTCATTTCAAAAAAGAACGTCCAAAAGCTAAGATCCTTGTTTTGGAGAGAGGGAATTTTCCGACAGGGGCAAGCACCAAAAATGCAGGATTTGCCTGCTTTGGGAGCTTGACTGAGATTTTGGATGATTTTTGGACGATGTCACCGGATGAAGTAGTAGAATTGGTTGAAAAAAGATATCATGGCCTAAAGCAGATCAAAAGGCAATTTGGTGAAAAGGCGCTGCGCTATCAGCATCGGAATGGTTATGAAATCTTAGATCAAGAATCCATTAATGCGGTAGAGAAAATAGGGGAAACAAATCATCTTTTGAGAAAAATTTTCAAGAAAGATGTTTTCTCCCTTGTTAAAAATCCACTCAAGTTTGGTTTTTCTGATCAAGTCAAGGCAGTTATCAAGAATAGATTTGAAGGTGAACTCGACCCTGCTGCCTATTTGAATGCGCTATGGGAAAAAGCAGGTAGAATGGGAATAAAAATTCTCACTGGGATTTCAGTAGAAGAAATCGATCAAGAGACTGGTAGAATCAAAGCGATTAGCGAATCTGATAAAGGTGAGATAGAATTTAAGACTGATAAAATAGCTGTCTGTACCAACGCATTCACTAAGAAACTTTGGAAAGATTGTCCAATGGAGCCGGGTCGAGGACTGGTTTTGATAAGTAAGCCACTGGAGTTTGATATACCATGGAAAGGGGCATTTCACATGGATAAAGGCTATGTCTATTTTAGAGAGGTTGATGGACGTCTTTTATTGGGAGGGGCGCGAAACATGGATATTAAAGGAGAGAATACTACAGAGTTTGGTGTCAATCCGGCGATCAGATCCCATTTGGATCGATTGGCAAAGGAGGTGATTTTGCCCTATCGTGAAGTGGAATGGGAAATGGAATGGACTGGAATCATGGCTTTTGGCCCTAAGAAATCTCCAATTATCCAACAAATTGGTCCAAAGACAGCAGCAGCGGTCCGATTGGGAGGAATGGGAGTGGCGATTGGCTGGCAGGTCGGAAAAGAGCTAGCCGAACTACTTTCGGACATGTAATTGGTTTTTTTTCTTTAGATTCAAGCCTATTTCACTTACCATATTCACTGAATGAAAGGAATGCCCAAAGCTCCCAAAGTGTATGATGCACTGATTCCCTTAGTTTTTTTGATTGTATTGTTGATTATTAACATCCGGATTTTTGGGACTGACGGATTATCAGGTTCAAATCAAATTGTATTGATTCTTTCAGCTACTGTTGCAGGTATTGTTGCAGTATTTAGACTGGGCTATTCTTGGGACACACTTCAAGAAGGTATTGTAAAAAGCATTAGCTCTGCCATGAGTAGCATACTTATTCTGTTCTTAATCGGTGCATTGGCAGGTACCTGGTTACTTAGTGGTATTGTTCCAGCGATGATTTATTATGGGCTGATGGTTCTGAGCCCGGTTATTTTCTTGTTTGCGGCTTGCTTTATCAGTGCGATTGTTTCAGTTGCTACAGGAAGCAGTTGGACGACAGTAGCCACAGTCGGTGTAGCACTTTTGGGTATTGGAAAGGCTTTGGGGTTCGAAGAAGGCATTATTGCAGGAGCAATTATTTCAGGAGCCTACTTTGGTGACAAGATGTCGCCACTTTCCGACACGACCAATCTTGCTCCAGCCATGGCTGGTACAGACCTTTTTACCCATATTCGACATATGGCTAAAACCACCGTGCCGACGATGCTGATTACCTTGATACTCTTCATCATCATTGGGCTAAACTATGAGACATCGGGAAGTGTGGAAGATGTGAAGACAATTTCTGAAGTTATTTCAGCAAAATTCAATATCAATCCAATGCTATTCATAGTTCCGGCGGTGGTATTGGTGATGATCATCAAACGAGTGCCCGCCTTACCTGCTTTATTGACAGGGGCGCTTCTGGGTGGAGTTTTTGCCATCATATTCCAACCTGAGATTATCAAAGAAGTTGCTGGAGAAGAGGGGGCTTACTCTTACCTGGTTTTTAAATCTGTCATGATGGCCCTTTTTGGGGAAATCGGCGTCGTTACTTCCAATGATATCGTCAATGAATTACTAGTCACCAGAGGAATGGGGGGGATGCTGAATACGATTTGGCTGATTATCTGTGCGATGGTATTTGGTGGAATAATGGAAGAAAGCGGCATGCTCAAAGTCATGGCTGAGGCTGTGATCCGGAAGGTTCATCGAGTGGGTTCATTGATAGCATCTACTGCTGCTACTTGTGTCTTTTTCAACATCACCACTTCGGATCAATATTTGGCGATTTTGGTTCCGGGCCGGATGTATGCTGATGTCTATAAAAAGAGAGGATTGAAGCCGGAAAATCTCAGTAGGACATTGGAGGATTCAGCCACTGTGACCTCTGTTTTGGTGCCATGGAATACCTGTGGAGCTACCCAAGCTTCTGTATTGGGAGTGGCAACCTTGACTTATGCCCCATATTGCTTTTTTAACATAATCAGCCCATTGATGACCATTTTGTATGGTTATTTCAATTTGGGAATTACCTATTACGAGCCGGAAGAAGAGTTGCAATGATTCCATTTAGCATTACCAAAGAAGAGATAAACGAATTGCCCTTAGGTCAATTTGAAGGAAAAATCTATGTGATTGACCGACCTGACCAAGTGGAGGAAGCGGTGGATTTTTTGGAAGACCAGCGAATCATTGGCTTCGATACCGAAACAAAGCCTTCTTTTCGTAAAGGTCAGTTTAATCATGTATCGCTGCTGCAATTGTCTACCTCTGAGCAGGCATTTCTGTTTCGCCTGCATCAGGTCGGTTTTCCTCCTCCATTGAGAAATCTCCTTGAGAAAGAGAATTTGGTAAAAGTAGGCGCAGCGGTTCATGATGACCTCAAGGCGCTACGAAAACTCACTGATTCTTTTTACCCACAATCTTTTTTTGACTTGAATGATGAGTTGAAAAAAGTGGGGTTTCATAACGTGGGCGTGAGAAACCTTTGTGGAATGGTTTTAAAAATGAGGATTTCTAAAACTGAACAAGTCTCCAATTGGGAAGCCGAAAAGCTTACAGAAAAGCAGCTTCGTTATGCTGCAACGGATGCATGGGCTTGTTTGGAAGTGTTTCAAGTACTTCGAGAAGGTGGGTACTTGGATGAGCTTTTCAATCGGATTTAATCATCAAGCCATCAATTTCATGGAGTTTTTCAGTGACTTGGTCGAGGAGCCCCTTTCTTAACTCAAGTTTCACAAGACAATCCAGCCCAAGTTCCTGATTCTTGATGTCTAGGTTCTCTGCCTTGACGATCTTCATGACTTCATTCATTTGAGGATACCCAAATTGGATCAAAATCTCCTCCATTACCCTTTTTTCGATGATCTCATTTTCCTCAATTGCCATTGCAGCCGAGGTTTTGTAGGCTTGGATCAAGCCACTCACGCCAAGTTTGGTCCCTCCGAAATAGCGGATTACGACAATAAGAACATTCGTGAGTTGATGGGATCGAATCTGTCCCAAAATGGGATCGCCTGCTGAGTGGTTGGGTTCGCCATCATCATTTGCTCTGAATAGATTTCCTTTTGGTCCCAAAACCCAGGCATAGCAGTGGTGAGTAGCGTCGAAATGGATTTTTCTCAGGTTTGCTAATTCGTTTTTGATGTCTTCTTCATTTTCCACAGGGAAGGAAAAATATAGAAACTTGCTTCCTTTATCCTTGTAAAGCCCTTTACTTTTCCCGGAAACAGTTAAAAATGCGTCTTGGTCTAATTGCTTACTCATTTGGACATTACTTAGCCGGTTTGAAAATAGAAAATTAACTTTTTGCTAACCGCTACTTAGTTTGATTTCTCGTATTTTTAGGCATGGTAAATTTTGATTTTCCAAAAGAAATAAGCGTGGACTATCCTGTACCAATACCCATCCCGGGTGTGATAAGTCTGCAAGGATCTGTGCATTTTTGGGAAGATAAATCGCTTTTTGCGAGTGGAATTCATCGTTGTTTTTGGATTACGGGGGTGTCAGCTGGTGATGTCAGAGGAAAACATGCGCATTGGCAAGAATGTCAAGTCCTTGTGGCCATCGCAGGTTCGGTGATCGTGAATGTGCTTAGTGTAGACGGAAAAACCCACGTATTTAGCCTCAATGATCCCTCAGTAGGGATTTATATTCCTCCTCTTAACTGGGTAGAGGTAATCTGTGAAAACTCAGCAGCTGTGCTTGGACTTTCGGACAGAGAATTTTCGAAAGAGGACTATATCAGAGACAAAGATTACTTTGAAAAGCTAAAGGAAAATGTCCGTTGAAATTCAGATCTCAGAGTTTGCACCAGTCGATCATCCTTATTTTTTGCTGAATTCCGGTTCAGCATCTGATACACAACAATTGACCTTTCGATTACTAAAGAAGGATAAGATAAAGGCTATTTTTTATATTGAGGTACAACCTAATGGAGAAGCGGTATCTCTTCCTAATTTGCCTTTTGGGGGAGTTTGGATTCCAAGTCAGATTCATTCAGATGAGCTTCAATTCTTTGTGAGGGAAATTTTGAAAGAACTTCAGCTTCGAAATTGTTTGTCTGTTAAAATTGTCCAACCTCCCAAACCTTACGAAAAATACAGTGAGTTGATCGGGAATGTGCTTTTCAAGGAAGGATTCATCCCTGAAGTAGTTCATAGTCATCAGTTTTTTCTAGGTAAGAAAAGACTTAAAACTGAAGTGAAAGCTTTTTCTGATAGGAATAAAAAAAGTCTTCAGTCCTTAGAACTAAGTGTAAAAAAGGGGCCTGTCCAGAATTTTAATTTTCTAAATGATATCCGATATTGGAATTCGCAGAAAGGCTACCTGATACTTTTTGATGAGAAAAGGCTGATCCATCAAGTTTCTGAGTTTCCTGAGCGATATTTCCAAATCGATCTCATTCAGAAAGGAGAGGCTGTAGCCCATGCTTTAGCTGTCAGACTTTTGCCAGATTCCATGTATTATTACTTATCTGCTATTCGTCCAGATTCCAATATTTCCAATGGAGGGGACTTGTTGCTGCAAAGTTTATTTCAGCTTGCAGCAGAGCAAAAATCTGAGTTTATTGACCTCGGAAGTTCTGAATTCAATTCGGGCATTAATTCCAGTCTGATGTTTTTCAAATCGAGATTTTCTAATGATGTAAGTAATAAAGTCACCTGGACAAGGAGATTTTTCTATGAATGATGCAGAAAAAGTAACCGTCATCTGTATAGCCTATAACCATGAGAAGTGGATCACGGATACCTTGGAAAGTGTCAAGCAACAAGACTATTACTCCAAGGAGCTGATCGTAATCGATAATGGCAGTACGGATCAGACATCTGCGCGGATCAAAGAGTGGATAGATCAGCGGTCCGGACATCTTAGAGTAGAGTTTCATCATTTCGACGAACCGCAGCCCTATTGCCGACTTTTCAACCAATTTTTAAATCAGTCCTCAGGTCAATATTTAATTGATCTCTCGGGGGATGATTTACTCTATCCGGAGCACTTGTCAACATCTATCAAAGAGCTCAGAAGGGCGCCTTTTGCAGCGTTTGTCTTTTCGGACGCTTATTTATTGAATGAAAAATCCCAAGTAAAAACATTTTATCGAAGAAATTCTGCTGGTGAGTTAAAGGAGGAGATCGAGCTTTCCAATCTCTATGAGACCCTGATCAAGCGAAATTTTATTTGTTCACCAACGATGGTTTTCAATGCTCCTATCCTGAGAAAGGAAGGAGGCTACGACGAGAGTTTGTTTTACGAGGATTTTGATATCCAACTTCGATTGGCAAGGAAGTATCCGGTCGTCTTTTCGGATCACATGGGTGTCTTGAAGCGGATACACGGGGAGTCAATGTCCGCACAGCAATACAAAAGATATCAATCAAAAATGCTCCCAAGTACAGTAAGAGTTTGCTCGAAGATCAAGCTTATGAATATGTATCCTGAGGAAAACAAAGCTTTGGCTGATCGGATCGAATATGAACTTAAACATGCACTTTGGTCAGCAAATTTTGACTCCGCTCGAGAGCTGGTTCAAATGGGTGAGGAACTCGGGATGAAAGGGCTGGCATTTTCTGTGTATAGATTGTGGGCAAAAAAGGCTTGGGATGTTTCTTGGCTTTACCTTAGACTCACCTGATTAGCCGACAGATACCTCTACAAAAGGATGAGCTGAAAAGTAGGTCTGGCCTATCCTAAGCAAATCTTGCGGAGTGACTTTTTTTAAATAATCCAATTTTCGTTGGTAATAGGATAAGTCCAGACCTGAGTGATGAACAGCCTTGAACCTATCCATCAGGTCAAAAGAGGAACTAAACCTGCTTAGCAGCTGACCGATTAGATAGTTTCTCAATATTTCGAGTTCCTCTTCGGAGACAAGCTCGGTACTTAAACGATCGATTTCTGCATATACTTCTTGAATCACTTCATTGAGATAGGCTTTTTGGACATCTGCTCCAATCACCCAATAGTTATATTCTCCCAATTCTACCAAAGAAGAGTTAATACCATAGGTGTGTCCTTTATCTTCTCTGATATTTTTAACCAATCTGGAGCCGAAATATCCCCCTAAAATAGTGTTGAAAATAGAGAGTCCATGGTAGTCCGAATGCGATTTTGAAATTGACCAATTTCCGATTCTAAGGCTACTCTGGAGGGCATCCTTTCGCTCCTCATGGATTTTTAGAGTGATTATACCCGGCTGGTCCAGTCTTTCATATACCATCCGCTTTGAGGGGATTATTTCTAGCCATTTACTTAAAAAGTTAAGTTGGCTATAATCCAAATCACCACTTAGGAATATTTCGCAATCTTGCCAAAGGTGATTCAAATAATAATCTATCAGCATGTCAGAGGTAATGAGATCAATATGTTCTTCATTTACTTCCTGGCCATAGAGGTGTTCTGCCCCGAAAAGAGCCGTCCTAAATAATTGACTTGATCTCGAAGAAGATTTTTCTTTTTCCAGTTTCAAACTTAATCTTCGTTGAGATTTTCGTTTTTCTAGGCTTTCCGACGGAAAAGTAGCTTGAGTAAAAAGCGAAATAAACCGTGGAAGAATTGCTTCTAAGTGCCTTTTTGTACTCAGTAGACTCAGACCCTCATGAGTGTAGGAAAGAACCGGCTGCGCTTCAGTGGCATGAAAGTCGAAAAACTCGGATAGTTCTTCTTCGGAAAAGTCCTTTGTACCCTCCAAAATCATTTGAAGAGTAAATGAAGGGATTAAGACATGTTCTTTGGGAATCCGATTTCTGGCACTTTTACCAATCACCTCCAGCTTTACAGCGTCTATTCCAGGAGTTTTAAAAAAGTAAAATTTCAACCCCGAATCAAGATTGAGCGTGGTCGGCGTAATTAATTCGAAATCGGACGGGATATTGAATTCAGGTGCTTTAGATCTGTCTAAGGCCATTAATTGGAGGTAATCGTATAGCGAAGAGAAAATCTCAACGTCTCTGCGAGAGGATGATTTTGCACTTGAGGTACTAAATAAGAGAAATCTAATCCCAGACGTTTCATGTTAAATCCTAAACCCATGGTAAAGTATTGTCTACCGCCTTTGGTACGGTCTTCATAAAAATACCCTGTCCTTAAAGCAAACTTTTCGGCATATAGGTATTCCATTCCAAATGAAACTGTAAACTCACTCATCTCCTCTTGAAATCCTCCCGGAGCATCGGAAAACGAACCAAACATCCCTGAAATCAAAGCCCGATTAGGGTCTTGGCCCGAAAGGATAATTAAATTTCCGTTTTCGTCAGTAGCTAGGGTTCCATCCTGATTGGTCCTGTAAATAGGTGGAGTTGGTACCATGAGTTTATTTGCATCGAGGGCAAATGTCAGTGAGCTCAGCTCGTTAAGATTTATTTTGTATGCAGTCCCGACTCTAAAATTCGTCGGGATGTAGTCGAGGTCTTCGGCACTGTTGTAAGTGATCTTAGGCCCTAGGTTGGTCATGGTGATGCCCCAAGACCAAGTTCCATCTTTCGAACCTAGGAAGGTCGGCTTTTGATAGTAAAGCCCAATGTCTGCGCCAACGCCGGTCCCGGGTCTGGCTTCTGACCCGCCTACCGATGAGATAGAACCTGATAGATTGGAGTGTATAAATCTTGCCGAAATCCCTAAACCTAAATTTTGGGATAACTTTCTGGAATAGGTGCCCCCGATGGCGATATCTCTTGGATTAAATTCACCGATAGGATTACCTCTCCCATCAGTCAGTTCGATATCCCCCATATTGAAGTACCTAACATCAAATCCCCAAGCGGAATTTTCATCGATTTTTTTAAAACCTGACAAGTAATTGAGGGACATATCATTCACTAACTTACCCAGCCAAGGTGAATAAGAAAGTGAAAAGCCTAGGTCCTCTTTTATAAATGCCAGTTTACCGGCATTCCAATGAGCAGAATTCGCATCTGGTGAGGTGGCTACCCCTACATCGCCCATGGCAGAGTGTCTTGAATCAGGAGCAAAATTAAGGAAGGGAACAGCTGTTGTGATCACTCTGCGGTTGGGGTCTTGCCCCGAAATGATCACACTGTTCTGTGCAAAAGAAGAAAATCCAGCCAAGGCAAAAACTATCGAGAGTATGCTTTTCCTTCCTAAAATGGCCTTTTTATTCATTGAATCACCAGTTTTCCGCTTACAGTATCTGAGGTGAAATCTGATTCTGAGTGTAGCGATAAGTTGTAAATATAAGTTCCTTTCCCTGGATATTTTGATTTGCTCTGGAAAAAAATCCAGTTCCAATCGTTGATCATTTCCTGAGCTTTGACTAAACGCCGGGACTCTGAAAAAAGTATCTGACCAGAAAGTGAATATACCTCTAAAGTTGCTATTAAGTTTTCTCCTGGTCGATTATGAGTAAAATAAAAATTACTTTGAACTGAGCTGGGATTAGGGAAAACAAGGTGTTCTAGAACCTTGATTTTATCACTTCCTCTCACTTCAATATTAAATTCAAGTTTACTGCTGTTTCCTGCATTGTCCCAAGCGAGAATTTCCACCTTGTTGATTCCTTCCACTAATCCGGAAAGGGTGAAAATAGCCTCGCCTTGTCGAAAATCCCCGTTTTTTGCACGATAGATTTCATTGATCAGCAAGGGATTGGTTCCATTTACTTGTACTCTGAGTATCCAGTCAGGATTGGTTGAGGAAAGATTGATTCCGCTTGGATCCTCAAATCTTGCTGTGACTTGAGTTTGCTTTGATGGAATAATGAATGTCTGATTGGATTCTTCATTTACCTTGACCTGGATAGTCGGACCAGTCTTGTCTGAAGTTTCTGTTTCGATAGTTCCGTCTAATTTGGGTTGGAGGACGCTTCCTGCATAGCCTTTTGATTTTGTGTCCACTGCAGAAATCCTGAGATTTAGGCTGGATTTTTCTTTGGAAACTTCCTTTGGGACGATCAATCGGGCTGTTAATTTTCCATTTCTGATTTCTCCTTCTCCTTTAAATAGAAGGTTGCTTTCTTCTTCAAATTCAAATTGTGGATTTTCGTCCCCAAAGGTTTTTTGTTTGACAGGTTTGTCCCAAAGCTCCAATAAGTAAGTTCCATTAAAAGTGGTGATGGAAGAGCCCGCAAAGGGCTCTATGATCTCAGCTGTCAATTCTACTTGATCCAATGCCCGAAGGGTGTCGATTGGATTTTTGGTGTTTAAATCCACCATAGAGGAGATCTTAAAACCTAGATCAGGAACTTTGAGCCTTAAACTAGGATCTCCCAAAAGCGAAAAATTACGATTCAAAGGTCCATTTTGACTTTTGTTTTTGGTGTTCAGGTAGATGTTTCCAAGGTCCTGAAAAAAGCCGTTTTCTGTTTTGAAGACTTCCTGGATAAAGGCTTGATTTAATTTGAAATTAATACTGCTGAATACGGGCCTCCCTGTAGTCAATAAGCCCATGGCCCCTTTCCCTTTGGCAAAAAGTAGCTCCTCTGCTGCAGATCGGAGGAATGGACTGTCATGTCTTCCAAACTCACAGGTAGCCGTCACCCAAAGTGCAAGCTGGTTTGGGGTGGTCCAGTTTTCCAAATTAGGCACTTTGAAAATTTCCTCTGCGGTTAGTGTGGTTTCGTTTCCGTGGCCGATGTAGTTGACAAGTAGGGTGCCTCGATCGAGGGACTTTTCAAGGGCTTGACTTGTAGAAGGGGAACTTTGCCTTGTTCCAGTTTTTACCTGTTCGTATCGGTCGAGATAAAGCTTTTCGCTGCGAAAAAAGGGATGAGTTGATTTTAGAAACTCAGCGTGAACTTCTGCATCCCGCATGTGAATAGAGTTATCGCCATCATCCGCCACAAAGGTCAAGACATTGGAAGGGAGGAATTCTTGATCGAGGATTTCATAGGCGATGATTTTATCAACCCATGTATTGACCTCGGTGAAGTTGATGGCTGGAATTCTGCCTATTCCAAGTTGTAATGCCTCATCACCTACTGTCGATTCTTCCCATTCGCCCTGTCCCCAATCAATCAATCCAAAAAAGTCATCCGAGCTGTTGGTGGTCAAAGGATCTAAGCTGCTTCTGCTGGTGTAGATAGGGATGAGGTTAGGTCTTCCCTTGAGTTTATTTTTGTAGTCAAAAGTCCCTTTGCCCAGAATGAGGACGTTTTTCAGGTTTTCTTCCGAGTGATAACTCGACGCAATAAAATTCCGAATAGCGGTCACATCAGGATTCCCGTATCCATACCAATCAAAAATGTCTTGAACAAAGACTACATCAGTTGCTATTCCCAACCCTTCCTTGTGTGCTTTTAACCGCTCAGCAGCTTGTTTAAACTGGGGAACTGTGACAATTACCAGTTCTGCTTTAGAAGGAGAAAGAGGAATTGAAGCTAGGGCTTGGAAGTTTTTGATTTCAGGCACATTGGTTTCCGTAAACACAGCCCATCTTTTTCCCGAAGCAGAATTTCCAAGTTCGAAGGCAATTGGATTATAAAAATCACTAACCTCCCAGATTCCCTTGTTGGGAAGGAGTTTTATCGAGCCCACATTTTTTCCTTGAAAAATCCCATCATGCAGTTGGTCGCTAGAATATGGAATGCCTACCGTCACAAAGTCCAAAAATCCTGCGCCTGAACCCTGAAAGGTGAAACGGAGCTGATTTAGCCTTCCATTTGTAGGAGTAAATTCTAGGTTAATCGTTTCTTCCCGACCCTTGATTCCATAAGTAGTGGTCGGAATTGGATTGAAGCTCACTTCTCGGATCAATTCATCTCCTGTCAGAATCCTCATTTGAGAAGTGGCCGAGGATTGTCCCATTACTTTTGCTTTCAAAAGCCAAGGAGCATTCGTAGTAGAACTAAGGCCAAAATTGACACTTAAACTTTGACCTTGTCTGATTGGATCTGAATACCAAGCTCTGCCGGAATTGAGTAAGTTGGTTTTTTCTTCTTTTAAACCTTGAAAAGAATACCAAACTGTCGAGGAAGGATTGGATGCACTTCCTTGAGTTTCTTGAATCCGTTTTGGATTAGCAGCTTTACCAATTAGGTAGTGAAGCGTATCTGTGTACAAATGATGAGAGAATTGAACGCCTGAAGTCTCATCAAATCTTACTTGGGTTGGCCCTTCTAAGTAGATAAAAAGTGTATTTCCAGATTGCAGAGCGGGGATTTCTTGGTGGGAAAGTTGGGCCGAATCCAGTTTTTGAGGGAGAATTCCCGGAAAGCCAAAAAATGCTACCTCTGAAAGATTTTGAAAGCCTAGTTGACGAGCGTTTGCTTCCGTGATTTTGAATACACCGCTTTTGGTAACTCCAAACTTAAACAGGGGAGATTGTGCAAAGGAGTACGGGCTTATTGCCCAAAAGAAAAGTAAAAGTAAGTACGGTTTGGCCTTCTTCCTCATTCACTTCCAATGGCTTGCTCTAAAATCGATAAAGCAATATACGCCAAAATCAAAAGTGGGATACCTGCCAATTGCATCCAAGAAAAACTTACTAGGCCAATCCCAATCAGTGCAAATCGCATCTTGTTATCCCCAATTTTGAAATTCTTGAATTTAAGAGCGATCAGAGGAAGCTCCGAAATAAGCAACATCGCAAAAACCCAAGCAATACCCACAATCACCCAAGGAGAAGTTAAGAAGCTCCCAATAAACTCCACCTCAGTGGCTAAATGTGGCAGGGCGGAAATAAACAATGCATTTGCGGGGGTAGGCAATCCAATAAAACGATCCGATTGTCGGGTGTCCAAGTTGAATTTTGCCAATCGGTATCCGGAAAGCATGGGAACAATCAACGTGAGGTAAGGAAGCCAAGTCAGTTCAGATTGATCTCTCACCATGACAAATAAGATGATCCCAGGAAGTACTCCGAAAGAGACCACATCTGCTAGTGAATCCAGTTCTTTGCCGATTTCGCTTTGGACTTTCAGCAATCTGGCTACAAACCCATCCAAAAAATCAAAACCCGCAGCAATCAATACGAAATAAGCGCCGTAGAGGAGTTGTCCATCCAGCACCCAAATGATTCCCATCACACCCGAAAACAGGTTCAGAAGTGTAAGGGTATTGGGTATGTGAGATTTGATTTTCAATGGACTGCTCTTTCTCCTACCAAAGGATTGTAAATCTTTTCAAATCCGATGGTGGTTTCCGGCCCATGACCTGAGTAGACCACTGTTTCGTCTGGCAATGCAAATAATTGGCTTTTGATTTTGGTCAAAAGGAGGTTATGGTTCCCGCCGGGTAAATCGGTTCGGCCGATACTACCTTTAAATAGCGTATCACCTGCAATGCATTGCTTACTGTCTGAATGGTAAAAAACCACATGCCCCGGCGAATGTCCAGGAACAAATAGAACAGTAAGCTTTTCTTTGCCTATCCAAATTTCCTGTCCTTCCTCCAGATAAGTATCTGCCTCCGCCGATTCATAGCCTTGAAAACCATAATTTGGGGCATAAACCTCTACCGATTTTAACACCGATGCCTCATTGGGATGGATTTGAAGGGATACTCCAAATTTTTTGATGGCCCAGGCATTTCCTAATACATGGTCAATATGACAATGCGTGTTTAGAAGCTGCGTGACTTTCAGGTTTTCGGATATAATAAAATCTTCCAATTCCCTTTTTTCAGAAATGGTAAAGCACCCCGGATCAATCAAGGCTGCTTCCCTTGATTCATCGTAAATCAAATAGGTGTTTTCCTGAAATGGATTGAAGGTGAATGACTTAATTTGAAGCATTGGAAAAGTCCTTGAGAAGTCAGCAAAGTAAGGAATTATGAGTTTAATTTGGGATATGGAAATTGATTTTTTAATCATCGGTCAAGGGCTCGCGGGCACTGCAATGGGCTACCTTCTTCAAAAGCAAGGATATCAGATTTTGCTTTTTGATAACCCTGCTCAAAACCAAAGTAGTAGAATTGCCGCTGGGCTTTATAATCCAGTCACGGGAAGGAAAATGGTCAAAACTTGGATGGGAGAGGTTCTTTTTCCTCAAATAGAGCCATTTTACAAGGAGTTGGAGAAGCTGACTGGGAAGCAATTTCTTAATTCTGAAAAGATCTACCGTCCTTTTCTCTCCATCGAAGAGCAAAATGAATGGATGGGGCATTCCAGTGATCCTGAAATTCAAAAATTTGTAGAGGCTATTTTTACGGAAAGCCAGTATCATGAATTGAAGGATCCATTTGGAGGCGTATTGTTGAGGATGGCTGGCTGGCTAAATATTAATGACCTACTCGAGGGGATGTCTTCCTATTTTGGAGAAAGAGTAGTATTGGAAAACTTTGAAGAAGAGAAGCTGAAAAAGACCTCTCAAGGTTGGGAATACAAAGGAATTCATGCCAAAAATCTGATATACTGTAGTGGGCTTGGAGCCATGAAGTCGCGTTTCTTTTCCTTTTTGCCATTTGCTCCTGTCAAAGGAGAAATCCTCGAAGTGAAACAGGACTTTTTTCCTGATTGCATAGTCAATCGGGGAGTTTTTAGGGTTCCATTGGGAAATGGAACCTTTCGCGTGGGCTCGACCTACACTTGGCATGACCTTGACCAAGGCCCAACCGATTCTGCCAAAAAGGAATTGTTGGAAAAGTTACAGGAACTGGTCAAGGTTGAAGTTTCTGAAGTCGTCTCCCACAAGCATGGAATCCGTCCGGCTACGAAAGACCGTAAACCGTTTTTGGGTAAACATCCCGTCGATCAAAGCGTTTACATCTTCAATGGTTTTGGTGCCAAAGGTGTTTCCTTAGTTCCATACTTTAGTCTGATGATGAGAGACTTTATTCTTCACGAAAAGCCTTTGCTTAAAGAAGTGGACATCTCTAGGTATTTTAAGTATATTTAAAACTTATCAATTCTGTCTCGAATGCGAATTCTAGTCTTTCGATTCCTGCTTTTAGTCACCTTAATCTTTGGAATATCTGACGCTTGGGCTCAGTTTGACCAAGAGAGATTCGGGAAAAACAGGGTACAGCACAAAGAAATCAACTGGTATTTCTACTCTTCTAACAATTTCGAAGTCTACTATTACGATAGAGGAGGACCCAATGCCAAAATGGCAATTGATTTTTTGGAGTCCGAGTTTGATAAAATCACTCAAAACATAGGCTATGTGGCTTACACCAAGCCTAAGATATACATTTATAATTCTCCCGAAGAGCGTTTGCAGAGCAATCTAGACCTAAACGCTCAGCAATATACCGAAGAGGGACAGACCAAATTCACCCGACTAATTGCTGAAGTTGCCTATCGTGGACGAATGGATCAGTTTAAGGAGGATGTGGTGTTTGCTACAGCCAAAGTGATCATCCGGGAGATGCTTTATGGAGCTTCGGTGGCTGATGCTTTTCAAGCAAATCTGATCAATGACTTTCCAGATTGGTACGTCGATGGGGCAGCGCTGTACCTTGCTAAAGGTTGGAGCCGAGAAATGGATGATTTTACCCGTCAGTTTTTAAAGGACAACTCGAATCCTAAAATTCATAATCTGACAGGTATCGAAGCAGGGCTCGTTGGCCAATCGATCTGGAATTATATCGCTGAGAAATATGGCCGTCGCTACGTCTCCAGTATTCTCAATCTTTCCAGAATTAACAGAAATGAGGAAAATAGCATTGCAAATACCATCGGGCTGAATATCAAGACATTTTTTAACGATTGGCAGCAGTTCTATCTAAAAGTTAATGAACCTGTTTACAATTCCTTCAAAAATGTAACTTCTAAAAATGCAATTGCGGCAACGTCCTCTAGGGTAGATGGTGCAATTTCAGATGTCAAATTCAGTCCTGATGGGTTAAAATTGGCTTATGTCTTAAATAATGCAGGTAAGTTTAATGTTATTGTGCGTGATCTTTCTTCAGGCTCAGAGCAAACAGTCTACCAAGGTGGTGCTAAATATGAAGAACTGCCCCCAAATTTGAGTTCGCCTATCATCGCTTGGAGAGATTCTGCAAATATCGCCATTGCATCCTTCAAACGAGGGTTTACCACACTACGTCAGCGCTCTATCGATGGGACTTCGCAGGATAAAATTTTTCTCAGAAACATTACCCAGATTTTGAGTTTGGATTTCAATGATTCTGGAAGAAACATGGTGTTATCTGCTATTTCCAACGGGAGAACGGATATTTACACACTAAATGTAAGAGGACAGGGTAAGCGTCTGACCAATGATATTTTTGATGATCTCAACCCTGTATTTTTGAATGATTCTACCATAATCTACTCCACCAATTTCACAGAGTTGCCTGATTCTGTGCTCACGGCTACGCCGGATATCAAGGTTTTACCTACGCAGTTCAATTTGTATATGGCTCAAGTCCTCAAGGATACGACCACATTTACAAAAATGACCAATGCGAATAGCAAAAATATCATGCCCAGAAAGTTGAATAATAATTCAGTACTGTATTTGAGTGATTTGAGTGGGATTACCAACATAATGAGGCATAGTATCGGTAATCAGATTTCGAGTCAAATTTCTGCCTATGACAAGAGCGTAGAGGTCTTTGATGTTACTAATCGGATGAATAAAATCGCCTATGCAGTACGCAATGGAAAAGAGTCTTATCTGTTTGTAGAAGGGTTTAGTGGTGTGGACCAATTTACCCCAAGTACACCTCGGGTACAGCTTGCCCAAGCCAAGGATCTCAATGAGCGACTTGCTGCTAGAAGGCTACTAGAAGCAAAAAATTCTCCCCCTACTTCGGCTCCTCCCGCTCCAGTCACTCCACAGTTACCCGCTCCTCAGCGCCAAGAACCTCTCTCACAGCCTGTACCTGTAGATACATTGACAAAAAAAACATCTTCGATCAGTTTGGATAGATTAAGATTCGAATCCAAAAAGGGTGTCAATACCGATAATTATACATTTGATTCGTTGCCATCTCCAAACCCGGCCCAACAGCCTGAAGTGGCAAATAGAACTGATGGAAGGTCGAATCTGCTTGATGCATTCAGAAAGCAAAGCTTGATGAAGAAAGTTTCAGGTCCCAGACAAATGGAACCTCAGTTTTTCACAAACAACATCAATACGAGAGCAGTAGTGGATCCATTGAGAGGATTCGGTATCAGTTTGAATGGGAAAATGACCGATATTCTTGATAATCATGTTTTTATGGGTGGTATCATGACTTCTTTGGACTTTAATTCAGGAGGTGACGTATGGTTTGAATATGAATACCTTAAGTCAAGATTGGATTTTCGAGGTAGATATGATCGGAAGACTATTAGGCTTTCGGAGGATGATCTCACATTTCAAAAATATGTGTTGACAAAAGTTGAAGCAGGTGTTTCTTATCCTTTTAATATTCACTCCAGGGTATATGCTGCTCCTTTTCTTGCCAAAACACAATATTTTAATCTCAATTCGGACTCAATCACTTTTGGGAATGTACCTGAGCAAAATCGTTTTGATGTCAATTATTTAGGTGGAAAGGCGGAATTTGTCTACGATAGGACTGAGCCAATGGGACTTTATACCTTTACGGGTACCAAAGGAAAAATAGGGTTTACCCATTACCAAGGATTAAACCATGGAAATAGATCGTTCAGCAATTTTTACGTTGATTTCCGCAACTATCAGAAAATCCATAAAAACATCGTCCTTGCCTCAAAGCTCTATTATGGATCTTTTATGGGGGCAAATCCTCAGAATTACCTGGTAGGAGGAATGGACAATTGGTTGTTTAATCAATTCTATAATCCTCCTACGAATAGACCTGAGCCTTCACCTGTAAGAAATCCTTCAGGGATTGAGAATTCCAATATCCTTTTTGCTGATTTTGTAGATCTCCGTGGATATGATTATGATGAAATAAGAGGTAGAAATGTATTCACCTTTACCACCGAGCTCAGAATTCCTGTGTTCTCATACCTTACCCGTGGTAGTATTACCTCCAATTTTGTTAGAAATTTCCAATTGGTTGGCTTTTATGATTTAGGTTCAGCCTGGAATGACGCAGCCCCTTGGGAGCGGGTAAACGATCAAAATACCGAGGTGATTAATACTACAGGATCTCCTTTTGTGATTGTACTGAACAACTTCAATAATCCATGGCTGCAGAGTTATGGTGCGGGTTTACGTACTGTTCTTCTTAATTACTATGTCAAATTCGACGTGGCAAGACCGGTTCGAAATTATCAGACTGAGGATCTCAAGTTTTATTTTACCTTGGGGTATAATTTCTAATTCACCCATCACATGATTAAGTCTATGACTGGCTACGGTGTAGCTGGCTTTGAAAATGAGCGAATGACTATTCACGTAGAAGTCCGATCATTGAATTCTAAGTTTTTGGATCTGTCGCTTAGGAGCCCAAGGCAGTTTTCAGACAAGGAACCTGAGGTCAGGTCAATGGTACAACAAGTGCTGGATCGAGGAAAAGTCAGTCTTTCCATAGAGTTTGTTTCCAAAGAAGGCCAAGACCTTCCCGTTTCGATCAATGAAGAACTTTTTCAGACGTACTATCATCAATTCAAAAAATTGGCTGGATTGATAGGAGAAAATCCGAGCGACCTGTTCAAGCTAGCTCTACAAGCACCTAATGTCATTACTTCTGTTTCTGGTGATAAAGAGGATGTAGACGCTTGGGATCAAGTCAAAAAAGTTATATCCTCAGCATTGGATAAATGTGAGAAATTCAGAAATGATGAAGGAGAAGTCCTAGGGCAAAAGCTTAATGAAAATATTCAAATTATCAGGGAAGGCCTTAAAGCAATTAAAATTCTCGATCCGATCAGAAAAGATCGCATCAAAACCAGAATAAAAGGGCATTTTCAGCAGTGGTTGGAGGAAAACTCATTTGATGCCAATCGCTTCGAGCAAGAGATGATTTATTATTTTGAGAAAATTGATATCACGGAAGAATTGGTTCGTTTGGAAACACACCTGAATTACTTTCTAAAGACTATTGATATTGAATCTGCTCAAGGCAAGAAGCTTGGATTTATCTCTCAGGAGATCGGAAGAGAAATCAATACTATTGGTTCTAAGGCAAATGATGCGGAGATTCAGAAGCATGTCATTCGAATGAAGGATGAACTTGAGAAAATCAAAGAGCAATCATTGAATGTGCTGTAATATTTGAGTAGTGAACATACCTAATAAGGTTTTTTAACTAAGGTTATTAACATTTTTTCAATCCCTAACCAGACAAATTATTTTTGTCATAACTATTTTTAAGTTCGAACCGAAATTTTTCGCTTAGGTTCGAAAGTCTTGTTTGGGTTTTTCTTTTGTTTAAAAATGGGTTGTTATGAAATTTAGATTTATTCTAGGAGTAGGGCTCTTTTTCTGTGCTTATGGTTTGAATCTCCAAGCACAGAGCAGATTGAAAATGGAGCTTTATGGTGGTCCACAATTGATGTATCAGCGGTCTACAGATCCGATTCGAAATCCAGCCAACTACCATCTAGGGATTAATTGGCTGTTTGGACTAAAGGATGATTTTCAATTGGTGCTACAGGCTGAATCAGTCCGATCCAACTTCAATTACAATTGGTATCCCAACTTTCCCAGTACAAACCCAGCTGTCAAGGCTTTTTACTATGACACCTTCGGTAATTTTCGTTTGGGACTGAGGAAATCTTGGGAAAAAGGAAGCAAAGCCTTCTTTATTCAGCCCAATGTGGGAATAACGGTCAATAACTACTTTGATTTTTCAAGTGTTGCTTCGACCTCGACATTTGTAGCATCCAAAGAATCAAAGATTGTAGGAAATCTGGGATTGGAAGCTGGTGTTAAATTTTACAAAGGTCGGAGAAATTACATCACGCTAGGCATTAGGCACCAATCGGGTTTGAGTGCTTTGAACACCGCAGAAGTATCATGGGGTATTCCACAACAAAATCAGATTTTGGTGGAGCGATCAGGTACGTATACAGGATTATTTGTTGGCTATGGGATAGACTTCAAAGGAAGGACTAGCGAGGAAAAGGAAGTCGCAAAACTTGAAAAGATAGATAAGAAAACCTTCCGTAGGGTAATGGCTTGGGGAGATGGAGTTTATCTTTCTATTTTAGGTTCAATACGGTTCCGACCAAGGGATGAACGAGTTCCTAATTTGGAATTTTCGCACATGACTAGCGGCTATCAATATTTAATGGGATATACTAGAGGTAGATTTAGCCTTGAAAGCGGATACAGTAGGCAATTGGCTAACAATCACCTAAATGTTCTTGGCGAAGTGGTACAAACACAGCAAGGATACTCTGTTGGAGTTATACCAATTCGAGTTCGATACCATAAAGTAATTGGAGATAAAAATAGATTGAAGCTTGGTTCTTCGTTAGCGGGAATGGTTACCCTTAGTACTCATAATTTATCCCAAATAGGTCAAGAGAGACGAGATGGAACTGGTTTTTCTATTTATCAGCTAACTAGCCTTCCATTAGAGCAAGCTTCAGCAGGTAAGGTGTTTTTTAATGCAGGACTATTTGGAGAGCTTCCGGTTTTTAATACAGGTATGATCACATTCGATTTGAGTAGGAATTTTGGAAGTCCGGCTGTTGGCCGAGAAAATATTACGGGCTCCATCAGTGATGCTCCTTTGAACCAAATTCTGACAGGGACCTTGGATGGTTGGCTTCTGGAAATAGGCTATAAGATTCCGATTAATAGATTTGTTAGGTAAATAACTCTAATTGAAAAAAATAAAGCCTCGATCGTGAATATCGAGGCTTTTTTTTAGTTGGACATATAGTCCATTTTTACTGAAGCTTGAATTTGATTGGAATGGTCATTCTTGATCGGACAGCGCGGCCGCCATTTTTTCCAGGATTCCAATTCGGTGAATTTTTGATCACCAACATCGCTGCTTGGTCTAATCCCTCACTTGCTGATCTTACGATTTCCACATCTTGAATAGACCCATCAGTATTGATCACAAATCTTACGATCACGGTTCCTTCTATCCCAAGCTTCTGTTCCTGACGTGGGTACTTAAGATTTGACTTGAGATAAGCGTACCATGCTTCCATCCCTCCTTTAAATGAAGCCATCACTTCGGTGAAATCGACAATCTCAGGTGCTATTTCCTTAGTAGGCTCTTCAAGTTCAATTGCGGCGATAGGCTCATTGCCGGGTAGATCAATGTCGATGTTTGGAAAATCTATTTTGTCAATTTTTTCTGAATTGTCTACTACCTCAATCTGAGGTGGAATTACCGGTGGAGGTGGCGGTGTGATAAATGTGATTGGAGGTAAGAAGTCTTCTTCCCATTTGCTGTTTTGATCGGTAATCGTGATAAGAGGAGTCTCCTCATATGCTTTCCATTCGAAAGCCACCAGCACTGCGCCGATTGACATAGCCAATCCTAGATGGGTCAAGGTGCCTTTCCATTTTGAAAGATCCTTGGATGGATTTTTTTTGTATTCCATGGCAGTAAGGGTTTTTAGTGTAAAGGAATTTACCCTTTACAATCGGGAAAACCTACAGCTTCAACATTTTTTAACTAATCAAAAAGTATATTTCAAAAGGTCATAACCCTGCGCTTGGCCAAGGGAAAAACAATTACTACTGAAAAGGGCAAAAAAAAGAGGCTGTTAAAAAAACAGCCTCTTTGATATTTAGCTTTTAGCTAAGTTTGAATCGGATCGGAAGTCTCATACGAGTGCGTACTGCTCGCCCTCTTTGCTTTCCTGGTTCCCATTTAGGAGCGTTTTGTACAACTTTTACCGCTTCTTCGTCGCAACCCCCGCCGATACCTCTCAATACTTCTACGTCTTGAATTGATCCATCGGTGTTAATAACGAATACAACGATTACTGTACCTTCGATACCCATTCGTCTTGCTTGAGTTGGGTATTTTAGGTTTTTAGAAAGATATTCATTCCAACCTGACATCCCTCCAGGAGGGTTTGGCTGTGTTTCTACCACGTCAAAGATCTCGTCAGCCTTTTCCACTACAGGAGCTTCAGCGATGACTACTTCCTTGATTACTGTAGTTTCCTTCACATCCACGTCGAAGTTAACTTCAATCTTTTCTTCGATTTTCACCTCATCTGGAATCTCCTCAATGATAGGCTGTTCCATTGGTGGCGGTGGCGGTGGTGGTGGTGGCTGTTCGGTGATAGGCACATCGAGCAGTTCTTCGAAATTGTCATTTACGTTGCCTAGATCTTTAAGACCAGAATCATCGTAAGACTTGTATTCGAAGGCAGCAAGTGTGAGACCTACAGCAACTGCCAAACCAAGGTTGGTGAACATACCCACCTTCTTGGTTAAGTCAGCACTAGGAGTCTTTTTTGCTTCCATGGCGAATTTGGTTTATACAGGTTAATCTTTTCTAATTTAAGTAACAAGTGTAATAATAATCGGAGATTAATCCAAAATGAATTTAATGGACGGTAATCTTAAATATCCCAAAAAACCGATAAATCCTCCAAAAATATTGACTATCAAATCCATCCATTCAAATGCTCGATTGGGGATAAATAGCTGGGTAGTCTCCAAAAGGATTCCGATTAAAACTCCAAACACCACAAAGTTGAACCAAAGCCTTTTGTTGTCTAGAATTTTCTCTGAGTTGTTCACCCCTATTCCACACCATAGGTAGGACTGAATGATAAAACAAAACAGGTGGATGAATTTATCCTGTAGATCAAACAGATTCACATCAGGTAAACTCCTTCCAGGTGTTAGCATGGCTAAGGAAAGGAAGATTAACCAAGAAACTGCCAGGAATAACCTCACGAATTTAAATTACTCTCCGATTAATTCTTTGTAAGCGTCAACATCCAACAGATCGGCTGGAAGATCGCCGGTAATTTTCACCTTAACCATCCAACCATTCTCATAAGGAGATTCATTGACCATTTCAGGTGATGATTCCAATTCTGAATTGAACTCAAGAATTTCTCCTGTCAACGGCATGAAAAGGTCAGATACAGTCTTTACTGCTTCTACTGTACCAAATACTTCGCCAGCTTCAATGGTCTCACCGACCGTCTCTACTTCAACATAGACAATATCGCCCAATTCTTTTTGAGCAAAGTCTGTAATGCCGACTGTAGCGATGTCTCCTTCAATTTTGACCCATTCGTGGTCTTTGGTGTACTTAAGTTCTTGTGGGAAATTCATATGGGTATTTATTCAGTTCGTCAAAATTAAAAGGAATCGAATGAGATTGAAATCTATTGAGATAAATTAAATCGAAGCTGCCCACCAAAAGCTGTAGAAGATCTACGGAATGCAGTGGTAACTCTAGGATCGTTGATGGTCCGCTCAAAATAGATCGTCAGATTTAGATTTCTGTTGATCACATAACTTACCGTAGGTCTAAACTGCAGGTTGAAATTACCATTGGTCACAGTCGCTTTTTCTTCGATTTTTCGCTGGATTTGTTGAGTGTCGACCACTTTAGCGTCCAATCTCATTTGGAGGTCATTTTTTAAAACTTTTTGTGAGCCGTCTATTTTGAAAGGTATTTTCATTCCTGCTTTGGTGTAGGAAAGTGTCAATCCAAAGTCATTGCTTCGCTGCTCGGTGACTTGAGAGTTAGAGAAATTCATTCCCAAGTTTCGCTCTCTGTTGTAGTTTACAGCAATATTCATTCGCTGTTTGGTCAATAAATCTACACCGATCAAAGGAGCAAAGCGCTCAGATAATACAACTTGATTAAGTACATAAATCGGAATGAACTGTCCTTCAAGGTTGGTTAGATTTGGACGTTGAATTCGCTGTAGGGAATTGAATAATTCGAGACCTCTTTGGTATTGGAGCGAATTGGAGAAATTGCTCACATCATAGGTGGAGGTATAAGCATGGGTAATGTTGATGCTGCTGAATATTTCACTCAGGCCTTTCAATCTAGATAATCCTCGGTAATCCAATCTCCAGTTTGGTAAAGGTGTTTTTGGGAATGGATTTAAGCTCGCTGTGTTTGGATCTTTTCCTAAATATGCAGCAAGGAAGGAAGGAATCAAGACATCCTGTCCGTTGATACCAAACTCACCGGGAGCAACTGACTCACTTTCTAGGCGTTGCTGAATGATCGATCTGTAGCGTTCAAAGTTTGTAAACAGCTCTGATTCATTTAGAGAGTTGTTTTTAGCAAAAGTGGTCCCGATCATCATGGTGGTGATACTGTAGGATCCCATTCTGCTAGGGCTGAGAGATTCAAAATTTCCAGGAGTATCCAAGCTGTTTCTGAAGATCTCACTGTAATCGCCCATCTCTCTTTTTCTTGCCTCAAGAGTCACACGGAAGTCTCGTATCGGTTCGGCTAATCCTGTAAAGCGCATATTCATGGCCCGATTCTGCCTGAAACTTTGAGTGAGTTCTGGACTTGGTGCCATGTTCCCTCCAAAGGCCAGTTGGTTTCGGATGGCTGGATTTTGACTACCAAAGACAAAGGCCCATCCTGGATTTTCCCAAGCTCTATCCATACCAAGAAGCCCTGTGTTTGGCATAAATCCAGGTAGGAAGGTACCTTCTACTACTCCATAATTGAAGGTAACCTCCTTCAGCATCATTAGGAACTTCACCAGCCCATTGGTAAATGGCGTGCCGATAGTATCAGTCGCATCAGTGCTTGGTCTTCCAGGAATGCTGGGGCGTTTCGGCGCGTTAAGAGCAGCTAGTTTTTTGTTTTTATTGTAAAGCTTGATGAGATCCAGTTTACCAGTAATGTTTTGGTCTCTGGTATTTTGGATCACATTTCCCAAGGAATCTTTCTGTCCGATCGCTCCTGTCTGCCAAGTGTAATTGGTGACATACCTGTAATCTGCCTGTATCCAATCTGTGAGAGGAAGCTTGTTAAATGGGATCGTATAGTTGACCGTCGCAGAATGGTTGTAATTGGTCGTTCTTCCCATTCTCCAGAAATTGGCTTTTACAGAATCAATTTTCGCCTGAGTGTCCAAATCACCTTCCGGTTCATCCACTATAGCTGCTGCTCTCGACACAAAATCCACTCTCAGGTTATTAGTCAGATCCCAGTTGACTGTAACAGAACGATTCAAGAAGAACGATTTTTGGAAAAGAGGATCCACTCCTGATGTACTGAGCTGATCATTTCTATATTGGGATCGCATGAATCTTCTATCCACATCCATTCTTGCCAAAAACTGAGTAGGAGCTAGGTTGAAGTTAAAATCTTTGATCAGTTTCAGGTAAGGACTGTTCATCCCTTCAGATTTTTGGAATGGGGCAATTTTCAGCTCTTTAGGCTGGAAACTGTAAGTGACGTTTCCTCTATTGGTCTTGAAATTATAGTCCTGAAGTTGGGCATTGGTCTGAGTTACTGTTCCCACCGCGTAGGAGAAAAAGACATTGGAGAGGTCATAGAAACGGCTTGGAGCCTCTGGGTTTTTCTTGAGCTTTCTTACATTGTTGAAGCTCAGGTTACGTCTGCTCAATTGATCCAAAGCAATATCTCGATAGGCATCCTTTTCAGCGTCTGTTTCAAACTTGCCCAAAGCCACATCAAAAGGGACATCCGGATTCAGTGGATCGTATTCTGGGCGAGTACTTGCATTTTCTACAGAGAAATACATGGGGATACTTACCCCAAGTGCTTTTGGAAGAAGTTTATCCACTTCCACATTGGTCGAGATGTCATATTGAGTAGTCGCCTGACGGGATCTTTGGGAAAGTTTAGTTTCCAAGCCTCCAAATCCAATGGAGTTATGTCTAATGGAAGCTGACACAACAGCTAGATCCGCGATTTTGGTATTCAAATAGGCATTTGCTGCCCAACCATTATTTTTGGTAAAGCCCGTGACTCGGAGTTCATTGGCCCAAATACAAATGTTTTTTGCAGAGCCACCACCCGTTCCCGGGTTTCGAACACCAATCATCATCCCCTGAACCATGCTTAGTTCGGGACGACCTACCACGGTCACTTTGTATTGTCGGATCGATTTGGAAAATGGCAGAGTAAGCGGTGACTGCGTATTGTCCCGATCTACTTTTACTCCTACGATTTCCTGAATGGCGATATCTAGCTCGTTCTCTTCCGGCCAAACGATTCGAGGATCATTTGAACCCAAAGAAGATATTTTCAGAGGTATTTCGATCTCATAATAGTTGTCTGTGTAGTCTGTACCCAATCTCAAGAAGGCAGAAACCTCTCCATCCTGTGCGTCATCACTGTTTGCATGGAAAAACATCTTGATTCGCTCATATTGAACGAGGTCAATGGTTAAGTTCTTGAAAACAGCACGGGCATCTTTTGGAGCAAGGTCTTCTACACAGATTCGAAGCGATTGTTCATTCAATCTTCGCTCTACAGTAGAAGTGTTGTCTCGGTCTCGTTGGATGCCGGGAGGAAGGACGTATGGGCTGGATTTGTCACTTCCCTGAGCGTTTTGCTCAATATTGACTACATCAACGGTAACGTTTGAATTGTCTGGCTCAGGAATTTCAAAAAATCCACGTTCGAATAGTGACTCTTGGAATACCCTCCATTGACTTCCGACCATTCTGAATTCTGCCATTCTCAATACCACCGGCTGCGCAAAGTCAGTCAGGTAAGTTCTGATCCACCTAATTGATTTAAATCCGGTGATGTCTCCTTGAACACGGTCAGGCTGTCTTACCGGGATTCTGAACAAATACCAATTGACTTGCTCTCCGCCTTCATTGTGCGTGACTTGGTCTACGATGTAGTTTTGACCTACAATAAGCTGACCTGGTCTGAGATCAATTTCGTATTCGTAATAATTTTCCAGCTCATTGATTGTATTGTCTGTGTTCAAATCTTCATTGTCCGGATTGTTGGTTCCCGATGGAGTATAGGGTAAACTCGGGTCTGCCGAAACAGGCGTATTTCCTTCCGTACCGTTAAATTTTTTATATCGTTCCAAGATTTTAACGTCAGCTTGATCAAATCTTTCATCCAAGTAATACTGAAATGCATCAGCGGAAACGTCCTGTTCGATCGCATTTTTTACAGCAGGAGATACTGTCAACCGATCTAAAAATCTGTTTCTGAAATAACCCACTTCGTCTTCATTTTTCAATCCATCTAATCCCACATCCTGATTGACTCGGGAAGAAGGAGAATTATCGAAAGCCGGGATCAGGAATTGCTGTCTGGTGATTCTGCCCCATTCATTCTGGTTGGTTTCCGTAGCATTTCCATCAGCCGGTAGCCCGTTTTCGAAGGCGTGGCTTCCGTCCTTCAGGACATCTTCAGAGATGTCGCCTAGGTTAAGAAATAGCTTTCCACCTGTCGTATTGTTTTGGTTGAAAATCCCGTCCAATACTTTACCATTTTCACCTGTCAGGAAGGGATCCATCATCCAAAATTCAATGTATTCGATGTTGGTTCGGTCAAAATCCACCTCGGTAGTGATCGCGCGAGTTACCCCACCGTAATTTGATCTAGGATTAGGAAGTAAGCCTTCGGAAGTGAGGTTGGGATTGTAGTTATACATCCCACGCTCATGTGGGAAGTACGCCATTTCAAATAGTGGCTGAGGAACTACAATTACATCACGATCTTGGTTTTTGAAGATTTCCTGAGGAATTACTCTTCGGACGTAGTGATTTCTTCTGTCTTGAGAATTGATGTTTGACGGTACTCCAGGTCCACTTTCTCTATAAAAAATATTATCGATGTTGTACCATGCCAACCTCGCTCGTCGATATGCTTGACCTAGATTGTCTTCTGTTTGATTACTAAGGTCAAATCGATTATCCGGAGTTTTTGGAGTAGAGCCAAGTTTCCAAGTTTGGTTTGCTTGAGCTCCTAGGAAAAATGGAGTTACTGCCGCCTCAAAGTCATCGATGTAGGAAGCAGCATCCCCATTGACCGTGTTTGAAGTTCCAGGGATCAGGTGAGCAAACTCCGCATTGAACTGGACAAGTGATTTTTCTTTTGTATCTGTGAACGGAAGTGCATCAGCCAATTTGGTCAAAAGCCGAGATTCATCATTGAAATTGACATCCAAGCCCCATAGGCTATTTCGAAGGGTTTCATTTCCGGTGGCAATTCGGGTGACATTTGGTCGCTCATTCAGATAAAGGAATGTGCCTCCTACATTTAACTTTTTGCTCGCAAGGTAATCGAGTCTGGTACCGATGAGACTTCGTGTTTGGAATGATACCAAATCCGCCTTTTCAAAGCTGACATTGATCTGCTTTCCCGACTGGAGGATTGCGTCGTTGATGATTACCAGTCGTCCCACATTATAGTCTATGGTATAGTCCACACCCTCGGTCAACGGGATATTACCCGCCTGAACGATCACACTTCCTGGTGAAATATTCAAACCCGGAAGCTGTATTTCACTTGCCGAACCCGCAGTCAATCTACCTTTGATGAAAAACTTATTCAGTCTAGTGACCAATTCTGCATCTGCCTGGGTAGTTCGATAGAGGGTGTCATAGACATACTTGTCCTTGAGGACCAGTTCCTCAGGATTGAACCTTCTCGAAAGGTTTGAGCCAAAGGGCTCTAGCACGGGGAAAATCAAAAGTCCGCGGTCGGACAGCATCGTAATTCCTTCCACAAAGTCGAAGTTGCCGTCAGGGGAGGGGTCGTTTTGAGGGTTTAGATTATCCAAACCGGTAAGACGAATCAACGGAACATCCTTGACATTGGCGCCTTCGAGCAGCGAAGGGTTGTCCAGACCTGTACGGTCATCTCGGTAAATGATTTGCAATTGAAAGCCATCTCTCATGATTTGGCTAGCATTGAGACTGTAGACGTTTTTCATCATCAGGTCCCAGGTCGGAACTCGAGTATTGATCCGAGCAGGTCTGAGGAGCTTAAGGAAAATCAGTTCATCCTCTCTTCTGGTCTGGTAATCTTCCGTCAATTCCCCGACTTTGAACACTTGCCCGTTGTAGGTGTATTCGTAGGATACTGCCAATACTTCATCGTTTTGAAGTCTCCGGAAAAGGGAAACAAAACCCAATTGGGCGTTGAAAAAGTATTCCTTTGAATCGAGTTTTCTTGCTCCATTTATTTGTTCAAAATCAACCCCTTTGCGTAAACCCAAGCTCGATTCCAGTGCCCGAGAACCTGTATCAAAAGGTCTGAAGCTAGGATTGGTACTGATGTTTGAATAGAGCTGATTGGCAGCGTTGCCTGCGGGGCTTCCCGGATTGCCCGGCCCGATAGAAGGATTGGTTGGATTAAGTAACACGCGCCCTTCTCCCAAATCCATGAAAGCAGCAAAATTCCGTAGTGTCTCCGTGTTGGTAGCCCTGTTCATGATGTAGACTTCCACACGGGTAATGTTGACACCTGAAAGAACCTGAGGAAGGCCTCTGAGCCAGCGTTCGTAATTTTCTCTGAAAAAGTGGCTTAGAAAAAAGTGCCTGTTTTCGTCGTACCGAGAACCCTGAATGTCAAAAGATCTTCCTTGACCGTTGGCATCGATCACCAAATTATCCCTCCTGCCTCGTTGCGTCGAGGCTACGGCAGTGACGTTTAGCTTGCCGAATTTCATTTGGGTTTTAACCCCAAAAAGATTTTGTGCTCCTTGGATCAGTCGATTTTGAACAGGCATGCTGACATTACCCAACTCTACCGACTGAAGGATATCTTCGTCAAATCCGTCATATTCCAGTTTGAGCTGATTCTGGAAGTCAAAGGAGTTGTTGGAGTCAAAATTTGCCCCCAGTTTCATTTTTTGCCCCAAATTTCCATTGACTGCCATCTGTATTTGCTGCTGGAAATTAAAACCTCCATTCTGCTGCTGACGTATAGGAAGCGTAGGATTGTCAACCCTTCTGAAGATGGCACCAAAATCAAGATTGACGTACCCTGTAGGAGTGATATTGATGTCGCTTCCTCCAAAAATCCGGTCAAAGGAAGGACTCACAGTCAGTGGAGGAATTAAGTTTCTCCCTTCTACAGCGCTTTCGCCATCCATCCCCCTTGCCCGTGTTCGCCAGTAGTCTTGCCTTACCCTATATTCCTGAAGTTGTGAAAATTTATCAAACTCATATTCCTGCTCGTTTCCCATCCGGGTGCTGTCGATACTTTCTACAATGTTGTATCTAAGCGTGGAATCGACTTTTACCTCCACTTGTTGCGTGACGGGAGCGCTTGGGATAAATGGAGAGCGCTGGATCAAAAATGGGTTACGGTAGGGATAGAGGGGATTAGTCCTCATATTTTGCCAAAGCAAAAATGAGGGAGAAAGTCTCCTTAAATTAAGAGAATCTGTTCGGGATCCAGACTCTGATGTTTGTTGGGCCTTGGCAGGTGAAAAGGCTATTCCTAATGCCAACAGTAACAAGGAGAGTTTTAGAAGATTCCGAGATTTCTCCCGGCAAAAAGTCAATAACTCCTGAAAGTTCAATCCAGCTTCTGATTAAGGTGTCTTTAAAGATGCTTTAATTAAATCTTCTAAGGAAATTTCTCCTGTGGTTTTTTTCAAAACTTGGGCTATATTTTTTTCTGCTACAGCCTTAGGGAAACCCAAAGTAATTAAAGCTTGCAACGCCTCTTCACGGATTTTATTGCTTGATTTGAGGAATCCCAATGGTGTGGTTAGGTCGCCTGAGGTTGATTTTCCGACCTTATCTTTTAGCTCTAAAATGATCCGCTGAGCGGTTTTTGCTCCTATTCCCTTTACAGCCTGAATTGTTCCCACATCACCTGAAAGAATGGCGTGTTCGATTTCGTCAGAAGATAAAGAAGAAAGGATCATCAATCCGGTATTTGGTCCTACACCGTTGATGGATATCAGCTGGAGAAAAAGGCGCTTTTCTACTTCCTCTTTAAATCCATAGAGGGTATGGGCGTCCTCTTTGATATGCAAAAAGGTGAGGAGACGTATTTGCTCCTCATCTTTGATTTTAGCGTAAGTCTGGAGAGAGATTTTTACTTGATAGCCAATTCCTCCTACGTCAATGATTACGTAAGTCGGGTCTTTGAATACCAATCGGCCGCTCAAGTAGGCAATCATAGATTCATTTTGCTGGTTTGGGCATCCACCACAGCGATGGCTACCATGTTGACAATTTCGCGGATAGAGCTTCCCAATTGAAGGATGTGAACAGGCTTGTTCATTCCCAACAGGATTGGTCCGATAGCCTCGGCATTTCCGAGCTCTGCTAGGAGTTTGTATGCTATGTTAGAGGATGCCAAATCCGGGAAAATCAGCGTATTGACAGCTTTATCTTTATGAGCAAGGGCAGAAAAAGGATAGATTTCACGTTGGATTTCTTGGTTCAGTGCTACATTGGCTTGCATTTCTCCTTCGATGATGATGTCGGGATATTTTTCTTTAGCTAGAGCAGTAGCTTTTGCCATTTTTGCAGGGATATCTCCCTGAGCTGAGCCAAAGTTAGAGTAGGAGAGTAAAGCGATTCTCGGCTCCATGTTGAAGAATTTCACCGCGTTGGCTGTAAGTCCGATGATGTCTACTAGCTCCTCTGCAGTAGGGTTAAGATTTACAGTAGCATCAGCAAAGAAATAAGGTCCACGAGGGGTGTTCATGATATACATCCCTGCAACTCGGTTGACACCTTTATTCACTCCTATAGTCTGTAGTGAGGGAAGGATTGTCTTAGGATAATCCCTTGTCAAACCTGAGATGAACGCGTCGGCTGCACCTGTTTCGACCATAAGTGCACCGAAGTAGTTTCGCTCTCTTACCAGTCTATTGGCATCATAGATGGTCATGCCTTTCCGCTGACGCTTTTTATAGAGGATTTTTCCAAAGGTTTGGATTCTTTCCTGCTCTTCCGCTTCCACAGGGTCAATGATAGTGACTCCGCCGAGATCGAGCGAGTTTTCAGAAATTAAGGCAAGAATCCTCTCTTTATTGCCAAGCAAAATTGGGATGGCTATTTTCTCGTCTCGGATGATCTGAGCAGCCTTCAAGATCTTCAAATTGTCGGCTTCACCGAAGACTACTCGTTTTGGATCCTTTTTGGCACGGCCAATGACGATAGACATCAATCGCTGGTCAATACCAATCCGCTTTTGGAGTTCGAGCTCATAAGCATCCCAATCTTTAATCTCTTTCTTTGCTACTCCCGATTCGATGGCAGCTTTTGCAACCGCAGGAGCAATAGTGGTGATTAGCCTAGGATCTACCGGTTTTGGGATAAGGTAAAATCTTCCAAATCCCAGGTTTGTTTCTCCGTAGGCTTTGTTCACTATCTCAGGGACAGGTTCTTTGGCTAGTTTAGCAATCGCTCGAGCTGCTGCTAACTTCATCTCCTCATTTATTACGGTCGCCCGAACGTCCAGGGCACCCCGGAAAATGTAAGGGAAACCAAGTACGTTATTGACTTGGTTAGGATGGTCTGACCTTCCTGTTGCCATGATCACATCTTGTCTAGCTGCAATCGCTGTATCGTATGCTATCTCAGGATCTGGATTGGCTAGTGCAAAAACGATAGGGTTTGGCGCCATGCTTTTTATCATCTCAGGCGATATGATGTTGCCTGCCGACAATCCCAAAAACACATCTGCTCCAGGCAATGCCTCTGCGATCGAATTGATATTTTTGTCTGTGGCAAATTCTTGATGGATATCAAGAAGACCTATTCGGTCTTTTCTGATGACTCCATCTTTGTCACATACGATGATGTTTTCCTTTTTTACACCCAAGCTGACATAGAATCGAAGGCAGGAAATAGCCGCTGCACCTGCACCGCTGACTACCAGCTTGATGTCTTCGATTTTCTTTTCTACGATCTCGAGGCCATTGAGCAAAGCTGCGCCTGAAATGATGGCCGTGCCATGCTGGTCATCGTGCATGACAGGGATTTTCATCTGCTGCTTTAGGGTTTGCTCGATTTCAAAGCATTCAGGGGCTTTGATATCCTCCAGGTTTATCCCTCCAAAAGTCGGTTCTAGGGATCGAATAATTTCAATTAGTTTCTTTGGATCCTTTTCATTCACTTCAAGGTCAAAAACATCAATCCCCGCGAATTTTTTAAAAAGTACCCCTTTTCCTTCCATTACAGGCTTGGATGCTTCCGGTCCGATATCTCCAAGTCCCAAGACCGCTGTTCCGTTGGAAATGACTGCGACAAGGTTTCCTTTGGAGGTGTATTTGTAGATGTTTTCAGGATCTGCTGCGATCTCCTTGCAGGGTTCGGCTACTCCTGGAGAGTATGCAAGTGCTAAATCTAATTGGCTTGAAACCGGTTTGGAAGGTATTACTTCGATCTTTCCAGGGGTTCCCTGGCTGTGATAGTTGAGGGCATCTTCCCTTCTGATTTTAATCGCCATACATGCGTAGTTATACTGGGTCTAGGCACCCTTACTTTCTGTCCAACTCACATTGGTGTTTAAAAGTATGGTCTGAATTTCCCTCAAGGCATCTCTGTGGACTTCATTCGGGAAAAAGACAAAACCTTCCATGTAGTAGAGTTTACCTTTTTTCTCATCTATCATCAAATAGCCGAGATAGGTTCCTCCCATACTCAAATTGTTGGTTTTCCAGGTGCCTCTTATTTCGACCGTAAAATTATCATTTATCACCATGTTTCTGAACGAAGGCGGGATTTGTTTTTCGCTAGTCATGTAGGATTGAGGGTCTTCAGGATCACCAAATATATACTTGCTTGCGACTGAGTCTCTAAGCTTCAGGATGTTCTCAGAAAAGGTTTGCTCCTCATTGTTGTAATCTTGCTCGTAGTAAAAAATGCTGATATCGGGACGGTTTTCATTTGGTGTAGGCTGTCTGAGCCATAAAAAACTCTTTTCTGATTTGGCGATTTGATAGGAGACCGGAGGCATAATTTCAATGCCGAGATTGATTCTTCCTTCATGTTGAGCGGCAGAATTCTTTCTGGCCAAGAGAGCCTTTCCTAATCGACCTCTTTCCCTTACTTCGAATAGGTTTTGGAGCTTGTCCTTGTTTTTCCGTAAGTTGGCTATTAATTCTTCCTCAGTATTTCCAAAAAGATAAAGAACTTCTTGACCTTGGGCATATTCATCTTCCATTCTCAATGAATAGATGGATTTGTCTGCTGCCGCTTTTTCTTTCGATTCCTTAGAAAACTGTGCGTTGATTACCTGACTCCCTCCACGCTTATCGTCAAAAGTAGTCACGTAAATCAGGTTTGTGTACATCTTTAGCATGCGTGTCATGGCTCTCGGGTCTACCCGATGTACCTTAAACATGGCCTCTGATCTGATCATCCCCGGTAGATCTGCCTCAAATATTTCTCTCAATTCATCACCAACAGGGCCTGCCCATTTGGTGGAGTCTATCGCCAAGACTATTTCTCCGATGGAGCCTTTTGCCTTTGGTTTTGAGCTATTTTTCACTCCAAGTGACTCTTCATCACAAGAGACCAACAGTATTGAAGCAATGGCCAAGAATAATATTTTTATCGCTTTCATAGGGAATTATGAAATGGGTGGGTTTGTCTGAAACTAAATTTGCTCAATTATTTTTTAAAAACCGTATACTCTTACGGTTAAATGTTCTAAAATCAGTAAAAGTTGACTAACCAATAATTAATCTCTGACCTGGTTTGATGCTGTTGGAGTTCAGGTTGTTCAATCTCTTGATCTGCTCTACCGACAGGGAATGTTTCTGAGAAATAATCCAAAGTGAGTCACCGGGTCTCACGGTATAGGTTTTGGGATTGCTTGAGTTAGTTTCAGCTAATCTTTCTTGGCTTGGCTGTACAGGAGCTTTGCCTGAATGGATATATAAGACTTGACCCACTTTGATCAAGTTTGAATTTAGGTTGTTCCATTCCTTGATGCTCGATACAGATACGTTGTGCTTGGAGGCGATTGTGCCCAATACATCACCGGATTTTACTTTGTAAGTTATCCTTTCAGGAGTGGAAGGAGCTTTTTCTGCCGGTTTTAGTTCGGTGAGCAATGGGGCAGGAGAAGATTCATTGTTAGATTTGGTGCCCAAGGAGTCGCTTAACCAAGCTAAGTTTTCTTTTACAAATAGCGATTTGGCTCTCGGGATTCTGATAGCCATGGATTGATTTGTCTCTGGAACAGCCCTCTTTTTGATGGAAGGGTTTAGTTCCTCCAAATCTTTGATGCATAGATCCGTGAACTCAGCTAATCGATCAAGACTTAAGGCTCTGCCAAACCTTATTTTCTCGTATTCAATTGGGTAGGTGGGCTCTTCCAGATTCAGATTATGTTCTTCGAGATGATTGAGGACATATAGCATGGCCTGAAACTGGGGTACGTAGCTGCGCGTCTCTTTAGGCAAATGGTTGTAGATTTCCCAAAAGGTCTTCTTTCCACCTGATCTTCTGATAGCCTTCCGTATGTTACCCGGCCCACAGTTGTAGGCTGCCATCGCCACTTCCCAATCACCAAACATTCGATAAAGTGATTTAAGGTATTTGGCAGCAGCCTCGGTAGACATGTCGGGATCCATCCTGTCATCGATGTCCTGATTCACATGCATGTTGTACATTTTACCGGTAGCAGGCATAAATTGCCAAAGACCCATAGCACCTACCCGTGATTTGATTTTTGGATCCAAACCCGATTCAACGATTGATAAATACTGGATTTCTGTCGGTATCTCGTGTTTGGAAAGCGTCTGTTCGAAAAGTGGAAAGTATCTATCTTTCCTGGCCAAGACCATCTTGATGTAATCTCTGTTTCTTACAGTATAATACTGGATAAATGAAAAAATGCGGTCATTCAATTCAAAAGGCATCCCATTATTCATTGACTTGATTCGCTTTTGGACTTGCTCGTAAGTGAAATCAGGAATGTACTCGTAATGATAGTTGGGGATAATTTCTTCGGGTAGAGTTACCGCTGCTTCAATAGGCTGCTCCTGAGAAAAAGCAATGTGAATCGGTAGCAAGCAGGCAATTAGCGCTGGTACAACTCTTCTGGACAAATGCTTTTTCATAAAACACGATTAAGAGGTTAATTCAGACAGGTAGCTGCTGAAGGCATATAACTCTGCTTCTTTAAATGAATTTGCAATGACTTGCAATCCAATAGGCATTCCTGACTTGTCCTTGCCATTTGGAAGGGAAATCGCAGGTACACCAGAGACCGAAGCCTGTACTGTAAACAAATCCTCGAGGTACATGGCTACAGGGTCGCCGCTATGTTCTCCAAACTTAAACGCTGTGGTCGGCGTAGTCGGCATGATAATATAGTCAAATTCGCATAAAAGATTTTCAGTGTAGTCCTTAATCAATCTTCTGACTTTCTGTGCTTTGGTAAAATAAGCGTCATAATAGCTGGCTGAGAGTACAAAAGTGCCAAGCATGATTCTTCTTTTCACCTCTTCACTAAACCCTTCGCTCCGAGTTAATTTATACATGGATTCCAAATTTAGGGCATTCGGAGATCTATATCCGTATTTTACCCCATCAAATCTTGACAGATTGGAGCTGGCTTCTGCTGTAGTGAGAATATAATAAGTAGGGAGGATATACTTGATGAGCGGAAATTGAACCTCCTTTATTTCATGGCCTTCTGATTTTAATTTTTCCAAAACTGAAAGGGTATTCGCTTTGATTTCAGGCTGCAGTGCGGGAGATTCCAGGGTTTCTTTGAGGTAGGCAATCTTTGCTTTTTTGTCAAAATGAAGCAACTCACTGTAGTGAAGGACAGGTTTTCTGGAAGAGGTGCTGTCCATTTCGTCGTGACCAGCCATGATTTCCATGACCAGTGCATTGTCTTTGACAGTTTTTGAAAAAATCCCAATCGTGTCGAAAGAAGAAGCATAAGCAATTAATCCCCATCTCGATACGCGTGAGTAGGTGGGCTTCATGCCGATCACTCCTGTGAAAGCGGCTGGTTGCCTTACAGATCCCCCTGTATCTGTTCCCAGAGAAACAGTACAAAGATTAGCCTGTACAGCCACGGCTGAGCCTCCAGACGATCCACCGGGTACTCTTGATTCATCCAAGGCGTTGAGGACCTTGCCATGAGCAGAGTTTTCATTGGAGCTTCCCATGCCAAACTCATCACAGTTCAGTCGGCCGATGACGATGGCATCCTCGTCTATAAGCCTCTGTACAGCGGTGGTTGTATATTGGGAGATGTATCCTTTTAGGATGTTGGAGGAGGCATTGGCTTCATGTCCTGAATAGTTAAGGACATCTTTGATCCCGATAACCATACCAGCGAGTTTGCCGGCTTTGCCTTTGGCAAATTTTTCGTCAATTTGATCTGCCTGATCTAAAGCGGACTGGGCATAAACTTCGACGAAGGCGTTGAGATGCGCCTTCGTCTGGATGTTTTCTAAGTAATGGTTGACGATCGCTCGACAATCAGTTTCTTTTTTTTCGAGCGATTTTTTGATTTCGTCGAATGAACTAAATTTTTCCAATGTCTATTGGCTTACGGGATTACTTTTTGTTGTCTTTCAGCCCATCTTCAAGATCTTTCTGAACTTCTTTGGTGGCATCTTTGAATTCTCTGATACCACGACCCAATCCACGGGCCAATTCAGGGATCCTTTTAGCACCAAACAGAAGGAGGATTACGAGGATGATCAAGATCAAAGAACCTCCGCCCATGTTTTGAATGAAACCTAATGTAGTCATGATGGTGTGTGTTTAAGGATATACAGGATTGCAAATATACAATTGTCGGTCGCTTAGCCAAGGTTAAGCTAGGGCACATTCTATCTTTTTTACGAACATACGATTTTCAGTGCTATCTGGATGTTATCCATCCTGAAGGATCCATGATTTGGAGTCCCTTCCATACTTGAAAATGCACTTCCGCATTTCCTTCCGGATTGTTGGCCACTTGGCCTACAATATCTTTTGCTTTGACTGTCTGGCCTACTTTCACCGAGACTGATTTGAGTCGACTGTAAAGCGTAAAATATTCCCCGTGCTTGACTATGACTGTGAGTCCATATCCAGGTAGAGTGGAGATTTTGCTTACAGTTCCTTCAAAAACCGCTCTTACATTTGAGTTAGGCTGGGTGCGGATTTCTATCCCATCGCTGTCTAATACGATGCCTTTCAGTGTAGGGTGTGGATAGGTGCCGTATCCTGTCGTGACAAATCCTGTTTCCACCGGCCAAGGAAGCTTGCCTTTGTTTCCCGCAAATGAACTTGATAAGGCTGCGGCCTCAGGGGTCATCGGCATGGCAGTTCCTGCTTTTTTGGTAGTGGTGCTATTTTCCTTCTTGGATTCAGCTTCTGCCCTTCTGATTTCATCCTCGATAGCTGCTTTGATCATCCTGTTCAGTTGGTCTTGCTGCTTTTTGGCAGCTGCGATTTGGCGTTGGATTTCTCGCTCTTTCCTGGAAAGCGTATTCACCAAGCCCTGCTGTTCTTTTCGCATTTTTTCGAGCTTTTCCTTCTCAGCTTTTTCTTCGTCAAGGACTTTCACTTTGGTGAGTTTCCGCTCATCCAATAGTGCCCGTTGATTGGATAAATCAGTGCTTAGCTTTTCGATTTGGGCGGCTTGTTGTTTTCTGCTGTCGCTATATTGCTTGAGGTATTTGAGCCTCATATACAGCTGATTGAAATTGGATGAACTGAATACAAAGGCTATAATGGAAAGGCCTCTATTCAGCTTGGATGAATTGTAAATCATCCGTGAATATTCTGCTTTCAGATCTTTCAGCTGAACCTCAAGGGAAGCAATTTTATTTTCTGTTTCAGAGATCTCATTGTTGATCAGTTTGACTTCCCGATCTATGGTGTTGACCAGTCGGTTTTGGGTCTGAAACTGACGAGTGATGGCATTGAGCTCGCCAAGAGATGTTTTTTTTGTAGCAGCCGTCTGCTTAAGAATGGCGTCAAACTCCTTAAGCCGGGTCTGAACCTCTATTTTTTCCCGCTCTAGCTCCTCTCTGGATTTTTTCGTCTGAGCAGATGCAGAAGAAAGGGTCAGAGTGCAGCAAAAAAAGAAAACGAGGCAATAAATCCTTCTCATGAAAACTCAAAAGCGAAATGGAAAACTGAGCGGTTCGGATTTTGGATCAATGGAAGTCCAATTGACAAAAATCCGTGTGTTTTGTCCCCCCTCTGGCAATTGGTAGGCAATTTTGAATAGGACCTCGGTAGGAAAGGGCTGATTGTCTATGTCCTGAAATTTTGGAAAACTTGCCAACACAGAACCACGGTCATCCAAGGCATTACTAGAAAACTCAGCTACTTTACCGTGGCTGGTTTCGATCTTAGTGAAGTAGCGGACCTTATCTCTTACTTGAGTCAATTCAAACTTTTTTCCTACACGTACCAATCGATCTTCATAGGTTACCGGGAAAGGAATATTAGCCCAAATGGCGTTTTGAAAAAGATCGAGTGATAAGCGAAGTCCAAATAGATTTTCAAACTCTTTGTAGGTAAGATTGACATCGTCTCTTCCTACACGATCTCGAATTTGAATTTTGTCTTGAGTAAAAAGGCCTCGGATCGCTTCCATTCCCATGCCCGGAGACATGGTAAACCAGAGCACACTGTCTTTTTTTGCCCGTACGGTCAGGGTGCCTCGGGTGATTTTACCAGATTCCTCTTCGATTACGATTTTTGCCTTCGCACTTAAATAGTCATACTTGGCAGCTAGAGGTGTGAATTCCTCCATTTTTCCATCGCCTTCAAAAAGGACAACTTTTTTCGCACATCCAGCCAGTAACATCGTCACGGCTAGGAGCAATCCTGTAAAAAATCTACTCATAGTATTTTCCTTCTTTGATTTTCTGAGAAAGCTTATCCGAGGCTTCGTTGGATCCTTCTGCTTTTTTCCACCAGGTAATTGCCTCTTGAATTTCTCCTAAATGGTATAAAATATCACCGTAATGCTCTAGCATTACGCCACTTGGATTATTGTCATTTTTGATCGCGGCATCCATCTGCTGAGCCGCATCTTGATATTTTCCCATCTGGAAAAGAACCCAAGCGTAAGTGTCGAGGTAAGTGGAATTCTTGGGATTTTTTCTCACCACACGCTCTGCCATGGTTTTAGCTTTTTCCAATTCCCTTTTCTCCAACGATAAAAAGTAAGCGTAATTATTCAATACTTGATCATCGTTGGGATTAAGCTTTAGCGCTCTTTCAAAATTGACAAAGGCGGAATCTTTTTGCCCCAGATTGTAGAGGCTGTTTCCCAGTGATCCAAAGCTCACTTGGGCCAATTGCTGGTTTTTTCCGGCATTGAGCGCCAATGCTTTTTCAAGAGAAACTACTGCCAAAGAGTCTTTTTTGCGAGCCGACTTTACCACTCCGTCGTAAAACCAAAACTCTGGTGCCTCCGGAAATTCATCCACACCCATGATCGTGTAAGTTTCCAATTCTTCAAAATTGGCATTTTCACCAAAAGAACTCAAAATCACCTCTTCCAAGACAGGTGCATTTTTCGGCTTGATGGCAAGTGATTTTTTGTAAAGTGTCAGGGCTTCTGTGAGGTTGTTTTCGGATTTTCTCCGTTCTCCTATCGCTGCAAAAACATAACTATCGTTAGGGTTCACTTCTGAGAGTATCCCTTCCAGTCTGCTGAGTAAGGCATCCCGCTCACTCGTTTTGAATTCTTGAAGAATGGATAAATACGTCTTTGTTTTGACTTCCGAGTCTAAGTCCTGACTCTTGAAGGCGCGAATCAAATACTCGGTAGCTTGTTGAGTTTGTCCTTTTTCTTTAAGCAGCGTGTAGGCAGCCATCTGAAGTTCCGCCTGATCGGGATACTTTTCGATCTCTTCGGAAACCAGAGTCAACGCTTCGTCCAACTTAGCATTGTTGTAGAGGATTTCTACCAGATTGAGCACGTAATTGGGGTTGCCGGGAAAGGCATCGATGAGCTTGTGTCCTTCTTCAATGGCCTTTGGAAGGTTGTTTTTTCGAAGATAGATGCTCTGCTTTTGTACCGTAAAAGGCTCGCGAATTCCGTAGTATTCTTCCGCTCGGTCTAGGACCACCAATGCCTTGTCAAACTCATTGGCGCTGAGGTAAATCGAGGCAAGATCCAGGTTATACTGCTGATTTTTATCTGATTCAGTAGTCAGTCGGTCCAGAATCGCCGCAGCTTTGAGGGGTTGCTTGAGATTGGAATAGATCTCAGCCACCATCAGTGCGTAATACTTATTGTCCGGATCGGCATTGACTGCTTTTTCTGCGAAAGGAAGGGCTTTTTCAGCCTGATTGGAGCGGACTAATACTTCTGCGAGTTTGTAGGAAATCGCAGGCTCATTCGGGGAAAGTTCTTCCGCTTTTTGGAGGTAGAAAAAAGATTTTTCCAGCTCACCGAGCACCAAAGCTTTTTCTCCTTCGATAAAATAGCGAGTAGCCTTGGTTTGGTTTTCTTGAGCTTTCGCTTCTTTTTTGGATAGCTTGGTCTGCGAAAAAACCGAAATCGGATTTCCTGCTAAAATGGATAAAACAAACAGTACGGGGATTAATCTCACTGGATCGGGGAATTGCAACACCAAGTCACAAACATAATGCCTTTTGTTTAAAAAGGCCGAACTAATCCCGAATACGGGAGCCTTACATTGAAGTTTAGGCTTTCTTTTTTTTGCTTGAAATAAAGGAGTTCACTTGATCTTTTTCCATCAAAAGCACTACCCCGATGAAGATCAAGACGGTTGTATTCTTAGCGAAAAAATTCATCACTTCGGACTCCATGTTCAAGTAAAAGCCGCCATAGCTCAAGGCAAAAGCTAAAACCAAGTAAAGGATCCCCTTTCCGGTTTGATAAGGGATTGGGTAAAACTTTTGGCCGTACCAATAGCAAGTTGCCGTCATCACCAAGTAACAGCCCAAGGTGCTCAAGGCTCCGCCCATAAATCCCCAAACTGGCACCAGTCCAACAATAATGACCACACTTATTAATGCACCAACAAACGTGATCCAAAAGCTGTAGCTGGTTTTATCCGTGACTTTAAACCAGATAGACAGATTGAAATAAACGCCAAGAAGCAAATAGCCCATCAAAAGAACGGGTACGATGTAGAATCCCGTGGCATAGGCAGCCCCTTTTAGGAAAAGCGGTCCGATCCAAAACAGATTGACCGAGATAGCAACCATCAAGAGTGAGCAAAACAAGATAAAGGCATGCATCACCTTGGCATATAGCTGAGGCGAGTTTTTATCTGCTGACTGACGGAAAAAGAAGGGTTCTGCCGCATACTTAAAGGCCTGAATCACCAAATTCATCAAAATGGCCAGCTTAAAATTGGCTCCGAAAATCCCTGCAGCTTCACGAGAAGACATTCCCGGGAAGTAGTCCGCAGGCAATACATATTCAAAAAGCAATCGAGAAACCAGTTCGTTAGTCACCCCTGCAAGTCCCATAAATAAGAGAGGAAGGGAATACGCCCACATAGGTTTGATAATGGCCTTTTCTAGAGAGAATTTAAAAAATCCGGCTCTCCACCACACAAATGGGATGATCAGGCCATTTGCCAAAAGATTGGAAAGCAAGATGTACTCTACTCCCCAATCTTCCTGAAAACCTAGGAAACCCTCTGGGAGAGTACCCTCTGCAATCCAGCCTGGAATCCAAATGATCAGGAGTAAATTGAAAAGGACGTTTAAAAGGATATTAATGAGCTTGGCACCGGCGAAGGCAATGGCTCTATTTTCCAGACGAAGCTTTGCGAAAGGAATCGCCAAGATGGCATCAAAGGAAAGAATCAGCGCTGTCCACCGAAACAGGTAAGCTTGGTTAGGATAATTCATGACTTCAGAAAGCCATGGTGCTAACAGGTAAACACCTGACCCGAGAATCAGTGTCGAGGTGATGAGTAGCGATTGGGAATTGTGATATACTTTGGTGGAATCGAGGTTTTTTCCGGTAGAAAAGCGGAAAAAAGCTGTTTCCATACCATAAGTGAATACGATATTAAGGAAGCCAATTAGGGCATAAATACCGGTGAAAGCACCGAGTGCAGCCTTGTCCAGGTAGGCAGTGTAGACAATGATCAGTAAAAAATTAATAGACCGGCCTAGAATACTGCTCAGTCCATAGATGGCCGTCTGTCCGGCAAGTTTTTTCAGTTGGCTCATCGGGTAGGGAGTGGCTTATTCTCCTCTGAAAACTGGCTTTCTTTTCTCCAAAAATGCAGTCGTGCCTTCTTTGTAGTCTCCGGACTTCACGCAGCGAGCAAAGGAATTGGCCTCGGTTTGGTACCCATTTTCCTCAGCAAATGCTGCATTGACACAGTCTATAACCATGCCAATGGCAAGGGGTGCTTTTGTCATGATTTTAGTGAGTATTTCCTCTGCTTTTGCCATTGCCTCTTCTTTGGTTGGAAGCACATAATTGACCAAACCTAGGTTTTTGGCCTCTTCGGCACCGATCATGTCTCCGGTCATCATGAGTTCGTTAGCTTTTCCTCTTCCGATCAAATGAGTCAAGCGCTGCGTCCCCCCGTATCCCGGGATGATTCCGAGATTGACTTCGGGTTGTCCAAATTTTGCATTTGCAGTCGCTATTCTCATATGGCATGCCATCGCAAGTTCGCATCCGCCTCCCAAGGTGTAACCATTGGTCACTGCTATGACGGGCTTGTGGCAATTTTCGATAATAGCAAAAATCTCCTGTCCGTTTTCAGCAAATTTTCTCGCATTTACTTCATTGAGTGTAGCGATTTCGCTGATATCAGCACCCGCCACAAAAGCTTTTTCGCCAGCACCGGTCAAGATGACGGCTTTAAGCGATTTGTCATCAATGACCTGTTCAAAGATCATCTTTAGTTCTTCGAGAGTTCCAAAATTCAACGCGTTCATTTTATCCTCCCGGTTGACAGTCAGATAGAGAACTCCGTTTTTTTCTTCTGTGAGGATGTTGACAAATTGAGACATAATCTTGAAGTAAGGGGAAAGCAAATATAAGTCAGTGGGCTACAATGCCAAATTTGTCTTTTTGCAAAAAATCAAAAAGGCCCTTTTCTGGGCAGTTTCACAAGATTTTTAATCTTTTCCATTAGGTAATTTTAAGGTGAAAGTCCAAGCCCTTCAGGCATTTTTGATTACTTTTGCGGCAGCAAAATTCAAACTAAAACAACTACTATATGTCCTCCAAAAGAAAAATTACCGTGGCCTATGGCGATGGAATCGGCCCAGAAATCATGAAAGCAACACTGGCAATCTTGGAAGCTGCCGGAGCTCAGTTGGAGTACGATGTCATTGAAATTGGAGAGCAAGTGTACCTCAAAGGAATCAGCTCAGGGATGGAGCCGAAATCATTTGATTCTTTGAGAGAGACAAAAGTATTTTTAAAATCCCCAATCACCACTCCTCAGGGTGGAGGTTTCAAATCGCTAAATGTTACTACGAGAAAATCTTTTGGTCTTTATGCCAACGTAAGACCTTGCAAGGCTTATTCTCCTTTTATCAAGACCTATTTTCCAAAAACGGACCTAGTCATCATCCGTGAAAATGAGGAAGACCTGTATGCAGGTATCGAGCACCGTCAGACTAATGAGGTCTATCAGTGTCTAAAAGTGATTTCTCAGCCGGGTTCTGAGAAAATCATCCGATATGCGTTTGAATACGCTAAAAAATACGGTCGTAAAAAAGTGACCTGTATGACCAAAGACAACATCATGAAGTTGGCTGATGGTCTTTTCCACAAAACCTTTGACGATATCGCTAAGGAATATCCAGAAATCCAGACTGACCACAAGATCATCGATATCGGAACAGCTTTGATTGCAGATCGTCCTGAGATTTTTGACGTGATCGTTACCCTCAATTTGTACGGCGACATCATTTCTGACGTGGCAGCACAGGTGACCGGTTCGGTAGGACTCGGCGGATCAGCCAACGTAGGTGAGGAAGTGGCTATGTTTGAAGCAATCCACGGTTCTGCTCCTGATATCGCAGGAATGGACATCGCGAATCCATCCGGTTTGCTCAATGGTGCGATCATGATGTTGGTCCACATAGGTCAGCCTGAGGTAGCAGAGAAAATCTCCAACGCGTGGATGAAAACCTTGGAAGACGGAATTCACACCGGAGACATCTATCAGGAAGGACTTTCTTCCAAAAAGGTAGGTACTCAAGAATTTGCTCAGGCAGTGATTGAGCGATTGGGACAATTGCCTATTTCGATGGCTCCTGCTGAGTTTGAGAAAGGTGAAATCAAGCCGATGGATACCAAACTCAGACCGAAGGCAAAAGCGAAAAAAGAGCTTACTGGGGTAGACGTATTTATCGACTGGGATCAAGACGGACGTGATCCAAATGTGATCGGTGAAAAACTCCGTCAAGCTAATGCCAATGGACTTCAGCTTCACTTGATCACCAACAGAGGAGTGAAAGTATTCCCAGAGGGAATGAAAGAAACCTTCTGTACCGATCACTGGAGATGCAGATTCAAGACTGACGATGGCAGTGTCGTGACTCATGCCCAAGTATTGGACTTGCTGCAGCAAATCGGAAAGTTAGGTTTTGACTTTATTAAAACTGAACACCTCTACACCTTTGATGGCGTGAGAGGATACTCACTTGCTCAAGGGGAATAAATTGAAAATTTGAGATTTGAAATTTGATATTGGGCTGCTTTTCTAAAAAGGCAGCCCTTTCTTTTGTTAGGATTGCCTAATTTCAAATTTCTAATTTCAAATCTCTAATCTCCGAATGTTTCGACGGGTACTCATCATCACCTATTACTGGCCTCCAAGCGGTGGATCTGGCGTACAGCGTTGGTTGAAGTTTGCCAAGTACTTGCCTGAAGCGGGTTGGGAACCGGTGATTTTCACTCCCGAAAATCCGGACTTTGATCTTCGGGATGAAAGCCTCGAAAAAGAGGTGCCTAAGCAGCTGGAAGTGATCAGATTCCCGATTTGGGAACCCTATCAGCTTTTTTCCAAAGTAAAGGGAAAGACCAAAACCCACCCTGGAAGACTCTTGGAGCAAAAGGAAAAGGGCTTTTTAGAAATGGCGGCCATTTGGGCAAGAGCAAACCTTCTTGTACCTGATCCAAGGGTCTTTTGGGTGAAACCATCCGTGAAGTTCTTAACTGATTTAGTGCAAAGCGGGCAGTTCCAAGCGGTCATTACCACCGGTCCACCGCATAGCATGCACTTGATAGGAAGAGCCTTGAAGCGTAAAACTAGCTTGCCTTGGATCGCTGATTTTCGGGATCCTTGGTCTCAGTGGGAGTTTTTGGATACCCTTCCGATGACCTCCTTGATCAGAAAAAAACACCAACAACTCGAGCAAACGGTCCTTAAGGAAGCCGATTCAGTGCTGACCATTTCTCCAACTTTTCAAGGAGATCTGGAAAAACTTGCCCATCGAAAAATTAAGCTTTTGACCAACGGTTATGATCCTGCTGATATCCCTGCTGGTTTTTCGCTAAAAGAAAAAGAAGCCGGGAAACTTCATTTGGTCTACTCAGGCATAATCGATGCAATCCGAAATCCGATTCCATTGATGGAGGCGATGAAGTCAGAATTTGAAGCTTCAGCTGATCAAATCGAATGGACCTTTGTCGGAAAAGTCAGCGAACAGGTGCAGAATTACGTCAAATCGGATGTTTGGCTCAATTCCCGCATTCACTTTGCAGGCTACGTTTCCCATGCGGAGGTGTTTGGATTTTATGCCAAAGCTGACGCCTTGGTTTTGATCCTCACTGATACCAAAAATGCGCAGGGAAATATTCCCGGAAAGCTGTTTGAATACTTGGCAACCGGGGTGCCAGTGTTGGCATTGGGTGACCCAAAAGGTGACTCGGCCAAAATCCTAAAAGATGCCGGGGGAGGGGAAGTGATTGCTCATACGGATGCAGTTGCAATAAGAAAGGTGCTCAGAAGTTTGATGGATGCTGGTTCCCGAAAGACAAACGCTGCAGATTTAGAAAAATACTCCCGTCAGAATCTAAGCCATCAACTTGCCAAAATCCTCGATAAACATACCCTTTCTTGATCGGTATCGGATGAAAGAATAAGTTTTCGAGTGTAAAGGATTTTTCTTGATCAAATCTTTTATTGGATAATTACACCATAGGTGGTTTTGGCTGAATTTTTCTATTTTCCCTCATGACTTTCACCCAAGAGCCGCTCTTCATTGCCGGAACCCTATGTATTGCTGTTTTTTTTGCCACATGGCTGACTCGATTTCCTTGGGGTAGAACAGTCGGTACCCCTATTTGGGTGATTTTGATCTGTGCCTTGATTTCCAATCTGGGGGTGATCCCAAGTGCGATGGAAGGAAGTCCGGTATATGATGGAGTATTCCTTTACTTGGCCCCATTGGGAATATTTATAGCCTTGCTGGAGGTAGATCTGAAAAGCTTGAAAAAGGCCGGACTTCCACTCATGATGATGTTTTTGCTTGGCTCTCTAGCCACTGTAATCGGTGTGTTGGTTTCCTGGTATTTGGTCAATCCTGCAGTTCAGATTGGGGATTTGGCGCCAGCGATCGCAGGAATGTTTACTGGAACCTACATCGGCGGTTCGATTAATTTCAATGCCATTGCCCTGCACTATGAGGTCAACCAAAGCGGAAATCTCTATGCAGCGGCTACAGTCGTGGACAATTTGATTGGTACTCCTTGGATCATTGCTACCTTGATTTTACCTAAGTATTTGCAAAAGTTTTTTCCGCGAAAAAAACTCGCTTCAGCAAATGCAGTAGAAAAATCACAGGGAATAGAGCATGTATCCATTTCATCTTTGGCTTCGCTTTTGGCGTTGGGATTCTTGGGGATCACGGTGAGCAAGGTGCTCGTAGGCTGGTTTCCTCAAGTGCCCGAAATCATTTTCCTAACCACCTTAGCTTTGATTTTGGCGCAGTTTCCATCTGTGCAGCAATTTTATGGAAAACAAACGATTGGCTTCTTTATGATTCTGATTTTCTTGGCAGTAATCGGAACCCTCTGCGATTTTGGAGCTTTGGCACAAACAGGAGAGTTGGCAGGTACACTGATGCTGTTTGTAGGACTATTAGTTTTGATTCATGGAGTAGTCATTTTCGGGCTTGGAGCCCTTCTGAAAATGGATTGGGATGTGATTGCCGTAGCCTCACAGGCGAATGTGGGCGGGAATACCACTGCCATCGCTGCGGCGGAAAGTCTAAATCGGCCTGATTTATTGATTCCAGGAGTCTTGGTTGGGAGTTTGGGAAATGCGCTGGGGACCTATGTCGGCTTCGCGGTGGCAGGAATGCTTTGAAGTAGAAGTATCAAGACATTAGATACAAGACACAAGACACAAGACGCAAGAGACAAGACGCAAGAGACAAGACGCAAGACGCAAGACAAAAGAATTTTCAATAATCAATAATCAATAATCAATAACCAATAACCAATAATCAATTACCAATGATCAATAACCAATAATCAATGACCAATAATCAATGACCAATAACGACACTATCCCGAAAAGTGTGTAAATAGATTTTAGGATTGGTTAGAGTTTTAGACGGTTTTCAAACATAATCATAAATTGGTTTAGGATCATACCCCAGTCTCGGATGGGCATGGTCCATTTTTTTG
>Ga0209278_1000069_pt1 | contig 181556 bp, 158 predicted proteins | sample JI81BgreenDNA_FD_187504 | JGI IMG/M metagenome (GOLD analysis project Ga0209278, IMG submission 187504) | Wastewater effluent complex algal communities from Wisconsin, to seasonally profile nutrient transformation and Carbon sequestration -... | ecosystem: Engineered > WWTP > Effluent > Algae... | reverse complement strand
TTGAACACTCAAGACATCGTTCGGTTGTAAATTTCATGTGTAATCTCGTTGCAGGAATTATAGCTTATCAATTCTTGCCCAAAAAACCTGCAATTAGATATGAAACCCTAACTACTAATCAGTTAGCCCTATATTAACAATCGAACTCAGGTTTATAACAAGTCGTGATAAGTTTTTTCAATCCGAGTTTCTCGAAATTATGTGAAAAATAATGGAAGAAATTACTAACTCTCGGGTCGTCACAATTGCAATAAACAACTTTGTCTTTAAAGTGTTTTTTGTAATGTTTCAGTTCATTTGCAATGTCCGAAAGTTGTGTGTAGAATTCGTCTTTTTTGTTGTTTTTTGCTTCTGTTAGTCGCTCGTTTTTTGTTTTCTCCGCCATTGTTGTCCGATTTACGGCAACAAGTCAAACGGATGTTTTTTGTCGGTACTATGTTTTTAGCACTGTCGTCCGTTAGCCTTGCTGCCAACTCCCAAATATACGCAACTTTCATTATTATTTGTCCATCGACCAAATTATATTTGATTTTTTTCTTAAAAAACATTAATAATGTAACTTGTTGATTATGAGTTATTTGATAAATAAATTTCCGTTTTCAAACGGTTACAAATATTTACAACCGAAAGTAAACGTTTTACAACCGAATAACTTTTGAAGCCTGCCACAACTTTGCACCGTTGATTACAAACAACAACAATTTTTTTTAACTATTTAAATTTTATATGCCATGAGTACATTAAGAAACAGAGTACAGTTGATCGGAAGAGCAGGTAACGCACCAGAAGTAAAATCTTTCGAAGGAGGAAAAAAGTTAGCCACCATCAGCCTCGCTACCAGTGAGTCCTACAAAAATGAAAAAGGCGAACGCGTCGAACAAACCGAGTGGCACCGTGTAGTGGCTTGGGGCAAAACAGCCGAAATTATCGAACAATTTGTGACCAAAGGCCGCGAGATTGCCATCGACGGAAAATTAACACACAGAAGCTACGATGATAAAGACGGGACTAAACGCTTTATGACCGAAGTAGTAGCCAACGAAATCCAACTACTCGGCGGAACTAAATAAGATACTAGTCAATGTCCTTGAAACCAAGTTGCTAGAAAGTGTTAGCATACAGCTTGCTCATTTGGCTACACTAAGGTTTTGCACAGCACAAAGTGCGTTATATTTTTATCACCGCCACCTCAATTAATTAGGGTTAAACCGTTTCGCTTGCGAAGCGGTTTTTTTATGTAAAAATAGTTCGTGCCACACGGTACGTATTGGCATGTGCTTCGATAATGGTTTTAATTTCAGGCGAATAACCTCCACCCATACTCACCTGAACCGGAATTTGAAACCGATGGCAATGTGTAAACACAATTTCATCACGCGCTTTACAACCCGCAATTGAGCAACCCAGCTTGCCTAACTTGTCGGTTGCCAAAATGTCAACGCCGCTTAAATAAAAAATGAAATCGGGTTTTTCTTGCTCGATTAATTTTGGAACCATTTCGGCTATAATGCACAAATATTCGTTGTCTAAAGTACCGTCTGCGAGTGCAATATCTACATCTGAAACTTCTTTTTTAAACGGATAATTGCTTTTTCCATGCACCGAAAAGGTGAAAACTCGGGCCTCGTTTTGAAAAATTTCGGCAGTACCATTGCCTTGATGAACGTCTAAATCGATGATCAAAATTTTTTTGGCTACCTTTCTTTGCAATAGGTATTTTGCTGCAATGGCTTGATCGTTTAATAAACAAAATGCTTCTCCTCGATCAGAAAAGGCATGGTGGGTTCCGCCGGCAATATTAAAAGCAATACCCGTTTCTAAAGCTTTTTCGGAACCTAAAATCGTGCCATTCGCAATCCTGAGTTCGCGTTCTACCAAGGCTTCTGAAAGGGGAAAGCCAATTTTTCGTGCGGCTTTTGGGTCTAAGGCCAACTGTAACAAATCATCTACATACTGCCGTTGGTGCACGGCCAGAATATGCTGTAAGTCAGCAATATCAGGAGCGAAAAAATCATTTTCTTCGGCAGTTCCTTCTAAAAGCAATTGTTGCGGTAACAATTCGTACTTGACCATCGGAAACCGATGACCTTCTGGCAAAGGGTGTTTATAAATCGGATGAAAAGCTATCGGTAGCATGCAAAAAGTAAGGGTTAATCGCGGATGTCTTCAAATTTTCGCATTACAAATGCTTTGGTTTTGATGTCGTAATAATTTAAAATGAGATAGTCTTGGTACACAAAAAGATTTTGCACCACCGGACGATTTACACTCAGAAAATCGCCCAAGGCATCGATATATAAAGGGCGGAATGGTTCTTTTACCTGCTTAAAATCAGTATCAAAAAAACTTTCAAAATATAAACTTTGCGTATTTGAAGTCATATAGTCATTGCCTAAAAATATATCTGACCCTGCCAAAATTCCGCCAATGCCTAAACCTAAACCCAATGCTAAATCGCTGCCGGAAGCCACTTCTCGAACGCCTCCTATGGTAAATAAATTATAGTGTGGTGTAGCGTAAATGCTCAAACCCACTTGGTCTGGATTTATTTTCTGTAAAAATTTAGCCGTGTTTTTGAATTCTCGTACTTTACCGTTCTCGGATTGTAAAAGGAGCGGACTGTTTTTAAAATCGATTTCTTTTTTAGCATCAACACTAAATTTTCCTATGCGGTTTTTGGTGCCGATAGACGTTCCCGTCAATACAAGTTCTTGGTTGTTAATAGCAATTTGATAAAGTGTCTGTTCATGCATAAATGAATTCGAACCGGATTCTACAGCTGTTTTTTCGTAAGGAAATGTGTTTATTTTTGCTGAAAAATCACGTAAATCTACCGTGAGTAGCGCTGTTTCATTTTCTAAATCAAAACTGATAATGTATTGATTTTCTATTAAATAACGTTTTGTTTTGGCCGTGCCAATGTATAAAGGTGTAAACTGTTTCGGGTGGATAACGGTGAGTCCTTGGTCTAAGATGGCATTGATTAACGTATCTGTTTTTAATGCCGAAGTTTCCGGTTTAAGTGCGTCAAGCGATAGTATAGTATCTGCTTTTCCAACATTAGAAAATGTAGTAAACTTTAGGGTATTTTCGGGTGTAATTGATAAAATGGTAAACCTATTTTCGGCTACAATAACATCGATAATTTTTTTTCGTGCAAAGTTATTGGTATAGATTAAATCTGACGTTGTGCGATTTTTGAAGTCAAAATGAATCATTCGGAGTGTTTCGTAATTACTTGTAGACCAAAATACATTCGGCTCGCCAGCCGCGTCAAAAGTTACTCCCGCGATGAATTCGAATTTTCGTTCAGGTCGTGGTATTGAAATACTGTCGGCAAAAAACAAAGCCGAATTGTATTTTAAAACGGTGAGTTTTTCTTTGTCGGAAATAAAAGTAAAATATTCCTTGTTGGCATTTGCAGCATTCGAAATTTGAAAAAATTCAGATGATTTTTGTAGTTCAATCGGAAACCGATTTAACACCGTTTGCCCGATGGTATTTTCGGTAAGAAAAAAAAGGAACAACAGAATAAATGCTTTTTTCATGATAAAAGAATGTTTTTACATATTTTAAAAGAGAATATTTTAAAGGCTAACCTTACAAAATGTGCAATACCTCCTTGATATCTTGTAAGGCTAAAAAATTCTCGTGTTTAATTTCAAAATCAATTTTTTCGTATTCCCAAGTGGTGTGATACGGAATATGAATTCCCCGACCTCCAATGTTTAAAACCGGTAAAACATCCGATTTTAACGAATTTCCAATCATAACGAAATGATGAGATTTACAATCTAATCGGCTGAGCATTTTGGTATAATCTAGTTCTGTTTTGTTGCTCAAGACTTCAATATGATGAAAATAGCCGCCTAAATTTGAGTCGTGTAATTTACGGTGTTGGTCTTTTAAGTCGCCTTTGGTAGCCACAATTAATTTGTATTTGCCTTTTAATTCTTGCAAAACTTCTTCTACGTGTGGCAAAACTTCTACGGGTTTTTCGAGAAGGTCTTTTCCGATAGCAATGATTTTTTCGATTCCTGTGCCACTGATGTTATTTTGCGTAAGCTGCAAGGCCGTTTCAATCATTGACAAGGTAAAGGCTTTGATTCCAAAACCATAAAGTGGCAAATTTTTAACCTGATGGTTTAAAATCATTCCGAGAATTTCCTGGCTTGAAGCCAAATCTTGAAACAAGGCACAGAAACGTTCTTGTGCTTCATCAAAATAGGGTTCGTTGTGCCAGAGGGTGTCATCGGCATCAAAGGCGATTATTTTTTTTGTCATACTGTATAAACTTTCTAAAACCGTAAAGTTACTATTTAATACGATTTTTGAATGATAAAGTTTTGTCAAAAAAAGTAGACTTCTTTTCTCTCGTTGTAATTTTTTGTTTTGTGGCAATTTTTGACATGCCAATTTGCCAACGCTATTTTTTTAAAAATTTGGAACTTGGGTAGCACAATTCTTTAGAGACCTAGTCTGAAATAGTCGCTTTCTTTTCAATCATTCACAACGAATTTCGAATCGTAAGGGTACACGGATTTTCGATTTGTTTTTTGGCATTTTCTAAAATCATTTTTCCCATGCTTTTTCCCATGGCTTCAAAATCTGTCGAGATGGTGGTTATGCCTTGGGCAACAACCTTTTTTAATGGCGTTTCATTGTAGGAAATAATTCCAAAATCGACGCCAATTTTTAAATTTTGCCTTTGGGCTTGTTCAATAATATGTACTAAATCGCGGTCGTTCGGAACCACGTAGAGTTCGTTTTTTTGAATATCGTGTACTGAAAATGAAGCGAATATTTCGTACTTGAACTGAAAGTCGACACAGAATTTTTCAAACCCAATTTTCATTCCTTCGGGTTCTCTAAAGCCTGGAAATATGAGTATCAATTTGTTATATTTTTCAAGCCATTTTTTTTTCTGAGCAAAAGCATTGTAAATATCCGCTACAAAATTTTGATACACTGCCGGATAACTCGCTAATTCTTCGTTGGTTTGGTCTAAGATATAAACGTCATTTTCAGGCAAGGTTTTTATAATGGAGGCCGCACCTTTTAGGTTGGTAGGCATGATAACGTACTTGGAATAATTTCCGTTACTTTCGTTAATTAGCTTACGAAACATTTCGATATTAAAATGGTGGAAAAAAATATCAATTTGTGCCTGGCTATTCATTGTGGCTAAAAATGAATTATAAAGGTCTTCTTTAAAGCTGTTGAGTTCGTCAAACAACAAGAAAATACGTTGTTCGAAACTAAATTCTACGCTTTTTACATAGTATCCTTTTCCTAAAATGGCATAAATAATGCCTCTTTTTTTGAGTTCGTCATAGGCTACTAAAACCGTATCTCTCGAAAGATTAAATTCGAGGCTCACTTTATTCACAGAAGGCAATTTGTCGTTGCGTTTCAACCTTTTTTCAGCAATTGCCCTTTCAATTGAAAGTACAATTTGCTTGTATTTTGGTACGGATAATCGGGTATCGATGTTGATGATTTTCAATTGAATGCGGTTTAACTGGTGGTATAATTCAAAAAACTGGTAGGTACTGGTGTGGCAAAGATAAGGCAATTAGTATTTTTGTCACTATAACGATTTAGAAAAAATGAATAATTACCGTGTACCACAAGTTAAAAACCCAACACACACAAAATTTTTTGGAGTAGCACCTAATGGCGAGGAGTCTGTTTTGCATGTTTTAAAAAACGGTAACGGTTGCGAATTAGCCGTGAGTAATTATGGTGCAACAGTTACTTCCTTAAAAATGATCAACAATCGCAATCAAAAAGTAGATGTGGTATTGGGTTTTGACTCCTTAGAAAATTACATAGACTCATTTAATTTGCCAAGTTCGCCCTATTTTGGTGCCGCTGTAGGTCGTTTTGCAGGAAGAATAAACCAAGGTCAATTTGTTTTGAATGGCCAAAAAATTAATCTCGCTAAAAATAATGGCAACCATCATTTACACGGTGGAGAAACCGGATTGAGTCGGGTTTTTTGGCAAGTAAAAGCCATCAATTACCACCAAAATCCTTCCATTACATTGCAATACATCAGTAAAAGTACCGAAGATTTTTTTCCGGGCGAACTTGCCGTTGAGGTAACGTATACCTTGACTGAAAACAATGAATTTAAGGTTTCTTTCTTTGCTAAATCAACACAAGATACTGTCATCAATCTCACGCATCACGCTTATTTCAATTTAGCGGGTCATGCTAAAAATATTACCAACCAAAAAGTTAGCGTTTCGGCTCAAAGCATTCTAGAAACGACAGCAGATTTAATTCCGACGGGCAAATTTATTTCGTTAGAAAACCATCCGTTTGACTTCAGTACACCCAAAGATTGTCCTATCAGTATTGACACCACTTTTGTGCTCGACAGTACAGAAGCGGCTTGTTTGTCTTGCGAAGAAACCAACCTTAAAATGACGGTTTATACCAATCAGCCAGCCGTACATATTTATGTAGGTGGCAACTGTTTTAATCAAATTCCAGGCAAAGAAAACGCTAATTATCACGCGAAGAGCGGCATTTGCTTCGAAACGCAAAATTTTCCCGATGCACCCAATCATCCGCACTTTCCTACTGCTATTTTGAAAAAAGACGCGATTTATACTAACGAAACCCTTTTTAAATTTGAAAATTTAGATGGCGGTTTCCTCAATAGGCAAGGAAAAGATTTGATGGCAATGAGTAACCGAATTCCCTACAGTAGTAAATAAAAATTGCAGTTGTGCAAGAAATGACTTTTTAAAAAGCAAATTATGAATGAATATTTAATTGAAAAAACAACCACTTTTTACACAAAAAGTTTTGGCACTTCGCCCGAAAAAATTGTGCTGTCGCCTGGGAGAATTAATATAATTGGCGAACACATTGACTATAACGACGGATTTGTATTGCCAGCCGCGATAGACAAAATTATCTGTTTTGCGTTTGAAAAAAATAATTCAAACCGATGCAAAATCAGTGCGATAGACCTGAATGATGCCGTAGAAATTGATCTTACACAAGAGCTTCAACACCATGAAAAAACTTGGACCAACTACCTATTAGGAGTTCTTAAACAATTGAAAGACAAAGGTTTTCCGGTTGAAGGTTTTAATTGCGTTTTCAGCAGCAATATCCCTGTGGGTTCGGGTTTATCTTCCTCAGCCGCTTTGGAGTGTGGATTTTTATTCGGCATCAATGAACTCTTTCAGTTGGATATTCAACCTATCGAAATGGCATTGCTAGGACAAAAAGCCGAACATTGGGTGGGCATTAATTGCGGTATCATGGACCAATTTGCCAGTGTTATGGGTAAAGAAAATAAAGTGCTTAAAATAGATTGTAAAACGTTAGATTTTGAATACCATACAGCTGATTTTAAAGGATATTCACTAATTTTACTCGATTCAAATGTAAAGCATTCGTTGTTTTCTTCGGCCTACAATACCCGTAGAGAAGAATGTGAAGCAGGTTTTAGGATTTTAAAGAATAATTTTCCAAACCTAACGAGCTTTAGAGATTGTACAGAAGCCCAATTATTTAGTGTGAAAAATGAAATGTCGGAAGCTGTTTTTAGCAGGTGTCATTACGTAGTAAAAGAAATTGCTAGAGTAACCAAGGCTTGCGACGCTTTAGACCAAGGCAATATTGAAGAGCTCGGACAGTTGCTTTTTGAAACACATGCCGGATTATCGGAGGAATATGAGGTAAGTTGCGAAGAATTGGATTTCTTGGTTGAAACGACCAAAGCCGATGCAGCTGTAATTGGCTCACGTTTAATGGGTGGCGGTTTTGGCGGTTGTACCATCAATTTGGTTAAAAACGGATTTGAAGATGAATTCAAGAAACGAGTAGCCCAATTGTACTTACAAAAATTTGGCATCGAACTCAAAATTTATGATGTAAAAATAAGTAACGGAACCTCTTTATATTTAAATTAAGAATGGAAAAATTCAGTACCAACGAACATTCGCATCGACGCTACAATCCCTTGTTAGACGAGTGGATTTTAGTTTCTCCGCATCGCGCAAAACGTCCTTGGCAAGGTCAAAGAGAAACAATTAATGAAGAAGACCGCCCCGAACACGACCCCAATTGCTATTTATGCTCGGGCAATGTTCGTTCTAATGGTGTCAAAAATGACGATTATACCGATTGTTATGTTTTTGAAAACGATTTTTCGGCTTTACTTAAAGAAGAAGTTGAATTTGAAAACGATGGTAATCCGCTGTTTCAACACAAACCAGAACGCGGTATCAATAAAGTGATTTGTTTTTCGGCAAAACACAATTTAACTTTGCCGGAAATGGAAATTTCTGAAATCGAAAAAATTGTAGACACCTGGAAAGAACAGTATGTAGAATTAGGCGCCAAAGATTTTATCAATTATGTGCAGATTTTTGAAAACAAAGGCAGCGTCATGGGGTGTAGCAATCCGCATCCGCATGGACAGATTTGGGCACAATCGTCATTGCCAACTCAGGTAGAAAAAACACAAAAAAATCTCAAGGCTTATTTCGAAAAAAATCAAAGTAGTTTACTACAAGATTATTTAGAACAAGAATTAGCGTCGAGAGAAAGACTGGTTTTTGAGAATGTACATTTTGCAGTTGTGGTGCCTTTTTGGGCTATTTGGCCTTATGAAACCATGATCATCAGCAAGCGAAATTTTGACAATATTACAGCCATGAGTACCGAAGAGATTACTGCCTTTGCAGAAATTATAAAAATAATCACCGTTAAATACGACAATCTTTTCGAAACGTCTTTTCCGTATTCTGCTGGAATTCATCAAGCGCCAACGGATGGAACTATGCATCCCGAATGGCATTTTCACATGCATTTTTATCCGCCCTTATTGCGAAGCGCCACGGTTAAGAAATTTATGGTAGGCTACGAAATGCTTGGCGAAGCACAACGCGATATTTCGCCAGAAACCAGTGCAAAAACACTACGAGAATTATCTAACATCCATTATAAAACCAAAACCAATTAACTTATGAACACAGGTTTTCAAACCCTCGACTATGTGGTATTTATTGTCTATGCACTCTTAATTTTAGGAGTAGGTTTATGGATGTCACGCACTAAAAAAGGCGAACAAAAAAGCGCCGAAGATTATTTTCTGGCCAGTAAATCATTACCTTGGTGGGCCATTGGTACATCGCTTATTGCCGCAAATATTTCGGCCGAACAATTTATCGGAATGTCAGGCTCGGGCTATGCTGTAGGTTTGGCCATCGCGTCTTATGAATGGATGGCTGCCATAACCTTAATTATAGTAGGAAAATTTTTCTTGCCGATTTTTATCGAAAAGGGGATTTATACCATCCCGGAATTTGTCGAAAAACGATTTTCTACCAATTTAAAAACGATTTTAGCTGTTTTTTGGGTGGCATTGTATGTGTTTGTCAACATTACATCGGTTTTATATCTTGGTGCTTTGGCCTTGCATACCATTATGGGCGTTGACATGACCTTAGCCATAGTTGGATTATCGCTTTTTGCTGCGGCTTATTCGCTTTATGGAGGTCTCGCTTCTATCGCCTGGACGGATGCCATACAGGTTGTTTTCTTAATTTTTGGCGGATTGGCTACAACGTATTTAGCGTTAGATACGGTTTCAGGCGGTCAAGGTATGATAGAAGGATTCGGCATCATTTTAGACAAAGCCCCTGAAAAATTTTCGATGATTTTGGATAAATCAAATCCAGAATACGTCAATCTACCTGGAATTGGCGTTTTAGTTGGCGGACTATGGGTGGCTAATTTGTATTATTGGGGTTTTAATCAATATATTATTCAACGTGCTTTAGCAGCAAAGTCATTGGGCGAAGCTCAAAAAGGTATTTTGTTTGCTGCATTTATGAAATTAATAATTCCTTTTATAGTAGTAATCCCGGGTATTGCAGCTTATGTAGTTGTAAATGATCCAGAAATGCTGGCACGTTTAGGAGCCGATGGTTTAATGAATATTCCGAGTGATGGAGCAGCGGATAAAGCCTATCCGTGGCTCATTCAATTCTTGCCTGTGGGTCTTAAAGGATTGGCTTTTGTGGCATTAACGGCAGCGATTGTTTCTTCATTGGCTTCGATGCTCAATTCTACGTCAACCATTTTTACGATGGATATTTATAAGCAATACATCAATAAGACCGCTGACGATAAAAAAACGGTAAATGTAGGCCGAATGACCTCAGCGGTAGCTTTATTGATTGGGGCTGTTATCGCTCCATTATTGGGCGGAATCGGACAAGCTTTTCAGTTTATCCAAGAATACACGGGTGTTGTTAGTCCAGGTATTCTGGCTATTTTTGTTCTTGGTTTATTTTGGAAAAAAGCCACGAATCACGCAGCAATTATTGGAGTTATTCTATCCATTCCTGTGGCAATGTTCTTTAAAATAGCTCCAAAAGGTTGGGCCGCTGGAACTACTTTAGAAGGAATATTTCCAAATGTTCCATTCTTAGACCAGATGGGATATACTACCTTGATTACTATGGCAATTATCGTTATTTTAAGTTGGCTTCAAAATAAAGGAGCAGATGATGCAAAAGGATTTTTTATTAGTAAAGAAACATTTAAAACAAGCGCTTCATTTAATATTAGTGCTTTTGCTATCATGCTCGTTTTAGTATTTTTATATGCTAAATTTTGGTAATAAATAGAGTTTAGTATTCGTTGTTATGAACATGAAAATTTTGGTATTTCATTATTTTTCATAATTTTTCATAGTGATTACTGCTTTGTAGAATCATCAATTTTCAAACTCAATTAGCGATAATTGAGTTTTTTTATGACAAAAATTTAGATACATACGTTTTTAAATTGCTAAATTTGCGAATCTAAATTATTTTCTCATGAAAAAACGATTATTTATTAATCTACTTTTGATCCTTTCTATAGGTTTAGTTAGTGCTCAAAATTCACTTTGGACAAAAACTTCTGAGGCTCGTTTCGATGCTATGCAAAAATTTGAAAGAGCTTCTGTTCCAAAGCAAGCAGTGTTTTATACGCTTAATCTAGAAGCCATGAAGGCGGCACTTCAAACTGCACCTACAAGAGATTTTTCTGGCGCTAGTTCTTCTACTGTTATTAGTTTTCCGAACGGAAACGGAACATTAGAGCAATTCCGCATCTTTGAATCTTCGGTTATGGCTCCTGAATTGGCGGCTAATCATCCAGAAATTCAGTCGTATGTAGGTCAAGGAATTACCAATCCAACGGCTCGAATTTTTTTAACCACAACCTTGTTTGGGTTTCACGGAATGGTGCTTTCTGATCAAGGAACCTATTACATCGATCCTTATACTACCGATCTTAAGGGTTATGTGGTGTATACCAAAGCAAGTTTAACTACTTCAAGAACTTTTGTTTGCCATAACAAAGAAGAGGTAAATGAAGATGTGCAGTATGAAACCAATTCAACTTTAATTGATGATAGTACCTTTCGAACTTACCGATTGGCCATGGCATGTACTATAGAGTACGCTACTTTTCATGTAAATGCTGCTATCAATGCGGGTTTAATTACAGCTGGCGCTACTGAAGCACAACGAAAAGCAGTTGTTTTAGCAGCGATGAACGTGACGGTAAGTCGTGTAAATAGTGTTTACGAATCAGATATGTCGCTTAGAATGCAGTTAGTGGCCAATAATTCAAATGTTATTTTTATTACCTCTGATAATTTTAATAACACGAATGCGGGTGTCCTAATTGATCAAAGCCAAACGGTTATTGATCAAATTATTGGTTTTGATAATTATGATATTGGACATACAGTGAGTACTGGTGGAGGAGGTTTGGCAGCACTTGCCTCAGTATGTACTTTCTCTAAAGCACGTGGAATTACAGGTTCGCCAAGTCCCGTGGGAGACCCTTTTGATATCGATTATGTAGCACACGAGGTTGGACATCAATTTGGAGGAAGCCACACGTTTAACAATTCCTGCGGAGGAAACCGTTCTGCGGCAAACGCAGTAGAACCAGGAAGTGGAACTACCATTATGGCTTATGCAGGAATTTGTCCTGTAGATATTCAAAACAATTCGGATTCTTATTTCCATGCCGTAAGTATCGCTCAAATGTCGGCTCATGTTATTGGTGCAGGAAGTTGTGCTTTGTCCGTTGGTAACCAAAATGCAGCGCCATTTATTCAAAGCCTACCCAATTATACGATACCAAGAGGAACGCCTTTCGCACTAGTTGGTGTAGTAACCGATGATAGTCCTACGGCTCTTACGTATACTTGGGAACAAACAAATCCTGGTCAAACCACAGCGCTTCCGAGTGCCACAACCACCAATTCCAACCCAAACTTCAGAAGCTTGCCTCCTTCTTCTTCTCCACGAAGATATTTTCCGTCACTTCAAAATATTTTAGCTGGCAATTTAGTGCCGCAATGGGAAGTTATTCCTAGTGTAGCCCGTGTGATGAATTTTGCTCTAACCGCAAGAGATAATGCTACGGTTAATGGTGGTCAAACTAGCCGACAAAATACCATCATCACTTTTAGTGGCTCAGCAGGCCCCTTTAGAGTGACCTCTCAAACTACTGCCAATGGAACATGGTTACCCGGGCAAACGCAAACCATTACTTGGGATGTAGCCGGAACAACAGCAGCTCCGATAAGTACGGCCAACGTAAGAATTTTACTTTCAACAGACGGCGGTTTAAATTACAACACTGTATTGGTAGAAAGCACGCCAAACGATGGCTCACAAGCCATTACAGTTCCTAATGTTTCAGCACCATTTTGCCGCGTGATGGTACAAGCGGTGGGTAACGTATATTTTGCCATCAATTCAGCAACGTTTTCAATTGGTCAGTTTACACAAGATTGTGCCACATTCACCAATAATGTACCCACTGTTATTCCAGACGGTTTGGGTGCTAATATAGGTGGAGCAATTGCAACTTCTACAATAAATATTCCGTCACAGTTTATTGTTTCCTCAGTAGAGGTTACATTAAATATGTCACATACTTATATTGGAGATGTTAGAGCAACCTTAAGACATCCAGATAATACTGCGGTTACTATAATTGATCGTATCTGTAATACGGGGCCGACAAGTGGAGTTAATGCAACATTTGTAGACGGTTCAGGTGCCGTTATTTGCAGTAGCCCTGTAGAAGGAAATTTTGACCCAGCACAACCTTTGGGTAGTTTGAGTTCAAAAACAACCAACGGAAATTGGACCCTTCAATTACAAGATTTTTTTAATGCCGATCAAGGAACTTTAAACAGTTGGTCAGTAAAAGTATGTTATCTTGTAAATCTAGATGCGTCTGAATTTGATCTCAACAATCTTACTGTTGTTCCAAATCCAAATAACGGAAATTTCGAAGTTAAGTTTAATTCTACTTCATCAAATGACATCTTTATTAACGTTTATGATATGAGTGGTAGAGAAATTTTTGCTAAATCATATCCTAGTCAGAGTCTATTTTCGCAAAACATCCAATTGGATAATGTACAAGCTGGGGTTTACTTAGTAAACGTTCAGGATGGCAACCAAAAGGCAGTTAAAAAGATAGTTGTCAAATAATGATTAGATAATAAGCTACAATTAAAAAAACCGTCAATTTAATTGGCGGTTTTTTAGTTTAAGTTGTTTGAAAATGGGCCTGAAAAGAGAATAATTACGTGTTTTCTAATAAACAAAGCAAGCCCAATCGCGTTGCCTTCAAAATCAGTTGCAACAAAGTAGAAAATGATTTACAGCAAATAAACTTTGTGTATTAACTTAATTTTTTCATGCCACAAAGGCCACAATCTTGATATCGATTGGAAACACAAAAACTACAAAGTGTTTCAATAGCAAATTAATATAAATCGAACTCACGTTAATTTTAAGGTTTTTGTAACAATAACTGTAATCCGTGATTGTTTATAAATAGTTCTCGAATAGCATTTTTAGAACTAAAAATGATTATTACATACTCATTTTCATCTTAAAATGTGTTAAATCAATCGTTTTTACTTTTCTCTTGCTTACATTTGCATCCTGATGAAGAAAAAACTGGTCATAGTAAATTTATTTTTGATGGCGACAGTATTGTTTGCACTACTGTTTCAATCGCTGCATTCCTATGAACATTTTTTAGACGACCGAATAGCTGTTCATGAAAAAAATGATGTTCAAAAAGATGTGCATCAAAACGGTCATGACCACGAACATTGTTTTGTTTGCGAATTTACCTTCAACCAATTTGTCAGCACTAGCGTTTTTACATTTCATGAATCTACAGTATTTAAAGTAAATACGTACCACTTTTTTTATACCGAAGCTCCTTCATTTTTCGCAGGAAATCAATCTCTTCTTCGAGGACCTCCTTGTTTTTTTGGATAATTAACCATAAGCATAATGCTTTTTTTTTGGTGCTATTTCTAGGCAGAAGTAGACCCTAATTTTATTTTAGATTATTCAAAATCAATGCGTTATTTAATTGCACTTATTTTCCTTTTGGTGGGAAATCAATCCTTGCTACTGGCACAAGTCAAACTGAGTGGAAAAATTACCAACGACAAAAACGAACCCCTTGGTGGAGCCCACATTCATGCGGGTTCTAGCTTTGCTATTAGCGATCCTGAGGGAAATTATTTTTTAGAATTACCATTCAGTCAAACGCGGGTGATTGTTTCTTTTGTAGGATACAAAACGGTCAGTAATACCGTAGATTTTACAGAGGATAAGGTTGTGAATTTCAAATTAGAACAAGATATTTCGGCATTATCAGAGGTTGTAGTGCGTGATATAAATCTGAAATCAAATGCTACAATCTTGGCTAAACAGCTCTCAACTGCTCAAGTAGAACGCTACAGCAGTAACTCGCTTGCTGACGCTTTAAAAGAAGTTAGTGGCGTCAGTACGTTAAAAACGGGTAATACTATTGTAAAACCAATCATTAACGGTTTACACAGCAGTCGGGTTTTGATTATCAATAACAATGTTCGATTGGAAGACCAACAATGGGGCTTGGAACACGCGCCAAATCTAGACATCAATACCGCAGGTAAGATTTCGGTTATCAAAGGTGCCTCTGGGCTTCAGTTTGGGGGCGATGCCGTTGGTGGTGTAGTTGTTATCGAACCCGTTTCAGTTCCTGTGCAAGACACGATGTACGGTAAAACAATTTTAAACGGAGCTTCCAACGGTCGTGGTGGTAGTATTTCTTCATCGCTTTTTAAAGGTTATCAATCCGGTTGGAACTGGAATGTTCAAAGCTCTTTTAAATTTTTGGGAGATGTAGAAACGCCAGATTATATACTTTCTAACACCGGAAATAGAGAAAATAATTTTTCAGGAGGAATTGGCTACAAGGGTGAAAAGTCGGGATTTTCGGGTTTTTTTAGTTACTACAATGCTCAAATTGGAATTCTCAGAGCGTCTCACATTGGTAATATTGCCGACTTGGTAAGTGCTATTAATAACGGCACACCCAATGTTGTTAACGATTTTACCTACAACATTAATGCGCCAAAACAAGAAGTGCAACATTATCTGGCAAAAATGCAGTATTACCATAAATTTTCTGAGCAAGAGAAGCTGAGTTTGCAATATGCCTTTCAGTTAAACAATCGTCAAGAATTTGACATTCGCCGAGGAAATGATCGAAACCGTGCTTCGTTAGATTTGAGTCTATCTACTCACACTTTTTTAGCCGATTTTGAAACTGCCAAAAGTCAATTTTCAAAGTATAAATTTGGTTTAAGCGGCATGTATCAAAACAATTTTGCCGATGAATCTACTGGTGTCCGTCCTTTGATTCCAGATTTTACCAAGTTTGAAGTAGGAATATACGGCATTGGTACTTTTGCTTTGAGCGAAAATACAACACTAGAAACGGGCTTGCGGTATGATTTTAGTCGGATTGATGCTACTAAATTTTATTTAAAATCAAGATGGACAGAACGAAACTACGACGCTGATTTTTTAGACATTATCACGGGAGATTTCGGTACACAATGGCGAACCAATCCTGTTTTTACCTACCATAATTTTTCGGGAAGTATAGGCACAAAACACCAAATTCTACCTGAACTAACATGGTTTGTCAATACAAGTTTAGCCAGCCGAAGCCCAAATCCGTCAGAGCTTTTTAGTGATGGTTTGCACCACGCCACAGGGCAAATCGAACTAGGCGACTTGCGACTCAAGAACGAAAAAGCGTTAAAAATGTCAACCACTTTGGTGTATACCATCCCAAAATTGGCCTTGGAGCTAAATCCGTACATCAACCTCATCAACGATTTTTCGTTGCTAGAACCCAAAGGTGTTGAGCAAGGCATTCGAGGCGCTTTTCCGGTTTGGGAATATCGGCAAGTCAATGCACAATTGATGGGAGTTGACATCAGTGCCAATTATGACTTTGCAAACAATCTGAATTACCGAACAACGATGGCTTACGTTCATGGCACCGACAGAGACAACCAAAAACCCTTGATTGATATGCCTCCATTGAATTGGAACAACGGGATAACATTTTGCAAAAAAGAATGGCAATATCTGGTTTTGGGTATTCAAAGTGAATTGGTTTTTACGCAAAACCGTTTTCCAAACAATGATTTTGTGGTCAATGTTCCTGTCGATGGCGAATTTATTCCTACAAATCTTGAAATCAGTAGACCACCAAAAGGCTACCATCAATTACACTTTAATTCGGAAATGCAATTGAACACATTTGAAAAATCTAAGATGACAATCGGATTTAATATCCACAACATTTTTAACACGAACTACCGAGATTACCTCAATCGTACCCGATTGTATGTCGATGATATGGGAAGGAATTTCAGTATTCAAATCAAACTTAATTATTAAACACTAACATTTAAACCCTTTAATTTAACAAACATGAAAACAATTAAATTAGTCCCAATGGCATTAATTGCCTTATTAGCGTTCAACTCTTGTTCTAACGACGACGATTCTAAACCCGTAAACGAAGAAGAAGTAGTTACTACGGTGGCCGTTTCATTAACTCCAGAAGGTTTTGGCTTACCGGTTGTTATGACCTCTCGCGACTTAGATGGCGATGGTCCCGATGCTCCTTTAGTAACCATTAGCGGTTCTCTGCAGCCAAACACCACTTACGATGGTACAGTTACTCTATTAAATGAGCTCTCAAACCCTATGGAAGACATTACTTTAGAGGTAAAAGAAGAAGGAGACGAACACCAATTTTTTTATACCACTTCCGGCGGTTTAACAGGAACCTTTGCTTATGCAGATGCTGATGTAAACGGAAAACCAATTGGTTTAGAATTTACTTTTACCACTTCGGCCATGGCGCAATCTGGCAATTTTACGGTAATCTTAAAACATGAACCCAACAAATCGGCTGCTGGTGTTGCCTCTGGTGATATTACAAACGCTGGTGGCGAAACCGACGTTCAAATGACATTTGCCGTGTCCGTAAACTAACTAAATTTTTTCCATTGATCAAAAACCGTTCAGCAATGAACGGTTTTTTTATGCGCTACTTTCAGCAAAAATTGGAGTGGAATAACAGAAAGTAAAAGGTACAAATTTGTTAAAAAACCTAAGCACTTATCCAGTTTTTTATGAATTAAGAAAAATGTAATTTTATATATTGCAAATAAATATTAAAAATAGTATGTATACTGTCAATAAAATGTTTTAATTTTAAACATTCATTAACCCTTTAAACTAAATAGTATGAATTCTCAATTTACCAAAATTACAAGAATCCTTCTAGGAGTTATACTTCTACTCTCAGGGCTAAACAAAGTGTTTGAATTTATTCCGACTCCTGCGGGAAATCTACTCGAATCATTCGGTCAGGTTGACTACATTTTTCCTATAGTGGCCATCTTAGAAATGGTTATTGCTATTCTCCTCATTTTGAAAAAATGGGTAGCTTTCGCCTTGATTCTTTTGGCGCCACTATCGCTTAACATCTTGCTCTTTCATTTTTATTTGAATTTTAACGGAATAATTCCAGCACTCGTGGTAGCATTTCTTAACGGTATCCTAATTTATAAGCATTGGCGACAATATACACCGCTTTTTAACTAATATCAAATTCTGATTATCTAAATTTGTGGAAATCAAAAACCGATTGAAATGAAAAAAATAATCTTGCCTATGGTTGTTTTAACCACCATTCTTTCTTGCAAAACGGAAGAAAAAAAAGCCGACATCGTACTCAAGTATCCCGAAACCAAAAAAGTAGACTCAGTATCAACCTATTTTGGAACGGAAATCAAAGATCCTTATCGATGGCTCGAAGATGATAAATCAACTGAAACTGCCAACTGGGTAAAGGCACAAAACGAAGTTACCTTTGGCTATCTCGAACAAATTCCGTTTCGTAAAGCGTTGAAAGACCGAATGGAAAAGTTATGGAATTACGAAAAAATTTCGGCTCCATTTATCGAGGGAGATTTTACTTACTTCTACAAAAATGATGGCTTGCAAAATCAATCCGTTTTATACCGAAAAGACAAAAGCGGCAAAGAAGAAGTGTTTCTAGATCCAAATAAATTTTCGGCCGATGGAACTACTTCGTTAGCAAACGTTTCATTTTCAGACGACGGCTCGCTAGTAGCCTACGCCACTTCAGCAGCGGGAAGCGACTGGAATACCATAACAATTCTCAATGCAATAACCAAAGAAAAACTAGAAACCGAAATTGTTGACGTAAAATTCAGCGGTATTTCTTGGTACAAAAACGAAGGTTTCTACTATTCAAGCTATGACAAACCTAAAGGAAGTGAATTATCGGCAAAAACAGACCAGCACAAACTGTATTTCCACAAATTAGGAACGGCCCAAAAAGACGACAAAGTAATTTTTGGTGCGAATGAAAAACGACGGTATGTAGGCGGTGGAGTAACCGAAGACAATAAATATTTGATTATTTCGGCGGCTAATTCTACCTATGGTAACGAATTGTATATTAAAGATTTAGAACAACCCAATAGCAAAATAGTTACTATTGTAGACAATTTCAATAGTGATAATTCGGTTATAGACAATATCGGAACTAAGCTATACATCGTAACCGATATGAATGCTCCAAACCAAAAAATAGTTACAGTAGACGCTTCCAATCCGAAGCCAGACAACTGGAAACCTTTTATCAACGAAACTAAAAATGTACTCTTTCCAACTACCGGTGGTGGCTACATTTTTGCCAATTACATGAAAGATGCTGTATCATTTGTGCAACAATACAGCTACGACGGAAAATTAATCAGAGAGGTTAAATTGCCAGGCATTGGTTCGGCAGGTGGTTTTGGAGGAAAAAAAGAAGAAACAACACTCTATTATTCCTTTACCAATTATACTACGCCAGGCACTATTTATGCTTACGACCCTAAAACAGGAGCTTCTACTGAATATCAAAAACCAAAAGTTGATTTTAATGCTGCCGACTATGAAAGCAAACAAGTGTTTTATACCTCAAAAGACGGCACCAAAATTCCGATGATTATTACGCATAAAAAAGGAATTGAATTAAACGGTAAAAACCCAACCATTTTATACGGTTATGGAGGTTTTAATATCAGTTTGACCCCATCGTTTAGTATTGCCAACGCGGTTTGGATGGAACAAGGCGGTATTTATGCTGTGGCCAATTTACGTGGTGGTGGCGAATACGGAAAAGCGTGGCATGATGCAGGAATACAAATGAAAAAGCAAAATGTTTTTGATGATTTTATTGCCGCAGCCGAATATTTAATTGCCGAAAAATTTACTTCTTCTGAGTATTTAGCCATTCGAGGCGGTTCAAATGGCGGACTTCTCGTGGGTGCTGTCATGACCCAACGACCTGATTTGATGAAGGTGGCACTTCCAGCCGTGGGAGTTTTAGACATGTTGCGTTACCACACATTTACCGCTGGTGCGGGTTGGGCTTACGATTATGGTACAGCCGAAGACTCTAAAGAAATGTTTGATTATTTATTGAAATACTCACCCGTTCATAATGTAAAACAAGGCGTGAATTATCCGGCGACTTTAGTAACCACCGGCGATCATGATGATCGTGTAGTTCCGGCACACAGTTTTAAATTTGCTGCCGAATTACAAGCCAAACAAAAAGGAAATAATCCTGTATTGATTCGCATCGAAACCAATGCTGGTCACGGAGCCGGCAAACCGGTTTCTAAAACAATTGAAGAAGCAGCAGATATTCAGGTTTTTACGTTATTTAATATGGGCTTTACCGAATTACCCAATAAAAAATAATCACCCTAAAGATGGACAACAAAAAAGCATTCGTTTCGGCGGATGCTTTTTTTTATCGTATTGTTTTTAAGTTTTCAAAAACTAGAACACTCAATTACCATAAATACCCCACACCAATCGAACCATAAAAGTATCCTTTGTTTACAATGTTATCGACCTCTTGAGTAGTATAATTAAAAGTGTAATGTACATTCCAGTTGTTTTTTCGGAATTTCAATCCTGCTTCGCCTTGAAAACGCCACGGAATTAACGGAAAAGTTATCGGACTAGAATCATCAAACAGGCTTCCTTGGATAGTAGCATCATAAGCCTGTAAATTGATTTTTGGACTGATAAAGAAGTAGAATTCTGATGTTTCACGATAGTTTTTATCATACCGAGGCGCGGCATCATATAAATTAGAATCTGAAATAGAAAGTAGTTTTTTAAACCCAATTCTCAAAACGGGACCAAGCGTAATTTCGTTCCAAATAGTACCCACTTTGACTTCGGCTTGGGTCAAAACATCTATTGTGTTTTTATCATTCAGTGTAAGTAGGTTTTTGCCATAAAAAATTTCTGCTTGTGCCAAAATCGTGTTCTGAATTTGGTATTGCCAACCTTTAACGGGTTTGTAGCCAAAAGTGGAATGAAACTTTCGCTGAACTTCCTGCCCGAAAGCATTTGGCCCCATAAAACCGAATTGCCCCGTGAGTTTCAATACACTTTTATTCTGAAAAAATTGATGGATTCCTGCTTCCGCAAAAAGTACTCCCGCAAACGGCCTGTCGTTGACATTAAAATCATCGGCACGAATGGTTTGCGGATTGTAAATGTATTGTGCCACCCGAAATTCGGTAATTTTCTTGACCTGATTTTCTTTTTGTACAGGATTCAAATAGCGGTAATACAGCTCAAAACCGTTGGTGTAGTACTTATCATTTACTGAAGAAGTATATAAGTCATTGTCTAAAATAAGGCCAATTTCTGATGCGTTTCTCTGCCCAAACACCATCGTGTTCCAAACCAAAGCACCTATCAAAAAACCTGTTTTAGACATAGCTTAATAATCAAGCGATATGTGTCGCATGTGTCTTACAATTCGCGTTTTTCGGCGTTCGATATAAGTAGACGAATTACTGGCTTTAAATTTTCTAGGATTGGGCAAAATCGCGGCAATTCCGGCCGCTTCTCTCTTTGATAAATCAGTAGCAGTTTTTCCGTACCAATGTTTGGCAGCCGCTTCTACCCCGTAAACACCCGTACCCATTTCGATACTGTTCAGGTAGACTTCCATGATTCGTTCTTTGCCCCAAATAAACTCAATTAAAACAGTAAAATAGGCCTCTAGTCCTTTGCGCAAATAACTTCGGCCTTGCCATAAAAACACATTTTTGGCCGTTTGTTGCGAAATTGTACTGCCGCCTTTTAACCGCTTACCTTTTTCGTTATTCTCCATAGCTTTTCGAATGGCATCGAAGTCAAAACCATTGTGAGTCAGAAAATTAGCGTCTTCACTAGCGATTACTGCTTTTTGCATATTCTTCGAAATTTCTTCTAGTGGCACCCAATCATGACTAGCCGTCATCTCCTGTCCGTCCCATTTTTGATCGATGGCTCTCGATATCATCAGTGGCGTAAACGGAACCGGTACCCACTTAAAAACAACAACCAAGAAAATCGATAATCCAAAAAACCAAAGCATAGCTTTGCGAAGGAAACGAAGTATTTTTTTTATCATAACTTTTTATTCTGCTTTACAAAATCAGTTCTATTATTTTTATTTGGGCGTGCCCCTCAAGATTGCTTCGTTCCTCGCAATTTCGGGTCGGGCTTTCTGCTCCAATTTTTTTGGTCTCGCCTTTCAGGACGAGACCAAAAAAGATTTCGCTGTCAATCCCTCACGCGGTAAACTACAAAAAACTATTTCAGCAGAAATTTAAACCAAATCCGCCAATTCTTTTCCTACTAGACTACCTATGGCAACTCCCATTCCGCCCAACCGAACGCCACAATACACATGATTAGACAACTGTTTTACCACTGGATGTTTAGCTTGACCCATTCCCATGATGCCACTCCAGCGGTGCTCAATTTCAAATTGATGTGTAGGCAAAATTACTTCTTTTAGCAATCGCTCCAACTCCGTTTGGATTAAATTTGTTGTGCCAAAATCGGTAGTAGTTTCGCCTTTAAAATCAAGGTTTCGGCCTCCGCCAAACAAAATCCGATTGTCAATATTTCGGAAATAATAATACCCCGAGTCTAAATGAAATGTGCCTTTGATGTTTAAATCAGGAATTGGCTTGGTGATTAAAACTTGGGCTCTAGCCGGTTGTACATCTGCATCAAAAAAACGTTTCGAAAATCCGTTGGTTGCAAAAAGCAATTTTTTTGTTGAGAAAGTGAAATTGCCTAAACATAATGCTACCTCGGCATCTTTTTCTTGATAATCTGTAACCGTTTGATTATTCAAAATTAAAATACCTGCTTCCGAAGCCAATTGGAGCAACTTTTGCATCATTTTTCCAGTATCGATTTGGGCTTCAAACGGGTTAAAAATGATTTCTTGCTTTGTTTTCTGGAAACCAAATGTTTGTTTTTGAAAGGTAAAAACATCTTGCTTAAACAGCGGAAAAAGCAATTTATTCACTTCGTTTAACCTGCTTAAACAGGCTTCAAATGTGTCGTGATCTTTTTCTAAAAAAATTTCGTAACCTCCATTTGGTTGAAAATCCATAGCGGTATCTCCAATATTTTTTCGCAACAATTGTAAGCCTTGCCATCTTTTTGCAATCAAATTAAAAATGGCTTCTGCTGATTGGGTTTTTAAATCATCTACTATTTCTGAGAGACTTCCGAAACAAGCAAACCCCACATTTTTTGTACTGGCTCCTTCGGGTAAACTGCCTTTTTCGAGCAGCAGAATCTTGCTTTGTGGAAAACGTTTCCTGAGTTCTAAAGCCGCATGAAGACCCACGATACCGCTTCCTACGATGGTGAAGTCTATGTTTGAAAACCAACTTTTATATTCCCAATAACTTAGATTCATGCAATGCTATTTTTCTAACAAAAATAACTGATTTTTTGGTTACAGTTTCTCTTTCTGTAGATTCTTTCTGTCGCATGGTTGTTGAGGAGTGGGAGGGAGAAAAAAATTTAAGGCGGATTTCCCAAGAATGGAGCAAACCATCGTGGTTGTTGATCTCCACACTGATTTTCTGGATGTATTTACTATTATTCAAATACAATCCAAAAAAAAGCGGCCCATCAGACCGCTTTTTTTTATTATCCTCCCATAAATTCTCCTTCATCGCCAGCTTCTCTTCTAGGACGTTCGCGCTCGTTTTTCTGTCTATTAAAACGGTAGGTAAACGATAGGTTTACTTGCCGTTCCCGAAATTGAAATTCAGAATAGGCGTTTTGGGTAATTAAATTGGTTTCGGTTATTCTCTTTCTGGAATTAAAAACATCGCTTACGTTTAGGGCAATGGTTCCTTTTTCTTTTAAAATGTCTTTGCTAAAGGCTAAATTCATAGCAGCAATTCCTTTTGATTTACCTTGAGCGTTGGTTTGTGGCGCATTGTAAGTTCCGTTGGTTTGCCATTCTATACCGTGGGGCAAGGATACTCTTGAGGTAACTCTGGTAAACCAAGACAGTGCAGTATTGCTAAAATCAATGGTTTCTGCATTACCTGCTAGGTTTACAAACGTGTAGTTTCCTTTGGTTTGATTTCTAAAAAAGTTGAAGTTACCGTTTAAATTCCACCATTTAAAGGCTTTGTAAGTTAAGGTAAATTCGAAGCCAAATTGGTCTTCAGAACCCACGTTTACTGGCGAAGTAACCAATACTGAAGTGTCATTAATCAATTCGGTATTTCGTACAAACTGAACTGCATCGCGTGTTTGATTAAAGTACATAGAGGTATTAAACGTTAGTTTTTTCCAACGAATTAAATAGCCAATATCATAAGCATCCGTCAGTGAAGGGTCTAAATCTGGGTTACCTCTAAATAAGTTAATGTTACTAGATAAGCTAGAAAACGGATTGATAAATCGAGATCTCGGACGCGAAATTCGCTTGCTGTAACTTAACGATATGTTTTCAAAATCGCCCAGTTCATAGGTTAAAAAAGCGCTTGGAAAAAAGTTTCCGTATTTTTTAGTGTCGAAAATTGATTGGGTAAACTGGTTAATTTCGATATCAGAATTTTCGTAACGCAGTCCGAAGAGGTATGAAAATTTGTTAATTTTTGAGCCAAATTGAGTGTACACGGCGTGAACTCTTTCTACATACTGCAAAGCATTGGTAAACAAAGCATCATTTACAAAAACCCCATCTTCGAGGTTTTCCGCGGAATAATCAGTGGTAAGGTCGGTTATATTGCCACGATAACCTGCTTCAAAACGGTATTTTTCTTTGATGGGCAAAACGTAATCGGCTTGTAGCAACACCCGTTTTTGTTTCTGAATATTGCCCGTTCGCTGTGCATCGTCAAAGGAAGTGTTTGAAATAAGGTCAGTATCATCAATGGTAATTAATGAATTGTCATTGTCTTTACTTATTGAATATTGTGCATCAACGCTTAATTGATGGCCATCGGTTTTAAATTTTTTGATAAAATTGCTCGAAAAGTCGTAATCAGTATCGTCAGTTGTTTCGTTATTAACTCGATTGACCAGCCTGTTCATCAATCTGTTTTGGTCATAGAAAAATTGAAATACATTATCTGGGTTGTCTCCATCATTTTTTCGATAGGCAAAAGAGTTTGTCCAGGAAATGGAAGGCGTTACATACCACTCAGCTCCAATGTTTCCGTTGTATCCTTGACGCATTCGATTATTATTTCTTCGTTCATCGAGAAAGCTAGTTATGTTACCATTGCCGTCTAAATATTGCGTGTCTGTTAGCGAGTTACCGGGGTTGTCGGTGTAGCTGTATCCTTGGGTGGTAAAGAAATTGAAATGTTTGGTACGCAAGTTAACCGTACCGTTGGCACCAAAATTATCAGGATTTCCAGTAATGGCTGTAAATGTACCGTTTACACCAAGGTTTTTTCCTTTTTTGAGTATAATGTTGATAATTCCGCCCCCACCTTCGGCATCATATCGAGCAGAGGGATTGGTAATTACTTCTACTTTGTCAATGGTTTCAGCAGGAATTAATTTTAAGGCTTCTGCAATATTAATTCCACCAAGTCCAGAAGGTCTTCCATCAATCAGGATGCGTACGTTTCCATTTCCTCTCAAGCTCACATTACCTTCTACATCCACAGAAACAGAGGGCACATTGTCGAGTACATCGCTTACCGTACCGCCTTTAACTATCATATCTTGGCCTACATTGTACACTTTTTTATCCAATTTAATTTCCACAGTTGACTCTTCTTTTCTAATTTCAACCGCTTCTAGCATGGTGGCATCTTCCACTAATGAAAACGTACCTAAGTTAACCGCCTTTTCTATAGAACGATTGGCAATTTCGATAGGTTTAAAAGAAATAAATTCGATTTTGATATTGTAAACACCAGGTTTTACATCAAAGCTAAACTCTCCTTTAGCGTCAGTAATTCCGCCGAATACAGCACTAGTGTTACTTGCTTCTGCAAAAGTAATAGTGGTGTATTCGAGTGGCTGTTTAGTTATTTTATCAATTACTTTTCCTGAAACTTTTACCTTCTTGTTTTCTGATTGTTGAGCAAATCCTGCATTAAAAATAAGAAAAGATACGAAGACTATAAGACATTTAATCTTTTGCATGAATGGTTATTTTATAAATTGAACTTTTAAGACCGCAAAAGTACCTTTTGGTTTAAGGGCTCATTCATAATGTATTGTTAAATCGTTCTTGGTGTAAAGTTATATAAAATCATTCCAAAAGAGAATTCAACGTTTTACGTTTGATAAGTCATCAAATGCTGTACTTTATATTGCATGTTGAACTAAAATTAGACTGATTTTTATGTGCTTAAAGCCTTATTTGTGGCTTTTATTGAACTAGTCAAGGGTTTTTACGGTTTTTCCATCCTGTTTCGTAGAAAGGTGTCGGAAGTAATTTTTAAAAAAATATAACAACTTAATTTCAAAAATTGAAGTACATTAGTACAGTCTTTATATTCTTACAAAAATAATAAATATGTATATCGAACAGCTACTGTCCAGAAAAACAAGCTTGGCCTTATATCTTCCATTGCCTTTGTGCTTTTTTGCTTTTATGATTTTCAATTATATTCAGACACAAGATCTGGATTCAGAGGAAATTTTAAAGAACTTGATTGCGCAAATTGGCATCAACGCCGCTTTTTTTGCTGTTGTATCGCCATTAGCTTTTCTCTGCTTGGTTTTACTATTGTGGGTAAAATTTGCTCATCAACAAAGCATTACAAGTCTAACAACTTCTCGAAAAAGTATCGATTGGAAACGGGTGTTTTTTTCATTTACACTTTGGGGTGTGTTTTTAATAATCAGTATTTCAGTTAGTTATTATAATAGTCCGGAAAATTTTTTGTATAATTTTAAACTGATTCCCTTTATATTATTTCTTCTAATGGCAATTGTACTGATTCCGCTTCAAACTAGTTTTGAAGAATATTTGTTTCGAGGCTATTTGATGCAAGGCTTGGGTTTGACGTTTAAAAACCGCTGGATTCCGTTGTTTTTTACCTCTTTAACGTTTGGCTTGATGCATATTGCAAACCCTGAGGTTGGTAAAATGGGTTATATAATTTTACTATACTACATCGGAACCGGTTTTTTTTTAGGTATCATGACTTTAATGGACGAAGGGCTCGAATTGGCTTTAGGTTTTCATGCCGCCAATAATTTAATCGGTGCACTCCTGCTTACTTCTGATTGGTCGGCTTTTCAGACGCATGCTGTTTTAAAGGATATGGCAGAACCATCCGTTGGTATTTATGTGCTTTTGCCCATTTTTGTGTTGTTTCCGATTATACTTTTTGTTTTTAGTAAAAAGTACGGCTGGCAAAATTGGAGTGATAAACTTTTTGGAACCGCTAAAGTGCTCTAATCCTTAAACAATGATATAAAAACTATGCAACCTACAAGCTATCAAGACATTCATCCTGATTTTAGATTAAACGGTTTTTCACTTTCCAAAAATGATGCTTACACTCTTGGCTGGAGCTATATAAAAGAAGGTGAAGATTTTGAAAAACCGATGGGTATGTTTCTACTTGATTGGTTTGACCAAAATGACTTTATAGAAATGCAAACTTCTGGAAGTACTGGCACTCCCAAAGTAATTCGGGTTTCAAAACAAGCCATGGTTAATTCTGCATGTGCAACGGGGCAGTTTTTTGACTTAAAAAATGGAGATAAGGTGCTTAACTGTCTACCTATGAATTATGTTGCGGGTAAAATGATGTTCGTAAGAAGTCTTGTTTTAGGTCTTGAAATGGAAATGATGAAACCTTCGCTTCAACCCTTAGAGGGTATAAAAACCATTTATGATTTTGCGGCAATGGTACCTTTACAGGTACAAAATTCACTAGGAAAATTACATTGTATCAAGAAACTAATTATTGGAGGTGCTAAGGTAAACAATGCATTAGAAAAGAAATTAAAAGCCTTAAAAAAAACTGAATGCTACGAAACTTTCGGAATGACCGAAACGGTATCTCATATCGCTGCAAAAAAAGTGGGTCGCAAATGGTTTGAATTGATGCCGAACGTTTCTGTAGCTGTTGACGAGCGAAACTGCCTTGTGATTCAAGCTCCACTTGTAACCATACAGCCTATCTTTACAAACGATCAAGCACAACTGTTGGGCAAGAATAAATTTAAATTTTTAGGAAGAATTGATAACATCATTAATTCAGGAGGGGTAAAACTAAATCCTGAGGCTATTGAAGAAAAATTAGCAGCGTCAATTTTGCCTCGATTTATTATCGGTGGAATACCCGATCCAGATTTAGGAGAAAAAGTAGTATTGGTTATTGAAGGCGAAGCGTTTGCTATCCAAGAGGAAGTGTTTAGGTCCTTAACTAAATTTGAAAAACCGAAGGAAATTTATTTCGTTAGAACTTTCAAAGAAACACCAACCGGAAAAGTAGTACGTAAAGAAACAATGGCGTTATTGAAATAAAAAAAAAGCCTGACTATTTAAAGTCAGGCTTTTCTATTATTTAGTTAAGTATAAATTACTTGATTGTGAATGTAACTCTTCTAACTAATGCACGAGCTGATTCTGATTTAGGATCTACAGAATTGTCTTCGCCCATTTCAATTGGATTTAATCTAGAACCATCGATTCCGGCATCCATTAAAATTCTCTTAACAAGCTCAGCTCTATCTCTACTCAACACACTGTTGTACTCATTTGTACCTAATTCATCAGCATATCCTACAACGTCAGCCTTAGCAGAAGGGTTGTCAGTTAAGTAACGTACCATGAAGTTAATAGCACCTATAGAAGCATCTGTTGGTTTGTTTCTAACATCGAAATCAAAGTATACCACAACATATTTGTCGTTGATTAATTTCTTAAGGTCTACACCGTCTCCGCCTTTATTGTTATTGTTGTTGTTAGTAATGTAATTTTCTACATTATCTGGCACACCATTTTTGTTTTTGTCAAGTGTTCTACCTTTAGTGTCTACTAAAGTATTAGCTGGAGTGTTTGGTTCAACATCAAATAAATCTGCTACACCATCATCATCAGTATCTTTCAAGTCTTTCTCTACACCTGCAAGTCTTTTCTCTACATCGTCTAGTTTTTCTTTCAACTCGTCAGCTGCGATGTACCAATCTGCATGGATGTCTTTACTTCCTAAATAGTAGGTAATACCAACAGATGCATTGATCATTGATCCTGTAAGGTTATTTGAGTCTAATGAGTACGAACCATCCCAGTTCATGTGTTGTCTAATATTACTCAAGTAGGTGACATCTCCTGTAAGTACAAGACGATTTGTAATTCTGAATTGTGGTGTAAGACCAATCATTAAACCACCATTGTCTTCAGTTACATCGCTATTTTCGCCCATTTGAGGAGCTAATTGAGAAACTTGTAAACCTGCGTGACCTAAAATGTTGAAACGACTTGTGAAAGTTTCAAACTTCAATAATCTACCGATGTTCGCCACCCCTTGAAGTCCTACTCTATATTGTCTTGTTTCGAAAGGTAAAGAGCCGTTTCCGTTTTGGTCTTGCATAAAATCGTAAGCAAAATCTAACTTAGCACCAAAATATTGGTTAAACATATATCTCACCCCTAAGTCAAAATGATTTACATCACTAAAGTTGAAATATCTGGTTGGATCTGAAGAAAAGTAACCTGGAGCAAAAGGTTTTTCTGGTTTATTTTGCCCTACATTTGCTTCAATAGACCATTTGTTGTATTCTGCACCCGTTTTTGTACTATCCGCGGCCTTGTTATCTACATCAGTTTGAGCATAGCCTATAGTTAAAGCAAAAAGGCTGCTAATTGTTAGTAAATACTTTCTCATAATTTTCTTTCCGTTTAATTTATTGTGCAAAATAACATTTTATTTTTCAATGAAAAAATTTTTTTAACATAAATCTTTCTAAAATTTCGATTTTGTATTGCATAAAATTTAATAAATACCAAAACAAACTTATTTTATAGAGCAAAAACAATCATTTATCTTGCATTTTATAAAATAAATTTACAATCTTTTATATTTTTTATAATTTCTAACTTACATTAAATTTACCTATGTTTGATGTTTTGTAAACATACGATTACGCCAACGATTTTCTACTATGCGTTTTCATACCAGAAAATGGGTTAAACCCGAAGATTTAAACCCTAATGCTACCCTATTTGGTGGTAGGCTCTTGGCTTGGATTGATGAGGAGATTGCTCTTTATTCGATTATTCAATTAGAAAATACGCGAATCGTGACTAAGCATTTGTCTGAAATTAATTTCAGAAGCTCAGCAAAGCAAGGCGATATAATCGAAATAGGTATTGATGTTGTCAAATTTGGTATAACTTCGCTCACACTATAATGTGAAGTCCGAAATATAATGACATGGGAAACTATTATTGCTATAGACTCCATCACGATGGTTGGGCTTGACGAAAATGGAAAGCAAAAAGCACATGGAAAAAACGAAATAGAATTTGTTCGGAATTGACTCAATCGATAAAGCCATTATTTATTGTACAAGAATACCATTCGAAACAAGGCTTGAGATTTTATTTTTTGATTCTCCTGTAGCTTTTAAATCCAACTTTGAGCCTAAATTCTCTTGTGTTAAAAAAGTGTAGCGTGCAAAAAAATCATTTTATAATTTCTAAAGTCACTTTTAAACTCCCTGAATTTTTATTGGATGCGATATCCATAAAAGAACGACGGGATAAATCAATTTCTCTACCTTTTACAAAAGGCCCTCTATCGGTTATGGTAACTACAACTGACTTTCCGTTAACCTCATTGGTTACTTTTACTTTTGTACCAAAGGGTAACTTTCTGTGAGCCGCAGTATATTTTTCGTTATCAAACCGGGTGCCACTTGCTGTTCTTCTACCGTTAAATTTATTGTGATAATAGGAGGCATGTGCTCCTTTTTTATGCAAAACTAAGGTCTCATTTCGCTCTGCATTTAAACTATCTTGCATTGCAGGATTGACTTTTATCGTATCTCGAACTACTACTGGATTTTTCTGAAGTGGAGTTGGGTATGTTGTATAGCTTGCTGCCAAAAATATTGTGCAAAACAAGAAAAAAAACAGCACTGATTTATTTTTCATTTTTCTATTTTTTTTTTACCATTCAATACATTTTTGCCTTCTTTAATCAATAGAAATCATTGACTTTTGATTGTAAACAGCAATAGCGTATCTTGTAATTTGTAATTATTTTTGCCCAAACAAATAATATAATGAATTTACATTATCATTTGAGTTTAATAAAGATGTGATATTGAATTAAGTATTAGCGGGTTATCAAACTGAAGTTGACCACGTAACTAATTTCTTTTTACGATTAATTAATCGAACCACATTTTCCAAGGAATTCTTGACAAAATTAATGCCAAACCAATGCCGTAGAAAATCATAAATGTTTTAAATTTGGCAGTTGAAGCAGATAACTTTTTATGTTTGCTCCATCCAATCGTGATGATAACTATCGCAAGAATATTTATTAAAGGATGTTCAAGCGAGGTTAAACGTAAGGCAGCATTTTTCATCTCGCCCAAAGCGGCTTTACCCATTGGAGAAACAAAATAAACCACTAGCCCTAAAACCAATTGGATATGTGTAAAAATCAAGGCAAATAAAGCAATCTTTCGATCTTTACTTAAAAACTCTCTTTTGGCAGTAAAACCTAAAATAGCATTTATTACAGCTATTGCTAAAACGAGTAAGGCTAAATAGGCCCAACCTGAATGTGCTTTTTGGATAATATCGTATGTACTCATGATGTGTTTAGAATAATTTGAATTCAAATATAGTTAAAAATTCACATAAAAAAAGCCTTACATTACTGCAAAGCTTCATTTTTATTATTTTGGCAAAAAAAATACGCCTCTAAAAATAATCTTTCAAACTTTTCTACTTAACCACAACAGATAAAATACTGCTTACTTGTTTTTATTAAAATAGTTGAGTAAAAATGTAGTCGAGCTATCGTGTTGCTTTACCGTTCCGGATTGGATTTCATCCAAAATAGCATTCGCCAATTGTTTGCCCAATTCCACTCCCCATTGATCATAACTAAAGATATTCCAAATCACGCCTTGTACAAAAATCTTGTGTTCATACATTGCAATCAGAGCACCTAATGTTTTTGGACTTAGCCGCTCGATTAATATGGTATTTGTTGGTTTATTGCCTTCAAATACCTTAAACGGAGTCAGAAAATCAGTATGTTCTGCACTGTAATTAAGTTTGCTCAATTCCTCCCGAACTACTGTTTCCGTCTTTCCGTTTAAAAGAGCTTCCGTTTGTGCAAAAAAGTTCGACATCAATTTATTGTGGTGTTCTGAATCGCCGTGCAAGGGTTTTAAAAACCCAATAAAATCAGCAGGTATAAGTTTTGTTCCTTGATGAATCAGCTGAAAAAAAGCATGTTGCGAATTGGTGCCGGGTTCTCCCCAAATTAAGGTTCCTGTTTGATACGTTACTCTATCTCCGTTTCTGTCGATGCTTTTTCCATTGCTTTCCATAATGCCTTGTTGCAAATACGGAGCTAGTTTCTGTAACGATTGGTTGTAAGGAATAATGGCTTCGCTTTCGGCACCATAAAAATTATTGTACCAAATGCTTAATAAGGCCAGTACTACCGGAATATTTTGATCAAAAGCGGTAGTTTTAAAATGCTCATCCATTTGATTAGCTCCTTGCAAAAGTGCCTCATAATTATCATAACCTACAGATAAACTGATGGTTAATCCAACGGCACTCCATAGCGAAAATCGTCCGCCAACCCAATCCCACATCGGAAAAATGTTGTCTTTATCGATGCCAAAATCGGTTACTTTTTGGATATTGGTAGAAACTGCCACAAAATGTTTGGCTACGTCATTTTGGGTTGCAGTATTTAAAAACCATTTTCTGATGGTTTCAGAATTGGTTAAGGTTTCTTGTGTGGTAAATGTTTTAGAAACTACCACAAATAGGGTAGTTTCAGGATTGATTTTCTGCAATAATTCATGTACATGATCTCCGTCAATGTTGGAAATAAAATGAATATTAAGATGATTTTGATAAAACTGCAAAGCTTCCACCACCATGGCAGGACCTAAATCTGAACCTCCGATACCAATGTTTACCACATCTGTAAAAGGTTTACCCGTATAGCCTGTTTTTGCTCCAGAAATAACCTCGTTGGTAAACTTTTTTATGGCTTCTTTAACCTCAACAACTTCTGGAATAATGTTTTTTCCTTCGAGAATTACTTCGGTCTGATTTGGCGCTCGTAAAGCGGTGTGTAACACGGCTCTATTTTCAGTTTTATTGATGGCTTCTCCTCCAAAATAGCTTTCGATAGCACTTTTAAGTTGCATTTCTTCGGCAAGATTAAGCAATAAACTCATGGTTTGTTCGTTGATTTTGTTTTTTGAAAAATCAACTAAGAAATCATTCCATTGGATACTAAATTTTTCAGCTCGAGCAGCATCTTCCTGAAACAATTGTTTCATCGGACTCGGCTTTGTGTTTTTAAAATGATGTTCTAATGCTTGCCAAGCAGCTGTTTTTATTGGAGAAAAAGTATTCAATGCCATAGGAACTCGTTTTTGGATTAAGAGAGCAAATTTACAATATAAGTTTGAAATTTTGTTTTTTAGAGTTTATTTTCGGATGTTGAGGCATAAAAACTGTAAATCTTTTTAGCTTTCGAAACCCCAATTACTGCTGCAATTTCATTTTCAGAGGCTAATTTTAGTCTTTTGACCGATTTAAAATGCAAAATCAAAGCTTGCATCGTCTTTTCGCCTATGCCCGGAATCGTTTCCATCGAAGAGTTTAAAGCGTTTTTACTACGTTTGTCGCGGTGGTGTGTGATGCCAAAACGGTGTGCTTCGTTTCGTAAATATTGGATTACCTTTAGTGTTTCTGATTTTTTGTCTAAGTATAAGGGCACAGAATCTCCGGGATAATATAGTTCTTCTAATCTTTTGGCAATGCCAATAATAGTTATTTTTCCGCGTAATCCCAGTGCGTCAATACTTTTTAAAGCCGAAGAAAGTTGTCCTTTTCCTCCATCAATAATTATCAATTGCGGCAAAGCTTCGCTTTCGTCCAAAAGACGTTTGTATCTTCGGTAAACCACCTCTTCCATTGAGGCAAAATCATCGGGTCCGACGACTGTTTTTATGTTAAAATGCCTGTAATCTTTCTTGCTGGGTTTTCCGTCTTTAAAAACCACACATGCCGAAACGGGATTGGTTCCTTGAATATTCGAATTATCAAAACATTCGATGTGTCGCGGTTCGACTGGAAGTCGCAAATCCTTTTTCATCTGGGCCATAATCCGGTTGGTATGTCGGTCGGGGTCTACAATTTGCATTTGTTTTAGCTGATCCATTCGATAAAACTTCGCATTGCGAATAGAAAGTTCTAAAATTTGCTTTTTATCGCCCAGTTGTGGCACGGTAACTTTAATATTCTCGCCAACTTCTACCGGAAAGGGAACCACAATTTCTCGCGATAAGAGTTTAAATCGTTCTCTTAATTCAACAATGGCAAGTTCTAACAATTCTTCGTCGGTTTCTTCTAGTTTCTTTTTCAGTTCTAAGGTATGCGATCGAATTACTGAACCGTGGGCAATTTGTAAAAAATTGACATAAGCTGCCGCTTCGTCAGAGACAATCGAAAACACATCAATATTATTGATTTTCGGATTGGCAACCATCGAACGAGACTGGTAATTTTCTAAAATCTCGATTTTTTCTTTTAATTTTTGAGCTTCTTCAAAACGCATTTCGGCCGCTAAATCATTCATCTTTTTCCTGAAATCCTTTAAGCTCTCTTTGAAATTTCCTTTCAAAATTTGCCGAATGGCCTCTACTTCTTGTTGATAATTTTCTAAAGATTCAAAACCTTCGCAAGGCCCTTTACAATTGCCGATATGGTATTCGAGGCAGACTTTAAATTTATGATTTTCGATGTTTTTTTCGCTCAAATCATAATTACAGGTTCGTAACGGATACAGCTCTTTGATTAACTCTAAGATGGTATGTACGGTTTTAAAACTGGTATAGGGACCATAATATTCTGATCCGTCCTTAATCAATCTTCGGGTCGAAAAAATTCTCGAAAACGGTTCTTTTTTGATGCAAATCCAGGGATAACTTTTGTCGTCACGAAGTAAAACATTAAACCGAGGTTGTAGTTTCTTGATTAAATTATTTTCAAGAAGCAATGCATCGGTTTCGGTTTGAACTACAATGTGCTTGATGGTTACAATTTTTTTAACCATCACATTGGTTCGAGCCGTATCGTGGATTTTATTGAAGTAGGACGATACTCGTTTTTTTAAATTTTTGGCTTTGCCAACATATAAAATTTTCCCATCCTTGTCATAATACTGATAGACGCCCGGATTGTCGGGTAATGCCTGAATTTGTAATGTAATATCGTTGGTTGCCATGTAGCAAAGTTAAGGAAAATTGTAGGGATGGTTGGGTTATATAAGAAAACGAAAATTTTAAAATGACTCTTTATTTGTCGATAATAAATTATTGTTTTTTTTACGTTAAAATTAATGAATTACTATGAGTTTTGTCATATAATAAAAAAAGCTAAATAAAATTAATTATTTAGCTTCTAAATTATGTTATAATTCCTTAATATATCTAGCCTACTAATCCGTCACTACCGTTGATTATTTCTACTTGTGTTTTCATTATGTTTTGATTTTTATTGTTTATTGAGTGATTATGTTTCTACAAATGTATATTATTAATTAGACATCTGTATTTATCTTTTGTTAAAACTTAAGCCAAACCCTTGTTTTGGCAGTATTAAATCATCTCTATGTCTTCTACTTAACGTATTTTCCATATCTACATGTATTGGTTCAAAATCATTTACAAGACCTACATTGAAAAACGAAACCTCTACGTCTTTATTGTAACAAACGGTGACGTCTACATTTTTTGTAATTGTATTGAATCTCAGCAACTTAACATTTTCTCCCTTTAAAGAATAGGTGTTTTTAACCTTAAGAAAAATTTTAAATTTCTTTTTACCTCTTATTGGAACTCTATGAATATATTTAATTTTTCCTTCTTCCTTCTTTACTTCCCTACATTTAACTAAATCTATTTCTACTCCATCAACCTTAAACGAAAGTAAATCATTTTTTTCTTCAACATCTAAATCATCGGTTATTGTATCAGTGTACACAATATTAGATTCATTCTCTTCAGAATCCAAAATAGCATAATACTCAATAGTTTGAGTATAATTTATTACAAAATCTTCACTAATTTCGTGAATAATAATAGATACAACTAAATCTTGATTGTAATGATGTGTATCCATAGGGAAATATGTTGTTAATATTCTATCTTCAAGTAATTCACTTATTTCAGGAAATTTCTCTGCATAAATTGATTTTGATATCTTTTTCCATAATTCAGGCAAATCTTTTCTATTATTTAGAAATTCAGTTCCAGAGATAATTTTAGTTAATTCTTCTTGAAACAGTCCTGTAAATTGAATTGATTTCAAAACACTAGCAAAAACTCCTGAAGTTAATGCAACGAAACCTATTTTTTGTAGTAAACTATTCCAATTATCATGAAAAGGAGAATAACTCGTATTTGGAAAAAGTATAAAAATTATTGCAAGGGTAAAATATACCCATGTTAAATTTCTTTTAAACCATTTTTTCACTTTTGTAAAAGAATCATCTTCATACTGTTTTTTAGTCATTATGCCTATTCTTAAATATTATCTAGTAAAAGTAATAAATAAAACTTAAAAAAATTAAGCGACAAAAAATTTATAATATTTTCATTCACAAATATTCCAAAACTTTTTAACTACTTTTATGTTTTTAATTTTTTATGAAAAGTACAAAACCACTTATCATCCTCAACGAAACTATTTTGCCCGGCGAAAAGAAAACCATTTACATGGAAATTGCCAAATTGCATACCGCTACGAAATTGAAAATTCCGGTAATTATTGAACGTTCCAAGATGGACGGTCCGACGGTTTTATTTTCGGCAGGCATTCACGGCGATGAAATCAATGGTGTCGAGATTGTGCGAAGTATTATCGTTCAGAAAATTAACAGACCCGCTCGTGGAACGATTATTTGTATTCCTGTGATTAATATTTTCAGTTTTGTAAATAAGACAAGAGAATTTCCAGACGGTCGCGACTTAAATCGGGTTTTTCCCGGCAGTAAAAAAGGCTCTTTAGCAGCTCAATTTGCATATCATTTGCTGCACGAAATTATTCCGCATATTGATTATGCTGTAGATTTTCATGCGGGTGGAGCAAGCCGGTTTAATGCCGCTCAAATCAGAATTGCCCCGCATAATGAAGAATTAAAAAACCTAGCGGCTGTTTTTGGAGCTCCTTTTACCTTATATAGCAAAAATATCACGGTTTCTTTTAGAAATGCATGCGAAAAAGGAAATGTAAAAATGCTTCTTTTTGAGGGCGGAAAATCGTTGGATATAGACGTTACTATTGCCGAAGAAGGCGTAAATGGCGCGAAGCGTCTTCTGGCTCACTTAAAAATGCTGTCGCCAAAAATTTCGAAAGCGCCTGTTTCAGAGCCATCCATTTATATCACTAAATCAACTTGGGTTCGTGCCAATCAATCCGGACTTTTTCATGACTACAATAAAATAGGTTGTTATGTAAAAAAGGGATTTGTGTTGGGTAGTATTACGGATCCGTTTGGTAATTTTGAACAGAAAATAAAAGCACCAAACGACGGCTACATTATCAATGCCAATCATGCCCCGATTGTGTACCAAGGTGACGCACTTTACCATATTTCAAATGAATTAGAATCACATGACGAAAAAAGAAGCGCGGATAAAATATAAAGATTTACGCAAAAATTTAACCCACGAAGAGCGAGACGAAAAAAGTTGTGCGATTGCCAATCAATTACTGCAATTACCCATTTGGGATAAGCAATACTATCATGTTTTTCTTTCGATTACAGAGCATTTTGAAATAGATACTGAATATATTTTGCACATTTTGGCCGGAAAAGACAAAGATATTGTGGTTTCTAAAAGCGATTTTCAAACCCGAGAAATGATTCATTTTTTGCTAACCGACAGTACTAAAATTATGAAAAACGAATACAATATTCCTGAACCAGTAAGCGGTCTGGAAGTGCCCGATGAGAAAATTGATGTAGTATTTGTACCGCTTTTAACATTCGATAAAAAAGGTCATCGGGTAGGGTATGGCAAAGGTTTTTATGATCGGTTTCTTTCAAAATGTAAGCCGGATGTGATTACCATTGGACTTTCGTTTTTTGCAGCCGAAGATAAACTAACGGATGTAAACGACCTTGATTTTAAACTAAAGTATTGCGTAACGCCAGCACAAATCTATTCGTTTTGATCTTCTTCGTGAGCGAATGCTTTTTTATTAAAAACAATTAAAATGCCCACTCCGGTAGAAATGGCTACGTCGGCTACATTAAAAATAGCGTTGAAAAAGGTAAATTCTTTTCCGCCCCAAATCGGTAACCATTCAGGCAAAACATAATCTTCGATAATCGGGAAGTAAAACATATCTACTACTTTTCCGTGAAATAAGGTGCCGTAAGGATTTTCAGTAAAAAGTGTAGCTACTTGACCGTGACTGTCGTCAAAAATAACGCCGTAAAATACTGAGTCGATGATGTTTCCAAAAGCACCTGTCAAAATCAATGCAATGGCAACAATCAGGTAATTTGAACCTTGTTTTTTTACCGAATCGTGTAGCCAGTAGGCTATTCCGCCAACGGCTACAATTCGAAAGAGTGTTAGAAAAAGTTTGCCATATTCGCCGGGAATTTCAACGCCCCAAGCCATTCCCTCATTTTCTATAAAGAAAATCTGAAACCAATTTTGCCCCATTACTAAAATTCGCTCTTCGAGCATGAAGTGCGTTTTGATGTAAATTTTAGAGACTTGATCGATTACTAATAAAAGGATAACCAGCAGATAGGCTTTCTTTAACGACATTTTAAAAAAATTTGATTTGCAAAAGTAGGTAAATTCCAAAAAAGAAATTCGAAATACAAAAAAAGAAATTCCAAATTCCAATTCCTAGTTCCTCTCTTTTGGAGGGGTTAGGGGAGGATTCCAAAAAAGAAATTCCAAATTTCAATAGATTACAAGGTAATTATTGGAATTTGGAATTTAAAATTTTGAAGTTGTTCTAACTTATCTTTGCATATTTTTTGCTTCAATACTCATTGTAGCGTGTGGTACGATTTTTAATCGCTCTTTGTTGATTAATTTACCGGTTACTTTACATACGCCGTAGGTTTTGTTTTCTACTCTGAAAAGCGCATTTTTCAAGTCGCGGATAAACTTTTCTTGACGGATAGCCAACTGCGAATTTGCCTCTTTAGACATGGTTTCGCTGCCTTCTTCAAATGCCTTAAAAGTAGGCGATGTGTCGTCGGTACCGTTATTCAAGTCGTTCATGTAAGCACTTTTAATCAATTCTAAATCAGCCTGTGCTTTGGCTATTTTGTTTACAATAATTTCTTTGAACTCTGCTAAATCAGCATCTGAGTATCGTGTAGCTTCTTCTACCATCTTCTGTCTATTTTGATATTGTTAATATTGTTTTTATTTGGTCAAATTCTATTGCTGTTCCGTTTTCTATTTGTTCTTTAAAAATCAATTCTTTGGTTAATGTTTCTGATTTTATATACGTTTCATTTTGCTTTACGGCTTTTTCTAATGCTGCATTTTTTTGCACATGCACTACAATTTTATCTGTTACTTCAAAACCAGAATCTTTTCTGAGGTTTTGAATTCTGTTTACAAGCTCTCTTGCTATTCCTTCATTAATCAATTCTTCGGTCAATGTTATGTCTAGTGCTACGGTAATTGTACCCGAATTTGCTACTAACCAACCTTCAATATCCTGCGAACTAATTTCGACATCTTCTTTGGTTAAAATTATACTATTTCCGGCTAATTCAATAACCAACACACCGTTTCGATCCAACTCATTGATTTTATCAGCAGATAAATCTTGTATCTTTTTGGAAATCAGACCCATATCTTTTCCAAAACGCGGTCCTAAAGTCTTAAAATTAGGCTTAATTTGTTTCACTAAAATACCCGAAGCATCGTCTAATAATTCAATTTCTTTAACGTTAACCTCGGCTTTTATAAGGTCGGAAATGGCCTCAATTTCGGTTCTAAAATCTTCGTTAAGTACCGGAATCATTACCTTTTGTAAGGGTTGTCTTACCTTAATCATTTCCTTCTTTCTCAAGGACAAAACCAATGAAGAAATCACTTGTGCTTTATTCATTTTGCTTTCCAATGATTTATCAACAAAGTTTTCAACGTATTTTGGAAACTCGGCCAAATGTACACTATCAAATGTTTCTGTATGTGTGGCTTGTGTTAAATCACGGTAAAGTTTGTCCATAAAAAATGGTGCAATAGGAGCTCCAAGTTTCGAAACCGTTAATAAACAGGTATATAATGTTTGATAAGCGGCAATTTTATCTTCGGCATAATCGCCTTTCCAGAAACGTCTTCTGCACAAACGAACATACCAGTTACTTAGGTTTTCTTGTACAAAATCAGAAATAGCACGAGCCGCTTTTGTAGGTTCATAATCAGCATAAGCTTCATCCACTGTTTTTATCAATGAATGCAATTCGGATAAAATCCATCGGTCAATTTCGGGTCGTTTTTCCAGCGGAACTTCTGCTTCAGCGTATGAAAACTGGTCAATATTGGCATACAAACTAAAAAACGAATAGGTATTGTATAGCGTTCCAAAAAATTTCCGACGCACCTCAGCAATTCCTTCTAGGTCAAATTTTAAATTATCCCACGGATTGGCATTCGAGATCATGTACCAACGTGTAGCATCGGGTCCGTATTCTGCCAATGTGGTAAATGGATCGATAGCGTTACCTAAACGTTTTGACATTTTCTGTCCGTTTTTGTCTAAAACCAATCCGTTTGAAACTACGTTTTTATAAGCAACTTTGTCAAAAACGATAGTAGAAATGGCGTGTAACGTGTAAAACCAACCACGGGTTTGATCGACACCTTCTGCTATAAAATCAGCAGTAGCCCATTCTAAATCCTGCTCGAAGGGAAGGACTTGAGCAACAGTCCTGTTCTTGAGTGCTTCCAAAATAGAATCCAAAACTGTATCAATATTTCCTATGATTTCCTCATTTGTAAAACGGATTACTTTAAAACCAAATTGATTTTCTAAAATTTCGGTTCGCAAAGCATCTGCTTCGATAATTTCTGGTCTTGTATGATAACCACCATCCACTTCTATAATCAATTTTTTATCCAAGCATACAAAGTCAACAATAAATTGATCAATAATGTGCTGTTTTCTAAATTTGAATTTTTCTAATTTCTTGCCTTTTAAACATATCCAAAGGATTTTTTCAGCTTCCGTAGGATTGGCCTTGTTTTTTTCTTTTAATTCCTTCAAAAGCGGATATATAGAAGGTCTAGCTGTCTCATAACCTTTTCCACTTTCGGCTCCCTTACCTTTGGGAAGGGCTGGGGAAGGGCTAAACGGATAATGCCATTGTGCATAAGGCATAGCACCAGAATCAAACCAAACGTCAATTAAATCACTTTCGCGTTTCATGGGTTTTCCTGAGGCGGAAACCAACGTGATTTCGTCTATGATATTTTTATGTAAATCAACCAAGTCGTAGTTTTCTTCGCTCATGTTTCCAATTTCGAAACCTTTGTACGGATTTTCTTTTTGGAAACCAGCTGCTATTGATTTTTCGATTTCGTTATATAATTCTTCAACCGAACCAATTAGGATTTCTTCCAAACCGTCTTCGCTTCGCCAAATGGGCAATGGAATTCCCCAATATCTAGAACGCGATAAGTTCCAATCGTTAGCGTTTTTCAACCAATTCCCGAAACGGCCTTCTCCGGTAGCTTTTGGTTTCCAGTTGATGGTTTCGTTTAAATCAAACATTCGGTCTTTCACTTCCGTCACTTTGATGAACCAAGAATCCAACGGATAATATAAAATCGGTTTGTCTGTACGCCAACAATGTGGATAACTGTGAACGTATTTTTCAACCTTAAAGGCTTTATTTTCTTCTTTCAAACGAATGGCGATTTCAACATCCACTGATTTTTCTGGAGCTTCGCCGTTGTTATAATATTCGTTTTTAACGTATTTTCCTGATAAATCACCTAATCCGGCAACAAATTTACCTTGCAAATCTACTAAAGGCACAGGAGTTCCGTTTTCGTCTAAAACCAACATTGGTGGAATTTCGGGTGTAGCTTCTTTGGCTACTTTAGCATCATCCGCACCAAATGTTGGAGCCGTATGTACAATTCCCGTTCCATCTTCTGTGGTTACAAAATCTCCAGCAATAACGCGGAACGCATTTTCGGCATTCTCGTATGGCAAAGCCAATTTCATCAATTGTTCGTAGCGAATTCCGACTAAATCAGCACCCTTACATTCGGCAATGACATTAAACGGAATTTTTTTATCGCCTTCTTTAAAATTCTCAAAATCAGATGGGTCTGAAGTCTCAAAAAATCCTTTAGCAAATTGTTTTCCAACCAAATTTTTAGCCAAAATTACTTTTGCAGGACGAAATGTATATTGATTGAAGGTTTCCACCAAGACATAATCGATTTTCGGCCCTACGGTTAAAGCGGTATTTGAAGGCAAAGTCCACGGCGTTGTTGTCCAAGCTAAGAAAAAGACATCCTCCCCTAACCCCTCCAAAGGAGGGGAACTGATGCCGAACGCTTTAGAAATTGAATTTTCGGTTTCGGCTCCCTCTCCTTTGGAGAGGGCTGGGGTGAGGAACTGCGCCACAACCGTTGTATCCGTAACATCTCTGTAACTTCCGGGTTGGTTGACTTCGTGTGAGGACAAACCTGTTCCTGCTTTTGGCGAATACGGCTGGATGGTGTAACCCTTATAAAGCAAATCTTTGTTGTAAATTTGTTTCAACAGCCACCAAACCGACTCCATGTATTTGGGTTTGTAGGTAATGTATGGATCTTGCATATCAACCCAGTAGCCCATTTTTTCTGTAAGGTCGTTCCACACGTCGGTGTAACGCATCACGGTTTTTTTACAGGCTTCGTTGTATTCTGAGATGGAAATTGTTTTTCCGATGTCTTCTTTAGTGATTCCGAGCTCTTTTTCAGTTCCCAATTCAACAGGCAAACCATGTGTATCCCAACCTGCTTTTCGCTTTACTTGAAAGCCTTTTTGGGTTTTATAACGACAAAAAATATCTTTAATCGCACGTGCCATTACGTGGTGAATTCCCGGAAGTCCATTTGCTGATGGCGGCCCTTCAAAAAACACAAAAGGAGGGTTTCCTTCGCGCGAGGTTACTGATTGTTCGAAGATGTTGTTCTTTTTCCAAAAATCAAGTACTTCGGAGGCTACCGTTGGCAAGTCAAGTGCTTTATATTCAGTAAATTTTGTGCTCATTTTATCGTTTTCTTAAATCAATTTGCGAAAGTAATGATAATAAGTAAAAAGGAAAAGATATTTTTGTAAAATAAAAACATATTATACACGTTAGTCATAGGTCATTAAACTCTTTAGATTTGCGAAATAAATCTCTATTTTTCTTCTTTTGTATTTGTCTTATATTCGTTTTAAATTCATGCGGAACACTTAGAATCAATACTACTTCGGATTTTAAAAAAAACCCAGATTTTAACTTGCTAAATGGTACTTATCTTTCAAAAAACCATCATGTGCTGAATGCTTATCCTCAAAATTTTTTTTCGCTCCTGAATAAAAACAATACGCCTTCGGATTTTTTTACTTTAAAATTTAGTGCCCCTAACCAATTAAAAATCAGCTACGTTGAAATTGTTGAAGACAAACTTGTAGCCAAAGAAATTATATTGACTGGCAAACGAAAGAAGAAATTTTTTGAAGTATATTTTTCAAAAAAGCAGTTTTTCATTCCCTTTTTGTATGGAAATTTCAACATCTATAGACTAAGAATAGGTCTTGATGAATCGGGTAATATTGTTGTTCGAAATTTTTCTGATTTTAGTGGTAATGTACTTTTTATCGGTGGCGGATACAACGGAGAAACAAAATCAATATTTGAAAAAGTCGAAAACAGTGCAGCCGCTATACCCTTTTCAGAAGACGGTAAGTGGGGATTTAAAAAGAAAGATGAAATTATTATTCAACCTGTATTTGACTTGGTTAGAGCATTCGACGGAAATTGTGCACGCGTTTGTAAAAATAAAAAGTGGGGTTTAATTGATGCTCAAGGTAAGTATTTATCTGAGATAATGTATGACAGCATCCGTCCAATCCATAGTTATAAAGACGCTTTACAGTATAACTTTGTTTATTTGGATGGAAAAAAAGGAATCATTACTACGGATGGGCAAGTAACTGTTCCGGTGATTTACGATGATATTAAAAATAATGGTGAATTTTTTGAACTTAAAATGGGCGGTAAAATAGGTTTATGTACTCCTGAGAAAATTATAATTCCTGCCATTTACGAGACATTAAGTTATTTTATATATCATCAATACAATTATGCCGAAGCCACTCGAAATGGTTCGATTTACTTCGTTGATAAAAATGGATTTGAATATGAGACTATGGCCAACCCTTATTATTCAAAAATTGGCTTTTTAGAAAACGGACAACCCAAGTACATTCCAAACCTAGCTTCCAAACGCAAAATTGTGGTACAAATAGAAAATCAAGACCAATGACAACCATCTTGAAAGGCGCTTTTAAAGAGATTCTAAGACAGAGCGGTTTTTGTGGACTCAATCTTTGCTTTAACAAATTGTGTACTTCTTTGACCTAACTGATGTTTGGGTTTATTCATTTCTGAACTTGCCAATTAGAATCTTTCGCTTTTCTTTTTTTCTCAAAATGTGATGCAGCCAAGAACAAATCTCATTTTAATGTGAAGACGGAACTTTTCTCACCAAAAGATATTTTAACTTCTTGATATACGTTTTAAGTGTTTAATTTTTTTTGGCTTTAAACAAAGGTACTGCCGAACAAGCTTCGCCATACATAATGCTTCTGGCATAAGGTTGTAAATATTTAGCAGCAAAAAGATAGGCACTCATCGGCACTGGTTTTTTAGAACAACCTTTGATAATGAGCGGTTTGCTTTCATAAACACTGTAATCTATGGTGGCCAAAATGTCTTGATAAATAGAAGTTTCTAGGTCTTCTAAGTTGCCGCTAACAATTTTTTTAGCAAATGGCGCCAGATACATCGTTACTAAAATAGAAGCCCAAGCCGGAATAATAGCATCCGTGCTGCACGAAATGGCTACGTAATGGTCTCGGTACTGACTCCAATCGTGTGCTAGTAATGCCGCTCGAAAATCTTTCTCTTTCAAAAGAAAACCTTCTAACAACCACTGCGATAAATCTATTTCGGTGCGAATTCCGTTTTGGTAATAATCTTCTAAATCAAAAACTTCTAAAGAAGATGTGGCTACTTTGTTTATTATTTCGTCCATTTATTTTCCAAGTTTCAGGTTTCAAGTTTCAGGTTTCAGTCGCAGTTTTCAGTGACGTATTAAACCGAAAAATTGTAAGCTGTATACTGTGACTGCCTACTGTGACTGCGACTAAAGCATCCCCAATTCCAACTTTGCTTCTTCGCTCATTAAATCTTTACTCCACGGCGGGTCAAAAGTAATTTCCACTTCGGCATCTTTTACGTTTTCAATTCCCTTGATTTTTTCTTCTACTTCACGCGGCAAACTTTCTGCCACGGGACAATTTGGAGAAGTGAGCGTCATTAAAATTTTCACTTCTAAATCCGTGTTGACCATTACGTCATAAATCAACCCCAACTCATAAATGTCTACCGGAATTTCGGGGTCGTAAATTGTTTTTAATTTCTTTACAATGGCTTCGCCTAAGGCATTTGTATCTATTTCTTGTTCCATTTTCGTATTTATTTATAGTGTACTTCTACTAATTCAAGTGTGTTTCTAATTGATTCCACTTTCACAAGACCTTTTGTACTGTTTGTAAAAATATAATCAAAAGTAATCTTATCTGAAATATTTTCGTCAAACAAAGCCACATTTGTCTTTTGAATGTTATTGCCTATTTCAATAAAAGTTCCCTCTGTTGGTGAGAACCAATTTACTTCTTTTTGTATTTCGTCAAAAGTCTTTTCATAAGAAACTCTTGGATACTTCGCGTAATGTGTTTTTTTCTTATAATCAATCGAAATTCTGTATCTAAAACTCGAGTAACCTTTATTGAAATATTTTTTTAAAAGTGCTTTGACGTCTTCATCATTTCGTCTTGCACTGATGATGGTTTTATTTTCTTTGACAAAATGAGTTCCCAAATATAACTCGTTATCGTGGTACAATAGTGAAGTTAGTTCGGCTTTATCGTTGCCTATAAATTTTTCGATTGGTACCACGGCATTTAAATAAGATGCTTTTGGACGGGCAACTTTTGTATATTTCAATTTTGGAAAATACGTTTTAAACAAAACAGAATCGGCATAAACCCCTTGCTCGTTTACCTCAATTTTGGAAGTTTTTTTGTAAGTAAAATGAATTTCTTGAGTATCTGGTGGCATTTTTGGAAACTGATTTTGCGCAAAGCCAAACATAAAACTGCCTGATAGGAGAACAAGTAAAATCGTATGTTTCATCTTTATTTATTTTTTAGCTTCAAAACCCAAAGCGTATAATTTAATTTGTTTAATCATCGAAACCAAACCGTTGGCTCGTGTGGGCGACAGTTGTTCTTTTAAACCTATTTCGTCAATAAAATGGGTGTTGGCTTCTAAAATATCTTTTGCTTTCTGATTAGAAAACACACGAATCAAAATAGCAATGATTCCTTTGGTAATAATGGCATCACTATCTGCGGTAAAAATAATTTTATTGTCTTTTTCCTCCGCGTGTAACCATACTTTTGATTGGCAACCTTTAATAACATTATCGTCCGTTTTGAATTGTTGTTCTACCAGAGGCAAATTTTTTCCTAAATCAATAACATATTGAAATCGTTCGTCCCAATCGTCAAACATCGAAAATTCGGCAATAATTTCTTCTTGAATAGCTTGTATGTTCATTTTTCTTTTGCTGTAAATGCTGTTAATTTGGTTGTAAAATTACCGCTTTTGTGTCAGAAAATCTATGACAACATAACTTTTGCCTTTTTGATGGCATCTACCATAGTGTCAATTTCTTCAATGGTATTATAAAATGCAAATGAAGCGCGAATGGTGCCGGGAATTTCAAAGAAACTCATAATCGGTTGAGCACAATGGTGCCCGGTTCGTACCGCAATGCCTTTTTTATCGATAATGGTGCCAATGTCATACGGATGAATGCCATCGATGTTGAAAGAAATAACCGAAGTTTTATTTCCGCTTGATACTTCAGGGCCGTAAATTTTCAAACCTTCTATTGCTAATAATTTCTCCGTTCCGTAGTGTAACAACAATTTTTCTTGCTCTTGAATGTTGCCAAAACCAATTTTGTTCATATAATCGATTGCTACACCTAGCACGATGCCGCCCGAAATATTAGGCGTTCCGGCTTCAAACTTGTGCGGTAACTCGGCATAGGTTGTTTTTTCAAAAGAAACTTCCTTAATCATTTCGCCACCACCTTGGTAGGGTGGTAGTTTGTTGAGCCAAGCTTCTTTTCCGTACAAAATTCCGGTTCCAGTGGGACCACAAATTTTATGTCCTGAAAAAACATAAAAATCACAATCTAAATCTTGCACATCAGGAATTAAATGCGGCACGGCTTGAGCTCCGTCAATCAAAACAGCAGCTCCAAAACAGTGTGCTTTTGCAATCATTTCCTTAACCGGATTAATGGTTCCTAATGCATTTGAAATATGATTTACCGTTACGATTTTGGTTTTCTCCGAAAGTAGTTTTTCATACTCGCTTTGCATTAATTCTCCCTGAAGATTCATCGGAATGACCTTCAAAGTGGCGCCAGTTTTTTCGCAGAGCATTTGCCACGGCACAATATTAGAATGGTGTTCTAAGGCCGAAACCAAAACCTCATCGCCGGGTTTTAAAAACGACGCAAAACCATTGGCTACCAAATTAATTCCGTGAGTGGTGCCTGAGGTAAACAATACTTCATGCGAAAATTTTGCATTGAGGTGTGTTTGAATTTTAAGGCGAGACGCCTCGTAAGCATCAGTGGCTAGTTGACTCAAGGTGTGAACACCGCGATGGATATTGGCGTTGATTTCTGAGTAGTATTGAGCCATGGCATCAATCACTACTTGTGGTTTTTGAGACGTAGCTCCATTATCAAAATACACCAAGGGTTTGCCATTTACTTTTTGGGAAAGAATGGGAAAATCAGCACGAACTTTTTGGATGTCAAACATAATTTATTTAGAAAAAATCTAAATACAAAAGTACATAAATTTCAACTGAACGAAGCGTAAAACGTTGTTAATAATTACCCTAAAATAGGTATGAAAGTTTGAGAATAATGAATAATTTGCAGCATTATTATTTTTACATTTCACTTCAAATGAAAAAGGCATTTAAAATCATCGGAGTTCTACTTTTAGCAATTATTTTGTATTTGGGTTTTACCAATTATCCCAAACTCGAATTGATTTCAGGATTTTCGGCAAAAAGTGTGGCATCGGCTCATTTTATCGATAATCGCTCTTTGGAATTGATTGAAAAAAGCGACAACGACATCAATCTGATTCGGTTGGCGAATAACAGTATTTCTGACCAAGAAAATTTTGCAACTTCATCGGTTTTTGGTTTACAAAAAAGAAAAGCCATTTACCGTGAGGGTTTAGGTTCCTTGCTGATTGATGCTGATTTTGACGTTACAAAACCGTATTTGGTTCCCAAGCGCGTTCAGCCAAAAATAAATTTGCCTTATCCGTATGGCACCAATGAACCCAAAGATTCGGAGTTTGCAAGCGTGGATTATTCGAAATTAAAAAAAGCCGTGGATGATGCTTTTGATAAAGGTGCTGCTTTCGTAAAGAGAACGCGGTCGGTCGTTATTTTGCACAAAGATCATCTGATTTTGGAACAATATGCCGACGGGTTTGATAAAAATTCTAAGATATTGGGTTGGTCAATGACTAAAAGTATTACGGCAACTTATTTTGGAATTTTGCAATATCAAGGAAAATTAAGCATCAATGATCCCGCTCCAATATTGGAATGGAAAAACGATGAACGTTCAAAAATTACGATTCATAATCTACTTCAAATGAATTCGGGCCTAGAATGGGAAGAACGCTATGATAAAATTTGTGATGCCACGAAAATGCTTTTCAACTCACGAGACATGGGAAAAGTGCAGTTGGAAAAACCACTTGTTGGAAAACCTAATCAGACTTGGAATTACTCATCAGGAACATCAAATTTATTGTCGAAAATTTTACGTAATCGTTTCAATTCGCATCAAGAATACTTGGATTTTTGGTATGCTTCATTAATTGACAAAATCGGGATGTATTCGATGGTTGTTGAAACGGATATGACCGGAAATTATGTGGGGTCGTCTTATGCTTGGGCAACGACTAGAGATTGGGCGAAGTTTGGGTTGCTGTACCTCAACAACGGAAATTGGAACGGCGAACCAATTTTTGACCCTTCTTGGTCGAAATATGTTTCCACGCTTACTCCAACATCAAACGGTAAATATGGCGGGCATTTCTGGTTGAATTCCAATGGAAAATATCCCGATGCTCCACGCGATTTGTATTATGCAAGTGGTTTTCAAGGTCAGAAAATATTTATTATTCCTTCGAAAGATTTGGTAATCGTGCGAATGGGATTAACCGATGATGAAAGTTTTGATTTTAATGGGTTTTTGAAGGAAGTTTTAGGGAGTATTGGGGAAAAGTAATCTGCAAATCGATTATCGTTTAGCCAAATTGAGGTTTTACATCGATATGCTTTCCTTAATTCAAACTGGAGCTATTTAATAAAAATACGTGTTTTCTTAAATAATAAAATTATTATTTAAGTTTTAGTTGGTTTTTCTTAAATAATCAAATTGTTATTTAAGTTTTAGTGGTGTTTTCTTAAATAGTATTATATTTGTTTAAGTAAAAACATTGAATATCTGGAGCTCAAAGAAACAAACTGTATGTTTTTAAAGACTACTTAAGTTTATTTAATAATGACTAAAGAAAAAGTTACACCAAGAATTTTACTTAAAATACTTTACGACTTTTCCGTCAAAGTAACCAATTCCGTTATTTGAAGTTAAAAATATAAGTTCATTACTGCTGATGAATTCAAACTTTTTTACATTCATTTCATACCCTACGGAGTGAGACATTCCGAAGGTCCAAGTAATTAAAGGTTTAAAAAAAAGCTCTTTAGAATAAACGTCTTTTGTTTTCAGAATTTTAAAAAAACCTTTGTCAGAATAGTAGTAAAATGAATGGTCAAATGGATTATAACAAGTAGGTCCTAGATATTCTTGTAATATTGCAAGCGAATCATTTTCTTTAAATTTACTGCTATACTCCAGAACATTTCTAATTCTATCCGAATAATAAAAGTTTTTTATTTCAGAAGCTGTGTACAACCCTAGACAGCCTTGTACAGAAAAATGCATCAGACTTTGAGAGATTAAAATATCGCCTTCTTTATTTTCGGCAATTCCTTTTACGCCATGATATATAGGTAAATTATTCGGAAATTTATAAACGAGTTGATTTTTGACTTTTTTTATATGATCAGGGAAACTGTCCAATAAATCCTTCTTGTATTGATCCGTTCCAAAATATTTAGCTTTTTTGTTTTTGGCCATCAGATACAAGTAATCTGGTTCCAAAAAAACTTTGCTTTTTAGGTCAAAAAAGTAAATGTTATTACCAAACTCGCCATTATCGTAAGTTAACCAAATCTTTTCTTTTTGGTCGAGATAAATTAAATTCGGATAACGAATTAAATCACTTTTTAAATTTCTATTAGAAAGATATCCACGTCTTTGTAACTCGGTTTCTGGAACATAAAAATTCTCTTTAAAGAAAATTCCATCCGAAGTTACTACCACATAATTATCACTTTTATCAACTAAAATTCGAGGTAAATTACCTCTTATTGAATCTATTAACTTCGAATCTTTAAAGTCCGTTGTTATGTAAAGCTGCATCTTACAATTCACATAAAAGATTGCGTTACCTGACGTTTTAGCAATGGCTTTCATATTGGGAATAACCATCTGAATTTGGTTATTTTTAAAATTAAAAACAACCAAACTATCTCCTGAAGTTATGGCATAAACATTTTGATTGATAACCATAAAATCTTTGTAATTAGCTTTGAGCAACTGTACTGGAACTATCGGAATACTATCTGATTTTTTATTTTCTTGCGAAAAAGAAAAAAAGATACTTAGAAGCATTAGGCAAAGAAAATAATTTTTAAAATGCATAAGATACGAGATTAAATGGGAATTATAGTAGGTAACGGATTATGCCCTGTTATATTTTAAAACTAAAATGGATTTGATAGCATAAAAGATTTAGAAGCGGCACAAAATAGAAATCTTCGGCAATGTACTGTCTAATTCTGAATTAAAAATATATCTTCGCAAAAAATTAAAACCCAATCAAATGAAAAAACTTATTTTAGCGTTAGCACTTATTTCTTCGTTAACATTTACTTCTTGTAGCAGTGATGATAAAGCTGAATCTAACGGAACGACTACCGGAAATTTTTTGCCTTTAGCAATAAACAATGAATGGACGTATATTATTGAAAGTCAGAGTTTGACTAATACCATGAAAATTGTAGGTACGGACAGTTTTAATGGTGCTACGTATTATGAATATACTGATAATTCGGAGGTTTTTCCTTATATTATCAAACATTGGTTTGCCAAAAAAGGAGCTACCTATTTCTTGAAAACGGATGATACTACCGTTAATGAAGGCGGTGTAACCGTAAACATAAAAAGCTACGAAATTCCGATTTTAAAAGACGATGTGGCTGTAAATGGTAAATGGACAGGAACAATTTCGCCAAAAGTTACGTTTTCTGCCAACGGTCAATCGGGCGTTTTGCCTTTTAAAGTGACTTATACCGGAGAAAACTTTTTTAAAGGTGCCGTTACGATGAATGAAACGACCTTCGAGAATGTGATTAAAGTGCGTTTGCAATTGGTTATTAATGCTAATGAGCAAATTACTAATTCCTTGCAAGAATATTGGTTTGCAGAAAACGTTGGTATTATTAAGTTTGTAACGTACAATAGCGATGGAACTACTACAGAAAAAGATATTTACAATTATCAACTGAATTGAATTTAATGAGTGGCTTCTAAACGAGTTTCCAAGAAGCCAAAAGATTCCTCGATAGCCCCGATTATCTCACAATACTCTTATTTTCAATTGAGTTCGATGAACACTTCGTGTTTACAGCGAAAATAAAAAAGTCCCGAATATTTCGGGACTTTTTTATTGCAGCGTAAAGCGGGAACATGGATTGAGATTGCTTCGTGCCTCGCAAGGACTGGCTTAGTGTTTCGCTCCTCAATTTTATAAATCAAATCCCATATTCACACCTAATTTGTTGGCGATGATTTTGGTAATGCGTTGTTTTAATGCAGGGATTTTGATGCTTTCGATTACTTCATTTGAGAAGGCGTACATCAAAAGTGCTTTGGCTTCTTTCTTTGGAATTCCACGAGATTGCATGTAAAACATGGCCGACTCGTCAAGCTGGCCGATGGTACAACCGTGCGAACATTTTACATCATCGGCAAAGATTTCTAATTGTGGTTTGGCATTAATCGATGCAGTATCGCTTAGTAAAATATTGTTATTTTGCTGAAAAGCATCCGTTTTTTGGGCTTCTCTTTCAACAAAAATTTTACCGTTAAAAACGCCTGTTGCTTTATCATTTAGAATGGTTTTATAATTCTGATGGCTTTCGCAATTGGGTGTGGCATGGTGTACCAAAGTATGATGATCAACGTGCTGTTTTCCTTCGATGATGGTAATTCCTTTCAAGGTGCTTTCGATGTGTTCGCCTTGGTGGTAGAAATTCAGGTTGTTTCGCGTGATGTTTCCTCCAAATGAAAACGTGTGAACAGAAACGTTACTTTGTTGTTTTTGAGCAATATATGTGTTGTCTATCAAAGAAGCTTCGGTAGAATCATTTTGAATTTTGTAATAATCTACGATGGCTCGTTTGGCGGCAAAAATTTCGGTCACGGAATTGGTTAGCACCGGGTTAGAGTTTAACGATTGATGGCGTTCAATGATTTGCACATGCGAATTTTCGCCTACCACAATTAAATTTCGGGGTTGGATTAAAAGCGCGGCTTCTGTTCCTGTGGAGAAATTGATGATTTCAATGGGCTTGTCGGCCACTTTGCCTTTCGGAATATTAATGTAAGCTCCTTCCATGGCAAAGGCGGTATTAAGCGAAGTCAAACTCTCGTCTTTACTGGCAATTTTATTGAAATAGGTGTCAATTATCATTTTGTATTTTGGCTTGGTCAAGGCAGAAGCCATGAGGCAAACATCAATACCATCGTGAGTGGTAGAAGACAAAAACGAACTGAAAATGCCATCTACAAAAACTACTTTGTAGGTATCAATTTCGTGTAAATAGTATTTTTTTACATCCGAATATTGAACGGTTTGATCGTTTTTAGGAAAAACGCTAAAATCGTTTTTTAAAACCGAATTCAGAGAAGTATATTTCCAAGCCTCTTCTTTTTTAGTAGGAAATCCTTTGGCTTCAAAATTTTTGATGGCGTCAATTCGAATATCGTGCAAATCTGCGGTTACATCGACTTTTTCTTCGAATGCCATGAATGAGGATATGAGTTTTTCTTTTAACATTTTTTAAATTTGTTTGAAGTCTAATGCTTTTATATTTTTAAAATGAGCATCATTTGTAAGCAAAATTGCGTTGTACTGCATTGTCAGAGCAGCGATCCAAATATCATTATCTGGAATTGGCTTTCCTAGTTTTCGAAGTTGATATTTAACTTTGCTATAAATTTCAGCAGAATTTGAATCAATATTTACGATTGTAAAATCTTTAATGAAATCTTCAACTTGCTTAAAATGTTTAGCTGGAACCAAAGCATTTTCGGCTCCATAAAGCAATTCTCCTAAGACAATTACTGGTATATAGATCTTGTTTTCAGGTGTTAGAAGATCATTAATTTCCTTTTTTGCATGGAAAATATCAATAATTATATTTGAATCTAAGAGAAATTTATTTCCAGCCATCGTAATCTATATTTCCACATCCTTCTTCGATTGATTTTTTCCAAGATTCTGCTTCTTCATCGGTTATAATACCTGAAAATTTCATGATATCATGGGGCTTTTCGTCCTTAGTCTTCCTCTTTTCTTTTTCTAAAAGAAATTCAATGAAGTCATTTACTTCCTTTTTCAAATGATCTGGAAGTTTATTTAATTTATTTATTGAAATAACTGTTTCCATAATTTCTATTTTAAATTCGAAGTTAACAAATTTAGATTCAAAACTTCCCCTTCAAACGGAACACTAATTTTAATTCTCCGCTTTGATCCAGTCGTAGCCTCTTTTTTCTAGTTCGTAAGCCAGTTCTTTTCCGCCTGATTTTACGATTTTTCCGTTGTATAAAACGTGTACAAAATCAGGAACGATATAATCTAAAAGTCGTTGGTAATGCGTGATGACCAAAACCGCATTGTTTTCGTTTTTCAACTTGTTTACTCCGTTGGCCACAATTCGTAAGGCATCGATGTCTAGTCCAGAATCGGTTTCGTCAAGAATGGCTATTTTTGGCTCGAGCATTGCCATCTGGAAAATTTCGTTACGCTTTTTTTCTCCGCCTGAAAAACCTTCGTTTAACGAACGCGACAAGAATTTTCTGTCCATTTCTAAAAGCTCTGATTTCTCTCGAATTTTCTTGAGCATTTCATTGGCTGGCATTTCTTCTTCTCCGTGAGCTTTACGCTTTTCGTTGATGGCAGTTTTGATAAAATTGGTAACTGAAACACCTGGAATTTCGACAGGATATTGAAACGATAAGAATACGCCTTTGTGGGCTCGTTCTTCAGGAGCTAAGTCTGCTAGGTCTTCGCCGTCTAAAATTACCGTTCCTTCGGTTACTTCATAGTTTTCGTTTCCTGCAATTACAGCCGAAAGTGTACTTTTTCCAGAACCGTTTGGCCCCATGATGGCATGAACTTCTCCCGCTTTGATTTCGAGGTTAATGCCTTTTAATATTTCTTTGTCTTCAATGGAAGCGTGTAAATTTTTTATACTTAACATGTATTTGTTGTTTTTTATTGAGTAATTTCTGTGTAACAATGCGGTTGTTCCTCTGAATCTAATACGGAAATGGCAAAAATTCTTTTTCTAGTTTCTACATTTGTGGTGTCCCATAAAATATCATTTAATATATCTAAAGCTTTTGAACAAGAATCCAATTCATCAATCCAATTTGCTTTGACTTCTAAAATATATTCCGTGTCGTTATTTATCAAACAAAAAGTTTCTAAAGGATAACCCTTTTCTTTACATTTTTTAAAAAATGATTGAAGATTTTTTTCTAATTCTTTAGTATCCATGATAATAATCCATTTTCGTTATTTAATAATTCAATCGCGTCCTCAACGTCTTGGTTTTTCTTTGGTTGAATATCGTATCTTGATTTTTCTGACCAAACATCTATTAACAATGATGTTGTTTTGAAGAGCACTTTATTTTGGCTTTTATCTTCATCGAACTTTCTTTTTAAACCCGAAAAAACCATTAAAGTATTTAAATCGTGTGAGTAAAAAGGATTTCTGCCATCAAAATATTTTTTTAAACTACACTTCTCATCGAACAAATCATCAATGTTTAACATTATACAAATTTTATACTTCAGATATAATTCGACGGTGTAACCTAATAAATAAAATGCCCCATTTGATTTGCCGTTTTTCAATAAAATTATAGCTTCTTCTAACCTTAAATCAGCTAACTTTTTAATTTCTTCGGATGAATTCATTATTTTAAAATAGGATTAATTTTACTTAGACAATGAATCAATCTCTTCCATTGTCATTCGGACTCCTCTACCGTCTCTTATACTCTTTTCGGCATCCAAAATTTCTTTTACAAATTCTGGATTGTATGGTTTCTCCACTTTTTCGGCAATTTCAAAACCAAGTGATTTGGCCAATGATTTTAAAACTGGAAAATCTTTTTTCTTTACGTTTTTTAAAACTACGTCCATAATTTAAAATTTTATAATTGGTTGTTAAGCGGCTGACGCTTCCAATGAAATTAATAATGATTTTTGCAGATAAGAAAAAATACTGATATCAATCGATAAACTACCACTCATTTCTTAATTGTTCTTGCATTTCGTTGGGATCTAGATTTTTGAAAGATTCAATGACTCCATAATGTTTTTTTGCATCAGTTCTTGTCCTTAATTTTTTTAAAGCTTCCTGAAATTCTTTAGAATCAACATCTTTCTTAATTTCATCCTGCATTTCTTTCTTGCTTTGCAGCAAATAGGCAATTACTTCATCTGTTGTTCTTTTTATTTTAGTTGCCATATAATTAAACTTTTATCTCTAACCTACCGAACCTTCCAACGAAATTTCCAACAACTTCTGTGCTTCCACGGCAAATTCCATTGGTAATTTGTTCAACACGTCTTTACTAAAGCCATTTACAATTAATGCAATTGCTTTTTCGGTTGGAATTCCTCTTTGGTTGCAATAAAATACTTGGTCTTCGCCAATTTTACTCGTTGTGGCTTCATGCTCAATTTTAGCCGAAGGATTTTTACTTTCGATGTATGGAAACGTGTGTGCTCCACAATTGTTTCCCATCAAAAGCGAATCACATTGCGAAAAGTTTCGTGCATTATGGGCGTTTGGACTGATACGCACTAAACCGCGGTAACTGTTTTGCGATTTTCCGGCCGAAATTCCCTTTGAAATGATGGTTGATTTGGTATTTTTTCCCAAATGAATCATTTTTGTTCCAGTGTCGGCTTGCTGAAAATTATTGGTCACGGCAATAGAATAAAATTCGCCAACTGATTGGTCTCCTTTCAAGACTACCGAAGGATATTTCCACGTTATTGCTGAACCCGTTTCGACCTGTGTCCACGAAATTTTAGCATTTTTTTCGCACAAGCCTCTTTTGGTTACAAAGTTATAAACGCCTCCTTTTCCTTCTTTATTACCCGGATACCAGTTTTGTACGGTAGAATATTTAATCTCTGCATTGTCTAACGCAATTAGCTCTACCACAGCGGCATGCAATTGATTTTCGTCTCGACTCGGAGCGGTGCATCCTTCTAAATACGAAACATAACTGCCTTCATCGGCTACTAATAAAGTTCTTTCAAACTGACCTGTACCTCCCTGATTGATGCGGAAATAGGTTGATAGTTCCATCGGACATCGAACGCCTTTTGGAATGTAACAAAAACTGCCGTCGGAGAAAACAGCCGAGTTTAATGCTGCATAAAAATTATCTTTTTGCGGAACGATGGTGCCTAAATATTTTTTTACCAACTCAGGGTATTCTTTGATGGCTTCAGAAATGGCACAAAAAATGATGCCTTTTTCGGCCAATGTTTTCTTGAAGGTGGTTGCTACTGAAACCGAATCGACTACGATGTCAATAGCTACATTATTCATTTTCTTTTGTTCATCAATAGAAATTCCTAGTTTTTTGTACATCGCTAGAAGTTCAGGATCTACATCGTCAAGGGTTTTATTCGGGTCGGCTTTTTTAGGCGCCGAATAATACGAAATAGCTTGAAAATCAGGTTTTTCGTACGTTACGTTTGCCCATTCGGGTTCTTCCATTTCTTGCCAAGCTCTGAACGCTTCTAAACGCCATTCGGTCATCCATTCGGGTTCGTCTTTCTTCTTCGAAATAGCACGAACAATGTCTTCATTTAACCCAATAGGAAACGTTTCTGAGTCTAATTCAGTATAAAATCCGTATTCGTATTCTTTATTTTCTAACTCGACTTTTAAGTCGTCTTCGGTGTATTTTGCCATGGTACTATTTAAGAATCTAAAAAATTGAAAATCTAAAAAATCTAAAAAAATTTAAAAAATTGAAAAATCTAAAAAATCTAAAAAAATCTAAAATATCTAAAAAATTGAAAAATCTAAAAAACCTAAAAATGTAAAAAATATAATTTAAACATGATCTTTTAGTTTCTATTTTTTGACAAACCCTATTTCCTATTTTTTTTGATTGAGTTTATCTTGTTTCTCAAGGTTTTTTAAAAATTTGATGTAATTTCCTAATTGTTTTGAAATTTCCAAAACTTCATTTCGTTTTTCGTAAAAATTTTCTTCGTTAATATATTCAATTGCTAATAAAAAATTGAACATGTTTCTGCATTCTCCAGCTGAACCTTTTGAAAAATAAAGAAATCGAACCAATTCTTTTTTGGTCTCTCTTTCAAATCCCTCTGCAATATTATTTGAAATCGATAATGCAGCTCTTCTCAATTGATCTCTCAATCCAAAATCTGACTTAATTTTTTCATTTGATAAAGTAAGTTTGTAGACGGTAACTCCAAACGCTAATGCTTTTTGGTACACTTCCATTTCTTCAAAAGAATTGTATTTTGCCATCTTATTACAAATTTAAAAAAGTGAAAAAATTTAAAAAATCTAAAGAATCTAAAAAATCTAAAAGAGCTAAATAATCTAAAAAACTTAAAAAATCTAAAAAAGCGGAATTAACAAAAAAGCGAAATTTCTGAATATTAAAAAACAACAAAAATTAAATGATTTTTACTTTTATCATCATAAGCTTTTAGTGGATTCTTTTTTTATTTTAAACTCTGTCCATCTTTACAATATTTTGATTCTTTTAACCTGTTGATTCGCTTAGGTCCTTTAGATTTTTTCGATTCTTTTAGATTCTTTCGATTACTTTATAATGAAAAACTCTCCCCACATCCACAAGTTCGTTGGGCATTTGGATTATTAAAAACAAATCCTTTACCGTTTAAACCGCCTGAATATTCTAAAATTGTTCCTGCTAAATACAAGAATGATTTTTTCTCAACGGCAATTTTTACATTATTGTCTTCAAAAACTTTATCATTTTCGCCTAATTCTTTGTCAAATTTTAGTTCGTAAGACAACCCCGAACAACCGCCACTTTTTACACCAACACGAACGTAGTCGGTAGCGGCATTAAAACCATCGTCTTCCATCATTAGGACGATTCTTTTGCTTGCTGTGTCAGAAACTTTTATCATCGTTATATTGATTTTGTCTAAATTAATGGCAAAGATACGTCATTTTGTTAATTTAAAATAAGTTGTAACATTTTTATAACTTATACCTTTATAGAGAAAAACGTGAGTAATAAAATAGCTCCTTATTGTATTGAAAAACAATTATTTATCAATTAGGAAGTATGTGTATTTATTGTTTTATCAAGCTAATGGTAGTGCTTAAACCGAAGGAAAATTGCGTGGTATTAGTTTTTTAATTATGAATATTAGTTTTTTATTTAGTTCTTTAAGGCTTATTTTTATGGTTTTCAATGAAATAAGTTTATAATCATGTGTTGAGAATTAATTGTTGAAATTGCAAGTACGAAGAATGCTCAACTTGCACTAAAGTCATTTAATCCATGCTGAAAAGCAGCGGTTTTCTCTGCGGAAAATTCATAACTTTTTGTTATAATTTAAAAAATCGTTTTTGTGTTTGGATTATTAATTACTTTTGCATCGCAAAAATCAATGAGTTAATATCGCATTATAAACGCTGTTTTATCACGTAAAAGCCTTGTAAAATGCAAAATATCTCAATGAAATTGAGTAATAAGACTAAAAATAATAGTTTAGTAATGAAATGGTCAGGAGTGAAACGCGATTTAAAAAGCGATAAAGATATGCGACTCAAGGCTCGATAATAAAGAGGACGAATAGGAAAAACAATTTCTCCTTATAGTTATCTGGAGGCCGCTTAAAAACAATAAATATCTATAATATGAAAATAGCAGTGGTTGGCGCTACCGGAATGGTTGGCGAAGTAATGCTTGAAGTTTTAGCACTAAGAAATTTTCCAATTACAGAATTAATTCCTGTAGCTTCTGAAAAATCAGTTGGAAAAGAAATTCATTTTAAGGGAAAAACCTACAAAGTAGTAGGTTTACAAACCGCTGTGGATATGAAGGCAGACATCGCTTTGTTTTCGGCGGGCGGAGATACTTCTTTGGCATGGGCACCAAAATTTGCCGCTGCCGGAACTACCGTAATTGATAATTCTTCTGCTTGGAGAATGCATGCTGACAAGAAACTAATTGTTCCTGAAATCAATGCTGCCGAATTGAGTGCCGCTGATAAAATCATTGCCAATCCGAACTGTTCAACAATTCAGATGGTGTTGGCTCTAGCTCCTTTGCACAAAAAATATAAAATTAAACGAATTATAGTTTCTACCTATCAATCGATTACCGGAACGGGTGTAAAAGCGGTGCAGCAGTTAGAAAACGAATATGCAGGAATTTCGGGCGAAATGGCTTACAAATATCCTATTCATCGAAATGCCATTCCGCAATGTGATGTTTTTGAAGAAAATGGATACACCAAGGAAGAAATGAAATTGGTGCGCGAAACCCAGAAAATTTTAGGCGATAAAACCATTGCTGTAACTGCCACTGCCGTTCGTGTGCCGATTGTAGGCGGTCATTCGGAGGCTGTAAATGTTGAGTTTGAAAACGATTTTGATGTCAATGATGTGCGTCAAATTTTGCATGAAACGGATGGCGTTGTGGTACAAGACAATACGGATACTTATACATACCCGATGCCGAAATACGCTCAAGGAAGAGATGAGGTTTTTGTGGGAAGAATTCGCCGTGACGAAAGTCAACCCAACACCTTGAATATGTGGATTGTAGCTGACAATTTAAGAAAAGGAGCGGCCACAAACACAATCCAAATTGCAGAATATTTAGTAAAAAATAATTTGGTTTAATAAAATTGAAGTACTGATAGAGTGAAAGCCGTGATTGAAAAGTTACGGCTTTTTTTAGGATAGATTTGAGCGAGGATAATCAAGAAAAATCCTTCGCGCGTCCTCATTTATAGCGTTTTCGGTTGCTCGATTGCATCTAATTTCTTGTTTTATATAGTATCGTTTGCAAGGTGGTTGATTATAGCAGGATTGAAAAGCTAAGGTTTTCGTTTACTACATTTGCTTTAAAAATCAGATAAAAAGAAGTAGAAAATGATTTGAATACTATGAATTTACACTTTTTTTAGCAGAAACATTTCCAAACCCTTTTGGAAAACGGGTAGCGAATAATGATTTGGAAATATTGGAGATATAGCCGATGGCTGTTAAAATGGGCATTGTACCATACAATAAGTAAAACTTCGGGTAGCTGTTTTTTAAGCTAAAATTTTTCATGAATTAGACCTTTAATCAGAACAAAAAGTAGTTTTTTCTGAGAAATAGACTTAACAATTCAATCAATTTTATACTTTTGCAACACTATGGCAAAACAAGACGATTTATTTAAAAATGTAGTTTCGCATGCAAAAGAGTACGGATTTATTTTTCCGTCAAGCGAAGTGTACGATGGTTTAAGTGCAGTATATGACTACGCACAAAATGGTGTTGAATTAAAGAAAAACATTCGAGAATATTGGTGGAAAGCGATGGTGCAAATGCACGAAAACATCGTTGGGCTTGACGCCGCTATCTTGATGCATCCTACTACTTGGAAAGCTTCCGGACACGTTGATGCCTTTAACGACCCGTTGATTGACAATAAAGATTCTAAAAAACGATACCGTGCCGATGTTTTACTTGAGGATTATGCCGAAAAATTAAACCAAAAAGCAGAGAAGGAAATTGAAAAAGCAAGTGCTCGATACGGCGATTCTTTTAACCGTGAAGAATTTGTTACCACAAATACTAGGGTGGTGGAGTACCTTTCAAAAAAGAAAAGTATTCTCGAGCGAATGGCAAAGTCTCTAGAAAGTGGTGATCTTGCTGATGTAAAAGCGTTGATTGAAGAACTAGAAATTGCTGACCCCGAAACAGGTTCTAAAAACTGGACGGATGTAAAACAGTTTAACCTGATGTTTGGCACAAAACTAGGCGCTTCTGCCGAAAATGCCATGGATTTGTACCTGAGACCAGAAACTGCTCAAGGAATTTTTGTCAATTTCCTTAACGTACAAAAATCAGGCAGGATGAAAATTCCGTTCGGAATTGCGCAAACCGGAAAGGCGTTTAGAAACGAGATTGTTGCCCGGCAATTCATCTTTAGAATGCGTGAATTTGAACAAATGGAAATGCAATTTTTTGTAAAGCCAGGCGAAGAAATGAAGTGGTATGAATACTGGAAAACAGCACGACTTAACTGGCACTTGTCTTTAGGTTTAGGCGAAAAAAACTACCGTTTTCATGACCACGAAAAACTAGCACATTATGCCAATGCCGCAGCCGATATCGAATTCAACTTCCCGTTTGGATTCAAAGAACTGGAAGGAATTCACTCAAGAACGGATTTTGATTTAAAAGCCCACGAAGAATTTTCAGGTAAAAAATTACAATATTTCGATACCGAAGAAAATAAAAATTACACTCCTTTTGTGGTGGAAACCTCGGTAGGTCTAGACCGGATGTTTTTGGCAGTTTTTGCCACAGCGCTCCAAGAAGAGGCCTTAGAAGACGGCACCACCCGAACGGTTTTAAAATTACCATCGGTGTTAGCACCAACAAAAGCAGCAGTGTTGCCGTTGGTTAAAAAAGATGGGTTGCCAGAAATTGCCAAACAAATTATGTCCGATTTAAAGTGGGATTTTAACGTAGCCTATGATGAAAAAGACGCTGTTGGTCGTCGTTACAGAAGGCAAGATGCTTTAGGAACACCGTTTTGTATTACAGTAGATCATCAAACAATAGAAGACCAAACGGTAACTATTCGTCATCGCGATAGCATGAAGCAAGACCGTGTGCCAATTAAAAATTTACGAGACCTTATTGAAGATGAAGTTTCTATGAAAAATTGGTTGAAGAAAATTGGTCAATAATTTATAGTATTAGAAAAAAAAGGAGACCTAAAATCTCCTTTTTTTTGTGTTTTTATTTTCTACTTCGTTTAACTATTTTAACCAATTCATACCATATTACAACCAATAAACCTACTCCTGCGGCAATACTGAGTTGAGTGCCTTTAAGGGATTCAAATTCAAAAAAGCGTGCTAAATTGGGTATGAAAATGAGCAAGCTTGTAATTCCGACGGTGATGGCGATGATAATTGGTATTAAATTATTTTTATACCGGATAGTCGTTGTGATGGCCTCGTAAAATGAACGGTTAGACAAGGTTAAAAACACATTGGCTGTAACTAAACACGTAAAAACCATGGTTCGTGTAGTTGCTTCGTTATAGTTGAGGTGTATGGCGTATTGATACACAAACAAAGTGCCGAGTGTGATAACCAGACCTTGGATAATGCTTGTAGAAAGTTCTTTCCAACTGAAAAAAGTGTCTGTAAAAGGCCTTGGTTTTTGCAGCATCGCATTTTTCTCCATGGGTTCATTTTCATACACTATGGAGCAAGTGGGGCCCATGATAAGTTCTAAGAAAATGATATGAATTGGCGAAAAAATCGTAGGGTAGACCCAATCCAAAGCCAGCGGAATAAATACTGTTAGTATAATCGGAATGTGGATAGAAATGATAAACTGAATGGCTTTTTTGAGATTTGCATAAATTTTCCGACCCATAGCAATCGCATCTACCATGGCCGATAAATCGTCTTTTATCAAAATTAAGGATGCAGCTTGTTTGGCTATTTCGGTTCCTTTTTTTCCCATGGCAATGCCTATGTGAGAAGCTTTAAGTGCGGGACCATCGTTTACGCCATCGCCCGTCATAGCAACAATTTCGTTGTTTGACTTCAAGGCATTGATGATTCGCAATTTGGCTTCGGGAAACATTCGGGTAAACAAATTGAGTTCTTGAACGGTCTTTTTAAGCTCAGCATCAGAAAGTTGCATCAATTCATCGCCCGTAATTCCTTTTTCGTAACCCACAAAACCAATTTGCTTAGCAATGGCACCAGTAGTCTCTACGTTATCGCCAGTTATTATTTTCACTTTAATTCCTGCGGTATAAAAATGTTGCAAAACTGCCGTGATGTTTTTCTTTGGAGGATCATAAAATGCTACCAATCCTTTGAAAATGAAAGAAAAATCATGTTGATTTGCCGGATAATCCGTTCCTTCAAAATCTGCTTGTGCTACAGCTAAAATCCGATATCCCTCGGAAGCTAATGTGGTGGCTGCTGTCTTAATGTGTGTGATTTCGGTTTCAGATAGCTGTACACGACCTAATATGGCTTCAATACCTCCTTTGGTTGCAATAATCTGATGTCCAAAAGTGTTTTGAAAAACATGCGTCATCATAGGAGGTTTGCCTGACAAAGGATATTCGTGTACGAGTTTATAATTTGGGCGTTCGTCTGTGGTTATGATTTGGCTATAGGTTTCATGGAGTGAAACTTCCATCGGATCAAACGGTGTAGGTTCACTGGCCCACATTGCCCATTCAATTAATTGTTTTTCGTCTTCATTAAAAGTGTTTTTTATATCATGAATTGCGTTGGTTTTTAGGGTAAATATTTTAGCCAAACTCATTTGGTTTTCGGTAATGGTACCCGTTTTATCGGTACAAATAACCGTTGCACTACCTAGTGTTTCAACCGTTTTCATTTGTTTTACAATAATTCCCTTTTGCATCATTCGCCAAGCGCCAAGTGCCATAAAAGTGGTAAATGCAATCGGAATTTCTTCTGGCAAAATACTCATTGCTAAGGTTAGCGATTTTAACAAACTGTCTAAAAAAAGCTGCGAATTATAATAATTTAAAGCCCAAACAATCAGAAAAATAAGCGCTCCTATAACCACCATTTTCTTAACAAAATGGCCAATTTGAACTTCAAGAGGTGTTTTTTCTTCTACAATATTTTCAAGGCTTTTGCCAATTTTATTGAGTTTGGTTTCGCTTCCTATAGCGGTAACTTGTGCAAGCGCCATTCCTGTTGTGGCTATCGTGCCATGAAAAATCATATCCGATTTACCTTTGGTCACCGAAAAGGATTCGCCAGTAAGAATCGATTCGTTTACCGAAAAGTCGTTGGCTTGTATAATTGTAGCATCGGCTGCCACGGAGTTACCTTCTTCTATAACAAGGCAATCTCCCACCACTAAATCTTCTGTTTTGACCTGTAGTGAAGCCCCATTTCGAATTACTTTTGCATGAGGTTTCGAAAATTGTTTGAGTTTTTCTATGGCATTTCTACTGCGCGAATTTTGATACGAAGAAAGTAGTGTGATTAAAATAATGGCAGATGCGAGAAAAAGACCGTCTGAAAATTCTCCGCTTACAAAGTAAATCGTTGAAGCTACAAGGAGTAACACCACCATTGGGTCGGAAATAAAGTGCTTGATGGCCTTGAAAAAAAGATTTTCTTTTTCGTACACTACCGTATTTGAACCGTGTTTTATTCTTGATGAAATTACTTCATCATTTGATAAACCTTTGTTTTCGAAACTGTTTGCCGACATACTTTGCTATTTCCGATTCTAGTATTTTAAACAAATTTACAAATAGCGAAGTGAATTTGAGTGAATTTCAAACTCTTTTCTGTTTTGCGAACTAAAAATACGCTTGGATTTATTTGCTTTTGACATTCAACTGTAATTTAATCCTGTCTTGAAATCGTTTGGCAGCGGTAAGAATCCAGATGATATAATAAATTATTCGGTAAATTTTTAAATAAATAATAAATTGTCAAATAGTTATAATTTTAGCTTTCTTGATGCTAAAAAACATCAGTTACTGTTCTAGGGGTTCGATATGAATGAGAATGTGAACAAGTTCTGGGCGGTGAGCCATCAAAGCATCTTTGGCAGCATGCGAAATTTCGTGACCTTGCGTAACGGATAAGTCGCCATCAACCAGTAGGTGTAAATCAACCAAGTAGGTCATTCCGGTTTTGCGAACAAAGCATTTTTCGGTACCTTTCACGCCAGGAACATTCTCGGCCACGTCGCGAATTTCTTTGACTAAATCATCATAAACGTGTTCGTCGAGAATTTCGCCTAAAGCAGGTCGAAAAATCAAAAAGGCGTTGTACACAATAAATAGGGATGCAATTAATGCAGCCCAATCATCGGCAGTTTCGTAGCCAGGCCCCATGTAAATAGCGATGGAGATTCCGGTAAATGCCATTATAGAGGTAACAGCGTCACTCCGGTGGTGCCAGGCATCGGCTTGCAATGAGCTGCTGTTGGTTTCTTTTCCTTTGCGGGAAATAATTTGATAAAATGTTTCTTTGATTAAAATAATAACCGCTAAGACGATTAGCGTAAAAGTTTCTGGAATTTGGTGCGGCGTTTGAATATTTACAATACTTTCGTGTGCAATAACGGCGGCAGAAATCAATAAAAAACCGACTACAATAAACGTGATAAGGGTTTCGGCACGGCCATGACCGTAGGGATGGTTCGAATCGGCAGGACGAGTAGAATATTTGAGTCCGAACAAAACTAACGCTGACGAAAACACATCTGTCATCGACTCGATAGCATCGGCTACTAAGGCATACGAATTTCCAAAAATCCCTGTGATGCCCTTGGCTACAGCCAAAATAAAATTTCCGATAATACTTAAATAGGTAGCCCTAATAGCTTTTTGGATGTTGGATTGCATCAGTTCGTTTTAAAACCACAAAGGTAATTTAATTTTGTGGGAAACGAATGTTTGCTAATCACGAATCCGCTCTGGGCTATTAAACAAGGAACGATTAGGTTAATCTATTTTATAAATTCTGTTATTAGGTATGTAAACTCCCTTTTTTAAGATTACCCTCTCTTCTGTAACGCCCCAAATAGTAGTGTACGTGTACAATCTTTGGTTGTCATCTTCAAAGTAAATTTTGACTTTTCCGTGCTCTAAATTTCCTAATTTTAAGGCTCTTTCTAAAGCGCTTTTCCGCTCTTTTATGTCGGCTTCACTTGTTAATACGTCTTGATTAGGAAACCGTAAAGTTCCTACTTGCTCTTTTTCTATGGCTTTAAAAGTTCCTTCCATTGTGATTCAAATTAGTAATTAAATAATGATTTTTAAATTTCAGTATAATTGTAAAAATAGGTCGTAAATCCTAAAAAATAATGTAATGAAGTGTTAAATCAAAGGTAATTATGAAAATAAAAAAGTTAATATAATGAAATAGCGAAGTAGTGTTCTGCCATTTAAATCTGATGTGTAGGATTTGTAATCAATAGTATTTTTTGATGAAGTAGCTAAACAAAAAGAGGTTGTTACATAAATGCATACAACCTCTTTTTTAGTATTGATTTATAATGAGTTATAACACAAAAAAAATCTGCTTCGTTATTAGTTTAATTTTATGTGAAGTTCATCTAATTGTTTGCCATCAATCATAGAAGGTGCATCAATCATTACGTCACGACCTGAATTATTTTTTGGGAATGCAATAAAATCCCGAATCGTTTCTTGGCCTCCTAAAATAGCCACTAATCGGTCTAAGCCAAAAGCCAAACCGCCGTGGGGTGGTGCTCCAAATTGAAACGCATCCATCAAAAATCCGAATTGATTTCGAGCTTCTTCTTCTGTAAATCCTAAATATTTAAACATTAGCGCTTGCGTAGCTTTATCGTGAATTCTAATCGAACCGCCGCCAATTTCGTTGCCATTCAATACCATATCATAAGCGTTGGCTCTTACTTTTCCGGGATTGCTTTCCAGTAAAGGCATGTCTTCTGGCTTAGGCGACGTAAAGGGGTGATGCATAGCATGATAACGACCACTTTCTTCGTCAAATTCTAACAGCGGAAAATCTACGACCCAAAGTGGAGCAAATACTTCTGGATTTCGCAAACCTAGCCTTGTAGCGAGCTCCATTCGCAAAGCACTCAGTTGTGTTCGCGTTTTATCGGCTGGGCCCGAAAGAATAAAAATCATATCGCCAGCTTTGGCACTAGTAATTTCAGCCCATTTTGCTAGATCTTCTTGATTGTAAAATTTATCTACTGACGATTTATAAGTTCCATCAGCTTCACATTTTACATATACCATTCCGGTGGCTCCTATTTGAGGTCGTTTGACCCAATCAATTAAGGCGTCAATCTCTTTTCGGGTATAACTCGCACAGTGGGGTGCGGCAATTCCTACTACCAATTCAGCGGTGTTGAAAACAGAAAAATCACGATGTTGTGCTACGGTATTCAACTCGCCAAATTTCATTTCAAAACGAATATCGGGTTTGTCGTTTCCGTAGGTTTTCATGGCGTAATCATAGGTAATTCGAGGAAATTTTTCCACCTCAATTCCTTTAATTTCTTTGAGCAAATGGCGTGTTAATCCTTCAAAAACATGTAAAATATCTTCTTGTTCTACAAAGGCCATTTCGCAGTCAATTTGTGTAAACTCAGGTTGTCTGTCGGCTCTTAAATCTTCATCTCTAAAACATTTCACAATCTGAAAATACTTATCCATTCCACCAACCATCAAGAGCTGTTTAAACGTCTGTGGCGATTGTGGCAAGGCATAAAACTGGCCAGGGTTCATTCTCGAAGGCACCACAAAATCTCGAGCTCCCTCTGGCGTCGATTTAATCAAATAAGGCGTTTCTACTTCACAAAAATCAAGATCCGAAAGGTATTTTCGAACCTCCATCGCTACTTTATGACGAAACAAAAGACTGTTTTTAACGGGGTTTCTTCGGATATCAAGGTAGCGGTATTTCATCCTGATGTCTTCACCACCGTCGGTATCGTCTTCAATGGTAAACGGAGGTGTTAGAGCCTCGTTCAAAACGGTTAATTCGGACACTAAAATTTCAATATCGCCTGTAGCCATGTTTTTATTTTTGGCTTCTCGCTCTATAACGGTTCCTTTTACTCGGATAACGTATTCTCTACCCAAAGTTTTTGCTTTTTCAAAAACTGTTGCATCTGTTCGACTTTCGTCAAAAATCAATTGCGTAACACCATATCGATCACGCAGGTCAATCCAGTTCATAAAACCTTTATTACGCGATTTTTGAACCCAACCCGAGAGGGTAACTTCGGTATTGATGTGTGAACTATTTAATTGTCCACAGTTGTGACTTCTGTACATATCAAAAATTTAGAGTACAAAAGTAAAAAACTTAGCCTGATATCTGGCAAACTGCGTTAACTTCAAGTGAAATAATTTCGTAAAAAAGAATAAAAAGCTATATTTGATTGTTTAAAAAAAAATATACTTCAAACAAATGAAAAAAATAATCACAGGAATGCTGTTAGGAATAATTGGTTTTTCGGCAATGGCACAGAAAAGCTATGTCACTTTTCAAGGAGAAATCAGCAATAAAAACGGAGATAAAATTTTTATACGAGGTCCTAAAAAGTTTAAAAAGGAAATTTTACTCACTAAAGATGGTCAGTTTAAAGACACCTTGAAGGTAACCGAAGGGATGTATCGGTTAAACGATGGAGTAGAGCAAACCCCTTTGTTTCTTAAAAATGGCATGGATTTAAAACTAAAAATGAACGCCAAAGAGTTTGACGAAAGTATTGTGTATACCGGAAATGGAGCCAAAGAAAATAACTATTTGGCGCAAAATGCGCTGTATGAAGAGAATTACAATTATGAGGCGTTACTGACTGCTGAACCAAGTGCTTTTGAGAAAATGGCAAGCGAAAAAAAAGATCAAGAAATAAAGCGGTTGATGGAGGCTCGTCTGGAAGCCAATTTTACAGCCTTATTTGCCAAAGAAATTGAAGCTTCGGTTGATGGATTACGTGCTTATTTTCAAGAGCAGCAAGCCATGAAAAAGTTGAACAATACAGTCTCGCCTACTTTTGATTACGAAAACCACAAAGGAGGTTCGACTAAATTAGAAGATTTGAGGGGCAAATATGTATACATTGATGTTTGGGCTACGTGGTGCGGACCTTGTAGAGCAGAAATTCCGTACTTGAAAAAAGTAGAAGAAAAATTTCATGGTAAGAATATCGAGTTTGTGAGCATTTCTATCGACACTAAGAAAGATTATGAAAAATGGAAAAAATTTGTAGTAGAAAAAGAACTCGGTGGCATACAGCTCTTTGCTGATAAAGACTGGAGTTCTGACTTTATAAAGGCTTACGGAATCAATGGTATTCCGCGGTTTATTTTGATTGACCCTCAAGGAATGATCGTTAATGCCAATGCAGACAGGCCTTCTTCTCCTGCCTTAACTACTTTATTAGAAGGATTGTTGAAATAAGAAAAGTAGAAATTACAAGCAGTTAAACTTGTGCTCAAGACCTTGATAGACCACTGTTTCCAGTAGTCAAACGATATGCATTTATCAAAAATGGATGATTGTGAATATCTATTTTTGAAAGGTATCCTGATATTTTTACATTCCGTTTATCTTTGGCTTCCTGATTAAAATTTAAAAATTATGAGTGCAACTTGGTATGAGTGTAAGGTAAAATACAGAAAAACAAACGAAAACGGAGTCCAAAAAGTAGTAACCGAACCTTATCTAATTGATGCGGTTTCGTACACAGAAGCCGAAAGTCGTATTAGCGAAGAAGCGGCAACATTTACGAGCGAAGAATTTAAAATTACCAATATCAAAGTGGCCAATTTTTCAGAAATTCATCCTTTTGAAAACGCTGACCGATGGTATAAATCTAAAATTACACTCGTAGCTTACGACGAAGAAAGCGGTAAGGAGCGTAAAACGAATGTATACATGTTGGTTCAGGCCAATGATGTGAAAGAAGCTTTTGATCACACAGTTGAGGTGATGAAAGGAACCACGGGCGATTACACCATTACGATGATTATGGAATCTCCCATTATGGATGTATTTCCTTATTTTAGTGGCGAAGAGGATGATGTAGAACTAATGGAACGTTTTACTGCCACAAAAGCAGCAAAGCCAAATCTGATAGCGCTTGGCGAAATGGATGAACCTATCGAATTAGAAGTAGAGTCTGTAGCCGAGAATGGGGAGTAAGTGGATGTTATTGGGTATGTTTTTTTATAAGTATATCATAAAGAAGATGTTAGATTTTTAAGTAAAGGCTAACATCTTTTTTTAGGATTGTGTTCTAATATTTTATATTTTTACCTTAAAGCAATAGTAGTTCCTAAAATGCTGTAATATTTTTTATGGATGTAGTACAACTCAGCATAGTATTTCGATATTTAGCCCTTACGTTATCAATATTTGTTTTAAGTTACCTTGTGTTTTTTAAGCAACGAAAGGCATCACTCGTGTTTTTTGGACTTTTTGTATTGAGCTATGTGAGTCCAAATATAAGTTATGTGATAAACAACTTGGGACTAAGAGCGGAGTATCCAAATTTAAAATTCATACCCATTGGGTTTTACTATTTTAGTATGCCCCTTTTTTATTTATACACCAAGAGTTTATTAGAACAAGTGAAGCCCAAAGAGCTGATAGCTTGTTTAGCAGCAGGAACCTTGGAGTTTTTTTTTATGTTGATACTTTTTGTGCTGCCCTACGAAACCTCTTCTGCTTTTCATAAAAGTCAGTATTGGCTTTTCTTAGCTATTCATGGTGTTTTTTTAAATATATTTTCGCTTTTCTTTGTTTTTTTAACCTTATCTCGAATTTATAGGTATCATAATAAGTTTCTCAATTTTTTTTCGAATACGCAAAAAGTTAATTTGAATTGGATTCGAAATGTGGCTTACATGCTACTTTTTGTATACCTATTTCAATTAATATCATTGTTTTTTGAAGTTAAAAACGCAGCTAATATCATCTATTTTGTAGACAGTGTAATTTCACTCTTTTTCGTCTACTGGATTTCAATATTTGCTGTAAAACAACCGCACATTCATACTGAATTTGAAGTATTTGACAACTCAAAAATTGTTGTAGCAACAAAGCCAGACGACCTTGAAACCATCGTTAGTGTGTTGAATAGCACAAAATGTTATAAAAATCCTAACTTTACGGTGGTAGATTTGGCAGAATTAGTCAATTTACATCCCAAAAAGGTTTCGCAAACCATCAATCAATTTGCTCACAAAAATTTCAATCATTTTATAAACGAATATCGGGTAAAGGAGGCAAAAAAATTGCTAGCCAACCCTGATTACGATATTTTGACCATTGAAGCTGTCTATAAGGATGCAGGTTTTAACTCTAAATCTGTGTTTAATACCGTTTTTAAGCAAGAGACCGGTGAGACCCCTAGTACCTTCAAAAAGAAGCTAAAAGACGTTGGTATTTGTACGGATTCCTGATTCCGAACCAATCACAAGAGCATTTAAAGTAGTTCTAAGCTTAGAAAGAGTAGCTTTGTGTTTTAATCTATAATTCCAAAATACACATGAAAAAATTTACTTTTGTAGTTTTTTTGTTTGTGATGTCGTTCGCCACTTATGCACAAGTAAGTTCGTACACGTTTTCGCAATCAACAAGTAGCTACACAGAAATTACAGCCGGAACTCTTTTAGGTTCTGAGACTTCTAACGGTGAGTACTATGTGAGTCCGAGTGCACCACTTGGAGCAACAACGGTACAAACGGGCGATGGTTTTCCTATTGGGTTCAACTTTACTTATAACGGTGAAGTCTATGATCGCTTTAGCGTAATGACTGATGGGTGGATTTCGTTGGGAAAATCAACGTTAACTCCGTCTGTTCAGATGACTACTACCTCGTTTATTCAACCATTAAACAGTATAGCGGCTATCAACGAAAGTCTTTTAGCAAGAATTGCTGCATTTGGTCATAACATCGCAGGGCAAGCAGGATCTTCCTTAACCTTCGAAACCATCGGAACAGCTCCCAACAGAGTTTTAGTGGTACAATGGAAAAATTTTAGAAGATCTGGAGCCACTGGAGATGCTATCAATTTTCAAATTCGATTAAATGAATCGAGCCAAACGGTACAAATAGTATACGGAACGGTGTCTACCGCAGCTACTTTTAATAACAATGTTCAAATTGGTCTTAGAGCCGCACCATCTAGTGCTGTAACCAATTATGTTAGCAGAAAGTCGGCTACAAGCTGGGCAGAAACCACTTCTGGAATTTCGGCTACTACGGGTGCTGAATATGTGAATTTTACAAATTTAATATTCCCGCCAAGTGGTCTAACATTTACCTTTACACCGCCAGTATGTTCAGCTCCTGCGGGATTTGTAGTATCTGGTATTACCAATACAGGTGCAACTATCACTTGGGAAGGAATTTCACCGGCTCCAACAGGCTATGAGTATGTGGTATCGACCACGAATGTAGTGCCAACAGGTGCTGGAGTGGCTACAACTTCTACTACCAATGCTTTAAGTACTTTGCAATCAAACACAAATTATTTTGTGTTTTTAAGAAGTAACTGCGGTACTCAATTTAGTGCTTGGTCTTATGTAGGTTTCTTTAGAACTCTGTGTGACAGCGTTACTGATTTTGTTCAAAATTTCGATTTTTATCCAACGGGTACGGGTATTTTACCCGATTGTTGGACAAGACTTGGAACCTCTACCAGTGTAAGTAACACCACCGGAAGCGGTGTGCCGGGTACAGCACCCAATAGATTAACCATGTCAATTAGTGCTACCACAACTGCCTTTGCGGTTATGCCTATTGTATCTAATTTACAAGCCAATACACATCGTTTACGATTCAAGGCAAATGCAACTGCTGCGGGAAAAACAGTTCGAGTAGGTTATTTTACTACTCCGATGGATATCAATACATTTGTAGAAGTAGGAGTTACTCCGGTTTTACCAAATGCATTTACTTTTGACAACGCCGAAGAATACACCATCGTTCCAACTGGAATTCCTGCAGGAGTAACCCAATTGGTGTTTTCTTTAACGCCTGGTACATCAACAACGGTTAATATTGATGATGTGAAATGGGAATTAAACTCAGAATGCATCGAGCCCTCAACATTAACCGCTACTGCAATAACTGATGTTACAGCAACATTAGGATGGATTAGTACTAATGCTACGACTTGGCAAATACAATACGGTCCAGTGAATTTTCAATTAGGAACAGGAACTGTACTTTCTAGCGTTACAACCAATCCGTTTACACTAACAGGATTGAGTCCGAACACAGAATACCAATATTATGTAAAAGCACTATGTACAGGATCAACCAATGTTAGTGCTTGGTCCGGACCTCACTACTTCAAAACAACTTGTAGTCTATCAACGAGTTTTTCGGAAAATTTTGGTGCTACTGTTAGCTATAGTGGTACTAATACTATAATGCCCAATTGTTGGGACAAAGCAGGAATAATCTCTCGAGTAAACATAGCGACACTAACGCCAATCACAGTACCGCCGTTTAATAACAAATTATCAATTAATGCGGTAGGAAGTTTAACAGGAACTCAATCGGTTTCTTATGCTTTAATGCCGCCCGTATCAAATTTAGCAGCCGGAACACATAGGTTACGATTTAAAGGTTACACGGCTTCAACCAGTACACCTTTAGGAAACATTCAAGTGGGCTACATGACAGATGCTTACGATGTTTCAACGTTTACTTTGTTAACGCAATTCCAATTACCACAAGGACTTGCTAACCAACAACAATTTATTTATGATGTACCTAATACTTTGCCTGTAACGTCGAGACGACTTGCATTCAAATTTGAAGGAATAACCACCGCTACTACACAAATTTTTATTTTATTAGACGATGTAAATTGGGAACCAATCCCAACTTGTAGCGTGCCTACAGCAGTTGCACTTTCAGGAATTTCTTCAAATAGTGTTGTGGTAAATTGGACCGCACCAACGCCAGCAACAGCTGAGGGATATGAATATTATATTTCAACTAGTTTCGTTGACCCTACCGCTTCTACACCAGCAACAGGATCTTCTACTGCAGGATCGACCTCGGCACTTGTAGAGGGCTTGCTTCCTGCTACACAATACTATGTTTGGGTTAGATCTAAATGTTCTCTATCAGATAAAAGTATTTGGACTGATTATATAACATTCAAAACTTTATGTACCCCAACCAACGTAATGAGCGAAAACTTTGATAGTTTTCCAACAGGTTCTAGCAATCCATTACCATCTTGTTGGGATAAATTAGGTACCGTTGCCAATGTATACATCTCCAACGGTAGCGTGAGCCCGTCCACACCTCCAAATAGACTTTATCTCTATGCTAGTGGCACGGCTTCAAATACAACGGTAGCCCTTGCGGCACTGCCACCATTTTCTAATTTACAAAGTAATACGCATCGTTTGAGATTCAAAGCCTATAACACAGCAGGTTCCGTAAGACCTCTAGAAATAGGCTATCTTACAGAAGCTTATAATGAGGCTTCGTATGTGCTTCTAACACAAGTTGATGTGCCTGATTTGGCTGTAAACGCCACAGAATTTGTGGTGACTCCTGGAGCTTTACCGGCCAATGCAGTACGCTTAGTGTTTAAAAACTCAAGTATTCCTTTAGCTGTAACTACCATTTATGTGGACGATGTATTTTGGGAACCACTACCACTTTGTCTAGAGGTAGGCAACTTGGTTGTTTCGAATATTGAAGAAAATTCAGCAAATGTTTCATGGACTGCCCCTTCACCTGCTCCTGCAAATGGTTATGCCTATTATGTAGGAACTGCAAACGTGGCACCTGCGGCATCAACAACTCCAACAGGAACAGTAGCCGCTGGCACAACAACTGCTGCTATCACAGGTTTAACAAATACTACACCATATTTTGTTTGGGTTCGCTCAGTTTGTGCCACAGATGTAAGCGCTTGGACTGGACCAATAGCTTTTACAACAGCATGCCCGCCCGTAAGCTCTTTTGTTGAAAATTTCACATCAGCGACTACACCACTACTTCCCAACTGCTGGACAAAAATACTGAGAGGTGCAAATAATGTACTATCTGCTTTTGCCTACATTAATACTAGTAATGTAAACAATAGTGAGTTCCCAAATTTTACCGCTCCAAATCATATCAGTATGGCAGCTCAGTTATCACAATCTGCCGCCGATATTATATTGGTATCCCCAAAATTAACAAGTGCGGGTGCTGGGACACATCGTTTAAAATTTCATAGTTATTATCCAGGTAGTGTAGAAATAGGGACGCTTAATAGCAATGATCCAAACACAGCTGTGTTTTCGCCGATACAAACCGTCTCTCTGCCTTTTTCGGGTGCATTACATGTGGTTAACTTTGATACCTATTCTGGTCCTAATATGTATATAGGAATTAGATTAATACCTGATCCTGCAACATTGCCATCTATTAACTTAGATAATATAATTTGGGAGCCTATTCCAGCTTGTTCCGATGTTACAAATATTGTGGTTGTACCAACTTCCTCAACTGCCAATGTTTCTTGGACAGCAGGTAGCATAAATGAAACCTCCTGGCAAGTGGTGGTTGCACCAGCTACCGTTACGGATCCAAGTACATTAACACCGTTAGCAACACAGATAGAATCCATTTCACTTTCAAGTTTAAATCCTAATACAGCTTACAAAGTGTGGGTTCGTGCTATTTGTGGAACGAATATTGGAAACTGGTTTATGGCTACATTTACAACGTTGTGTGCTATTCAAAACCTACCATACTCAGAAAACTTTGAATCTGCAACTACGCCTGCCTTACCAAATTGTACAGCACAAATTACGCTCGGAACAGGAAATAACTGGCAAACACAAACATGGAATAATTCAGGTTTTTCTTCAAAAGTTTTGAGAAACCCATCTCCTCCAGGTACACCGATGGATTCATGGTTCTTTACAAATGGACTAAATTTAGTGCAAGGTCAAGAATATGTTATTTCTTACAAAAAAGGAACAAATAATGGTTTTACTTTCCATAACATGAAAGTAGCCGTAGGAACATCATCTGATGTAGCCGCAATGACAACTACACTTGTGAATCATGTTTCATTTGCTGGAAATGCAACTACCGAAAGTACTATCTTCACAGTAAATGAATCTGGAGTGTATTACTTTGGATTTCATGGGTACGGAGGTGCTTCAGGTACCTTGTATTTAGATGATATTGTAGTAGAAGCTTATTTATCAAATGGAAGTGTTGAAATTGATAACTTGAATTATTTTCCAAATCCAGTGAAAGACATACTCCATATTGATTACAGTGAAACTGTTGACGCTATTCAGGTATATACCTTATTGGGTCAAGAAGTATACAGCACCACAAATAGTGCAAAAACTTCTCAAATTGATATGGCGACTTTTGCAGCTGGAACCTACCTTGTAAGAGTTACTTCTGGTCAGAATGTAAAAAACATTAAAGTTATTAAATTATAAAATTTAAAGTTTTTTGTTGCAAATAGAAATGAAAGCCCCAAGAAATTGGGGCTTTTTCTATGATAAAATAGCGGATAACCCACCAATTATTCTTAAAGACCTGAGTTTGATTTTTAAATTATTGATTTACAAATCGATTTGAGCTCCTGCAAGGTTTTTAAATCCTCGTAGGTATTGTTTGTTTTAAGATATAAATACTTACAAGGTCAGAAAAAGACCTTGCAGGAAAATCAAAAAGCAAAATAAAGCAATTGATTATGATTAGTTGAAAGAATGCATCTCGTTAGTGTTCAATAATTTATAGCGTTATGCCAAAACCAAGACGCTGGAATGTAAGCGATGCTGAAGAAAAGGATATAGCGGCATTAAATGATAATAGTAGAACAGTTCTTGTATTCTTCTTCAATTTCGTACTCGAAAGATCTAGAATTAAAGCACAAAAAAAACGTACTTGAAGCCCGTTTTTTAACTTTTTGTTTATCCTTTTACTTTTTTATCTAAGGCAGGTTTTTTATCTAAACCTCGCTTTCTTAGAAGTGGTTGTACACTAGGCTCGTCCCCACGGAATCGTTTGTACAGCACCATTGGGTCCTCTGTTCCGCCTCTTTCCAAAACACTTTCACGGAAGAGTTTTGCCTTTTCAGGATTGAATAAAGTAGTGGTTTTAAAGACTTCAAAAGCATCTGTGTCCAATACACCTGACCAAATGTAACTGTAATATCCGGAAGAGTAACCGCCCGAAAAAATGTGCTGAAAATAGGTAGTTCTGTAGCGTGGAATTATAGCATCAATCAAACCAATTTTTTGCATCGAATTCTTCTCAAAAGTATTGGCGTCAAGCGAAATAGCTTCGGTTTGCGAATGATAATCCATGTCTAACAAGGATGCAGCTAGATATTCAACCGTGGCAAAACCTTGATCAAAAGTGCCCGCTTTTTGTAATTTCTCGATTAACTCGTCTGGAATGGTCGCACCTGTTTTATAATGCTTGGCATACATTTTTAAGACTTCTGGCTCAGAGGCCCAGTTTTCCATAATTTGAGAAGGCAATTCAACAAAATCTCTCGGAACGCTTGTTCCTGCTAAACTTCTATACGTTACATTCGATAACAAACCGTGTAAAGCGTGGCCAAATTCGTGAAAATACGTTGTAACCTCATCAAAAGTAAATAAGGCAGGAGCATCAGCTGTAGGTTTTGTAAAATTACAAACGATAGAAATTACAGGCGCTTGTCGCACACCATTTACAGTGTTCTGACTTCTGTAGGATGTCATCCAAGCACCACCTCTTTTTGAAGCTCTCGGAAAAAAATCCATGTATAAAATGCCAACATGATTTCCGTTGGCCTCTGTAACTTCCCAAGCTGTTACTTCTTCATGGTACATCGGTATATTATTCAATTGCTTGAATTTCAAACCATATAATTTTTCGGTAACCTGAAAAACGCCCTTAGTTACATTATCCAAGCTGAAATAGGGTTTCAATTCTTGTTCGTCTAAATCAAAACGCGCTTTTCTGATTTTCTCCGTATAATAACGCCAATCATACGGCTGTACTTTGTCTTTGATACCGTCTTTGTCCATCATTTTTTGGATGTCTGCTGCTTCTGCTTTTGCCATTTCCAAAGCGGGTGTCCATAAATCATTCAAAAGTTTGTTTACATTCTCAGCATTTTTTGCCATCGACTCTTCTAAAACATAGTCAGAATGAGATTTGTAGCCCAATAATCGGGCTTTTTCTCCTCGAAGATTAGCTAGTACAATGGCATTGGCTTTGTTGTCTAAATCATCGTCGTGGTTGGCTCTAGTTTGGTACGCATTCCAGATTTCTTTACGTAATTTTCGGTTCGAACTGTATTGTAAAAAGGGCATCACACTCGAATTGGCCAACGTAAAAACCCATTTCCCTTCCTTGCCTTTGGCTTTTGCATCTGCGGCAGCGGCATCAATCAGCGGTTTTGGCAATCCTGCTAAATCTTTTTTGTCCGAAATAACCAACTCATATTTATTGGTTTCTGCTAAAATATTCTGACCAAATTTGAGCGATGTAACTGAAAGTTCTGCATTGATTTTTCTTAGTTTATCCTTGTCTTCTTTCGAAAGATTCGCACCACTTCGTACAAACGACTTGTGGCGGTTTTCTAACAATTTGGCTTGTTCTAGATTCAAATTCAAACTTGCTCTTTTATTCCAAAGTGTTTTTACCCGCTCAAATAATTTTTCGTTCAGCGAAATATTATCTGCATGGGCTGACAAAGCAGGTGCCGTTTCTTTTGCAATGGCTTGAATTTCATCGTTGGTATTAGCCGAATTGTAATTACCGAAAACCCGGTTGACCTCAGAAAGAAGTTCGCCTGCATTTTCCATGGCCAAAATGGTATTATCAAAAGTAGGTGCTTCTGGGTTATTGGCAATGGTGTTAATTTCGGCTTCGTGTCTTTTTATACCTTCTAAAATAGCAGGTTTAAAGTGTTCCGTTTTAATTTTATCAAATGCAGGAACGTTAAACGGTGTGTTGTACGGTTGAAAAAATGGATTCATAGTTTTTTCTTTTTCTTGTGCTTCCATGCTCAAAGTCATGCCCACGGTAAGCAAAATGATAAGCGAATTTAATTTCATTTGCATAAATTTTTAGAATTGTAAATGTAAGAGAATTACAATAAAAGCTCCTTTAGTAGAGCGTTAAATTAAATCCAAAAAAAGCCGCTCGATTGAGATGCTTTATGTGCGGATAATTTGTAAATAGCACTATTGACAAAAAAGAAACGAAATCAAACTTTTATAATTCTATTGCTTTTGTTTGGCATTAAATCCTACTCACAAAAGTATTCTATACAACCAATCCTAATGAGGCGGACAAGAAAGTTTTCATTACTCAAAATGAATATGATGCTAATTGGAAAAAAATAATACATCGAAAAAACTCCTTTATATTGTTTCAATTTTAAAATATTTCTTTGTGCTAATTTAATATCTTTGTACTTCGAGTTATTTGAACCTGAGGCAATTGTAGTCTGTGGTACTTGGATAAACCATTCACGTAAAAAAGCCAACTCTTTATTAGTTGGCTTTTGTTTTATACGCTTATTGTAAAATTATATGACAATTATAAAAAAAAAAGATTTATTCAAAACATCTTACCAATCGTACGAAAATATACTATTTACTTTTTACTGCTCTTTTTTATTTTCTCCTTCGTAAATAAATCTGCCGTATATTTCTCATATAACTCAAATAAGTAAACCATTCTGTTGGCTTCGCTTGCAAAAGGTTGACTTCTATAGGCTAAATCTACGGCTTTGTCTAACTCGTTGTGTGCTTTTATTAATGTTGGTGGCATTGTTAACGGATTGTATAAATCAGCCAACGAACTATTTGGAAAACTGGATCGAACTTCTAAAACTTTTTGAGCTTTTTCTTCAATTTGTCTTATTTGTTTTTCACTTGGATTTTCTGGCCATGGATAGTTATTGTAAACTATATCTTTTGAATATCTAAAACGACTTTCTAATCTACCACAAACTGTTTTAACCCAAGCCATATGCATTGTGGACATTAATACACCGAAATGAAATAAAGTTCCATTTGGAATTGACATACAAGTATCGCTAACAATCGAGTTTTTATCAAAAAAACCCATTGGTATATATTTTCTATTTTCAGAAGAAACTCTAGGTACAACAATAAAAGTTTCGGGTTGGTTTCTGTCTCGAAATAGTGTTGGTGTTTCAGCAAATTTTTGAGTAGAAGATGCAACACTTGCCAATCTAAATTTCTTAACTAAATCAACTCGTTTTAATACTTCGGGTAATTGTTTTAATTCGCTTGGTTCTGCATCAACAAGCCAAATACACCAACGTTTTTGACCGTTGAGAAATTCATATGCTGAAATTAAAGATTTTATAAATTTCTCCGCTTTCGGTTCTTTTAAAATAAATTCATTTTTTTCGATGTCCGATAATAATAAATGTCCACCGTCTAAAGGCATATTTCCAAAACTCATTTTTGGAACATTACAAATAGGATTAGAATTTTTATTTATTAAAATATCTTTCGCATCTACTAAATACTGATTAATGTTTTTGGCTTTTATTTCTTGTGCTTCTCCTTTGATATCATCATATTCAAATATGCTTTTATTATTTGTGTCGTAGTTAGCGAAACCAACTATTACACAATAAACTGCTGCATTTCCTTTTGCTTCATTGCTCCATTTAAAAGTTCGATGCGCAAAATGAATTTTAATATTGTATTTATTGAGCATTTGTCCCCAAAGAATGCTCGTTTGTTCACCTTGCACAATTGAATTTGTAGAAACAAATGCTACTTTGGTTTTTGTATTTTGAATGTATTTTGCAGCCTTAATATACCAACCTGTTACATAATCTAAAACGCCACTTCCTTGAATGTTATCAAATTCTTTTACGATTTGATTGCGTTGTAATTGTGTCATTATTTTAGAACCAATAAACGGTGGATTGCCAATTATGTAATTAAACTTTATTTCGTTGGGTTGTTCTTTTCGAATTTGCTCAATAGTTTTTTTTGTGTCTGTTTTTGTAAAAACATTTACTGTTCCAAAAGCAATTTGAGGATCTGAAACGATATTAATGATATTAGTGTGTTCAGCATAAATAGTATGAGTGTTTACCGGATTTAATAAACTTTGCCAATTGACATCTAAAGCATCGCCATGAACAATATTAGCCGATTTTTTTAATGGTAAACGTGCAAAATATTGACCGAATTCGTTACTAATTAACATATTCATTTGGTGGTCGATTAACCACATAGCAACTTCGGCAATTCGTGCTGGAAATTCTTCATATTCAATGCCACACATCATATCTACATCGAGCAAAATAATTTCTCTTATATCGAGAACGCCTTGGCCGTTTTTGTTTAATGCACGTAAGATTGCAATTTCTAACAAACGTAATTCTCTATACGTAATCACTAAAAAGTTTCCGCAACCACAGGCTGGGTCTAAAAATCTGAGCTGACTAATTTTTTTGTGAAACTCGGGAAGTTTGTTTTTATTGTTTTTTATGGTTTCAAATTCTGCCCAAAGTTCGTCAAGAAATAAAGGTTTAATTAGTTTTAGAATGTTGGTTTCGCTGGTGTAATGTGCGCCAAGATTTCTACGTTCTTTCGGGTTCATTACGCTTTGAAACATGGAACCAAAAATGGCAGGCGAAATTTTACTCCAATCAATAAAGCAACATTCTAACAAGGCATTTCGCATTTTGGCATCGAAACTAGCCATTGGCAAAATTTCTTGAAATAGTTTTCCGTTTATGTAAGGAAAAACCATTAAATCATCGTCAAGATTTTTGAACCGTTTTTCAACTGGCGTGTCTAGAACTTGAAACAATTCTTGCAGTTTTGGTGCTAAATCGCTGCCGTCTTCGTTGGTGCGAAATTCTAAATAATCTTGAAATTGTTGTTTGTTGAAAATGGTGGTGTCTTCGGCAAAAAGACAAAAGAGTAGGCGAACCAAATAAACTTCTAACGGATGACCATCATAACCAATTTCCTTTAATCGGTCGTGCAATTTCCCCATTAATTCAGCCGCTTTTATGTTGGCTGGATCTTGTTCTTTGTACACTTTTTTCTGATAACCCAGTAAAAAACCAAAACTTTGAACGTTGTTTACTAAATCTAAAATTTTAAATTCTACAATGTTTTCTTCTTCTAAATCATACAATTTGAAGATTTCAAAATCGGAAACTAAAATATATTTTGGTAATTCGTGTTGTTTTAAACCGTGTAGATAATCTTTGGCTTGTTGAAATGCTTTGTCGAGATTTTTCCCTCGACTTTTCATTTCTATTAAAATTGTTCCTTTCCAAAGTAAATCAATATAACCATCACGTTCATCAAGTTTTTTAACTCGATGCTCAAACGTTGCCACTTTCTTGCTGTAAATTCCAAAGATGTTAAAGAATTCTACTAAAAATGGTTTTGCATCTGCTTCTTCGTTGGAATAGTCTGCCCATTCGTTTGAAAACTTTACAGCCCGTTCTTTAATTTCGTTCCAATTTAATACCATAATTTTACTTTTTCGAAACGCTAAAGTAATGATTTTAATTAACATACTATTTTGTAAAAACACAAGAAATATGCTAAGCAACTTTTACTCAATTTGTTGTTTAGCCACTGGAATTTATTTTATGCATTAATCAAAATAGAAATTTTATTTTTACTCGAAAAATAACTGATTCATCAATTGAGAAGATTGATTCATAAAGTCAAATGTCAGTCTAAAAGTAGCATCAGCAACAAAAAACAATTAATTTTCGGCAAATTTTCGGAAAAAACAAAAAACCCTTAAAAACTTAATTTTAAGGGCTTTATAAATTTTAAAAGTGCGGATAATAGGACTCGAACCTACACGCCTTGCGGCACCAGATCCTAAGTCTGGCATGTCTACCAATTTCACCATATCCGCTTAATTGGAGTGCAAATATAAGTAATCTTTTTATATTTCAAAGCAGAAATTTCAAAATCCACCTAAAAAATAAATAGTTGTTAAATTTGCCCTTTGGAGTTTCTCAATTGCATTATCTATTTGTACTTTTGAAAGTATAAAATGATGCAAAAAATGGATACTATAAAAGAGTACGTTCAAAAAAACAAACAACGCTTTATTGATGAATTAATCGACTTGTTAAAAATTCCCTCCGTGAGTGCCGATTCAGCCTATTCACAAGACGTGATAGATACAGCCGAAGCCGTAAAACGTAGTCTAGAAAAAGCAGGCTGCGATGTTGTAGAAATTTGCGACACACCGGGATATCCTATCGTGTACGGCGAAAAAATAATCAACCCTAGTTTGCCTACCGTTTTGGTGTATGGTCATTATGATGTGCAACCACCCGATCCGATGGAATTATGGACCTCGCTACCATTTGAACCTGTAATAAAAACAACAGAAATTCACCCCGAAGGAGCTATTTTTGCCCGTGGCGCTTGTGATGACAAAGGTCAAATGTACATGCATGTCAAAGCTTTAGAATATATGGTGCAAACCAACACTTTGCCATGCAACGTAAAATTTATGATTGAAGGCGAAGAAGAAGTCGGTTCTGCTAGTTTGAGTTGGTTTGTGTCTCAAAACCAAGAAAAGCTTAAAAATGATGTGATTTTGATTTCCGATACAGGGATGATTTCAAACTCGCAACCTTCTATAACCACAGGTTTACGAGGATTGAGTTACGTAGAAGTAGAGGTTATAGGTCCTAATCGCGATTTACATTCTGGACTCTATGGTGGTGCAGTGGCCAACCCAATCAATATTTTGGCTAAGATGATTGCCTCATTGCACGACGAAAATAACCGTATTACCATACCCGGTTTTTATGATAAAGTAGAAGAACTTTCAGCAGCTGAACGTGCCGAAATGGCCAAAGCACCTTTCTCTTTAGAAAAGTATAAAAAAGCGCTTGACTTGAGCGACATTCACGGTGAAAAAGGCTATACTACTAACGAACGAAATTCGATTCGGCCTACTTTGGATGTCAACGGAATTTGGGGAGGCTACCAAGGCGAAGGTGCCAAGACTGTAATTGCCAGTCAGGCGTTTGCTAAAATTTCGATGCGACTGGTACCGAATCAGGACTGGCACGAAATAACCCAATTGTTTCAAAAACATTTTGAAAGCATCGCGCCAAGTAGCGTAAAAGTTAAAGTAAAACCGCATCACGGAGGTCAAGGTTATGTAACCCCAATAGACAGCATCGGTTATCAAGCCGCCGATAAAGCTTATACGGAAAGCTTTGGGGTAAAACCAATTCCGGTTCGCTCAGGAGGAAGTATCCCAATTGTAGCTTTGTTTGAAAAAGAACTCAAATCAAAAACCATTTTGATGGGATTTGGTCTAGACAGTGACGCCATCCACTCGCCAAACGAACACTTCGGTATTTTCAATTATTTAAAAGGTATTGAAACCATTCCGTTGTTTTACAAATATTTTGTGGAACTTTCGAAATAAACGGCCTCTCAAATCTGAAAGCGTTTGAAAATAATAAAATCGTTTATGCTGCGTAGCGTAAACGATTTTTTTTTGGTGTTACCTTATAAAAAAAGCGAAACAACTTTTAACTGAAAGTGGTTTCGCTTTTTGATTCAAAAAAAGGTATATTTTAGAGCAATTTTAAATCTTTGACTACCTTAAACGCTACGTCAACTTTTTCTTCTTGTACAAAAATGGTAAATTCATACGAAGTTGAAATTACCTCGTTAACCGTGATGCCTTCCCACGCTAATCGCTGAAAAATAAAATAATAAACTCCAGGAGTTGAGATGTTTTCTTTGGGCAATTTTATGGTTATAGAAGCTAAATCCTTAGTGCTATCGATGAGTTTTTCGTTGGCAAAATGTTTGTGTACCAAATGTGCCATGCTTTCGCTGATTACAATATTGGTTTCGTTAACGCCTCTTGATGATGTATAAAAAACGTCTTGGTGTTGGTTAATTTCAGAAATTAGTTCGGCTTGGCTGTTTAAAATAGTGTCTGATACCGCAAAGTTGTAATCTACTAACGACGATCGAACCGTAATCTCACCGATGTTTTTAAGTACTTTTACGATTTTATGGTTTACCCTAAAATCTAAATCATCAGATAATCTTTTAAGCGCCATTACAACGGCACCTTGCTTAACATCTTTACCGAGTTCGGATTCTAACTCCACCATGATATTTCGTGCTAAAGAGGTGAGATTGATAATGCCTTGCGAAAGTGCACTCAATAAAAATGGCTTTGTTTTGATGTAATTTTCTACAATTGACGATACTGTTTTCATAAAAAACCTAGTTGTTTGTGGCAAATATAACACAATTTTATATTTTGTTAAAAAGTATTGCCTTAAAAAGCGGACTAAAAATGATAAAAAGCGTCTTCTATATGTTCGATAGAAAAGTTGTCCGTGCTGATTTTATGCACGGCAATAATATCAAATCTGATAGTAAGGTCTAAATCTTTTTCGGTAACGTATTGATTGATAGCTCTTACAAGCGATTGTATTTGTTTGGGTTTGACAAAATCTTGTGGCAGTCCGAAGTCAAGACTGCTTCTGGTTTTTACCTCTACAACGGCTAAAACCGAATCCAATTGTGCAATAATGTCTATTTCAGCTTTTTTAAAAACCCAATTGCGATCCAGAATTTTGTAGCCTTTTTCAGTCAAATAGTCGGCGGCTTGGTTTTCTCCTTCTTTTCCTAAATCGTTGTGTTCGGCCATAATTTTTGCATCAAAATTTATTCAAAAACCACTTTAGTTCCTTGAGCAGTAACCTCTAACGAAATTTCTGAACCCAAAAGTAATGTTCGATTGTCTTGGATGTGACCTGCCGGAAAATTAAAAACTACCGGAATGGGCAAATCTTGTACGGCTTCTTTAATAATTTCAAGCGCGTTTTTCCCCCATGGTACAGTGTTGTCGTTCATCGAGGTCATTCCGCCCACAATAATTCCTTTGACCTTACTTAACGAATTATTGCGTTTTAAATTGGTAATCATCCTGTCAATATGGTACAAATATTCGTCGAGGTCTTCTAGAAATAGTATTTTTCCGTCTAAATTTACTTCCGACGCCGAACCTTGAATGCTGTATAAAACCGATAGATTGCCGCCTACAAGTTCCGCTTTTGCAGTGCCCAATTGATTGAGTTTATGACTCGAAACGTTATATTCGAGTGGTTCGCCAAAAAGTGCTTTGCGCAATGATTCTTTCGCTGCCGGTGTGGCCGCTGCTACGGAAGCAGCCATGATAGCATGCATGGTTTGAAACCCCAGTTGGTTGATATGACTGTGTAAAACGGTAACATCGCTGAAACCAATAATCCATTTAGGATTTTTTATAAATCCCGAAAAATCTATTTTGTCTATAATTTTTACCGTTCCGTAGCCGCCTTTTGCAGCCCAAATGGCTTTCACGTTTGGGTTGTCGAGCATTTCCTGAAAATCCGCAGCCCGTTCAGCATCAGGTCCTGCCAATTGGTTCAATTCTTTTCCGATGGTTTTGCCCAAAATTACTCGCAGACCCCAACTTTCAAGCAGTTTAATTCCGGGTTGTAAAGCGGCGGCATCAATTTTTCTTGCGGTAGCAAGCACGGCTACAGTATCTCCTTTTTTAAGATGTGGTGGCATAATCTTGTGGTTTTGAGCTTGTACAGTAGAACAAAAATAAAACAGCACGACAAGAATTGTTGCTTTTTGTACAGTTTTTATTTGTTCGAGGCAAGCGTAATTCATGGATGTAAAATAATTGTATTCGTACTGATGGTTTAAAATTTACTTTCGAATATTGTTTTATGAGAAGTAATCGCATTAAAACCTTTCTGTTGTAACGAAGCTACTTATCCTTCGCTCGAAATTTATGGCAATATAATCGAATTGTCGTTCTTAAAAAAGCATATCTAATCATTGATGATAAATAAATCGCTTGCTATTCCGTCCGATAAGAATTTTCCTTTAGCGGTAGTTAGTAAGACTGCATTTTCAATAATAAGTAAATCGTCGGCAAGAAACTTCTGAGCCTGCTGGAGCAAATAATCTGTATATGTTGTGCCAAAGTCATTTTCAATTCTGCCAAGCGAAACGCCCCAAACAGTGCGTAATCCCGTCATAATATACTCGTTATAGCGATCGTTTTTTGTGAGAATTTCGCTTTCAGAGGGCAATTTATTTTCTTTAATTCCTTTGATATACAGGCTGTTATTGGCTATGTTCCAACTTCTTTTTATACCGTCAAAACTGTGAGCCGAAGGACCGATGCCTAAATATTTTTTGCCCAACCAATAGCCGGAATTGTTTTTTGAAAAATAATTGGGTTTGCCAAAATTAGATAATTCATACTGTATAAAACCATGCTGGTTCAGGGTTTTTACCAAAATTTCAAAATGTTCTTGAGCCACTTCATCTTTGGGTTCGGGGATGGTGCCGGCTTTGATGAGTTGCTTTAAAGCTGTTTTAGGTTCGACAGTTAGGGCATAACTCGAAATATGCGGCACACCATAAGACAAGGCTGTTTGAATGTTTTGCAGCCATTTTTGATTGGTCATGTTGGGTATTCCATAAATCAAATCGATCGAAATATTATCGAAATATTGTGTGGCAAATTCTAAACATTTCTTGGCTTCCTCGGCATTATGAGCTCTGTTCATTATCTTTAAATCATCTTCAAAAAAAGATTGAATACCGATAGAAAGTCGAGTTACACCCAGCTCCCTAAGTTCTTCAAAGCGATTGCTATGCAATGACAAATTTGTGAATAAATCATCAGGATTGGCTTCTATAGTAATTTCGGGATTTTGTACCACGTTGAAGTTTTTAAATACTTCGTCAAGCAGTAGTTTTAAATCTTCAACCGATAAAATTGATGGTGTGCCGCCACCAAAATAAATAGTTTCTACCGCAATGCTTTCAAATTCAGTTTTGCGCAACTGCATTTCTTTGGCCAAAGCCAAAATCATTTCGTCTTTTTTTTTCAGTGAAGTAGAAAAATGAAAATCGCAATAATGGCACGCCTGCTTGCAAAACGGGATGTGAATGTATATGGCTCCACCCGATTTTCCCAACGGGTTGGCGATGAAAGCGGAACTATCGTGTACAGATGATTTCATTATTTCTTTTTTCCAGGAACATCTATTGATAAACTATTTCCTCCTTTGGAGACTTGAGTACTGTTCTGTTTTACAAAAGCATCCCAGCCGGAATAACTTTTTTCTCCGATTACTTTTCCTGAATTGAAAAAATGACACACCGCCGCCGCCAAACCATCGGTAGAATCCAAGTTTTTGGGCAATTCCTTCAACCCAAGAAGTTGCTGTAACATTTTAGCAACTTGTTCTTTTGAGGCGTTTCCGTTTCCGGTGATGGCCATTTTTATTTTCTTGGGTTCATATTCAGTAATTGGTATTTGTCTCGAAAGTCCCGCCGCCATAGCCACACCTTGAGCTCGACCTAATTTGAGCATCGACTGCACGTTTTTTCCGAAAAATGGTGCTTCAATGGCTATTTCGTCGGGATGATGCGTGTCTATCAGCTCGATGGTTCGTTCAAAAATGACTTTCAGTTTCATGTAATGATCGTCGTATTTGTTCAAAATCAATTCGTTTAATTGAATAAACTGCATTTTTTTGTTGACTACTTTAATCAATCCAAAACCCATGATGGTCGTGCCTGGGTCGATGCCTAAAATGATACGTTCGTGTGACAATTTTTTTGATTCAAGTTTACAATTTCATGTGCAAAGTTTTGTTCCTTTGCAACGATGATGACAATTTCCCACAAAGCTAAACAATTCCTAGTGTTTCTCGCTAAACTTTTAATTGTTGGTGGCGCTTTATATTTTATTTACAATCAACTCGTTCATAACGATAAACTCGATTGGAAGCAATTTCTCTTATTATTAGAACGAAAAAAGTCGTTTTTTGGAATTATATTCATCCTTTTGTTGAGTTTTTTAAACCGTTTTTTAGAAATTTTAAAGTGGCAAAATCTCGCTCACAAACTGCAACCTATTTCTTTAGCAAAAGCTACTGAACAAGTTTTGGCGGCCTTAACCGCTGGGCTTTTTACGCCAAACGGCATTGGAGAATATGCCGGAAAAGCACTTTATTATCCAAAAACTGCAACCCGTGAAGTTGTGTTTTTAAATCTGATTTGCAACGGAATTCAAATGATTCTTAGTATTTTATTTGGAATTTTGGGCTTGGTTATTTTAGGTTATTGGCTAGAGGTAAGCGTTTTAGCTTCGCTTGTTTTTGGATTGGGAATACTGTTCTTTCTGTTGAAAAAAATTACCATTAAGGGTTATTCTTTGCAGCAGTTTTTTGAAAAAATAAATGCGTTACCCAAAAAAATGCATCAGAAAAATGCTGTTTTGGCTGTTTTGCGGTATTTGACTTTTTCGCACCAATACTACTTTTTATTTCTGGCATTTGAAGTTGATGTTCCCTACTTAACCTTAATGGCTACTATTGCAGCGGTCTATTTTTTAGCCTCTTCGCTACCCACTTTTCAGTTTTTAGATTTTGCAGTAAAAGGTGGTGTTTCGGTGTACTTTTTTGGAATTTTAGGCATAAACGAGTGGATTATTGTGTTTATCAGCATGCTTATGTGGTTTTTAAATATTGTCTTGCCTGTTTTGATGGGTAGCGTTTACGTATTTCGGTACAAACCTCAACTTTATAAAACAGTATGATTTTCAGCACGATACTTCTTTTTTTGGTGGTTGTGTACGGATGTTTTATCATTCATTTGGCTTTTGGCATCAAAAAAATAGCGTATTTTAACCAACAATACCAGCGTCCGATAACTACTTTTAGTGTCATTGTTCCGTTTAGGGATGAAGCCAAGACGCTGCCTAATTTAATAGTGTCATTTGAGCAAATCAATTATCCAAGCGATTTATTTGAAATTATCTTTGTAGATGACGCTTCGAGCGATGGTTTCGAATTTGGCAACTATAATTTCTCGTATCGCGTTTTATCTAATGTTCGAAAGTCTAATTCACCTAAAAAAGATGCTATTGATTGGGCGGTAAAACACGCTAAAAATCAGTGGATTATCACTACCGATGCTGATTGTATGGTGCCCGAAAATTGGTTGAAAACTTTAGATGCATTTATCAGAGATCATTCTTATGAAATGATTGCAGGACCTGTTACATACTGTGCCAACGCTGATTTTTTGCAGCATTTTCAGCTTTTGGAATTTCTTACCTTGCAAGGTGCAACTCTGGGAAGTTTTGGTAACGGAATGCCTTTTATGTGCAATGGTGCTAATTTTGCCTACACAAAATCGGTATTCGAAAAATTAAATGGGTTCTCAGATTGCAATCATATTTCGAGTGGCGATGATGTTTTTTTGTTGCAAAAAGCAATTCAATCAGAAGCTTGTGGCATTTCGAAAATTGGGTTTCTAAAAAACCACGATTTTTTGGTTCTTACACAGCCTTGCTTTTCATGGAGAGATTTGGTTCAGCAGCGTATTCGTTGGGCTTCGAAAACAGGAGCTTATAAAAGTGTGTATGCCAAAACACTTGCCGTGGCGGTGTTTCTAGGCAATGCAGCGGTGGTTATCGGATTACTTTTGTGCCTTTTCGGAAGTATTCCTTTTTGGGATTGGTACTTGATTTTTGCTTTAAAAATAGCTGCTGATTTTGTTTTGCAATTTAAAACGGGTCGGTTTATCCAGCCGGGAGTTATTCGGTTTTATCTGTTGAGTACGTTAGTGTATCCTTTTTTTAGTGTTGGCGTAGCGCTGTTTTCTTGGAAGGGAAAATACGAGTGGAAGAGGAGGAAAGGGTAAGGATTTAGCCCAGAAACTTCGGGGTTGATAGTGCTAAATAAAATTATTCTTGTTTAATGATTACCGGAAGTATAAACTGGGTTTTTACCGGAATTCCGCGTTTTAAAGCAGGGTTAATTCTAGGAAAATCTTTCAGTTTTTCGGTAAGCAAACTGTCTATTTTTACGGTATCGTAGGCCACAGAATCTTTAGGAAATTGAGGCTCAAAATCGATTGTAGCATCCGGAAATACGGTTACTTTTACAGTGATGGTATCCAAATCAATTCCTGGAAATGGCAGTGTGTCCTGACTTAGTTTTTGTTGAATGAGGACCGTTAAATAGTCAAAAAAACATTCCTGCCGTTTGGTTTTGTCTTCAATATTTTCGCAAGCTGCAATCGAAGGATATTCGTCTACTTGCTTCCAGTTGATGGATTTTAATTCTTGTTCGAGCAAAATTTCTTTAGACGGCACCGGTTTTTGAAAATAATCGCACGAAGTGACGCTGATAAAGAGTACGAGAACACGAATTAATTGTTTAACTTGCATGGTTGTAAAGACGTTTATAATTTTCAAAAGTAGTAAAATTAATTTTTATGGATTACATCTTATTATCGGTTGGATTGATTTGTATGATTGTGGGTGTTTTAGGAAGTTTTTTGCCCGTTTTACCTGGCCCTCCCATCAGTTGGGTTGGATTATTATTACTATATTGTACTGATGCAGTGCCGATGAGTTACCCTGTGCTTGGCGTTACGCTATTTGTTGCCCTACTCGTAGCGGTTTTGGATTATACAATTCCTGCCGCGGGAACCAAACGATTTGGAGGCAGTTCGTATGGGGTTTGGGGTACTAATATTGGTCTGGTTGTCGGACTTTTATCGCCCATTCCGTTTGGTTTTATCATCGGTCCGTTTGTGGGGGCTTTTGTGGGCGAATTGCTTTATAATTCTTCCGATAAAAATCGTGCTTTTAAAGCGGCTGTGGGTTCATTTATCGGCTTTTTGGCTTCTACTTTTATGAAATTTATGGTATGTATGATTTACTTAGGTTTGTTTATTTGGGCGGTTTGGACGAATTGGCAAGGTTTCTCGTTCTAGAAAAATCAATGGTTGTGCGGTTCTATTTTTATTTTTCTTGTGAAGATTTCGCAAAAAAATAATGCGCAAATTGTGATTTTTAAAAACGAGAATCATTTTTAAATTTAAAACCTTAGCTTTGACTCTTAAAATTTTTCCAGTGAAAGCCACCTTACACCACCACTCAACGAGCTATCAAATTGATTTTTCAAAACCACTTGATATTTCGTTACCGTTGTCTAATACGCCTGAAAATCCGATTGCTTGGTATCAGGATATTCCTAAAATTGAACCTGTAAAAATTGTTTCAGAAACTTCTGAATGGATAGGTAAAGTTTCAGAAGGTCATTCGTCTACTAATTTTAATAATATCTTTTTTAATCCGCATGCCCACGGAACACATACGGAATGTTTGGGTCATATTACGAAAGAATTTTACAGCATAAACGATACTTTAAAAACATTTTTTTTTGTTGCCGAACTTATTTCCATTCAACCAGAACACGTTGACGGCGATTTTGTTATTACAAAAAAGCAAATCGAAAAAGCAATGCAAAACGTTGCTGCTGAAGCACTTGTTATTAGGACTTTGCCAAATTTTGAAACCAAGAAACATTTGAATTATTCGCACACCAATCCGCCGTATATGGCCGAAGATGCAGCTGTTTTTATCCGCGAAAAAGGCATCAAACATGTACTGATTGATTTGCCAAGCGTAGACAAAGAACACGATGAAGGTAAACTATTGGCACACAAAGCCTTTTGGAATGTAAAAAATGTTGCTGATTTGAATATTGACGCACGATTGGATTGTACAATTACTGAAATGATTTTTGTGAAGGATGAAATTTCAGACGGCAATTATTTACTGAACTTGCAAATCGCTTCTTTTGTAAATGATGCTTCGCCATCAAAACCTGTTTTGTATGCCATTTTATAAACTATAAATTGCAACTGAACACTGAAAACTAAAAACGATGAATATACAAGCCTACTTTGAATTTTGCTTGTCTAAAAAAGGCGTCACGGAGCATTTTCCGTTTGATAATGACACTTTGGTTTTTAAAGTGGGCGGAAAAATGTTTGCACTTTCATCGCTTTCAGGGTGGGAAAACGGCACGCCAACCGTTAATTTAAAATGTGAGCCAGAACGAGCAGCAGAACTTCGGGCTAACTATAACAGTGTCAAACCGGGTTATCACATGAGTAAAATACATTGGAATACCGTAACGTTAAACGGCGATGTATCGGATAAAATGCTTGTTGAACTCATCAATCACTCGTATGATTTAGTTTTTAAAAGTCTGACAAAGAAATTGCAGAATGAAATTAATTTAGGCGAATAGATTATTTGAAAATTAGATAATTAGACAGTACATTTACACAGAAAATAAAGCACTTCACAAAATGAACGAACATATAAAAAAATTTTTAAACGAAGAACAAGACCCGAAGGCAATCGAAAAAATTACTTCAAAATTAGCTGATTTGCTAATGAAAAATGAAGAAGTAGGTTATATTGGTGTGCAAAAAAAGCCTGTAACGGTTTTGCCGGACAGTGTGGTGTTAACCAACAAAAGAATCATTATTTGCAAGCCGAAAAACTTGGGATTATCCATGGATTTTACGGATTATAACTGGGATGATTTGGCGGGAACTTTTGTAAAAGAAAATATTTTAGGCTCAGAATTTTCTTTTGTTACCAAAACAGATTTGACCGTTTCTATCGATTATATTCCGAAAATTCAGGCCCGAAAGATGTATACGTTTGCCAAAGAACAACTCGATGCGGTAAAAAATAGTGCTGCTGTTGCAGGAAACGAATTGCACAATCTAGAACCTCAAACGGCCTTTGTTCAAGAGCAAACGCAAAACAATCTGGCTCCAACATTCGATGAGGTACAAGAAGTTGAAACCGAAGAAGTGATGCATTTTGCCGAAATTATTCCTGTGGCACAATCAGGATACCGCGACGAAAAACAATTTCCAGACGCTAATGATACCAAAGAAGCTCCGTTGAGTACACTTTCGCAAGATCAATTATTTGACAAATTACAGAATTATAAAAAATTACTCGACAACGGACTCATTTTACAAGGCGAATATGATGCTTTGAAAAAAGAAATTATTGCCTTGATGTAGGTTTTTAAAATGGATTGGAATAAAAAACACATCCACGAAGTCAGGAGACTTCGCGGAGCGGGTCTCAGTTTCAACTCCGACAGCGTTTTAACGCTGTCGGAGTTTGAAATTATAATGTACCATCCGTTCGGCTTCGCCTCGGGTCAAGCCATGCTCCGCGAAGTTTTTAACTTCGTGGAAGTGATAGAAGGTCTCTGACCTTCATAAACCAAGACTGTTACTCAATTGTGATGGATACTTTTTTTTTATAGTTCAGTCCAAGACTGAGAAACACATCCACGAAGTCAGGAGACTTCGCGGAGCGGGTCTCAGTTTCAACTCCGACAGCGTTTTAAACGCTGTCGGAGTTTGAAATTGTAATGTACCATCCGTTCGGCTTCGCCTCGGGTCAGGCCATGCTCCGCGAAGTTTTTAACTTCGTGGAAGTGATAGAAGGTCTCTGACCTTCATAAACTAAAGCTGTTACTCAATTGTGATTGATGTTTTTTTTTATAGTTCAGTCAAAGACTGAAAAACACCTCCACGAAGTCAGGAGACTTCGCGGAGCGGGCTTTTTTTTATAGTTCAGTCCAAAACTGAGAAACACATCCACAAAGTCAGGAGACTTCGCGGAGCGGGTTTGAATAAAAAATCCATTCGGGTTAAAGAATGGATTTTTTGTTGAAATTAATGTCTGTTAGATGTTTTTTTCTGGGTTCACTTTTATCAATTTCCTTGTATAGAAATAGGTAACGAGTAAAGAACCCGCACTTTCTTCCCATCTTGTTCGCCCGGAATCCAATTGGGCGAAAGTTTCAAAACCCGAACTGCTTCTTCGCCCGTACCATGACCGATGTCGCGTATTGTTTTAATATCAGATAAAGTACCGTCTGCTTCTACAATAAATTGGATATACACTCTGCCCTTCAATCCGTCAATTTTTGGAGCTTGAAAGTTTTGGCCTATAAAATCGTAGAATTTCTGAATGCCTCCAGGGAATTCTGGTCGTTTTTCAGCGGAGTTGTAAATAAGGTCTTCTGATGCGGTACTTTGTACTTTTATCTTTTCAGCATTAATAACTTCTGCTACTTTCTTAGTAATGATTCCTTTATTAATGTCTTCGAAAATTTCTATTTTGTCTCCAGAATACTTTTTAGATTGCTTACCCATTTGATTTTTATCAAAGTAAGAATGTGTGTACAGCCAATATTGATACAGTTGAGGTTGACTCTCTGTTTGAACATCATTCAAAATGGAACTTCCTGAAAAGTAGGCGATATCCTGGTGCGAGAAGTTATCTAGTGCTGCATTTGGAATGCTTTTATTGTCAATCCACACAGCATATTTTTTGCTGTTTTTAAAGTTTTCAAATTCTGATGGAGAAGGCGATTTTTTAACTGGAGCTTTCGGAATTACAAGGAAAGACTTAAACTTTTCTTTATCGTCGGGGGTTAATTCTTCGTAAGATTTGTCAAATACTAAGTCTTGATCGGTTGCCGGTTGGTTCGTTTTCTTGTTGTATAATTTAAAACGTACTCCTGCAAAATAAGTAGCAAGCGGATCAATGTTTGAAATTTTTGAAATTTCGGTTTTTTTCGTTGGCGCTTTTTCTTGTGCTACAATTTCAATGCAGAAAAAGTAAATTAAACCCGCAAGAATGGGCGTGAAGGCTATTTTTTTGAGCAGTGCTCTCGATTGTGACGTTGTTTTTGTCATCATAATTAATCGTTTTTTGGTTACTAAATAATTCAAATTACTGGCCAAGTAAATCGTTGGAGTGCCGTTTCCTTTTTGCAAGAGCAAACTTTGGTAAAACGGAACATTGTTATAAGATGTTACCACTTTTTCGTCGGCAAGAAATTCGTGGTTGAGTTGGATTGCTTTTTTATAAAAATAGAAGAGCGGATTGAACCAAAAAATAGTTTTCAGAAACTCCATAAACAAAATGTCTAACGTATGTTTTTGAGTAACGTGTACCAGCTCGTGTGTGTACAATTCGTCTTCAATGTTTCTTAGATTATAGTCGTCTGCATTGATGAAAATAGAGTTCAAAAAGGTATGTGGTAGTATTTTTTCTTGTACCAAAACCAACTGAGCGTTTTTGTATTTCACACTTGGATTGGTTTTCGATTTTGAAATTAATTTCCAAATATTTCTACCAAATCGGAATGCTAAAAACAACGTTACAATGCCGTATAAACTCCATAAGATAATTGGGGTGTAGTTCATTCTTTCTGGTTTAGGTGCTGTTTCCACTGAAATCTGGGTTGGCAAATACGGCGACTCAACCATTGCGGCAAGCGGAATTTCTTGTATGATTTCAAAATTGATAAACGGAATTACAAGCGAAATGACAACCGAAAACAACAAGAAGAACCGATTAAAGCGGTGCATTTTTTCTTTTTCTAAAACCAAATGATAAAAGAAAAGAAAGACAACTAAACTTAGGCTTGATTTGATTAAAAATTCTGTCATTGCTGTTTCTTTTTAAGTTGTTCGTCAATAATTTTTTGGAGTTCTTGAAGTTCCGAAGCAGACAAATTTGTTTGTGTGGTAAAAAACGAAGCAAACTGCGACGCCGAATCGTTAAAGAAATTTTTGATCAACCCGTTAACGTGTTTTGAGAAATAATCGGTTTTTTTAACCAATGGATAATATTCTCTGCCGTTAGTAAACTCTTTGTAACCCACAAACTGCTTGTCGGTCATTCGTTTCAAAAGTGTTGCTACTGTTGTAGTGGCGGGTTTTGGTTCCGGAAAAACTTCGAGTAAATCCTTCATAAAAGCCTTTTCGAGTTTCCAAAGGTGTTGCATCAATTGCTCTTCTGATTTAGATAATTGCATATATTTAATTTTTTATTCTACGTGCGTTTCAAGAATGGGTTCGCCTTTTTCGTATAGTTTCGTTCCAAGCCAGACACCTTCAGAATCATAAAATTTCCACTCGCCAGACAAAAACCAATGAATTGTGGTGCTATCAACAATTATTTTTGATATGCCGATTGCTCTAATTTTACCGTTTTTGTGGTACTCTGTGGTGTAACAAATACTGTCTTGGTATTTTCGTTTTGTGTTTAAATTTTTTCCAAGAAAGTCTTTCCAAGTACCCACTTCAAAACCATTCCGGTACCTTCCTTTAGAAACTGCAATAACATCCAGTACGGTGTCTTTGTAAACCCAACGGCCTTCCTTTATTCCGTTTTTTCGTTGGTTGATTTTGCAACTTGCTAAAACGCTGCTACAAACCAGTACAGTTAGAAAGATGCGGGTGTAACTCATGTTTTTAAATTATTGTTCTACAAATGTAGAAAATAAATTTTATTCTACAAGTGTAGAAGGAATTTTTTTTATTTGTTTTAAATGAAGGAGTTTGGTGCTAGTTGTCGTGCACTTTTTTATCTACTTGAAAAAATTATGTTTATCTTTGAGTACAAAATTTAAAAAATTATGGAAACAATAACGATAAAACCTAAAAACAAAAAGGAGCTTGAAACTATAAAAAGAGTTTTAGAAGCCTTAGAAATAAACTATAATGAATCCAAAACATCTTCGCTTAGTCCCGAATTTTTGGAAAGCATTAAGCAAGGTAGAGAAGATTATGCTAACGGAAAATGTAAAACAATATCCATCGAAAATTTATGGAAGTAAAGTTTACTCCTTTAGCACTAGAACATTTAGAATTTTGGAAGAAATCAGGAAATAAACAAGTACAAAAAAAAATCCAGACGCTCATAGAAGATATTGTAAAAACACCTTATCATGGTATTGGTAATCCTCATGAGCTGAAGTACAATTTATATGGAGCTTGGTCTAGAAGAATCACTTTAGAGCATAGATTGGTTTATGAAATAATAGATGGTGAGATTTTGCTCATTCTTAGATTAAAAGGTCATTACTAAGTCATTTTTTTTAAATAAATAAACACTTGCAACTCACATCGATTTTTTCTGTTTTTCAACAAAACCATCTGCTTGCAATTTCAATAATTCTATCGCACGTTTTTTCTTGTACTCAAATAATTCTTTGTCATCACGAATTTCTGCATACACTTTGTCGTAAATCTCAGCGTCCGTTCCGGTTTGCAAATTGCTTTGGTGTTTGTTTTGCGCTAAAATACTGTTCAAAGCCAGTTCAGCATCTTCCAATTTAAAGTCGTATTCGCCCTTTGGTGACAGTAATTTGGCTATAATCGGCGATGTTTCGATAGCTAGAAACAACAGCATAATAAAAAACGAAGGCAACCAAGGAAGTTTATTCAAGGCGTTAATTCGAGCCATCAATCCGTCAAAACTTTCAATTATTGGTTGGGTTTCGGATACTTTTTTGTCCAAATCGGTTTGTAGCGTTTTTGATTGTAGTTCTAAATCGGCCATTTTGGCTAGGTTGTTCTTGCGTAACGTGTCGAGTTCGGCTTTTGCCAAATTGTGTTTGGCAATTTTCTCTTTAAAAACGGGTCCTTTTCCGAGTTTTTTGGTTCCTGCAGTGCCTTCAGCCTCGCTGATGTACACGTTGTATAAATCATTAACCTCTTTTTCTTTCTTCGAAATTTCCGATTTTAAACTGTCGATTTGCGTTTTGTTTTTGTCTAAATCCGTTTGAAAATAAAGAGCAACTTCCTTCTTGTTGGTCAATGCCATTGCATTTTTTTCTTTTAACAAAACCGTATTGATTTCTTTTTCGAAAATTTTAATCTCTAAGGGTTTCGAAATCACGATAGCAATAATAATGGCAAGAATAATTCGGGGAGTGGCTTGGATGAATTCGCTTTTAAAATTGTCGCGTTTTTTGATGGTAGAAACAATAAACCGATCGAGATTAAAAATCAATAATCCCCAAACGAGACCAAAGAAAACGGCTAAATAATAAGTATCGAAAACCGTAAATAACGCATACGAACTAGCGATAAAAGCCATAAAGGCCGTGAAGAAAACGGTGGCGCCAATGCCGGCATACTTGTTTTGTTCGCCGTTGGAACAACTCTGTAAAATGTCTTGATCGACACCCGAACAGAGGATGAAAAAGTTTTTTAACATGATGATTGATGATTTTGGTACTGAAAACGTGTACAGTACTGATTGATTGATGATGTTTACAAAAGTAACGCCAAATTTTTAATTTTGGTATGATTGCAAAAAAATAGCACAAGAAGTAATCCAAATTTAGACAAGGAATTTAAGCAATAGAAAGCTATCTTGAATATCCATTACGAATGAACTAAAAAAGTCGCCTGTTTTTCCATTCCTATCGTGCTGATTGCAATACTTTGGAAAACCGATAAGAAGTATATCGAAAAAAATGCTGCCGTAAGGCGAATTAAATCAAGGTAAAAATAAAGATTAGCAGTACAATAATTGAAATGCCCTTTTTAAAATTCAAGCTACCGATTCTCAATTTGTTGCCCCAAAATACAATCCAAAATGACAGCATTAATTTTAATATGAACTGTAGGATTGCAAAATCGATAACGTCATAATCGACTATTTTTAAACCCGTTAGCAGTACTAAAAATAAGCCGTACATCATACTGATTAAGCCATATTCGTTATGCCTTTGCGTTTTGGCTTGACGTGAATAGCGTATGGAGCCATAAAACAAAATTAAACCTAATAAAAATTTTACATACAGCAACGGATTTGAAATCAAATCAAACCGGATTGCGAGATACATCGTTGCATCTACTAAAAACTGAAAATAAATCGATAATGGTACAAGAATAAGATTTGCTAAAATGAAAACTCTGGAAAACAACGCTCCTTTTAATTTTTTTATAAAAAAAGACAGCACGGAAAGCAACGAACTTACCGCCAGAGTTACTCTTAAAAAAACACCGTTGAAATGATAAAATTCTTGAGTCAATTGATGCATTGAGTCCAGTAAAAACAAAACGGAAACAAGCAGTACAATCCAATTAAAAATTTTGTTAGTATACATTTCTTTCATCCGATACAAATTACGTGATGGTATTGCGGTAAAACCAAATTAAAAAGGCTCAATTTCAAAAAGAGACAAAATGTAATTCAATCTCATCGCTAAAAAAACTAGCCTTTTATTTTTGCCTCCAAATCGCTTGCGGCATTAACCGTAGTTCCGTTGTATTGCAATTTCCAACCCATTGATTTTGTCAGTACTAAAATAGAAGAAAGTTCGGTAATCAGTCGGTTTTTGGCATTGGTTTTTAAAGTCGATTTTTCGATTTTCTTGGCTAGATTCGCTCGAACGGTTTTGTTGATTTTATTGTAATCTTCGGCAGTAAACTCATTAAACTGGCTTTCTTCGAGGTCGTAGTATTTATAATCTGGATAGATTTTAATTTCCTCTTCAGGAATAAAAGTAATGGTTAGCGTTTTATTGGTCGCATCAATAGCGTATGAAATTTTACTCAAATCAAATGAAACAGTCACTTCGGCGTTTACAATGACCAAAGCTTTTTTTTCGAAAGAAACCACGTCTAGAAAATACTTTTTCTGGTCTTTATAGGTAATTACTTCGGCAAAATTTCCTTCGGTAACAACCAGTTTTCCTACGTTTTTAATTTGTTGCTGAATCAAATTAGTCTCATATTCTACCGTAGAAGTCTCATTATATTGCGTAGCCAAAAGATAGACCAAATACACAATTACAGCCAGCAAAACCACCAAAATCCAACGGCGAGATTCCGAAAGAAACGCCAATAGTGTATTCCAGAAACTAGGCTTTGCCGAATTAGAAGTAGCATTACTCATGTGCTTTATTTTAAAATTAATTTGAGACCGTCGATTGTATTTTTCAAAAATGATTCTGATCAAATTCCCTACCTATTTTCGACTTAAAGTGCCGTTACAAGTCTATTCCAACAATTTTTTATTGACCCTACTTGCCGCAATATAAGACGCCACAAACCCTAAAACTACTACCGTAGCCAAAACAATAAATACATTTTGTACCGTAACTTTTACCGGATAAGGCAAGGTTTCGGTAATCATAATAAGCTGGAAACGCTCTTGAATCAATACAATCAAAATGCCCAACGCCAACCCAATTACAGCACCAATAAAACACAAAAGCGTGCCTTGAAACAGAAAAATATTTTTTAAACTCTTGATTTCAGTGCCCAAATTATAGAGCGTTTTGAGGTTTCCTCTCTTCTCTAAAATCATCATAATCAAAGCGCCAATCAAGTTAAAAAGTACTACCACAATCACCAGCGTAAAAATCAAATACACTGCAATATTCTCAGTATTAAGCATTTTGTGCAACGAATCGTTAAGTTGAGCCCGATTTTTTACCAATACTTTGCCTTTAAAAATAGCTTCCAACTGTTGCATTACCGAAGCTTCATCCGCATTTGGCGTCAGTTTTACCTCCAATGCCGAAACCTGATTGGGTTTCAAAAAAAGGAGCTCTTGTGCCAAAGCCAAATCGCAAAAAACATATTTCATATCAATGTCTTCGCTAATGGCATACATACCAACAGGCACCAAGGTTTGCGTTAAAAATGCATCGTCAGGACCGCTGATTTCGCCCTTTCCCGCTTTCGGAACAAAAACCTGAAAAAAGTTATTTAAATCCATAAGCCCCAAAGATAATTTCTGCGAAATTCCGTAGCCTACCACCACCTGAACAGTTCCCGATTCGAGCCAAGCGCCATTATAAACGCCACTTTCTACGGTACTTACTTTAGTAAACAGTGTGTCAACTCCTTTTAAATTAGCCACTTGCTGTTTTTCATCAAACGTAAAAAGCAGTCGCTCCTCAACCGATTTACTGTAAAAAGCCAACCCATCTACCTTTTTTAAAGCCGCCTCTTCAACAGCATCAAGGGCAAAAAACTTACCCGATTGGGGCACGATTTTCAAATCAGGGTCGATTGTATTGGTGAATGATAAACTAAAATCAATCAATCCGCTAAAAACTGAAAGCACCACAAACAATGCCGCCGACCCCACAATAATACCAATACTCGCAATCTTATTGATGGTATTAATGGCAGTGTTCTTGCTATTGCTTCTCAAATAGCGCTTTGCAATGTATAACGAAAAATTCAAAATTAATATTTTCTACGTTTTTCCAGTAAATCTCGGTTCTCTATCGGATTCTCTTTTCCCTTTAAAGCATTGTCAATCTTCTCAATATAATCCAAAGAATCGTCTATAAAAAACGTCAAATTCGGAACTTTTCGCAGCTGCAATTTCACCCGCTGCGATAAATCATGCTTGATCAAAGGCGTGTTCGTCTTGATGGCAGCCAGAGTTTCAGCCGCTTTTTCTGGCGGAAAAATACTCAAATGCACCGTAGCAACCGATAAATCCGTAGTAACCATCACTTTCGAAACCGAAATAACCAAGTTAGTAATGCCATTTTTGCGTATCTCACCTTGCAGAATATCTACTAAATCCTTCTGTATAACGCCCCCTATTTTTTTCTGTCTATTCGTTTCCATGCTGCAAAAATACAATTTTAATATCACATCCTAAATGCCAATTCCATAAGGTTCAAACTTTAAAACAGCCTAGTTGACATCTTTCTTTTTTTATTTGGGCGTGCCCCCTTTTTACGTCGCCTCGCCTTTCAGGACGAGACGAAGTAAAAAGGGGTCGGGCTTTCCGTTCCCGCTTCCCGCCCGAAAAAGGCGGGAGAGCTCCACTGCAATCCCTCACGTGAACAAACTAAAGCAGCAAAATCTGCCCCAAAAAGCACCTCACGTAAACCTAAAAATACCGTGCTCAATCCAACAATAAAATACGTAAATTTGTACCAAATTAGCAACTCATGAGTAAAATCCGAATCACAAAACAATTCACATTCGAAACAGGACACGCCCTATACGGCTATGATGGAAAATGTAAAAACGTACACGGACACAGTTATAAACTATCTGTAACCGTCATTGGCACACCCATTACAGATTCGAATAACGTAAAATTTGGTATGGTGATCGATTTTACCGATTTAAAAAAAATAGTCAAAGAAGAAATCGTCGACCAGTTTGACCACGCCACTGTTTTTAATCAAAACACACCCCATATCGAGCTCGCCATGGAGTTAAAAAACCGAAATCACCACGTGATTCTAGTCGATTATCAACCCACTAGCGAAAATATGGTGATTGATTTTGCTGCCAAAATTCAAAAAAGACTGCCCGAAAACATTACTCTTTTTTCATTAAAATTACAAGAAACCGAAACCTCCTTTGCAGAATGGTTTGCAAGTGATAATAGTTAAGTAAACACTATTAATTGATATAAAATCACAGTAAGAGGTTTGCACGATAGAAACCATTTTTCAAAAGAAAGTTGTTTCGATTCTTTTTATTGACTAAATATTCCGTTTTATAACATAAAAAATCAGCCGCTAAAAAGCGGCTGATTTTCATTTATTATATACAATTTTACGAATTAAGATCCACACATTTCGCAATCTTCTGGACCGGCATTTTTAGCTAATTCAATCATTGCTTTGTACTCTGAAGCTGTCATTTCTACAGGCTCTGCAACTACTTGTACCGGCTTTGCTTTTACTTCAACTACTTCAATCGGTTTTGCCTTCTTGTCGTTATTTAACGTAAACTGAATGGCGTCAACAGCTGCTTTTGTTCTCAAATAGTACATTCCGGTTTTCAAACCTGATTTCCAAGCATAAAAATGCATCGATGTTAATTTAGAATAATTAGCGTCTTGCATAAACAAGTTTAACGACTGCGATTGATCAATAAAATAACCACGTTGTCTACTCATATCGATAATATCTTTCATCGACATTTCCCAAACGGTTTTGTAGAGTTCCTTTAATTCTTGCGGTATAGCATCAATGTTTTGAACTGAACCGTTATGACGCATGATTTCTTGTTTCAAATTCTCATTCCACAATCCTAAATTAACCAAATCGTTTAGTAAATGTTTGTTTACCACAATAAATTCGCCCGAAAGTACTCGTCTAGTATAAATATTTGAAGTATAGGGTTCAAAAGCTTCATTGTTTCCAAGAATTTGAGACGTAGAAGCCGTTGGCATTGGCGCTACTAAAAGTGAGTTTCGCACACCATGTTTCATGACTTCTTTTCGCAAAGCACCCCAATTCCATCTGCCGGATAAATCTTCGTCTTTTAATCCCCAAAGATTAAATTGGAATTCTCCTTGAGAAATGGGCGAACCTTTGAAAGTAGAATAGGGTCCTTCTTCTTTGGCCATTTCCATTGAAGCGGTTACGGCAGCAAAATATAGGGTTTCGAAAATTTCTTCGTTTAATTTTTTTGCTTCGTCACTGGTAAATGGCAGTCGAAGTAAGATAAATGCATCAGCCAATCCTTGAACGCCTAATCCTACGGGTCGGTGACGCAAATTTGAATTTTCGGCTTCCTTAACGGGATAAAAATTCCGGTCAATTACCTTGTTTAGGTTTCGGGTCACACGCTTGGTCACGTCAAACAAAAGTTGGTGATTGAATGTGCCGTTTTCTACAAACATGGGTAACGAAATAGAAGCTAAATTACACACCGCAATTTCATCTTTAGAGGTAAACTCCATAATTTCAGTACACAAGTTAGACGACCGAATTGTGCCTAAATTCTTCTGGTTTGATTTACGGTTGGCTGCATCTTTGTACAACATATAAGGTGTTCCGGTCTCAATTTGCGATTCTAGGATTTTCTCCCAAAGTTCGCGAGCTTTGATTGTTTTACGACCTTTTTTCTGTTCTTCGTAAGAAATATATAGTTTTTCAAATTCTTCGCCATATACATCGTACAAGCCTGGACACTCATTCGGGCACATCAAAGTCCAATAGCTGTCGTCTTGCACTCGTTTCATGAATAAATCCGAAGTCCACATCGCAAAAAACAAGTCGCGAGCTCGCATTTCCTCTTTACCCGTATTTTTCTTTAAATCCAAGAATTCAAAAATATCCGCATGCCAAGTTTCGATGTATATAGCAAAACTTCCTTTGCGTTTTCCGCCGCCTTGGTCTACATAACGAGCGGTGTCATTAAAAACACGCAACATCGGAACAATTCCGTTTGAAGTTCCGTTTGTGCCTCGAATGTACGACCCCGTGGCACGAACATTATGAATAGACAACCCGATTCCTCCTGCTGATTGCGAAATTTTGGCGGTTTGTTTCAGTGTATCGTAAATTCCGTCGATACTGTCGTCTTGCATGGCCAACAAAAAGCACGAAGACATTTGTGGTTTTGGCGTTCCGGCATTGAATAAGGTTGGCGTCGCGTGTGTGAAAAACTTTTTCGACATTAAATCGTAAGTTTCCAAAACCGAATCCAAATCATTTAAGTGAATTCCAACGGCAACACGCATTAGCATGTGTTGAGGTCGCTCTACTATTTTGCCATTTATCTTTAATAAATATGATCGTTCTAAGGTTTTGAAACCGAAGTAATCGTAGTTAAAATCGCGGTTGTAAATTATATGCGAATCTAAAAACGCTGCATTATCCATAATTACTTTGTGCACTTCTTCGGATAATAAAGGAGATGCTTGATTAGTACGTGGATTAATGTAATAAAACATTTCGTTCATCGTCTCGGAGAACGATTTTGTGGTGTTTTTGTGTAAATTAGAAATAGCAATTCGAGCTGCTAATTGTGCATAATCAGGATGTGCAATGGTCATCGAAGCGGCAGTTTCTGCTGCTAGATTATCCAACTCAGAGGTAGTTACGCCATCATAAAGCCCTTCAATAACACGCATGGCTACTTTTACGGCATCTACTAAATCATTTAAACCATAGCATAGTTTTTTAATTCTATCCGTGATTTTGTCAAACATTACCGGCTCTTTTCGTCCGTCTCTTTTTACTACGTACATAATTTTTTGGTTTTGTGAGTTCAGAAATCCCTTTCTTAACTCGGGTTATTTGTAATCTAAATTTTGCCACAATGGCTATAGGTTGCAATGGATATTGTCAACTTATTTTTTTATTTTGAAAGTCATAGACTTTCCAACACATCCACGAAGTCAGAGACTTCGCGGAGCACAATTCGTTTTATCCAACGTTATATTCTGCTTTATTCCGCTCCGCGAAGTTTATAACTTCGTGGAGGTGTTACGCAGTCTTTGACTGCCTTTTTTTATTTTGAAAGTCAGAGACTTTCCAACGCATCCACGAAGTCAGAGACTTCGCGGAGCACAATTCGTTTTATCCAACGTTATATTCTGCTTTATTCCGCTCCGCGAAGTTTATAACTTCGTGGAGGTGTTACGCAGTCTTCGACTGCCTTTTTTTATTTTGAAAGTCAGAGACTTTCCAACGCATCCACGAAGTCAGAGACTTCGCGGAGCACAATTCGTTTTATCCAACGTTATATTCTGCTTTATTCCGCTCCGCGAAGTTTATAACTTCGTGGAGGTGTTACGCAGTCTTCGACTGCCTTTTTTAATTTTGAAAGTCAGAGACTTTCCATCGCATCCACGAAGTCAGAGACTTCGCGGAGCACGCTTCGTTTATCCAACGTTATATTCTGCTTTATTCCGCTCCGCGAAGTTTATAACTTCCTGGCGGTGTTATGCAGTCTTCGACTGCTTTTTTTATTTTGAAAGTCATAGACTTCGCGGAGTTAAAAAAACAGTTATTTCAAAAATCTATTGATTGAAGATGGTTTCAAAACATCAACAATCGGGTTATCAACTTTTTCAATTTTAATCAAACCTTTATTGTAAATATAATTACTCGCACTAGAGTATAAATAATGTTCAGGTTGATCTACGATTCCTGCTCTAATAGGATTTTGATGAATATAATCCAATTTAGACCATAAGAACTTCTCAGAAAAAATTTCTTCTGGATGACTCCCGTACCGCCAAAATTGATAACTCTCGTTTCTTGAATGACTTTTACCCGCGAATTCAAAACGCTTCAACATCCAATCTTTTCTGCTTTCATTTTCGCTGTTCTGAATTTCTTCTAAAATTGATTTAGACGTAAATTTTTTAAAATCTCTTATTAAATCAGATAATTTTCCATTTTCCGATTGTATAATCAAATGGATATGGTTTGACATAATAACATATCCATATAAAATTAATCCTTTGTGGTTAATACAATATTCTAAACTATTCAATACAATATCTTTATACTTTTTTCTTGAAAAAACATCGACCCAATCCACAACTGTAGAAGTAATAAAATGAGGTTTTGTTTGATCTTTTATATTGTATCCGTTGGCATCCATTATTTAAATCCATATTGTCTGGCACCGCGAAGTTTATAACTTCGTGGCGGTGTTATGCAGTCTTCGACTGCTTTTTTTTATTTTGAAAGTCATAGACTTTCCAACACATCCACGAAGTCAGAGACTTCGCGGAGCATGACTTCAAACTTGCAAAGCTTTAAAAATCAGCATCGAATGTAATTTTTTGTGCTTCGCTATCGGTGTTCATAACCCCTGCTTTTTGGTATTCGGCCACTTTTTTCTCAAAGAAATTTGTTTTTCCTTGTAGCGAAATCATGTCCATAAAGTCAAATGGATTAGGGGTATTGTATTCTCGATTGCAACCTAGTTCTACTAGAAGTCGGTCGGTTACAAACTCGAGGTATTGGGTCATTAAGTTGGCATTCATTCCAATCAAACTTACCGGTAGCGACTCTGTAATAAACTCTCTTTCAATAGTTAAAGCGTCAACAATTATGGTTCTGATACGCTCTTTGGGTACTTTGTTAATCAAATGATGATTGTGCAGGTGCACCGCGAAATCGCAATGAACTCCTTCGTCTCGAGATATTAATTCGTTAGAAAAAGTCAAGCCTGGCATCAATCCGCGTTTTTTCAACCAGTAGATGGAACAAAAAGCACCTGAAAAGAAAATCCCTTCAACGGCTGCAAAAGCAATTAATCTTTCGGCAAAAGAATCCGATTCGATCCATTTTAAAGCCCAATTTGCCTTCTTTTTGATGGCCGGAAACACCTCGATCGCGTTAAACAAGTCGGCTTTTTCGGCGTCGTCTTTTACATAGGTGTCAATCAGCAAGGAGTAGGTTTCGCTGTGAATATTTTCCATCATGATTTGAAAACCATAGAAAAATTTAGCTTCTGCGTATTGTACCTCATTTACAAAATTCTCAGCAAGGTTTTCGTTGACAATACCGTCTGATGCTGCAAAAAAGGCTAAAATGTGTTTGATAAAATAACGCTCGTCATTATTGAGTTTATTATTCCAATCGTTTAAATCTTGCGATAAATCAATTTCTTCGGCGGTCCAGAAACTCGCTTCCATTTTTTTATACCAATCCCAAATATCATTGTGCTTAATCGGGAAAATTACAAAGCGGTTCTTATTTTCTTGCAAGATGGGTTCTACTTGTACCATATTCATTTGACTTTTATACGATTAAAAAAAAACACTTTCTGAGTTTTGTTTTTTACAAAGGTTGGGAATTTTATGTGTATTTAAAAGTCAAACTTATTCACAATTAGACCGAGTTTTTAACAATGTACTAAAATCAAGGCCTGACAAAGGTTTTGCTTTCAAACAATTGATTAACAATATGTTGAAAATTCAGGGTCAGTTGTACTTCACTTAAAAAATAAGTTATTTTTCGGAATAAAAAAAGCGCTAAACGCGCTTATTTATTGCTATTTTGTTGCTTTAATTCTTGCGCTACCTTCTCTAATTCGGCATACCAATCTTCGCCAAATTTATTGTGAAGACAGTATCACATCAAAATTATATAACTTTAACTTTCCTTTTGAACCTTGGATCTTAGCATTACAATTTCTTCCTCTTTATATTTAATTTCTGCTTCTAATTTTTCAATGTATTTTTTTAAACTTTCCAAAACATACTCTGACATATTGCAATAATCAGAACTGTTTGCCATAACTTTAGAATTAGGACTATTATCATTGCTAATAACAACAGATCTGTCTTCAGCTTCAAATATTTCTGATAACGGAACATCAAGAACTAGTGCAAATCTTTTCCATTCATTACTTGTTATTTTCGATACGCCGTTTTCTTTTCTTCCATATGTCGCTTGATCCATATGCGACAAAATAGCTACCTCTTGTTGTGACAACCCCTTCTTAAGTCTAATTTCTTTTAATTTAATTTTCTCCATTAAATTCCATATTAATTAACTAATTGTTTTCAAATGTAATAGTTTTTTCTTTACGCATAAAACAATGCATAAAATTGTTCACTATTTTTTTACAACTTTGTTTAAAATTAAATTATTTAACAACTAAAACCAACCATTATGAAAAAATTTATTTTTATTTGTACTGCCGTGATTAGTATTTTATCCTGTACGCTTGATCAAACAAATGTCAAAGAAACAGATGAAATTAACACTTTAAAAATTGAAAGCGTTCAAAGGATAAGTAACAACGATGAGTTGCAGAAAATTGAGTATGGCTTACTAAACGAAAAAGAGAAACTTGTTTTTTGGAAAGACCGATTTAACTTACTACTTGAAGGAGATGAATTTAATGATGCCCAAAAACAACTTTTACAAGAATTAGTAGATAAACTTACTATTTCCCTTTTTATTGATACTTCAAATGATGATAAAGAATATTTTAAAAATATTTTTGTTCCTAACTTTCTCGAAAGCATAAAGTCCGAATTTACGTATAAACAAATTGATACTATTTTTTATTCCGGTAGAACCATTACACAAGACATTTCTGCACCTCCGTCTGGATCTGATAGTACATCCTCAAAAAGTTGCGATTGCAATGGCGGTTCTTTATTTGGATGTGGGGCAAGCCAGAGTTGCGGAGGCTCAACTTGTAGAGCCAGTACAACGGGCTGTGGTTTTTTGTGGCTATGGGAATGCAATGGTATTTGTAGACTTCTTAGTTTCTAAATTTATTGTATTTTAGAGTTGGATTTATAATTAAATTTCTCAACTTTACTGTCTAAACATTCCAAATGAAAAAAAGAATTTTTATCATCTATTGTTTAATCATAAACTGCTTAGCATTGCTATCAGGTGTTTTCGGACAGATTGTAGCATTTGCTGTCACAGGATTATTATTTTTCGTAGGAGGGGTTTTTTTGTTAAAAAAAAACCCTTTTCAAAACAAAATTATTGGCTATTTGTTAATTTTTGGATTTTACCCTACCTTAATTTTTGGAATGGTTGTATACAATTTTAACCAGTCTGGATTTATAGGAAAACCGCAAGCTTCTGTTTTATTCATCAGTATCCTTCTTGCTTTTGTTTTTCATAAAAAAAGTTACTTATACCTTTTGAAAATCGGGGCAGTTTACATTTTATTCTTAGCCATCTCTTGTGCCCTATTACCCAATTACTTTAATTGGTTATTTGAATATAAATATGCAATCATGGGAAAAAACCTGCCTGAACTAAGTATTCACGATGAAAATGGCAAATCTGTCAATTTGAGAAAGCTGGATAATAAAATTATTATCATTGACGTTTGGAATACATCCTGTGGGATTTGCATAAAAAACTTTCCTGATTTTGAAAAGTTAAAAAATGAATTTTCAAATGACACTACTTTAAAGTTCTACACGCTCAACATTCCTATTAACGAAACTTTTGAAAATAAAGAGGCTATCGCAAAATACACAAACTCATATAGTTTTGAGAAACTTTATGCAGGCAAAGATGTTCAAAAACGATTAGGTATCGTTGCTGTGCCTGTTTATATAATCATTGATAAGAATAAAAAGATACGTTATATAGGTTCTTTAAACACTGGAACTTTCGAATTTTATAATAACTTCTACTCCATAATTAAAATAATAAAATCATGACAATACTAAAAATCTTATCTATTATTGCACTTCTAACAGTTTTCGTAAGCTGTAAAAAAAAGTTGCCTGATTTTGCAGAATTACAAACAGAAAAAGAGTTCAATTTTGGAACGATTAAATTAGATGATACTGTTAAGCATGTTTTTAAAATTAAAAATCTTTCGGATTTACCTCTAAAAATATCTGAAATAGGAACTAGCTGTGGATGTACTGGAGCAATTATTTCCGATTCAATCATAAGTAAAGATGAGTATGCAGAAATAGAAGTAACATTTATACCTACAAAACAACAGATCGGGAAAATCAATAACTCAATAGTTGTGGTAGCGAATACAAATCCACCTTTTAAGGTAGTTTATTTGAAAGGTATCGTTAGTGATGTACCTAGGTAGTATCGCATGAACTACATAAGCAGTAATAATACAATATTATATTTTTAATTCATTTTTTATTAGATACCAACTAAAAAATAACTTATTCGAGTAAAATAACATTAATTATTGACTAGTGCATTATTGTGAATAATCTTACTATTTTTAAAAACAAGAACCATACAGACAAAATATTTCTTTCAAATTAACAAAAACTTATTTCTTCAATTCCGTTGCTACTTTCTCTAATTCGGCATACCAATCTTCGCCAAATTTTCTAATCAAAGCTTCTTTTACAAATTTATAAACGGGCACTTCGAGTTCGGCACCTAAACTACAAGCGGGGTCGCAAATATCCCATTTATCATAATTGACGGCGGCAAATTCAGAGAAATCTTTTACACGAATGGGATATAAATGACAAGAAACAGGTTTTTTCCAATCCACTATTCCTTGATTGTAGGCTTGCTCGATTCCGCAAAGTGCGGTTTTACCGTCAAAAATCACGTAGGCACAATCTTTATTGTCAATTAAAGGCGTTTCTAAGGTGCCATCTGTTCCTACAACCCAAGTGCCTTGTGCTTCGATTGCAGCAATGCCTTCTTTCCGTAAAAAAGGTTTTATTTTGGGATAGATGACCTCCATAATTTTGGTCTCTTCCTCTGTAAGTGGTGCTCCAGCATCGCCGTCTACACAACAAGCCCCTTTGCATGCCGATAAATTGCACACAAAATCTTTTTCTAAAATGTCTTCCGAGACAATGGTTTTTCCTAGTTGAAACATGCTGCAAAGATAGGGAAAGATTGGAAAGTATTAAGACCTTTGAAAAGTATTAAGACTAGAGTATTAAGAATTAAGACCTTTGAAAAGTAGTAAGACTAGCGTATTAAGAATTAAGACCTTTGAAAAGTAGTAAGACTAGCGTGTCAAGAATTAAGGCCTTTGAAAAGTAGTAAGACTAGAGTATTAAGAATTAAGACCTTTGAAAAGTAGTAAGACTAGAGTATTAAGAATTAAGACGATTTTGTTTTTCAAAATTTGGAGCTTTTAAACGTCGAACGCTTTTATACTTTGACTCTTTTATCGGCTGAACCTCAACAACTTTGCGGCTAAGTGCCTTTTCAAAAATTAACGCAATATTAGCTTTGCTCGAAAAAATTTAAAATAATTTTGCACCCACAAAAAAATAGCTGTTATGCATTTAGATTTTAGAGAGATTGTAACCGTGGCGATGGTACTTTTTGCAGTGATAGACATTGTAGGGAGTATACCTATTATCATTGATTTACGCACCAAATTTGGTCATGTTGAGTCAGGAAAAGCCTCTCTTGTAGCCGGAGCTATCATGATTACTTTTCTTTTTGTTGGGGAACAAATTTTGAGTTTGATTGGTATCGATGTAAACTCTTTTGCGGTTGCAGGTGCTTTTGTACTTTTCTTTTTGGCCTTGGAAATGATTTTAGGCATCCGCCTTTATAAAGACGACGAGGCCAATTCTGCTTCGATTGTACCTATTGCTTTTCCGTTAATTGCTGGAGCCGGAACCATGACTACTTTACTTTCTCTTAGAGCTCAATACCAAGCTATCAATATTATAATTGCTATCGTACTCAATATTATTTTGGTTTATTTGGTTTTAAAAGCATCTAAGAAAATCGAAATGAAACTCGGAAAAAATGGTTTGAGCGTCATCCGAAAAACCTTTGGTGTGATACTCTTGGCTATTGCTGTTAAATTATTTGCTAGTAATGTTAAAGCCTTATTTATTTAATTCTATTTTTTATAATTTCACCTCGTCAAAAGTGTATTGCCTAGAAGTTTGGACTTTATTATAGTAGAAATCACGCTATCTAATAGAAGTAAATTTAAATTAACCCTAACAAAAGCTTTTGAAGCATAAAAGAATAAATAACCCCTAAAATAATTTAACGGACACGCAATTCGAACCTTGAAAAAGATTTGCTTGTTAATTTTCGAAATGAATAATTAACGCCACTTTATTATCGAAAAATCGTTAAAAATAATACCTCTTGCTCTATGAAAATCTTTACAATTGTACTCATTGTTTTTGCTATTGCCTTAATCATTTTCAACATTTCGATGCTTGATTTTGAAAACCTATTTAAAGGAGACAGCCTTGTAGGATTAATTGGAATTGTGGCTTCTATTTGTGCTGTTTTGATTCTGTTAATCTTTAGAATGTCTAAATCGATCCAAGATAAATCTCAAAATTAGCATTCAATGTTTGATGTTTTGATTATTGGCGGCGGCGTTTCAGGTGTGTCTTGTGCTTTGGTTTTAGGTTCTGCCAGAAACAAAGCGTTTGTAAGTGATAAAACCATTGCCATCCTCACACATCAAAAAGCCTCTCATCTGCAAGAAGCTTTATTCAACAATGCCTACGGAATTTCGTCAGGTACATTAGGGTCTGATTTGATGGCTCAAAGCTTGCAACAATTAAACCAAGAATATCCTCACGTTGTTCAAATTCCGAATGAAAAGGTTCTGAGAATTGAAGGCGTCAACGGTGCATTTTCGGTGATAACCAATAAGCAAATATATACTTCCAAAATAATAGTAGTTGCCATCAACGCTTCAAATACTTTTGCTATTGAAGGTTTAATGCAGTACGTTATTCCGCACAAGAAATCCAATCCTGAGAAAAATAAGGTTCAACTTACCCATACAGATCATCTGGTTACTGACGGAATTTATGTTGCAGGAACACTTGCTGGCTGGCGAAGTCAACTAGCAATTGCTGCAGGAAGCGGTGCAGCAGTAGCTACAGACATTCTTACTTTATGGAATAATGGCGTTCATGTTCAGGTGCACGATAGTATAAAAAAATAGGGTAAGGTAAGTCATCAGCGGGTTCAGCTTAGTTACAACATACTTGTTTTTGTGTAATTCGTAAAGTTTAGAGCCAGAAGTTGGTCGGTTTAACGGGAAGTGTCACTTTAAAAACTTTTCATGCTTGGTATTCGAATTTTTAAATAAAAAAGGCTGTCTAAAGAGTTTAGGCAGCCTTTTTTTATAACATTCTAGTACTAAATTATTCTATTACTGTTCGTCTTTCTCTTCTATCGCGAAGGAAATATTTAGTTCTTTTTACTAAGAAGAACATTACTGGAACCATTACTAAGGTTAGAATAGTGGCATACGTCAATCCAAAAATAATAGTCCAAGCTAATGGTCCCCAGAAAATTACGTTATCTCCACCAATATACAAGTGTGGATTTAAATCGGTTACTAAACCAAAGAAGTCAAAGTTTAAACCAATTGCTAGAGGAATTAATCCTAAAACAGCCGTTAAAGCGGTTAATAATACGGGTCGTAAACGGTTTTTACCACTTTCAACAATGATGTCTTTGATTTCATCAATGGTTAAATCGTCATGGCTTTCTAGGTTTTTCTCTCTCACTTTTTGGTCTAATAATAACACAAAGAAATCCATTAAAACGATACCGTTTTTCACCACAATTCCGGCAAGTGAAATAATTCCCATCATCGTCATTAAGATTACGAAATCCATATTGGCAATTACATAGCCGTAGAAAACACCACTAAAACTCAACAATACTGTAAATAAAATCACCACTGTTTTTGAAATCGAGTTGAACTGCAACACGATGATGAGGGTAATTCCAGCCATTGCTAAGAATAAAGCATACAACAAGAAACTCTGGTTTTTTCCTTGTTCTTCTTGAACACCTGAGAAGGAATAGGTAATTCCTTTTGGCAATTCATATCCATTTAATTCAGATGCAATCTGCTTGGTAATTTCATCGGCATTATAACCCGTAATCACGTTAGAGTAAACGGTCATAATACGTTTGTAATTCTTTCTTTTGATTTGGTTATAGGTTGTCGTTTTTTGCGTTTCAGAAACGGCCGAAATAGGCACTTGCATCATCTGACCATTGTTTTGGTTTCTAAAAGTCAACGATTGATTGAACAAAATGTTTTCATTTTTTCGTTGGTCTTCTTGCATTCTCACAATGATGTTATAATCATCGTCGCCTTCTTTATAGGTAGAAATTTCTTGACCATAAACCGAACGTCGGAGATTGAAACCCAATTGACCTGTAGAAATACCAACACTTCCTGCATTTACTCTATCTACAAGCACTTCTAATTCAGGACTTTGCTTATTTACATCAACGCTTAATTTTTCGATACCAGGAATGTTTTTAGCATTGATAAAGCCAATCATTTTATCAGCTTCTTTAATCATTTGATCGTAATCTGTCCCTGTTAACTGAACACTGATTGGATAGCCCGCCGGCGGCCCATTGGCATCTTTCTCCACCGTTACTGTTGCTCCAGCAATTCCTTTTACTTTTCCGCGAATTTCTTCCAAAATATCCGAAGTATTCACACCTCGTCGGAGTTTAAATTCGGTAAAACTTACTGTAACTTTTCCTTTAAAAGGCGTTTCAGAAGCGGAACCCGCATCTACATTTGGATTTCCAGCTCCCACACCTACCTGCGAAACGATACTCTCGGCAATGTAGTTTTCATCTTTATTTTTTTCATCTACATATTTTTCCAAAATAGCAATCACTTGTTTTTCAACAAATAAAGTGGCCTTATTGGTTTTTTCAATATCAGTTCCTTGTGGATATTCGATGTAAACAATCGCTTGATTTGGAATATTATCAGGGAAGAACAATACTTTTCTTGGGAAAATGCCAAGTAGAATAAAGGATAAGAACAACATTCCGATAATTCCCACTAAGGCATACCAAGCATTTCTACCGGTTAATATTTTGGTCAAGAAACGCTTGTATTTTTCTTCCATTTTTGGAAAAAATCCATGTTGGAAATCTTGTGTCCATTGGTATAATTTCCATTTGTATAACCACATTAACCCTAATGAAATCAAGGCTAAGTGACCAATTCCTCTAGCTGCTTTCGAATCGTTTACGTTTCCAATGATGATAAAAATAATCGCTACGATTCCAAAAATAATGGAGTACATTTTAGCGGATTTTTTAGTCACATTTCTATCTTCAATATCCATCGAACCACCCGTCATTGCGGCATTGATAATCATTGCCACAAATAAAGATGCTCCAAGCGTTACCGACAGTGTTACTGGGAAATAAATCATAAATTTACCCATTGTTCCGGGCCAAAGTGCAAACGGTAGAAACGCCATCAAGGTTGTGGCTGTTGATGAAATTACGGGCCAAGCGATTTCGCCAATACCAATTTTTGAAGCTTGAACGCGCGACATTCCTTTTTGCATATTGGCAAATACGTTGTCAACTACCACAATTCCGTCATCCACAAGCATTCCTAATCCCATTACTAATCCGAACAAAACCATTGTGTTTAACGTCATCCCGAATGCCGAAAGAATTGTAAAAGCCATCAACATCGAAAGTGGGATTGCTGCTCCAACGAATAACGAATTTCGTAATCCCATCGTAAACATCAACACAATCATTACCAGAATAATTCCAAAAATGATATGGTTGGATAGTTCATCAACTTGGTGTTCAACTCGAGAAGATTGGTCGTTGGTTAAATCTAGTTTTAAATCTTTTGGCAAATAAGTTTCTTGAGCCAATTTGATTTTTTCTTTGACTTGCTCAATGGCAGAAATCATGTTTTGACCGGAACGTTTTTTCACGTTGAGCATCACTACTTCTTTTCCTTTTTCGCGAGCATAGGTGGTTTTTTCTTTTTCTTTGAAAGAAACTGTAGCAATGTCTTTCAAGTAAACCGTTCCGCCGAAAGATTTCACAATGACATCTTCCAACTCTTTTGGGTCTTTGATTTCACCCACAATTCTGATGTTGTTTCGTGAACCTTGAGACGTTAAATTTCCTCCCGAAAGTGTCATGTTTTCATATTTCACAGCATTTTGAATGTCGTCAAAAGAAACTTTAGCTGCCGTCATTTTAAAAATATCAACCGCAATTTCAACCTCTTTATCATCAACACCAAGAATGTCAACTTGCTTTACTTCGGGAATTTCCTCAATGTCGTCTTCCAGTTTTTCTCCATATTTTTTTAGCTGTTGCGTGGTGTAATCCCCTTTCAAATTGATGTTCAAAATTGGCACTTCTTCCGAAATATTTAAGTCAAAAACACTGGGTTCGACCTTACTTCCGTTGTCAAGATTAGGCCAATCGGTATCGGCTTTTACAACATCAACTTTGTCTTTGATTTTTACTTTCGCTTGTTCAACAGATACTTTATCCGAGAATTCAGCGATAATCATTCCGTAATCCTGAAAAGCACTAGCCGTGATTTTTTCAATTCCGCTAATGTTTTTAAACTCTTTTTCTAGGGGTTTAATAATTAATTTCTCAACATCCTCAGCCGAATTTCCAGGAAATACAGACGATATGTAAATTTTATTTTCGATGATTTCTGGGAAATCCTCGCGTGGCATCGTTACATAGGCAATTAAACCTGTAACCACAATAAGAAAGGTGAAGATGTAAACAGTAACTCTGTTATCTACAGCCCAACTCGATATACCGAATTCTTTATTTTGGTGACTCATATATTTTGGTTTATGAGGTTATTTGTTTATTCGTTTATAAGCAAATTATTTTGGTAATTGAGATTTATGCAAACCATCAATTAACAAAGTTACCTCTGTTATTTTCTCTCTAATTTCAATATATTTTTTCTCTTCAATGTATTCAAAGTCAAATGATAATATTACTTGATTTAGTAATTCTAAAGCTGAACCAAAAGCTATTTCTGAAAACCTAGCTTTATCCTTCATTGAACTTCTTCCTGAGCCTTCGGCAAGATTTGAAGCGATAGAAACTGAACATCTTCTCATTTGACTAGTTATACCAAAAAGTTCGTCTTTTGGAAAATGCTTCGTTATTTTAAAAATTTCCAATGCCAATCCTTGTGCTTTCTGCCACGCAATAAGTTTTTCAAAACTAAATACTTTCATCTTTCTCCTTTTAAACTTATAAACACATCAACTTATAAACTAAAAATTCAATTTCATTCCTTCGGAAATGTTATTAACTCCGTCCGTAACCACAATATCATTAGCCGATAATCCGCTTAAAATTTCGGTTACATTATCTGATGATTTTCCGGTTTTTACAATTACTTTTTTGGCTTTTCCGGTTTTGCCAGTACTTCCTTCCACTACAAAAACAAATTTGTCATTATTTGCATCTTCTTGGATAACTCCTGTTGGAATTACAAGTGCATTTTTATTGATATAATCGATGATTTTTAGTTTGGCAACTTGATTAGGACGTAAAAGATTTTCTGGATTTGGAACACTAACTTCAATACCGAAACTTCTATTGTTAGGGTTGATAAAACTTCCCACTTGACGTACTTTTCCTTTATACGTTTTGCCTAAAGAAGTTAAAAACACATCTACTTGGTCGCCCACTTTTAATTTTCCAATGTAGCTTTCAGGAATGGAAGTTGAGACATACATGTTTCCTAAATTCACAATTCGCATTAAACCTTGTGGGCTTGGCGCTACAACTTCGCCTTTTTCTACAAAAACTTCGTCAATGGTTCCTGAAAATGGTGCACGAATAACGGTTTTAGCCAATTGGGCTTTGATTTGTGAAACCCCTTTTTGAGCCGAAATCATTTGCGTTTGTGCTTGAAGAAACTGAATTTCAGAACCAATTTTTTGGTCCCAAAGATTTTTTTGTCGCTCAAAAGTTGTTTTAGCCAATTGGTATTGATTTTCGGCACTTGCTAATTGTTGGCTCATTCCTGCATCATCTACACGTCCTAGAATTTGACCTTTAGCAACGCGTTGTCCTGCTTTTACCGTTAACGAGGTTAATGTGCCGCTAAACTCCGGTTGGATTAGGATGTTTTCTTTGGTGTCAATGCTTCCCTGCACTTCCAGATAATGGTTAAAAATAGTGTCTTTTACAGTAGTAGTTCCTACTAAAGCTTCTTCAATTTTTACATCCAACGTAGCCAAAGCCGCTTCTATGGTAGCAATCTCGGTTTGAAGCGCCACTTTCTTTGCTAAAAGTCCTTTTACATCTTTCGAAGCGACTAGTTTTTCTAAACTTTGCTCTTGTTCACTTTTTCCACAAGAAAAAAGAACGAACGAAAAAACGATTGTTATTAAAATTTTTTTCATAAGTGTGTGATATTATTTATTGGTTTGAATTAGTTTCTCCAAGGCAGCTTTTGTATTAATTACGTCTACCATAGATTGTAAGTAGTTTTGTTGTGCTTTGTATAATTGTTGTTGTGCATCTGAGAAATCAAAGCTCGTAGAAATTCCTTCGGAGAATTTTATGCTTTGTTTTTGTTCGATTCTTTCGGATAAACGTAAACTTTCTTTAGCCGTGGCGTATTGCTGCACCCGAAATTCATAGTCGCTTTTGGCCGATTGATATTGCAGGAGCAAGCGCTGTTCGGCTTCTGTTTGTAAAGTCATTGCTTTTTCAAACTCAATTTTGGCTTGCTGCGTTTTGGCTTGTCGACCAAAACTACTAAATATTGGTACATTTAGAGAAAGTCCCAAGTTTGAATAATTGAGCCATCTTTGGTCGGAATTAAAAAATCGAAATTCGTTGTTAAAAGCATTGTATCCAAAGTTAACATTGGCCGAAAGATTTGGCAATGCTTTACTTTTTTGTAGTTTTAGTTCTAATCTTCTTTGATCTACTAAGTTTTGACTGATTTGGTAATCAATATTACTTTTCACATCAAAAGTAGGAGTTGCCAAAGCAAAATCCAGATTAGATTGGTTCAATTGTTCCAATTGGTCAGTCAAAGTTACATCGGCTTCAAGCGGAATGCCTAAATTAAGTTTAAGCATGTTGAGGGCTATTTTTTCTAGCCGTGTGGAATAGTTTAGGTTACTTTCTACAGAAGCAAGTGTTATTTTTAATTGTTCGACATTTTCTTCTTCAATCAATCCGTTTTTGAATGTTTCGCTGGTTTGAAAGAGAATTTGGTCTAAAGTAGATTTATTTTTTGTTAGAATCCGTATATTTTCTTGTGCCAATAATACATTTCCATACGAATTGATGATCATTTCTCGAACCTCTACCTTGTTTTTTTCCTTATAATTTTTAAAATACTGTAAGTAGGTTTTTGAAGCTTGTAGTGCCACAATGTAGGAACCATCAAAAAGGAGTTGGCTCAATTGTGATCGGGCCAAAGCTGTGTGGGTAGTTCCGAAAGCAACTTCGGTAAATTCTCCTGGAGTTCCGCCAAAAAATTCGGCAGGTACAACGGATTGTTGCAACACAAAATTATTGGTATAATCAATTCCGGCAGAAATCTGTGGGAGTCCTGCAGCGGTGGTTTCCCATCTTTTTTGCTTGGCGGATTCTATATCGCGACTGGCATTGATGGAAGAATAATTGTTCTCGATGGCAAAACTGATGGCTTCTTCTAACGAAAACCGGTAGGTCTTTTGGGCATCGACTTGCGCAAAAATGAATAGCGGCAAGAAAATAAAGCTGATTAAAAAAAGTTTTTTCATTGATAAATGATTAAAAAGAGATTTGTGCTAATTGATGTTCTAATTCTTCGAGTCCCTTGGGCGTTGCCATGGCTCTAATGTGGTATTCTAAGGCTTTGAGTTCTAAAGCTGCCGCTTCACGCTCATAAACAGTATTTTCGCTGATTTGAAAGAGCAGCATGTAATAAAAATAAGCATAATTTTCGACGTCAATTTCCGACCTAAAGTAACCTTGATTGATTCCTTTTTGAATGTTACTTGCAAACCAAACTTTACACTCCTTTACTTGACGTTCATTTAATGCTAAGAAAATGTCGGGATAATGTTTCTTTAATTGATGTACAGGTGATGTTTCAGAAGATTTAAACATGTCTCGAAAATAGGCTGTTACTTCAAAATTTCCAGCAATGGCATTTTCGCTTTCGTTCAAAATTTTGGTTATGTTAGCTTGAATTTCGTTTTGTACCTCAATCACGGTTGCTGCAATTAAAACTTCTTTATTGGCAAAAAATTTGTAAATGGTTTTCTTACTGCAACACATTTCGGTAGCAATGTCGTCCATGGTAATGCTTTTAAAGCCTAACCTTAAAAAAAGTTCACGGGCTTTATTGATAATTTTATCCTTCGTCATACGGCATCTTCTTTTATTTCGGGTGCAAATGTAGGAAGAAAACTTTAAACACCAAACAAGTTTCCATCGTTTTTATTTTTTATTTAACAAACGTTTTTTAACAATTGATTTTATCTCAAGTGGCAAAACATTAATTTAGCCAAAAATTATAAGAGCATGCATTCTATCAAGCAGTACCAAGAATATATTACTACCTATTTGGCCGAACAGCAAATTATTCGTGAGCCTAAAAATCTATACGAACCCATAAGTTATATTTTAGGTTTAGGAGGAAAAAGAATCCGACCCACATTGACTTTAATGGCGGCCGAGATTTTCGGAGCCAGCTATAAAGAGGCTTTGCCAGCGGCTTTGGCTGTCGAGGTGTTTCATAATTTCTCGTTGATTCATGATGATATTATGGACGACGCTCCTTTGAGAAGAGGCAATGAAACAGTGCACGAAAAATGGGACTTAAATACGGGTATTCTCTCGGGTGATGCCATGCTGATCTTAGCCTACCAATATTTTGAACAATATGAACCACCCGTTTTTAGAGATTTAGCCAAGTTATTTAGTAAAACCGCCATTCAAGTATGCGAAGGACAACAATGGGATGTAGATTTTGAAAATCGTGATGAGGTAGCTATTGCTGAATATTTAAAAATGATTGAATATAAAACAGCTGTTTTAGTAGCTGCCGCCATGAAAATGGGTGCCATTATAGCCAATACCACTACGGAAAACTGCGACTTAATTTATGATTTCGGACTCAATTTAGGCTTGGCATTTCAGTTGCAAGACGATTATTTAGACGCCTTTGGAGACCCTGCCACGTTTGGAAAACAAGTAGGAGGTGACATTATTGAAAATAAAAAAACCTATTTGTACCTCAAAGCACAAGAATTTTCTACTGCCGAACAACGAGAAGAATTAACACATTTGTTCTCTATTCATCCTAACGACCCAACTGATAAAATAGCTTCTGTAAAAAATGTATTCGAAATTACAGGTGCTGCAGTGGCTACACAACAAGCCATTGCTGCTTTTACCATGAAAGCTTTTGAAACTTTGGACAAAATGAACATTACCGCCGATAAAAAAGCAGTGCTCCAATTATTCGGCGAAAAATTAATGGCACGAAATGTGTAAAAAGCATCACTAAATCTATCAATTTTTATGCAAATGTTTGTTACACCCAAAACTACCGAGCATTTGCTTTCGGAGGCAGAAAAAGAAAATTTATTTCAAAAACTAGTTGAACAATTGAATAAAGATTTCAATCTAGCTAACGAATCTATTGATATTCCAGAAACGAGTAACGCCGAAACCTTAAAAGCCATTTTGCATGAAAAAATCTATCGATTGATTCAACACAAATTTGCCGAATACCTCAATTTACTTTACATTATCGATGTAGCAGAAGATCAAGTTAAAAAATTAGATGGTTCGGACCTGATGATTCTATCGGAACAAGTAGCTTTTTTGATTTTAAAAAGAGAATGGCAAAAGGTATGGTACAGGAATAAAATGTAGGAGTTTGTCTCGATTTTTAATGCTAAAAGCTCGTATTCTGGTGCACATTTCTCAAAAAAAGACATTTTCAATTCAGTTTTGAGTTGGTAAATTTTTATTTCTTAATTGTTTTTTCATACGTAGCAATCCAATCGGCTACACTCATTTTGGTCATTAATTCGGCAATAAGTTCAAACGGAATTTCTTCTAATTTTTTAAATCGCACACAACTTTTTCCCATATCAAGTTTTTGTTTACTGTGTTTCGGATATGCTGTGGTAAACCAACTTAGCAATTCAGGATTGGCATAAATACCCATGTGATACAAATTAATTGAGTTTTTTTGAGCGGCAATTCCTGCAAAGGGCAAAGCTTCGGAGGGTTTGCAATGATATCCATCGGGGTAAATAGAATGAGGTACTACATAGCCTAAACCTCCATAACTTATGGCAGGTTCAAAACCTTCAGGTAGATTTTTTATGATTATTTCGTGGAGTTTTTTAAAAGACGCTGCCTTTTCTGCCGGCAGGTTATCTAAAATTTCTTGAACTGTGGTTCCGTTTGCTTTCATGTCTTTATTTTTTTTAATAGTAAACTGGGTTCGATTGATACTAATTTGGTATTCAAATATTTTGTGGCTTTTGTGTTACAAAAAAATTAAGCTATTAAGCTAATACACAATAAGTTTCATAAAGTTTATCTGGTATTAATTGGTTAGGATTTTAAATCAATAAGTTATATCTAATTCTCATATCGAATTTACGTTAGTAGCAGTTTTTCAGAAGTTAGCGGTGCTGATCGATTAGAATAACATTACCGTCAGGGTCTGTAAGCATTAAACTGGCAGGTCCTTTTGTTTTTTCATTAGCTTCTGTATTCAGTTTGAGTCCGCTGTTTTTCAATCGTTTTTGAATCGTTCTGATGTCTTCGAACTCCTTGGTAGGTTTGCCGTTTTCGTCCCAACCTGGATTAAAAGTCAATAGATTTCCTTCAAACATTCCCTGAAAAAGTCCTACAAGCGTATTTTCATTTTTCATAATTAGGTAATTTTGTTCCGCACTTCCTGCAAAAGCCGAAAATCCAAGTTTTTCATAAAATTCCTTCGAGGCTTGTAGGTCTTTCACACTTAAACTGATTGAAAAGGCGCCTAATTGCATAGGTTTTTGTTTTGTTGCGTCACTACTTTTTAAATTTACAGAAACCAAATTAAACTCGGCATCCGAGCCGTCTTTTCCCTTTGCTCCATCTTTGCCTTTACTACTATCAGGGGCATTTTCTCCCGCTTCACCAGGCTTTCCATCTTGACCCAAACCTATCTTTACAGTGCTGCACGAAAGCATCAAACACGATAAAATTGCCAAACAAAAAGTTTTTATTTTTTCCATTTTACATACGGATTTTTACTTAGATATGCGTTGTAATATTTTTCGTCATTGGTAACTTCTATTCCCAACCAATCGGGTTTCTCGAAGGCTTCATCTTCGGCAGGAAGTTCAATTTCAGCAACAATCAAGCCTTCATTTTCGCCAAAAAATTCATCTACTTCGTAGGTATGATTTCCAATTGGAACTTCAAATCGTTTTTTTTCAATAACGCCTGATTCGCAGAGCTTTAAGAGTGCTTTTGCCTCTTCTAACGGAATCACAGTTTCCCATTCAAACCGTGTTGTTCCCGTTTCATTCGATTTTCCTTTAACAGTCAAGATGCCCTTTTCGTTGGCAATTCGCACACGAACAGTTCGATCGGGATGCGTGTTTAAATAGCCTTGTGCAACCCGCTTTGTTGCTAAAGCAAAGTCTTTAAAACTCGTGTTTTTCACTAAAAATTTTCGTTCTATTTCTTGCATCAACAGTATTAGTTTTATTTTTTTTCAGCAAGTTACTTATTTTTTTTGAATTGTATTCGTACTTTTAAGCCCTAATAGAAAAAAATAAAGCATGGGTTTTAGCGTATTTAATAAAACTAAAAAGCCTATTATCAAGCGAAGCCTAGGTGCTTTTATGGCACAACATTTCAATGACCAGGAAGGCTGGATTTTTAAAGACGACGATTTAGAATTGCTTATTGATTTGGTGCAATTTTTTCGTCCCGAACGCCCTCATGCCATTGAGAAAATCGATTTAACGGAGTTTTTGATTTTCTTAGACCATAATCCGAATTTTAAAAAGCAACTTTCGATTTATCTAAAACAGATTTTACATCAAAAAAAGTTTAATCTCACCATTACAGATGCCGGAATTTTGCAAGACGTTGATTTTTTCTTTGAAGTTCGTCGCCGTTTGGTGGCCAAAATTTTACCCAATCAACCGCAAAGAGACACACTCGAATTTGTTTTAAACCAAGTCTTTTATTTGTCTACCGATAGTATTTGGGTTAATAAAATTCCGTTTGAACAATTACAAGCGCTGTATAAATTGCTCGAATTTACAAGCATTTATGATACTGTTGATCGTTTTTCTCCTTTGTCAGAATTGATGAACGCCATGACTTTAATTATGCAAAGAATCGGAGGTAGAGCCATGGAAACCGACGTACTGAAAATGGTGCCTGAATATGATGGATTAGAAAGTCCTTTTACGGGTTTTGAAAAAGAATTGATACTGATCGAAAATCGGATTAAAAACCAAAATCCTCATTATATTACTTCGGATGATGAGTCGTTCAAACAGTTACTGATTTTGCATAAGCAATGTGACAATTTTGTAGATAAAGCCTTTAAAAACAGTTCAAAGTTTGGAATTTCGCTTCGGGTAAACCAAAATTTGCTTCGTATCCGACAGCAATTAGAACGTTTGAAAGTGCTTTTTCCGTTGATGATTGTAAATCAACCCAGCGATGCAACCGACAATGCCATCAAAATGAGCTTACAACTCATTAACTATAATTGTTATAAAAATAAGGTAAGAAAATTTATAGCCGATAGTACCCAACTTTTATCCTACGAAATTACGCAACACACCGCCAAAACGGGAGAACATTATATTACCGAAAACCGAAAAGAGTATCTCAAAATGCTCAAAAACGCTCTTGGAGGTGGTTTCATTGTAGGTATTTTATGCATCGTAAAATTGTTGTTGTCTAAAGTCGATACCAGTTACTTTGGTCAAGCATTTTTATACAGTATGAATTATTCTATAGGATTTATTTCTATCTCGTTACTCGGATTTGCTCTCGCTACCAAGCAGCCCGCCATGACAGCTGCGGCTTTGGCTCGAACACTAGAAGAAGGTCATCGAAAACAAGGTAACAACAGCCAGAAGTATGGCGGTTTTGCGGTATTGTTTGCCCGCGTATTTCGATCACAGTTTATTGCTTTTTTTGGTAATGTGGTTATGGCATTTCCAGTAGCGTTGTTTTTAATTTGGAGTTTTCAGCAGCTGTTTGCAGTCAATATTGCCAGTGCCAAGTGGGTACAAATCGCCACAGATATCAGTCCGGTACATTCTTTGGCCCTATTTCACGCGGCAATTGCTGGATTATTTTTGTTTTTGAGTGGTATTATTTCTGGGGTGGTTTCTAATAGAGACAGACACAATCAGGTTTATTTTAGAATTCAAGAACATCCGTTACTTAAAAAAACTTTTGGCAAAAAAAGAACGCTGCAATTTGCACGATGGTACGAGAAACGTTGGGCAGGAATAATCTCCAACTTTTGGTTTGGTGTTTTTATGGGGAGTACGGCCTCCGTAGGCTTGTTTTTAGGTTTGAATTTAGACATTCGTCACATCAGTTTTGCCAGCGGAAACTTAGCTCTAGCTGTTTTTGGTTCAGATTTTCAAATGTCATTAAGCATGCTTTTGTGGGCTATTTTTGGTATTGGAGTAATTGGCTTTATCAATTTTGCTGTTAGTTTTGGCCTCTCGCTGGGTCTTGCCTTTAGGTCCAGAGCTATCTCTATATTCGAATTGCGTTTTGTAACGGCATCTATTTGGGAACATTTTAAAGCAAAACCTATGAGTTTTTTCTTTCCAACTGAACAAAAATCAAAAGCGAATAAGTAAAAAAACTCTTTCAACGCCGAAATAATCTTGCATTGACACCAGAGCCAATCATACCAGCGGATCGAAAAATTATTCATATTGATATGGATGCTTTTTACGCTTCTGTAGAGCAAATGGATTTTCCGGAACTCAGAGGAAAACCCTTGGCCGTAGGCGGAAATGAAGTGCGAGGTGTGGTTTCGGCGGCAAGTTATGAAGCCCGAAAATTTGGTGTCAGAAGTGCGTTAAGCGGAGTTTTAGCCAAAAAATATTGCCCAGAACTTATTTTTGTCCGTCCACGATTTGACCGATATAAAGAAATTTCACGCCAAATTCAGGCTATTTTTTATGATTATACCGATGCTGTCGAGCCTCTTTCGCTTGATGAAGCTTACCTAGATGTGACCCAAAACAAAAAGGGTAATCCAAGTGCTACATTAATTGCACAAGAAATCAGAGAACGTATTTTTAAGGAAGTTGGACTCACGGCTTCCGCTGGTATTTCGATAAATAAATTTGTAGCCAAAGTGGCCTCTGATTTCAATAAACCAAACGGACAAAAAACGGTTCAGCCGAGCGAAGTAAAGGCTTTTTTAGAAGCTTTGCCCATCAAAAAATTTTATGGCGTAGGAAAGGTAACTACCGAAAAAATGTATCAATTGGGTATTTTTACGGGACTTGATTTAAAAAATAAGGGACTTGATTTTTTAGAAAAACATTTCGGAAAATCAGGTCGGTTTTATTACGATGTGGTTCGCGGCATTCACAACAGCGAGGTAAAAGCTGAAAGAGTTGCCAAATCAATTGCCACTGAACATACCTTTGAAGAGAATTTATCCTCCGAGATTTTTATGCTCGATAAACTTAAAATCATTGCAGGCCATTTAGAACAACGGTTACAAAAACAAAACATTGCCGGAAAAACCATCACCCTCAAAATCAAGTACAGTGATTTTACACTGCAAACGCGTAGTAAAACCTTGCCCTATTTTGTGGCCAATAAAACCTTGTTGTTTGAAACGGCCAAAGATTTATTGTTTCAAGAACGAATGAAAAACTCTGTTCGATTACTCGGAATTTCAGTTACGAATTTGAATTCAGAAGTAAAGAAAACCATAGTGGTACAACTAAAATTTGATTTTTAGTATTGCTAAGGATTCAACAGTAGTTAAACTTGTTATTTAATGCTGTTAAAATAAAATATAAATTTACTTTTGTTTTTTAAAATTGATGAATATGTTTGATTTAAACCCCTATGATAAAAGTTTTGCCGAAGTGCACAAAGATGCTCAGTTGCGCAAAATGCCTCTTGAATCTTGGGATTTGTACAGTGTTTTTTTTCGTGCTTTAAATGCAGCACAGAATGATTTGGCACTGTTAACGCAACTAGCCAAAGAGTATAAATGGAATGTTGGATTTGATTTAGATACAGAATTACAGACAAATGATGCTATTTTAGTAACCGATACTAAGTTAAAAATTGTTTTTGCTTCTTATGGAATTGCTGAGATGAGTGGATATCAACCTGTTGAGGTAGTTGGAAATTCTCCAAAAATGTTTCAAGGCACCGGCACTTCTGCCGAAAAACGTGCCGAAATCAACCTTGCTATTGCAGAGCGAAGACCCTTTGAGGCTTCTTTGGTTAACTATCGAAAAAATGGTGAGCCGTATGAATGCCACATTAGAAGTTTTCCGATTTTTAACACAAAAGGAGAGCTTACGCACTTTATAGCTCTTGAAAAAGCTGCCTAAATTTGTGCAATAAAGCACTTTAGGTTCATAAATAAAGCAGGAAACGCATCAATTTCACTTGATGCGTTTTTTTATGCACGAATTTCGAGGTCTAATTTTTGGGTTTTAACGCTCGCTGTTTTTATTTTTTTACGTTAATAATAATCGTCAAGATATACTACGAAGCGACATAAAGTTCTGTTGAAAAAATGATACATTTAGACAAGCACTTGTTTAATTTTTAAAATCTGTTTTGTTATCGTAAAACAAAAAAGTATTTTTACGAAACCAAACCTGAAAAAAGTATGATGAAGATGGAAGAACATCCTGAAGTTGAACCTGAAATTGCAAAAAAAATTACGGAGCCTCAACTCAATATTATTTTAACTACCGATGAAGATGACAATCGGCCCGTTTACATTTCTGGGAATTTTAATAATTGGGTTACGCAGGATAAAAAATTTGAAATGGAACGAGTAGGTCAGGGGCTGTATCATTACAAATTTGCAGCTGATTTTCAATATCCCGACGAACTTTTATACAAATTTACCCGAGGAGATTGGAGTGAGGTCGAGATTGATAAATTCGGAAATCGAACTCAAAACCGCTCTACCAAACAAAAAGACGGTATCAAGAAAGAGCATGTGGCTAAGTGGCGCCACAACTGGCTCCCGTTTAAGCCCAATTTTTTGCCCAAGGTACATTTAATTTCAGAAGAATTTCAAATTCCGCAACTCAGTAAAACCCGTAGAGTTTGGGCCTTATTGCCACACGATTACGAAACTTCTTCTGAACATTATCCTGTGCTCTATCTGCAAGATGCTCAAAATTTGTTTAACGAAAGAGCACAATACGGCAATTGGGAAATTGACAAAAAATTGGCCGTAATGTCTGAATATAACATCGGAAAATTAATCATTATTGCTGTAGAACACGCCGAGAAAGAACGCATTAAGGAATATAACGTGGGCAATACCGTTTTAGGAAACGGGCAAGGTAAAAAGTACATTCGGTTTGTTACCGAAACCTTAAAACCCTTTGTTGATGCCAATTTTAGAACCAAATCTGATAGAGAAAATACGGGCATTGGTGGGAGTTCGATGGGTGGATTAGTAAGTATTTTTTCAGGCATTATGTATCCCGAAATTTTCGGAAAACTCATGATATTCTCACCATCACTTTGGGTAGTTCCTAAGATTAATTTGTCGTTTTTAGATATGGACGAACCAAAAGAAACACGAATTTACCTCTATGCAGGCGGCGATGAGAGTGCCACAATGATTGATCATGTCAAAAAATTCAGAAAACGATTGCTCAACAAAGAAGGATTTTCGGATAAAATGAAGGTGCATTTAAGTATCAATATGGAAGGCAAACACAATGAGCAATATTGGAGCGACGAATTTCCAAAAGCCATTGAATGGTTGTATTTTAGCAATAAACCCGATTAAAAATGAATATATTTAAAGTAGAACATCTAAACAATTATACCGGAACACTCTTGATTCCTGTATTCGAAATCGATACTAATAGTACTACAGCCGTTGAATTTCAAGGCATTTTACTCCCTGCTAAGATTTTTTCTGGAAAAAAGGGCAGCGTTTACACCACACATCAAGAAAGTACCACGTACATTTTTATCGGACTTGGAAAAGAGTTGGATTACAAGGCGTTAAAAACGGTTTTTAGAAGTGTTGCCGCCAAACAAAAAGATCTTTTTGGCTTTAAAACAGCATTTTATGTCCCTGATCGTTTTTCGGCCAGTCAAGTCGAAGCTGCTTTTTCCGGCTTATATTTAGGCACTTATAATTTAGGTCATTACAAAAAAGCAGAGGCACATCCTTTCTTTGCAACTGATTTCGAATTTCAATACATGGCTCAAGAAAATTTTGATGAAACCATTTCAAAAGCCATCAAAATTGCTAAGGCACAGCTCGAAACATTTCATTTAGTTGACTTACCACCCAATAAAATTACCCCTCATTATTTAGCCGATTGGGCAAAAAATGCAGGAGAAAAATATGGTTTTGAGGTTACTGTTTTCGATAGAAGTAAGGCAACAGCAATCGGTTTGCATGCTTTTCTTTCCGTTGGAAGAGGAAGTGCTCGCGAACCGCAATTTATCATCATGGAATACGAACCCAAAAATGCCCAAAAGCACATTGGTTTGGTCGGAAAAGGAATCACTTTTGATACAGGAGGTTTGAATATCAAAACGGCCGGCATGGTTCAGATGAAGTGCGATATGGCAGGTGCTGCTGCTGTTTTAGGAGCTATGCAATTGATAGCCGATTTACAATTACCGTATCACGTTACCGCTATCATTCCTGCTTGCGAAAACTCGGTTGATGCACATTCGTTTTTGCCCAGTGATGTGATTCAGAGTTATGCCGGACATTCCATCGAAATTATTGACACCGATGCCGAAGGAAGATTGATTCTTGCCGATGGATTATCGTATTTGATTAAAAATTACAAACCCGAAACCATCATTGACCTGGCCACATTAACCGGTAGTGCCATCGGAACTTTTGGCTACGAATGTGCTGCGTTATTTACAAATAATACTGTGCTTTCGCAAAATTTGCAAAAAGCAGGAGATGCTATTGGTGAGCGATTATGGCCACTTCCGTTGTGGGATTGTTATAAAAGTGATATCGAGAGCGAAATAGCCGATGTAAAAAATTATTCTGGAAAACCTGTTGCCGGGGCAATTTCGGCAGCTAAATTCTTAGAGTTTTTTACAGATAATCATCCCGAATGGGCTCACTTAGATATTGCAGGAGTTGCTTTTGGCGATGATGAATTTGCAAAAACAAAACACGCTACCGCCTTTGGTGTTCAATTAATTACTACATTTATACAAAACTTATAATATGGAAAAAGCCACAAAAACATTTGTTTGTATCTCAAATTTTTTCAAAGGAAATGATTTTTTAATCAATCTCAAAAAGCAAGGAAATTGTGTGTATCTCATCACCTCTGAGAAACTGCGAGACGAGGCTTGGGCAAGAGAATATATTGACGAAATATTTTATATGCCCGGTCAAGATATCGATTGGAATATGGACGATTTGCTAGCGGGAGTAGCAGGTTTGATGAAGTCTAAAAAAATAAACGCCATCGTAGCTCTAGACGATTATGATGTGGAAAAAGCAACATTCCTGCGGGAAAATCTTCGCATCGACGGCATGGGGCAAACCACAGGTAGGTATTTTAGAGATAAACTTGCCATGCGAATGAGAGCTCAAGCCGCTGGAGTGCCTATTCCGGCGTTTAGTGCTTTGTTTAACGATGAAGAAATCAACCATTTTGCCGATACGGTTGCTGCTCCTTGGGTTTTAAAGCCACGTTCAGAGGCTTCGGCTTCGGGTATCATGAAGGTGTATTCTAAGGAAGAACTTTGGCAAAAAATCCATGAACTTGGCGATACTAATAGAACGAAATATTTGGTAGAGCAATTTAAACCGGGTGCGGTGTATCATTGTGATGGCTTGAATTTTAACGGAAAAACACTATTTTCGATTACTTCGCAATATTTGGCAACGCCTATGGAAATTTCGCAAGGCGGCGGAATTTTTAGAAGTGCCAATGTGCCGTATAATTCTAAAGACGACAAAGATATTAAGAAGGTAAACGAGCAAGTTTTAAAAGCCTTTGGCATGAAACACGGAGCCAACCACACCGAGTTTATTAAATGCAACGATGACGGTAAAATCTACTTTCTAGAAACTTCTTCTCGAGTGGGTGGAGCACATTTGGCCGAAATGGTCGAGGCAGCTTCGGGTGTAAATTTATGGGCGGAATGGGCCAAAATTGAAGATGCTTTAATCAAAGAAAAAGACTATAAATTGCCCGAAATTAAGAAAGATTTTGCAGGAATTGTACTTACCTTATCTAAATTTCAACATTCGGATTTGTCTAGCTTTAACGATGAAGAAGTTTGCTTTAGAGTGCCACTCGATTACCATGCAGGACTAATTGTTAAAAGTAAAAATCACGCTAGGATACGCGAGTTACTTGATGATTATGCCGAACGATTGATCAGAGATTTTGCAACAGTAGCAGCCCAAGAGGCAATTAAAAAACTGCATTAATAATGAAACTATTTTTTGCCGTAATTTTATTTTGCAGTTCGCTAACAACCTATTCACAAGTTCCCGAGGGTCAAAAACGTGTAGAACGTTATGGCAGCGGGATGGGAGGCGATACAGAAGAAGCCATTCCTATGGATGGTTTTGACAGAAGCAGAACAGTTCAATTTATCAGAGAAGGCAAAAAAATGGGACTCAAAAGACAAGACTCCATTTTAGTACCGCCCATTTATGATCAAATCGTTTCCATAAGTTCGGGTTATAAAATCAAGAAGGATGCTTTTTGGGGTCTTGTCGACAAAAACGGAAAACTCGTTTTAGAAACCAAATTTGATTCAATCGGAGAAGGCTTGCAGTCCTTTATCGTTAAAAAAGGCCAAAAATACGGGGCGTTTAAAATGAATGGTCTTCCTTTGGTTGCCATTAAATTCGCTAAAATTCTCTATTCGAATGGAACTTCTGGATTGACACTCATAAAAAACAACAAGCAAGAATTACAACTTTTGGTTCAAGATAAAGTGAGTACAATTGCTTTTGACCACATTATTTTTTATCAAAATGCCGCTATCATAAGTAAAAATCAAAAAAACGGCTTGCTGATGGATGGTCAAATGATTTGCCCAATAGAATATGATAATATCAGTGTTAATGGTATTCCTGTAGCAAAAGAAAATTATTTCAAAAAAACACTTGAACAGCGGAGATACGTCGAATTTAGAGACATACAAAACATTTTTATCCTTGAAAAAGAAAAAAAAATGGGTGTACTACTGAACAAGGAGTTTCTTTATCCGGTAGATTTTGACAAAGTGCTTTATGATACAGCGAGAAGACTTTTGGTGGTACAGCAAGGCAAACTCAAAGGACTTTACCTGATTGGTTCTCAACAAAAAACCGAAATTATATACGACGACATACAATTTGACGGCACTGAATTTATTGAATTAAAGAAAAATAAACGCTCGAGCATGGTTGATTACAAGCTCAATGTGGTGCTTCCGATGGAATATGATGATATTCAAATTCAGGGTTTTAACAGCGGATTTAAAATTTTTAAAGATAAAAAACAAGGTTGGACTACTAGAAAAGGTGAAGTGCTGATTCCGCCACTGTATGACGAAATTGATAATTTTAACGGATTCAGCAGTGCTTCTTTTAAGGATTTATTAATTGTTAAAATCGGAGAGCATACGGGTGTTGTAGATAAAACCAACAAAGCCATTTTGCCCGTTGTTTTCGAACATATTTTTGAACGCAACGACTTTATTGGTGGTAAAACCAAAGACGGAAAATTTGGCTTGTATAAAAATGATGGTACGGTAATTCTTCCGCCTGAATATGATTTTATCTTTGAGTCTATTGCTGAAGGAACCAAGTTGTTATATGCCAAAAAGCAAAACACGTATACTTTTATTGACAAATCAGGGGCAATTATTTTCAATAATACGATAAAAAAATACGGTTATATTGAAGATGAATTCAAAATGATTAACCCTCTTTTAGATGGTAAAAAATCGTTTTTACGGGTTCAAGATGGAAATGGAAAATATGGTATTTATGATGAAAGAAGCGAAAAGCAATGTTTGCCTTTTGTTTATGATGCCATCAAGCAAAAGTTTATCTCCGATAGAAATGCTTATTTTCTGGTGCAAAAGGGCTCTAAATATGGCGTAGTAAATGATGAAAACAAAATTATTATTCCGTTTGATTATCAAGATTTACGGTTAGATTTATTAACTCCAACAATCAATTCAGAATTGGTTATTCCGGCCAAGAAAGGTGGAAAGTACGGGTTAATCAATTTTGAAAATAAAGTTTTAGTGGCTTTCAAGTACCAAGATGTAGCGAGAATTAGCAATTCAATACCTTTATTTAAAGCTAAAACCAATACTAAATACAATCTCATTAATCAAAATGGAATCAAACTTTCTGAGGCAACTTTTGATGAAATCGCTAATTTTGAGGAAGATGAAGCGCTGACTTTTGATAGAGGTGAGATGAAAGTAATCAATGCACAAGGGCAATTTACAGGTCAAAAAGCCCAAATGACAATGCACGTTGGTTATCTTTCTTTTGAAGATTTAAAACAAGCACTTATTCAAGCTTTAGACAGTCCTGATGATCAATTATTGATGGATTTCTGCAAAAAAATTGCACCTTCCAAACATTTGTTGTACTACTTAAAATTTAATATTTTCGATAAGTCGGCTTTGGCTTACGGGTCAAGTAGTGCTGAAATTGCCCAGCAGTATTTTAAAGAATTGTACCAATTTAAAAAAAGAGATTGGCATTCGGAGTACTATCGTAAAACGTCATTAACACATACCGACGATTATACTGTCTTTGACGGAGAAGGTTTTGTAACCAATAAACGAGCTACTGATTGGGCTTTTGGCGATACCCGTTTTATGGAAAAACTTTTGCGAAACGCCATCAAAATCAATGGGTATTGGATCAGTACTTATTTTATGAAAAGGTATTTCAGTGTCAGTGCATATTAATTAGTTGGGCTGGTTGAGGGTAAAAATTTCGGATATTTCCGTGATTTGTTTATTTCATGAAAAAAGCAGAATTTCGAAATGTTTGGGATTTTTTTTGATTGTTTAATAGATGTGAGTATGTTTTAAAAACTTCAAAAAATGAAAATAATATATCTGATTATTTTATTTATAATATCACCTCCACTTTCATTGTATTCTCAAACAGAACATGAAGCTAGTAAAAATTTTAATAGACTTAAGGATGCTTTAAATAAATCAAACACTATATCTGATTTATCTTATAGAATTGATTCCATAAGGACAACGTTTAAAGACCAGACAAACAATAGGATAATATTATCTTTTGACAGAAGTGTTGATTTTAATATTAACCATAAAAGAATGGTAATTCTTTTTGAACTTTGGCAGTACCAAATCGACTTATTAACTAAAAATGATACTTTGTATTTAAAAGTGCTAAATACCGAATACTTTAGCCAGCTAAAATTTGAATATCTGGACAACAAAATTTTAAATGACTATGTTGAGAAACGAAATAAATTTTACAGTTCCAAAAAAAACATTAAAAATTTAGTTTCTGAAATTACCAATACTGATTTTTATGCAATTAGATGTGGTGAAAGTCAAGAATTTACAAAACTTGGAAAGAAAATTTATAGATATAGTAAAAAACTTAGATTCAATAAACTAAAAAAATTATTAGGAAATTTTTACTGCGAAAATCAATCATTTGGAGTTGCCGGATTTGAAATGATAAAAGAAAGACAGAAAAAAATTCCAGAAAAATATGAATTATTAGTTGAACATTTAAAAAATAGAAATTCAGAAGTTACTACTTGTGCTGGAAGTTTGGTCGGATTAATTGAAAAAATTTATTAATGAAAGTCTACCCATAATGGTGGTGATTTTTGCAATTATGGGGCTCAGTGCCTATCTATAAAATTTGTTTATTAATCAAAGTTCTATGTGGAATTGCAAAGAGTTGGAGTTCTTTATCTACCACTTAAACAAGGTTGTGAAACGATATTTAAAATCTTAAATAACGTGAGTTCGATGTAAAATAAAGCTATAAGTTGTTTATTTTCAATAATTTATTGTAAAACAATTATTGAAATTTTGTGTATTCTTTGTGAGTTTTGTGTTAAAGCTAAAAAAATTGTTACACAAAATACACAAAGAATACACAAAAAACTCAAAGCTATTGAAAAACAATAGTATATATATCGAACTCACGTTAAATACTATGATATCCAAGTAGGTTCTGTTTTATAAACACGCCATAGATTTTTAATTTTTTTGATGTAAATTAAATAGCCTTCGCCGCATTTGCCACCACAATAATAGCCCGCCTCTAGTATTCCATAATTATAACTTTCGTTAAAATAGATTCGGGAAAAAGTATAAATGCCAGTTATTTTTAAACTGCTATTCTTAGAAAAAATCTCATTGATTTCAAATCTAGGAAATTGTTGAGTTGAAATAATTTTATCTAGTTTAGTATGTTTTAACGTATTTATATCTATCGTTATGTTTTGTAGAGTATCTGAAAATAAAATGGTTTTGTTTTTAAATATGGTATTGAAAATTGTTTGGTCAGTTTTTTTGATCGGAGTTAAGGTTGGATTAACTGCAATTTTTATGTCTAACGTATCTGATTGTATTGCTTTAATTTGTTTCTTGAATATTTTCTTTTTTAAAGAAAGATCGGTTGTGTCTTCTTTAATAAAATTTCCATTTTTATCAAACACCATTTTTGGAGCAGGTGGAAATTGTAAAAACAATCTTCTATCCATGTAAATGCTATCTAGAACTTCTGCAAAAATTTCACCAAAAACCTCTTTTTCAATTTCAATAGGTGATTTTTTTGGCTCACAACTTGAACATAAAATGAATAGAAAAAGTAGGGCAACACTATTTTTCATATATAGATATTTATTGTTTTTTGGCGGTTATATGTAATTGCTTCGCCTGTTCGAGTAAAGCTCTCGGGTCGCATATCAGCGTCGGGGTTTGCATCGCGTTTAGATGATGCTCTTTTTATTATCTTATTTTTCAAACATTCCCACTGTTCCACCTACCCAATCTTTATCTTTATTGAATTTTACACCAATCATTTCTCCACGACTCAATCGAACAAGATTGGTAACTAATTTGGGTGCTGGGTCGTTTTTAGGCCAAACGGCTAGCAGTCTAACTTCGGCTTTGACCATGCCGTCAGGGCTTTGAATAATGGGTTTGTAGTGTACTTTTTTCTGCAAGATGTACAAATCTTTTTCGGTTACCGATTCGATGTCTTCGCGTTTTACATGAAAAATTACGCCACTTCCGGAGAATGAAAACAGGGGTTTCAATACATAATTTTCTAAATCTGAGGGAATTTCTTTTAGGTCAGAAAGTAGCGTGGTTTCGATAAAATATTTTCCTTTGAGATAGGGCAAAATATATTTACTAATTCTAAAAAACCAGTTCGGGTGTCCGGCCCATTCTACATCATATTCTTTTGAGAAATTAAAGTTGAGGTGTAAGTCGGTTCTCAGATCGAGTTCATCAAAAATAACGCGATTGTAAATTCTTTTCACAACAATTTCGGCACCTTCAGCATTTTTATAAATTAACTGATTGCCTTTTTCAAACAATTCGGTTACGCAAACAATCGGGATTCCGAGGTCTTTCTGGCAATAATAAAAATCAATTTTAGTGTTTTGTTTTTCGGGTTCAATTTCCAACAAAATTACTTGTTCTCTAGCGAAATCGTTACAGATAACATCCTTGATTACTTGCAAGTATGACTCGCGATTCAGGCCGTTAAAATAAGGCGTAAGAGGCTCTAAAAAAGGATAATGGGCTATAAATTTTGTAGCCAAATGACTCTGAAAATTGTACAGCGATGGAAACCCTTGCACCTCGATGAGTTTAGGCACGATTTGACCATCTACTTCACAAATGCCGAAATCAACTGCAAGAAATGTTGTGTGTTCGTCTTCGTTGAGTACTTTTCTGTTTAGCTCTAAAGCTCTGTTTGTTAATGCATTAAAATCATCTCGTTGGATAAAATTAACCACTTCTTGATAGCCTTCCAGCAGTTGGTTTTTTAAATCGTTGGAAATAAAAAATGGCGTTTCACCAATTCTAAAAGTGGGTTTGTAATTAAAATCGGATGATATATCGGCTTGCATCGCGTCATATTTCTCAACCGAAAAATGTTCGTTAAATAGGGTTCTGTATTTTGAATTCATAAGAAGTATTAAGATTTGAGTATTAAGATAACAGCAGTATTAAGATTTTAGTATTAAGAATTAAGACAAGAATAGTATCAAGATTTGAGTAATAAGAATTAAGATAACAGCAGTATTAAGATTTTAGTATTAAGAATTAAGACAAGAATAGTATCAAGATTTGATTATTAACAATTAATACAAGCGTGTTACTATTTATGTCGGAAAATTTTTGATATTGTTTCTTTATATCACTGATTCTCTAAGGCGCTAAAAATCAGTTTTATTAAGTATCATCGTAGATTTTAAATACAAATCTATTTACATGTGACGTCTTAATCCGCTCCATCAATACTACAATTTCGTCTTAAAAATCTACACTTTAGTATTAATACTTAATACTTTAGTCTTAATACTTAATACTTTAGTCTTAATACTTAATACTTTAGTCTTAATACTTAATACTTTAGTCTTAATACTTAATACTTCCGTCTTAATACTTAATACTTTAGTCTTAATACTTAATACTTTAGTCTTAATACTTAATACTTTAGTCTTAATACTTAATACTTTAGTCTTAATACTTAATACTTTAGTCTTAATACTTAATACTTTAGTCTTAATACTTCTTAATTAGACAAGGTTTTTTTATGCGTCATCACTTCGTTAATTGCAATACGGAGAAAATTAGGAATGATGGTTTCGTTGGTTTTATAGATTTTTTCTTCGTCTAGCAAATCTTCGAGCATGTCTCGGAACTTGGTTTTTCCTTTCATGGCAATTATTTTTTCTCTTTTTTCTTTGCTTTTTAAATTAGCAATAAAACTGATGGGGTCTGCCTCGGGATGAAATTGTGTTCCAACAAAATAGTCCGAAAACCGAACTGCCATGATGGCTCTTTCATACTGTACATGATCGCGGATTTTTTCGAGCGAAATAATTTTAGCGCCTTTTTTGGCAAACATATTCAGTTTGGGTTGCACCACTTGATAGTCACGAGAATCTACCGCATAAAACGGATCTTGAAGTCCGTCAAAGATGGGGTCTGTGAGTCCTAACTCGGTTTTATGCACTTTCATCACACCAAAAGAGGTGTCTTTTCGCTTGGTAATTTCGGCCAATCCAAAATGTTTACACGCCATTTGAAATGAATGACAAATAAACAGCACATGCTTTTTGGTTTTCTGTTCTTTGTTCCATGCTGTAAGGCTGTCGATGAAATCGTAGTATTTCAAATCCCAATTACCATCACCCTCAAGCGGATTTCCGGGTCCACCGGTGGAAATATAGATGTCAAATTTTTTGATGTCTGGAAATTCACAATTGCCTCGAACATCAAACACTTGAAATTTCACGAGGTGGTTAAATCGGTGTATGATGTCGATAATGCACCGCATACCCTGATTGGGTTCGCCAGCATACATGTCTAAGACGGCTATTTTTATAGGATTGTTCATCGTTTAAATTTAGTGATGATGCAAAGATAAGTTTTTCATTTTCAATAGCAATATCAATTTCAATGGCAATTTCAATGGCAATTGCAATATCAATTTCAATGGCAATTGCAATATCAAATTCAATATCAAATTCAAATTCTATTTCAATATCAATATCAAATTCAATATCAAATTCAATATCAATATCAATTTTAAAGAAACTAATCTAGATAAATCAGTTCAAGATTCCACTTACGTATTCCAAGCTCCCCTCCTTCGGAGGGGTTGGGGGAGGATTCTACAGCCCAACTGTAAATTTCTCTGTAATCATATCGACCACTTTGGTTAAATCGTTGGTTTGTTCAAAAACCTTTAATTGTTTGGCCGCTCCCGTACCATTTCTCAAAATATTGTGCACATAATTGATTTCTTCTCTGCTGCCTAATTCGTCTACTACATCGTCTATAAATTCGAGTAATTCGATAATTAATTCGCGTGTGTCAACTTCTTTTTGCAACCCAAAATCAATCATTTTTCCCATCACACCGTATCGTGCGGCTCTAAATTTATTTTCTTTAATCAAAGCCAATCGGTACACGTTAAAACTGGTGTTTGCCGCATTGAGTTTATATAATTTAGCTACAATCGCCTGGATAATTGCCGTGATACAAATGGTTTCATCCATGGTGAGACTCATGTCGCAAATTCGGAATTCGATGGTATTGTAAAATGGATGTAATCGTAAATCCCACCAGATTTTCTTCGGATTATCAATGCATTTGGTTTTAACCAGCGTTTCTAAGAAGTTGTCGTATGCCTGCACACTATCAAAATATTCTGGAAGTCCTGTTCTTGGAAATTTATCAAAAACCTTGGTGCGGAATGATTTATAACCTGTGTTTCTGCCTTCCCAAAAAGGAGAGTTGGTAGATAGGGCAAAAATATGGGGTAAGAAATAGGTGGCTTGATTCATCAATTGCAATCCGATTTCGCGATTTTCGATACCCACATGGCAATGCATTCCGAAGATTAAGTTGGATCGTGCAGCATCTTGCAACTCATTTACAATATGATGGTATCTCGGATCGTCTGTAATGGCTTGGTCTTGCCATCTCGAAAACGGATGGGTTCCGGCTCCTCCTACTACTAAATTTTGTTTGGCAGCGAGTTCAACAATCTTGCTTCGCAATAATCGAATTTCTTGTCGGGCTTCTTGAACGTTTTTACAAATTACGGTTCCTACCTCTACTACAGATTGGTGCATCTCTGCTTTAACTTGTTCGTTTAAGGTAGTTTTAGCGCCGTCTACAATTTTAGATAAATGCGACCGTAAATCTCTAGAAACGGGGTCGATTATTTGGTATTCTTCTTCCACACCCAGTGTGAAAACAGGTAATTTCTTTGACATAATAGTTTAGTTTCAGGTTTCAGGTTTAAAGTCTCAAGCGGTTTTTACCAACCAACTTGAAACTTCAAAACGTGAAATATTTTCTTACTTCGCTGCATTTTTGATAAAATCTCCCCACGTAAGATTAATTTGGCCTTCTTTGTGTTTTTTGGCATACGAGATGGCCATTTTGGCTGCATGTTCTACCACCCACTCAAAGTTTTCGGCACCTACAGAGGTGTATTCAGCATCGGGTGCTGGATTTCCGAAATCAATAGCGTATGGAATTCCGTCGCGTACTGCAAATTCTACCGTGTTAAAATCGTATCCCAATCCTTTACATAATGTTAAGGTGTATTCTTTGATTTTTGCCATCAATTTTTTGTCTCGGTTCGGATTTTCTACTACATAACGCAAATGGTGAGGATTTCTAGGCTCGTAAGGCATAATCAGTACGTCTTTTCTGCCCAAGCAATACACGCGGTAGTAATCTTGAAACACAATCTCTTCTTGCAAAAGCATCACAAGTTGACCGGTTTCTTGGTGTTTTTGCCAAAATTCTTCTTTGTTTTCTAGTCGGTATACGTTTTTCCAGCCGCCTCCCGCATAGGGTTTCATATAGGCCGGAAAACCAATGTATTCAAAAATGCCTTCCCAATCCATGGGGTATTTTAAATTTCGGAACGACTTAGAGGTCGTATCTGTAGGATGTTCTGCAGAAGGTAAAATTACGGTGTTAGGAAGCGGTACTCCCAAGGTGTCGGCCAGGGCGTTGTTAAAAAATTTATCGTCGGCACTCCACCAAAACGGATTGTTGATCACGTTTGTTCCGGTTAAAGCGGCATTTTTTAGAAAAGCTCTGTAAAAAGGAACGTCTTGCGAAATCCTATCGATAATTACGGCATATTCGCCGCCTTTGTTTTGAATTACTTTATCAATAGAAACCGCCTCTGCAATAATTCCTTTTTCGCCTTTTGAATTTACACGGTCTATAAATGCTTGTGGGAAGGTGTCTTCCATGCCAAATAATATTCCTATCTTCTTCATTTTGTTTATGTTATTAGATTGTTTTACTGGTTTTGAATGGTTATTGGTTTTATTAAAAGAATTTTATTCGCGATAAATAGTGCGGAAACATCTCGCGCCAAACGGGCCAGTCGTGTTTTTGGTCTTGCCGAATGTCTAACCAATGATCTACTTGTTTGGCAGCTAGGATTTTACTTAAATTCAAGTTGGCATCAAGGCAAATATCCCAATTGGATGTGCCTAAAACAATGTCCATTTGCCAGAGATTCCCATCGTTTAAGCCGTACAAATAATCTTCGGGCGAATTAAAAAACACATCGTCGTCCCAATGGCCGTCCATAAAACTTTTGATGGAAAAAGCGCCACTCATCGAGAACATGTGACTCACATAACCCGGATGACGGAAGGCAAAATTGGCTGCGTGATACCCACCGAAACTACAGCCTGCCACAGCTACCTTGCCTGAACCTGTGTTGTTTTTTACGCGTTCTACTATTTCATGACACAGCATTTTATCGTACCAAACATGGTTTCTGATCCGGTGAACGGGATGAATATTCTTGTTATAAAAACTGTCTTTGTCTATACTACTCGGGCAAAAAATTTGGATCAAACCGTTTTCTAAATACCATCTTGCGCTTTCAATAAGGCCTTGGTCTTTGTTTTCGTGATAACTTCCCATCGAAGTTGGAAATAAAATAACAGGATATCCTGCATGGCCAAAAACCAACATTTCTACTTCTCGCGATAAATTCGGGGAATACCACTTAAAATATTCTTCTTTCATAATGTAGCTATTTATTGTTTTTTGGAGGTGAATTTAAGTCTACTGTGCATGTGCCAAGCTCAGATTGTTTTTTTTGTTTACTTAAGCCACCTTGGTGGTTACTACTATTTCATATTTAATTTTAACAATAATAGTTAAAAAAATCTTGAAAAGTAAATATAATCTTGCCTTATGTTTCGATTTATGATTGTATTTTTAATTTTATAAAAATTTTAGATATAATATAAAATTTGTTTACAAAGAGCCTACAATTTTGTACAATCTGCAATGAAATAACAAATCAAACCTTCAATAAAGGGTGTTTTATACTGTTTGAGTTGCCCTTAATTTTCGAAAAAAGAGTAAATAAACCGATATAAAGTGGTAAAAACGAACATTAAGTCAATTTAGCTCTTTCTATGATGGCACTCTCTTATAAAATTTCAAAAAACAGTATCTTTGCCCATCTCGAAAACAAAGAAATGAAATACAATTTTTTACCGCAAACACAAATCCAAGTAAGCGAAATCGCCTTAGGTACAATGACTTTTGGACAGCAAAACACGGAAGCCGAAGGGCATGCTCAACTCGATTTTGCTCTTGATGCAGGAATCAATTTTATTGACACAGCCGAAATGTATTCGGTTCCAGCTGTAAAAGAAACTTCGGGAAGTACCGAAAAAATTATTGGTTCGTGGATTAAAAAATCGGGTAGGAGAGACCAAGTTGTTTTGGCTACCAAAATTGCTGGACCCAACAGAGGTTTGGAATACATCCGGGAAGATTTACGCTATACGGCCGAAACCTTAAAAAGTTCGGTAGAAAAAAGCTTGCAACGCCTTCAAACTGATTATATTGATTTGTATCAATTGCATTGGCCAGAACGAAAAACTAATTATTTTGGACAACGTGGTTTTACCATAGAAAATGATGTTTGGACAGACAACATCCAGGAGGTTTTACAAATTTTACAGCAGTTAATTCAAGAAGGAAAAATAAAACACATCGGACTCTCGAATGAAACGCCTTGGGGTGCTATGCGATTTTTAGAAGAAAGTAAAAAGCATAATTTACCGCGAATTTCAACCATTCAAAATCCGTATTCCTTATTGAATAGAACATTCGAAAGTGGTTTATCAGAAGTGTGTCATTTTGAAAATGTCGGACTTTTGGCGTATTCACCTCTGGCTTTTGGCGTTTTGTCGGGAAAATTTCTCACCGGCGAAAGTCATCCCAATGCACGACTGACTTTGTTTCCAAGATTTGCAAGATACAGTTCAGAAAATGCCACGAAAGCCACACGGTTGTACCAGGAAGTTGCACAAGATAACGGATTGTCTTTGACCGAAATGGCTCTAGCATTTATCCGGCAACAGTTTTTTGTGACGAGTACAATTATTGGAGCAACTACGTTGGAGCAATTGCAAGAAAATATTGCAACGAGTCAAATTATTTTATCAGAAAAAATAATCGCAGAAATAAATCAAGTACAAGAATTATATCCAAATCCTTGTCCGTAAAGTGAAGAAAATGGATTAATCAAGTTCTAATGCGTCAATGATATTTTTTCATTCGTTACTTTTTAAACTTTCTTTCTCACTATTGCCTGCTCAGCGAAGTTTATCAATTTGCGGATGCATTTTTCAGTTTCCAACTGAATTAAATTCATTATGTACAATTGCGTTTTTTAAAGCATTAATCTTAAACTTTAGAAGAAACAAGCATTTTTTGAAAAACCCTTAGCGTTGAAGGTCAGAGACCTTCTATCATATCCACGAAGTCATAGACTTCGCGGAGCGGGTCAGCGAAGCAAAAGGGCCACCTTTTAAAAGTAGCCCTATTATCTTAAAAAATTTAGATTACAAACAGTTTAAAATTAACAATCTTGATAAGTATAAGAAATTTCAACACTTAATAGTTTTCTGTCGTACTTAATAATTACATCTCTTGTGCCATCACCTATAATTTTTATTAGTGCAGCTTTTACTTCTTCTGCATTATGGCATGTTATAGATTCTGTCTTACAAGGTTTAGCTGCAGTGTTTTCGGTACTGGAAGATAACCTTTCTACAACATAAAAACCCTCGCTTGAATAGAATTTTAAAACTTGAGAGTCTTCACTAGTGCCGTACACTTCAAGTGTCAGTTCATCCAAAAGCATTTTAAGACCTTCGCTAGTAGCTGGAACCTTCGCTTGATTAAAATCTATATCAAGTTTCAAATCCAAATTCTCTAAACTGAAATTCTCCTCAATCATTGGTTCTTGATCATTAGAACAAGACCAGAGCGAAAATAGAATACTGAAAGCAAAAATTAGTTTTTTCATACTTAATAGTATACCCTATTTTTTTTTCGGACTACCGAAAGGACGATAACTTTAGGTACAATCTTGGTTTTAAGTTAAATGTACCGCCCCGTTGGTTTACTCATTTTTTCCGTGTTAGAATGCTAACTGTTCCTTACATTTTCTTGAATAAATCAAAGTTTTTCAAGTGTCTTCTCAGGCAACGCTGGTCAAAATTTTCTGCTAACTCGTTTAAAACTCTGACAATCATTAAGTTTTATTGTACTAAAGTATAAAAAAATAATTACAAATCATATAAAGCACTTTTTTTTCTGGCAATAACATTCTAAAACGCCTGACATTGCTGTATTTAATTCTTTTACAAATTATCAATCACTTTATCTTTGGGATATTTGACTTTATAACTCATTCGAATGACTTTGGTTTCGTTGGGTTTTAAATTCAAATCCCAAGTTAAAATCCCGGTTTCGGTGTTGATTTTTGCTCCTGCACTTTCTTTAAGTTCAATTTCAATTTCCTTGTCTGGACTCAATGGATATTGGTCTTTTAATAACAATTCAACGGCCTCTTTTTTATTGTTTCTGACGGTAATGTCGTAGGTAAAAGTTTGCTCTTTCTTGGACGATAAAAATTTTGTTCCCGATTTGTCTGTCACTTTTTCGCGTTTTATGGATATTTTTTTATCTCTTCCCATGCTCAAGTTCAACGTGTCGGCAGTTTGATTGGGGTTAATCATAGTTTTGCCCACATACAATCCTTCAAAAATAATATTGGCTTCGCCGGGCAAAAGGTTAAATTTGCTGTAGTCGTTTATTTCAGATAACAAAAAGGCTTCTTTTTCCACACGTGGTGCTGCATAATATTTGTATGTTGCCGGTACATTTATCTCTTTTAACGCCACCGAATGGGCTTTACCGTTTGATAAAATATCATACGGAATGTCAATATCAAAAGAAATATTGAGTTGGTTTTCTTGAATCGTGGTGTAGTTTGAAACGGATGAATTACTCTCTCTTGCTTTAGTTCTATTATAACCTTTTGAAATAACAACTACTTCGCTAAGTGTATTGCTTTTAGCATCATCATTAAAAAAACCTTGATTAGTATTCCCATACCTCAAAAACCACGCATTTAAAATCGGGGCTTGGTTATTTTGGTTCGGATTTCCGCTGGACAAAGTCAGTTTTACTTGTTTCCAATCAATTCCGGTGTTTTGCACCACTTGGGCTTTGTAAATCATGTTAATGGGTTCAGAAATCGTGTTGGCCCTCAAATCATAAAACGGGTTCCAGTGGGCATTATTCGTTATATAATTAATGTCAAAGTTCACATTTCCTGCTGTTTCGTTCATCACCTGAAGGATTAATTTTCCTTGCGAAGTTTTGTCTTCTTTTTGGGTGTTGATTTCTAGTTTGTTTTGCAAACGCACTAGTTTTTCGTTCAGATTTTTAATTTTTTCGTCAAGCACGTCAATCGTATTACTTACCTGATTGTGCATATTTTTATAATAATCTACCATTTTAGTCAATTCTAAAACACTCAAACCCGAATTTTCGCCCGCAAGTTGCTGGTTTTTATCCAAGAGTTCAATCGTTTTGAGTTCGGTGGTTTTAGCATTGCTAAGCTTTTTGATGTCTTTTTGAATGGTTGTGATACTGTCTCGCACTTTTTTAATCAAAGGAGAATTTTCGTCTATTTCGTACTCGGAAATGTAATTATTGGTAAACTGCACCGAAAGTACAGTTACCTTCGATGGCGCTCCAATTTGAATGGTGTTTTCGTTGAGGTAGTCGGCTACGTTTTTAACCACTATTTCGCTCGTTCCTTTGGGTAAAATGGCCGAGGTGGTTTGCGAAATTTCAGCAGCATTAAAATACACGGTTACGTTATTTACTTTGGCAGTGGTAAAAACTGGCTTTTGTGCCAGAGCCAGAACAGGAAGTAACAATAGTAGGATGAATTTTCTCATAATTTATTTTTTGAGGTGATGTTGTATGGGTATAGATGCAAAAAATTTCGAAAAGGTTGGTATTGTGTTGAATGTTTTTTTAAAAAAATCAATTGTTTTAGAAAAGCTCAGCAATTAATGGGAAGCTCAAACCATAGGATTGAACTGATTTTTCGCTGGGAATGTTTAGTTGTTCGAGACCCATTTGAGTCCGATGATGGAACCAATTAACGTAGTTAAGAAAAAAATTCGCCAAAATGTAGCGGGCTCCTTAAAAACAAAAATACCTATTAACACTGTACCCACAGCTCCAATTCCGGTCCAAACAGCATAAGCGGTTCCGATGGGAAGGCTTAATGTAGCACGATAGAGCAAAAACATACTGACGGCGAGGCAAAAAAAGAAACCCGCCATCCAAAAACCCGATGTCGTGCCCGAAGTTTCTTTGGCTTTGCCCAAACAAGTAGCAAAACCAACTTCAAAACAACCTGCAATGATGAGTAAAATCCAATTCATGTGTAATTTTTTTATGGGTAAAGATACAGAAAGTTAGACTAGCCTGACCTGCAAACCTTCTTTATTAAACGTACATCAACTCCAAAACTTGTGTTTTGTTTTGTGTTTTTTTGAAAATATTTTACCTGCTTTTCAACAGATTTAGTTCTTTTCGGGAATGAAAATCAAGTTATTTTAATTTAATAATTATGCTTAAAAGACTTACTGGAAATTTATTTTTGCCTTTTTCGAACCATTTTTCTGCGGTTTTCGCATCGTCAACTGTTAAATACTTTGATTTCCTTTGCTATATTAAAAGTATTAACGCTAGGGTTTTGTTACCTTTGCCGCTCGAAAATACATTCAAATGATTAAGTGGTTCAGCTTAGGATTCTGGGAATTGATTGCCCGAATTGTGCTCCGTAATAAAATTCTTTTTTTATCGATAGTGACGCTCATCACTATTTTTCTAGCTCTTCAGTTTAAACATATTGGGTTTACGTATACCGAAGCCAACTTGCTGCCTCAGAACGACCGTGTCAATGTAGAGTATAATGCTTTTCTTGAAAAGTTTGGCGAAGAGGGAAATCTTATCATTATTGGGTTGGAAAATAAGGTGTTGTTTACCCCAAAAAACTTCAAAGCGTGGAGCGAATTGATGCAAAATTTAGAAGCGGATGTTCGTACGGATTTGGTTTTATCTGTAGAAAATTTAAAAAAACTTTCTAAAAACGATTCGTTACAAACCTTTGAACTGACTGATTTTGTGGATGTTTCTAAAACAGCAGATTTGAATTACTTGAAACAATTACAATCAGAATTGTTCAATGATTTGCCTTTTTACGAAGGACTTTTATTCAATAAAAAGTCGGGGAGCGTTCGGGCGGCGGTATATTTAGACAAAGCCATCGTAAACACACCCGCTCGAAAAGATTTTGTGTTAGAAAAATTAATCCCTGAGTTGGATTTGTTTAAGAATAAAACCGGAATAGACCTTCGCGTTTCTGGAATGCCCTACATCCGAACCATGAATACCGAAACCATTAAAGGCGAAATTGGTTTGTTTATCGGTATGTCGCTTTTGGTTACATCGCTGTTGTTTTTCTTTTTTTTTAGAAGTTTTCGTGCTACTTTGATTTCCTTGGTCATTGTGCTTATTGGGGTGGTTTGGTCCTTTGGTACACTCGGACTTTTGGGCTACAAAATTACTGTATTAACGGCATTGGTTCCGTCGTTAATTATTGTTATTGGTATTCCGAATTGTATTTTCCTGACTAATAAATACCACCAAGAATATAAAGTCCATGGCAATAAGGCAAAGGCTTTGCAACGGGTTACTACCAAAATCGGAATGGCTACTTTAATGACCAACTTAACCACCGCCATTGGTTTTGCTACATTTGTGGTTTCTAACAATGATTTATTAATTGAATTTGGCATTGTTACTTCGATCAATATCATGGGGCTTTTTGTTCTCTGTCTTATTATTATTCCTATTTTTCACAGTTATGTGCCACCTCCGATTTACAGACATTTAAAGCATTTGGATTCGCAAGGTGTAGGTTCTTTTATGAATTGGATTCTCTTTAACATCAAAGAAAATAGATTTTCTATTTATGTGGTGGCCATTGTGCTATTGGTTATAAGCATTATTGGTATGTATCAAATTCGGATTTCGGGCAGTTTGATTGAAGATATGCCTAAAAAGGAAGCCTTTTTTCAAGACATTTTGTATTTCGAAAAAGAATTTGATGGGGTGATGCCGCTTGAAATAATGATTGATACCAAACGAAAAAAGGGCGTTTTGAAGCTGTCAACCCTCAGGCGAATGGATGAATTACAAGCCGTTATCAACGATATTCCCGAACTTTCGAAGCCAATTTCGATTGTGAATTTAGTGAAATATTCCAAACAAGCCTACTACAACGGCAATGCTGAATATTATGAATTACCGACCAATCAAGAGCAAAGTTTTATTTTATCTTATGCAAAAAATACGGCCAAGAACGGAAAGGATAACGTAATGAAAAGTTATGTAGACTCAACCGGGCAATATGCTCGAATAACCACTTTTATTCGGGATGAAAGCGGTCAAAATATGCAAAAAATTGAAAATGAATTGCGAAAAGATATTGCAAAGATTTTCCCAAAAGAACAGTATAACGTTTCCATTACCGGAAAAGCGTATGTTTTTCAAAAAGGAACGAACTATTTACTCGACAATTTGATGTCATCCTTGGTTTTTGCAGTTTTTTGCACCTGTGGTTTGGTTGGATTTATGTTCCGATCGTTTAAAATGATTTTGGTTTCATTGATTCCAAATTTACTACCCTTGTTGTTAACGGCAGGTATCATGGGCTTTTTAGGTGTGCCTTTAAAACCATCTACCATATTGGTTTTCGGAATTGCTTTCGGACTTTCAGTAGACGATACCATTCGGTTTTTGTCGCAATACCGTGAAGAGCTGAAGAAGAATAATTGGAAAATCAGGAAGGCGGTTTTTGCCACGTTTACTGATGCCGGTTTAAGTATGTTTTATACTTCAATCGTGTTGTTTTTTGGGTTTTCAGTCTTTATGCTTTCTAGTTTTGGCGGTACGATTGCCTTAGGAGGTTTGGTTTCGCTAACACTTTTTGTAGGAATGTTATCTAATTTGATGTTGCTACCCGCTTTGGTACTGACGTTGAATAAAACCCTCGCCAATGAGCAGGAGTTTATCACGCCAATGATTGACATTACCGAACCTACGGATGAAGAAATTGATAGTCTAAGCGATAAGAAAGAGTAGATTTGTAGTTACTCAACTTATAAAGGATAGTTTTTGCTTTTGTAAAAAATGCTTGTTCAGTCCAGTGATTATAAATTTACCCTTGCAAGAACATAACTACTCAAGGTCAGAAACCTTATAACACTTCCACGAAGTTAGAAACTTCGCGGAGCGAGAGTGCCTATTTTGTCATTCCGACGAAGGAGGAATCTCAACAACGATGAACAAACTACTAAGATTCTTCCTTCGTCAGAATGACAATAAACTGCTTAACTTAATGACATTGGGTCAGAGACCTTATAACACTTCCACGAAGTTAGAAACTTCGCGGAGCGAGATACAATCTACAAGTCTTACTACTTAATACAACAGTCTTATTGTCTAATCATTCAATTTCAGAACAGCCATAAACGCTTCTTGCGGAATTTCTACGTTTCCTACTTGCCTCATACGTTTTTTGCCTTTTTTCTGTTTTTCGAGGAGTTTACGCTTTCGCGAAATATCGCCTCCGTAACATTTGGCGGTAACGTCTTTTCGGAGTGCCTTGATGGTTTCTCTAGCGATGATCTTGGCTCCAATAGCGGCTTGAATCGGAATATCAAACTGCTGACGCGGAATCAATTCTTTTAGCTTTTCGCACATTTTTTTACCAATATTGTAAGCATTGCTTTCGTGAATTAAAGCCGAAAGTGCATCTACAGGTTGAGCGTTTAGCAATACATCGAGTCGCACCAATTTAGACTCTCGCATGCCGATAGGATGGTAATCAAAAGACGCATATCCTTTTGATACGGTTTTTAATCGATCATAGAAATCAAATACAATTTCTGCCAATGGCATGTCGAAATTTAATTCTACACGTTCGGTGGTTAAATAGGTTTGATTGGTAATTAAACCCCGTTTTTCTATACACAAACTCATCACGTTTCCTACGAAATCCGATTTTGTAATAATAGTCGCTTTTATATACGGTTCTTCTACTCGATCTAATTTTGAGGGTTCCGGTAAATCCGAAGGATTGTTTACGATTAAAATTGTATCAGGTTCTTTTTTGGTAAAAGCATGATAAGAAACGTTTGGCACTGTGGTAATTACTGTCATGTCAAACTCACGTTCTAATCGTTCTTGGATAATTTCCATGTGCAGCATTCCTAAGAATCCGCAACGGAACCCAAATCCTAGAGCTGCCGAACTTTCTGCTTGAAAAACTAACGATGCATCGTTGAGCTGTAATTTTTCCATCGAAGCTCGTAAATCTTCGTAATCCTCGGTATCTACCGGATAAATTCCAGCAAAAACCATTGGTTTTACGTCTTCAAATCCTTGAATAGCATTTGTAGTAGGCTCTTTGGCGTCAGTAATCGTGTCGCCTACTTTTACTTCTTTGGCCTCTTTTATTCCCGATATCAAGTAGCCAACATCTCCTGTAGAAATGACACTTTTTGGCACTTGGTTCAACTTTAGCGTACCTACTTCATCGGCAAAATATTCATTGCCAGTGGCCATAAATTTAATCTTTTGTCCTTTTCTTATTTCGCCGTTGATGACGCGGAAAATAACTTCAATACCGCGAAACGGATTGTAATGTGAATCAAAAATTAAGGCTTGCAAGGGCTCGTTTTCACTTCCTTTTGGAGCAGGAATTTTTTCGATGATGGCTGCCAAAATATTTTCTACCCCAAAACCTGTTTTACCAGAAGCATGAATTATATCTTCTAGTTTGCAACCTAAAAGATCAATAATATCATCGCTTACCTCCTCTGGATTTGCACTAGGTAAATCTACTTTATTTAATACTGGAATAATTTCTAGGTCGTTTTCTAAAGCCAAGTATAAGTTTGAAATGGTTTGAGCCTGAATGCTTTGTGCGGCGTCTACAATCAATAATGCTCCTTCGCAAGCCGCAATAGAGCGAGAAACCTCATAGCTAAAATCTACGTGTCCTGGTGTGTCAATCAAGTTCAAGATGTATTCTTCTCCTTTGTAGGTATATTCCATCTGAATTGCGTGGCTTTTTATGGTAATACCACGCTCTCGTTCCAAATCCATATTATCCAGAAGTTGAGCCTTTTCTTCACGTGCTGTAACGGTTTGTGTAGCACTTAAAAGTCTATCGGCAAGCGTACTTTTTCCGTGGTCAATATGGGCAATAATGCAAAAATTTCTAATCTTCTTCATTTAAAAATGGTTCTGTTTTATTCTAGAAAACTTGGTTTCTTTCGTGTTTTTATTTCAATTTTGAGCGTTTTGCCTTCCGTGATTGCTTTCCTGAATGTTTTATTAGTATCCCTTATGCAAAATTCTTTAGTACCCCGCCTTCTAATTTTCAAAATGCGTAGGTGTAAATCAATCCACAAAGATAGGTGATTAGAGGTTAACTTGAAACGCTTGTAATTAAATAGTAAAACATTATTTTTTGTTTGATTTACTGTTTTTTAAGTATCTCGCAGAGATGAACGGCTAGGTTTGTAATTTTTTGGTTGGCAATAAATAAATTTCATGAGAAAAGGGAAAAAGTCTTTATTAAACTTATCGGAAAACAGATTGTTGTGGTGTACCGTGATTTGCGTTAGGGATAGAAATGGAGCTCGTCTTTGGGAGGCACGAAGCAATCTTGACCAAAAGAATGCTTCGTGCCTCCCAAAGACAGCGGGAATGGATAGCCCGGGCCTCAACCCTTTTTTTCAGCACCGGCGATTAAGACGGTGCTGAAAAAGGGTTGGGGTAACGCCCGACTAAAAATTCATTTTTTTAATAGAGATTGAATGGTAGAACTAAAATTTTAATCTTACTTTTGAGGTTGTGCCATATCACTTGATTGGAAAAGACTTTATGAAGAATATTCGAAAAATTTTAAAGAAAAACAAGTACAAAGAAGTTGAATTTAAAGTGTCAAAAACACAACATTTGAGGCTTAAGGTTAAGATTAACGGGATTGAAGGAACGTTTATTTTAGACACGGGAGCGTCAAACAGTTGTGTGGGTTTTGAAGGAGTTGAGTTGTTTAAATTGACGGCAAATCATTCTAAAACCTTGGCGGCGGGTGCTGGTGCTACCGGAATGGCAACCCAACTGGCAGAAGGGAATAGATTAAAAATGGGTTCGTGGAAAATGAAAGGTTTTAATCTAGTTGTTTTTGATTTATCACACGTGAATGAGGCTTTGCGTCAGCATAATTGTAAGGAAGTTCAAGGTATTATTGGTGCGGATGTACTTTTAGGAAGTAAGGCATTGATTGATTATGCGACCAAAAAGGTGTACCTCAAAAAATTATAGCACCATTAAATTACAGCCTCGAATGTCAGAGTGGTCAAATCTGCCTAAGACTTCGAAGGTGCCGTTAGGGTGTTTCTTGCCGAGGTCTTGTGTGGCAATGAAAGAGCAAGAATTGATATTGGCTAGGTCAATAACATTTATGCCGCCTGTTTTTCCGTAGGGCAAATAGGTCAGTGGGTCTTCGGTATCACGGATGAGGGTTTGCATCCAGGGCGGACATTCAAAAATGCCGTTTCCTAGAGAATAGGCTTGCGATAAAAGTTCGGTCATTCCGTATTCAGAATGTATGGTTTCTACCCCAAAACCATGAGTTAAAATCTGGTGTAGTTCTTCTCGGATGAGTTCTTTTCGGCGTCCTTTCATGCCTCCCGTTTCCATGATTAGTAAGGAGTTTCCATACTTCGAAAGGTTGAATGACATTGCTTGTGCATAATCGATTAAATCCAGTAATGCGTAGGTGACTCCGATGAGGATGATGTTTTTTTCTTCGGTGGCTAACTTTTTTATTTTTGCTAAAAGTTCGCTCAGATTGTTGAGGTAAAAACCGCTTTCGGGATTGTTTGAACGTTCAATTAAATCGTTTACCATGTATATTAAAGACGATCCTTCTCGCTCGAGGTAAGAAGGAAGAAGTGCTAGAATAACATAGTCTTCAAGATTGCCATAAAATGCTGAGAAGCCTTTTAGGTAGCTGTTTTCGTACCATGAAACATCGGTAACAAGGTGTTTGCTGGATATTGTGCCTGTGGTTCCGGAGCTGGTAAAAATGTGTTGCACGGGATTCTTGCTTGAAAGAACGTTGTGCGTTTTAAAAAACTGAATGGGTAAAAACGGAATTTGTGTAATTGATTTCACGGCTTCTTTTTTGACTTTTAAAAGTGTACAAAACTCTTGGTACACGGAGTTATTGTCATACTGAAAGCGGAACACTTTGAGCGCTATTTTCTCAAATTGCTTTTGGGTAGAAATGGTGAATATACTTTCCGCTGAAATCAATTTTTTTTTTGCAAAAATACGCAAATACCTCTGAATTTCGAACATAAAAAAAGCTCCAACGTGACTTGGAGCTTTCTTTTCATGCTGAACTTGTTTCAGCATTTTTATATTTACTGAGATGCTGAAACAAATTCAGCGTGATAATTACTTGATAACTAATTTTCTTGTAGCTGTTTTTCCTTCTTCAGTGATTTTTACGATGTAAACACCACCTTTTAAGTTAGAAACATTTACGGCATTGGTAGTAGTTGTTTTAACCACTTGTTTTCCCAAAACATCATAAACCACCACTTCTTTTGTAGCATCAGCATTGGTATTGATGTAGAACGTTCCGTTAGTTACTGGATTTGGATACACTTTTAAACCTTCGATTTGGTTTTGTTTTACGCTCAAAGTACCAGTGGTAACACTCTGCCATGTAGTTCCTAATCTCAATTCATCGATTTCTACGTTACCTGTACCTGCTGTTGCATTTCCACCTTGTCTGATTGCTAAAGATGCAATTTGAGCTGGAGCAACACTTGTTCCTGTTGTATTTGTAACAGTTGCGGTACCTTCGCTTCCTCCAATTGTTGGGTTTACGAAAAGGCTTGCTGTATTGGTTGTTAAGTCGTATTTAACAGCTACAAATAATGTAGTTCCTACGGCATAATCAGTAGTGCTGTACGTTGGTGCTGCTGTACCACCGCTATTGTTTAAAATGCCAATATTAAAAGTGTTTGCAACAGAGCCTGTTTTGATATACATTCTAGCAGAAAAAGCGGTAACTCCTGTAGCACCTGCTGTTGCAGCAGTTGTTAAAAAGTAATCTCCTACACTTGTGTTTGTGTTTAAGCCTGTTGTGTTTGGTACGTTCAAAAGAGCGGAATAGTAAGCCAATCCTGTTATTGGAGCTTCCGACGCTTTATTAACATCCTCTGTGTTTCCTGCTACTAAAGCAACTTTATTTCCAGTAGCTGTAAATCCTGCGTAACTCAATGATCCGGTAGAGATAGAAAGTTGTCCTGGTGTAGCGCCACTATGGGTTAACCATCCATTTGCATTTAATGCACCTGTACCTGCAAAGTTATCAGCTAATTGAGCAAAAGATAAAGCGCTTGCAGATAATAAAAGTAAAGTGTAAATTTTTTTCATAGTTTGGATTTTAAATTATAGTGCAAATATAAAGTTAATTATGCTATTTTTTAAACACTTGGTGTAAACAAATTATTAATTTGTAACAAAACGGCTTATTTTACAATCAATTTTCGTGTTGCCGTGGCTTCGCCTTCTTTGATTTTAATAATATATACACCAGGATTTAGTGCACTTACATTAACTTCTTTATTGTTTACTGCAATATTGATTTGGAGTACGCGTTTTCCGAGTACATCATAGATGGTAATCTCTTTGGCGGTGGAATTTTTTGAGGTGATGTAAATTTTTCCGTTCGCCACCGGATTGGGGTAAAAACTCAAATCCTCTGTAGTGCCTATACTTGTGTTTTTAGGTTCTTGGCCATAAGTAATGGCTGTTCCTAAAAACAGTAGTAGTAGACAGAGATTTAAGTATTTTTGAAACATGCGTATTTCAGATTATAAAACAAAAGTATGCTTTTTGTGTTTACTACCCAAAAATAATACCAAAAAAAAACACCCGCTTTGTGTAGCGGATGTTTTTCTCTATTTTAAAACTTATTTCTTTGGCTTAGAATGAAAAGCGTACAAGGATTTATTGCTTTTCGATCTTCAATTATCGGTAGAACATAAGTAAGTAAATAAACAAAACCGTGGTCAACTTAAATACTTTTTTTATTGATTTAAAGTCCATTGAGAAGCCCAATTTGGTATTGACGCTCCATTTCCAGCGCCAGTAGCTGTAGTTGTTTCTGTGAATACCGCAGAAACATCTGCACTCACGCCAGAAGTTGCCGGCGGCACTGCTGTTGTTCTACCGGTTGATTTACGAGTTACATCCATAAAAGTTACATTGTTAGCTTTTAGACCGGTACCAACTGCTGCAATTGACTCGTCATGCTCTACATCAAAACCGTCTGCCCATCCTGAAACATACACGTTATTAAAGATTCCTTTAGTTCCTCTTCGAAGTTTTAGCGCATCATTTTCTGGGTAGGTTGTATTAAGTGCCGTACTGCCAGGACCTACTAGCGTCAGATTATTGATTGTTGGGTTAGCAACTGGCGTATTTGCAAATCCTAATTCAAAGTTATCGGCCTCAATACCTCTATTCCCTTTTCCGAATGCTATTCTGCCATACCAATTTGTGTTTGTTCCATTCCAACCCTCTGTCCAATCAAATTGGTCATCTTCGTTTCCAATTGCCACTAAATTTGACGTATTAACAGTCCCGCCAAAAAACTCAAATCCGTCATCAGAACCATGGTAAGCCTGCACAAATTCTACTATTGTACCAGAACCTACACCGAATAGTGATAAACCGTTAAATTCTTTTTCGCTGTTAAATGCTGCACCACAATACTCTAATCTTAAATAGCGTATCACGCCTGAATTATCGTTTGCAATTGTTCCGCCATAGCTTAACTCTGCCACCTCAGATTGAGCTGTAGATGCACCACCTGTAACTCTATTAATGGGTGCTTTTCCGCAAATCACTAATCCGCCCCAATCACCAGGCGCTTTTGTAGATAAACCACTAGTCATAACAACAGGGTTTGCGGCTGTTCCGTTTATATTAATTTTACCTCCTTGTGCAACTGCTATATAAGAAGCAGTACCGCCAATTCCTTCAATTACTGTACCAGCGGGAATAGTTAATGTAGCACCCTCATTTACTTGAAGTCTTCCAGTTAATTTATAGACCGTTCCAGCGTTTAAAATTACTTCACCATCATTGATTTGTCCTTTGAAGTCTAATGGATTAACTACAAATGAAGTTGTTGGATTGTTGTCATCTTCTTCGGTGATACAACTTGTAAAAAACGCACTTGCAAGTAATGCTACACTTAATAATTTAAAAACAGATTTTTTCATGTTTATTAGGTTAAATTTTTATTGAAACAAAGGTCGGTTCTCGCTTTTATTATGGCGTTAAATTAAAATGAATCTTTAATTACTAAATCTTTTTGATATAATCAATTTAATGTTAAGAAGGTTAAAAAAACAACATTAAAAAGCGATTTTTTTCTTTAAAATTGATAGTTGCAGCTTATGCTAAAAGTCATTCCCTTATTGTAGGTAAGCATTTTAACATCACCATTTGCATTTTCTTGTACCCTTTCAATCTTTGGATCTAGCAGGTTTCTTGCCACAATCGACACACCGAGATTTTTGTTTATTTTTATTCTATTAATCAAATCTAAAGTTCCAACGGCTTTATCAACTAAGTTTCCGTTTCCATTAGTTCCTATTGCGTTAATTCTGTCGGAGAAATATGTAAAAGCTAAAGTAGATGTTAATGATGCATTTTTATCATTCCATTCTTTAAAATAGGTAACATCTGCATTAATAAGCAAGTCTGATGCTCCCGTAAAAGCGCTATTGGCATCCGTAAAAACAACATTATAGTTGGTTTCTCTTTGAATTTTTTCGGCATCAAGTTCTTGATTGGTATGTAGATAAGAAACATTCAACCCTGATGAAAACTTTGCTCCATTTTCTTGATTGAAAATATTTTTTCTTATTTCAAGTTCGGCTCCAGTTGCATAACCTGTAGCTCCTGTATTTACAAAAGAAACATCGTTAGTGGAGGAGGCAATTGTTATTTCATTGATTGGATTTTGAATGTATTTTCCAAATGCCGTAATCGACAATACCTCGTCATTTTGTGGGAAAAATTCCCATTTTAAGTCAAAATTATAATCATCTGATTCATATAAATCGGGATTACCGATTTTTACTTGAAGCACTTCTTCGTACAAAAACAAAGCTCTTTCTTTAAATTGTGGTAAGGTATATGTTTTACTAGCTCCTAAACGTAGATTTTGTTTTTCTGTTAACTCATATTTCATAGTTAAACTTGGTAAAAATGCATTTTTTATTAATCTATCTCGTCCTTTATCACCTAGTTGCGTATCCCATGATACTCTTTGGCTTATGCCTTCGCCTCTTAGGCCTATTACCGTGGTTAACTTCTTAAATTTATATTCTGTGTTTAAATAGGCTCCATTTACAAAAAACTCACCTTCATAAGACTGCGGTGTAGTGGCATTTGGAACTTGACTGTTACCTCTAAATGTTGTAATTTCAAAAGCGCCATTTGCAAAATTTTGTGGGTTGTAAAACAAATCGAGATTATTAGGGTCAACAACTGTTGTTTCAAAACCTTGATTCGTTCTAAAGTTAAATTGGTTTGCAAATAAGGTTCTGTTTTTTAGTCTGAAATTATAACCCGCTGTAATTTTTCCTAAATAATTACCTTCGGTATCTTTCCTGAATTTATAATCAACGCTGGCTTTGACGGCGATTTCATCTTCGGTTATATTTTGAAAATACCTGTGGTTATCGGGTCTAGAGATATTAGACAGTATAAAACCATTCGCTTCTTCTCTAAAGATATTTTGAACTCTATCAGGTTGGTCACTTTCTACCGTGTTATAAGAAAGCCCCCAATTCGCTGTTAATTGGTCATTAAATTTGTGTTCTCCGAGTAACTGATTAATGAATAGTTGATTTCTTTCATAAAAAAGACGTCTGAGTAATCCATTGCCATCATTTGCTATGTCAACAATAAAACCTTCGTATTCTTCTTTAGTTTGATTTGAGGTATTGATAAAAATAGAATTAAAATTAATTTTATTTTTAGCATTAATTTTATAGCCCACATTTCCCATAAATGTAGTGTTTGTTGAAAAACTATTTTGTCTTATCACGTCAAAATCTTTATTGGCAACACCCTCTCCGTTTACACTGCCTTTACCTGAACCATTTGCAATTGCTGTAAAATCATTACTGTAGTTTGCGGTACCAAAAAGACTTAACTTTCCTTCTTGTCCCACATCAAAAGAAGAACCTGCCGATAAAGAAATGTTTCCGGCAATGGGTGTTCTGCTTTGCAATTGTAGCGTTTCAAAATTATAGGCTCCGAGTGGATTATTTGGCAATGGTGTTGTACTAAATCCGCTAAAATTTTGACCTTTTTGTAATTCAAAACGATTCATGCCAATTGCATTATTATTTACTTTTGAGCCAAAATCAATTTTAAAGAAACTTTTTCCCTTGTATTCTTTTGATACAACATCAACATTGCCTCCAGCAAAATCTCCATAAAGTTTGCTACTATACACTTTGTCTATTCCTACAGATTCGACAATATCTGTAGTAAAAATATCTAAATTAATATTTTTCTTTTCTGGATTATTGGAAGGAATCGGTAGTCCATTCATGGTAGTCGAATTATATCTATCGCCTAGTCCGCGAACGAAAATATTGCCCGTTCCTTCTTGCTTGGTAATACCAGTTGTTTTAGTGACTGCTGCGGCAACATCTGTTACTCCTTTTTTAGACATTTCCTGTAAACCAATGCTTTGCTTTAATTCTACTGCATTTTTTTGCTCAAGAAGCAAAGCTGACTCTTTCTCGCGATTTACAACATTTGTAATCACGATATCTTCTAGTTTCACGCTACCTGAACCAATAGCTTTATTGATGGTAACAGTTTGATTGGCTTGTATTTCAAAAGGAACTTCAAGGGTTTCATAACCCACAAAGCTGATAACTAATATGTGTTTTCCAGCTGGCACAGATAATTCGTATTTTCCGTCCATATCTGTTGCAACACCATTTGTAGTACCTTTAATCATTACATTCGCAAAAGGCATAACTTCGTTATTTAGGTCGGCATCAGTAATTGTTCCGGTTACCTTTCCTTTGTTTTGAGCAAAGCTAAATGCACTTATAATTAAGGTAATAAGTAAAAAATGAATTTTCATTTTAATATAGTTTAATTTTGGTGCAAAATACGGGCGGTATTGTAAAAGCCATGTTAGCTCGTTATTACTATTGTGTTTTTTAATTATTACCTAAATGTTAAGAGGTTAAATTACGGTTAAGTACACCAACGGGTCTTTTTTATAATTACTTTTACCACATCAAAAACGAGTTTCTGGTCATGAAAAAGAAAGACATTAAAATTTTATTGGTAGATGATGAGCAAGATATTCTTGAAATCATCGGGTATAATTTAACCCAAGAAGGCTATCAAATTGTGACTGCTAAAAACGGTAAAGAAGCCATTTTAAAAGCCAAAAAAGAGATTCCGCATCTGATTATTATGGATGTAATGATGCCCGAAATGGACGGAATAGAAGCCTGCGAAAACATTCGGCGGATACCTGAGTTGAGCAATACCATCATCGCATTCTTAACCGCTAGAAGCGAAGATTATTCGCAAGTAGCTGGTTTTGATGCAGGTGCCGATGATTATATTGCCAAGCCTATCAAGCCTAAATTGTTGGTCAGCAAAGTAAAATCGCTCTTAAGACGACTTAAAGAAAACGAGCAAGATTCTGAAACGCTTAACGTAGGTGGAATCGAAATCAATAGAGAAGAATATAAAATCATTAAGGACGGAATAGAAATAATTTTGCCTAGAAAAGAGTTTGAATTGTTTTATCTTTTGGCTTCTAAACCCGGAAAAGTGTTTAAGCGTGAAGAAATTTTAGACAAAGTTTGGGGCAATGAGGTTATCGTAGGCGGAAGAACTATTGACGTACACATCAGAAAGTTACGCGAAAAAATCGGCGAAGATTTGTTCAAGACGATCAAAGGGGTGGGGTACAAATTTGAAATTTGATGTTTTCAAAATAAATCAGCGGTTCGCTTTGGTTTTAGAGCCGTTTTTACAAAAGACTTCTATATTAAATGAGTTTAAATTTTAAACGAACATATAAATTTGCTTTTAAGTCAGCACTGTACATTACCTTGTTTGCTACGGGTTTTGTGGCTTTTTTAACGCTCTATTTTTTCGACCTTCAACACAAAGATATGGCGCTATTTCTTGGCGAATTTGGTTTTGCAACCTATCTTTTTTCATTCTTAGTCATTCAGTATCGGGTAGAATTTTTTATTTACCGAAGGGTAAAAAAGATTTATGACGACGTTTCGTTTCTAGAATCCAGTACGGTTATCAATCAGCCGATTACAACGGATATGGCTACTTTGACTAGGGAGGTTAAAAAATTTGCAAGCGATAAAAAGTTGGAAATCGAAACTTTAAAAGTAAGAGAAGAATATCGGAGAGAATTTCTAGGAAATGTATCGCATGAGCTCAAAACACCTCTTTTTACTGTTCAGGGATACATTTTGACGTTACTCGATGGTGCGATGGATGACAAAACCCTGCGGAAAAAATATTTACAACGCGCCGAAAAAGGTGTTGAACGATTAGTGTATATCGTGAAAGATTTAGACATGATTTCTAAATTAGAAACAGGCGATTTAAACCTTATATTCGAAAATTTCAATATTGTTCAAGTCACCCAAAGTGTATTTGATTTGCTCGAAATGAAAGCCGAGCGAAAAAATATCATATTATCTTTTGACAATAAATATTCTAAACCTATTATGGTTTCTGGCGACCGCGAAAAAATTCAGCAAGTTCTAACCAATTTAGTGGTCAATGCCATCAAATACGGTCGCGAAAACGGCTATGTCGAAGTAGGATTTGATGTCTTAGTCAATGGCAAAGTGATTGTAAAAGTGAAAGATAATGGTGAAGGAATTGAAAAACAAAACATCCCACGATTGTTTGAACGTTTTTACCGAGTAGACAAAAGTGGCGCTCGAACTGAGGGTGGCTCAGGGTTGGGATTATCGATTGTAAAGCATATTATTGAAGCGCATAACGGAAAAATCCACGTACAAAGCCAGATAGGCGAGGGTTCAGAATTTTCATTCACCCTCGAAAAGGCCAAATAACTTGTGCCAATCTATCCTGTTTTTGGATACAGGAAATCCTTGATATAGCTTACTTTGTATCAAGTTTTCGAGCCGAAACTCATCTTGTATGGCATAGGCCGCCATACCTTTCTGTTTATACCGCGTTGCTAAATATTCTTGTTCAAATTGTCCAGGTGTAGGGATAAAAAATGCTTTTTTTTCGAGTTTTACTAAATCCATAACGGTAGTATAGCCTGATCGTGCCAAAACAAGTTCACTTTGATTGAAAGCGTTCTCAATTTCAGCTGTAGTCATAAAATTATAGTAAGTTACGTGTGCATCTTGTTCTACCTTTTGTTCAGATTCAATAATGCCTTTAATAAAAATCACAGTTCCATCAAACAGCCGTATTTCGTGCCGTAGTTTGTCTTCAAGCATTGTTCTTTGGGGTTCAGGTCCAGAGAGAATCACCATCAATTTATAGCTCATAGGTAGTTCTTTTTTTTCTAATCGACTCAACGGACCAATATATTTGAGAGATAAAGAGCTGTTTTTAAGATGCCCTAATTTTCCAGTAAGGTTATAGCCTTCTCGAAAGTCGGGTATCCAGCATTCAGTAAATTTTTTAATAAAATGTTGGTGCAATTTACTCGAAATCCAAGTGGTACTTCCGGACAAAACGTTTAATTGATGGGTAATAAAAACACTTGGAATTTTTTTACTCCTTACACCCAGCCGATTATCTGAGATGATTCCTATTAAATTGTGGCGTTGTACAAGCTTTTTAACCAACTTTTTTTCCTTCAAAATGGCCTGAATCATTTTCGGACTGTTCTTGATTAATTTCCATTTAAAATCGGCGCCATCTTTGGCATATTCAATTTGATAAGAAGGCAGCTCAATAGATTGTATATGAGGAAATTCTTGTTGAAGTAATTGCAATGCAATACCATCAGATGCAATAATGGGTGTAAAACCATTTTTTTCTAATTCAGCAATGATGGGTATGCACCGTGTGGCGTGACCTAAACCCCAATTAAGTGGTGCAACAAGTATATTTTTCGGCATGGAAGTTAATTTTTCAAAATACTGATAAAGTGTTCGGCTAGTTTATTTTCATATTCAAAATGTTGTTCTTCATTAAAAGCAGTTGGCGTTGGTGTATGCTTATAAAGTTTCCATTTTTTCTTGGAATATTCTAAGGCCGTTAAATTTTCAATCCAATCTCCTGAATTTAAATAGGTAGTTGTGCCTTTCTCGGTGGCAAATAACTTGATTTTCGGTTCGTGAATATGTCCACAAATCACATAGTCGTATTTGTTTTCGATGGCTAGTTCTACACAGACGTTTTCAAAATTAGTAATGAATTTGATAGCTGATTTTACATTATCTTTGATTTTCTTAGACAAGGAGTAAGGTTGTTTATTGCATTTTGATAAAAACCAATTCAAAATCCGATTGATGAGAATTAGAAAATCGTAGCCCCAGCCACCTAGTTTTGCGAGCCATTTGGCATGATTAATCGAAGCGTCAAAAACATCTCCATGAAAAAACCACGCTTTTTTTCCGTCTAATTCTAAAACTAACTTGTTGAGTAAGCTCATGTTTCCGAGATGTAAATCAGTAAATTTTCTTAGAAACTCATCGTGATTTCCGGTTAAATAATATACTTTGGTTCCTTTTGTGCTCAAAGAAATTAGTTTTTTAATCACCTTTAAGTGAGCTGCAGGAAAGTATGATTTTCGAAATTGCCAAATATCGATAATATCTCCATTTAAAATCAAAATTTTTGGTTTAATAACGCTTAAATATTCCAAGAGTTCATTGGCATGACAGCCGTATGTTCCGAGATGAACATCTGAAATAACAACAACTTCGATATTTCTTTTTTTCACAATAATTCAGTTTCACAAATGAAGCAGTATTAAATAAACATCAAGTTATTTAAAGATTATTAAAACTTTATCAAAATCGCTACAAAATCATTATTTTTACCAAAATATTAATGAGCATCGTGGGAAGTAAAAATAAGCTAAAAAGATTTAAAGAAAACGAAACATTCGAAAATGTATTTCAACCATCGCGCGATGAGGTTACCTCAGGACAATTTCCGCTGAAGGGCAAATGGAATAGCGATTTTTTTAAAAATGAAAATCCAATAATTGTAGAGCTCGGTTGTGGTAAAGGAGAATATTCGGTCGGATTGGCCGAACGCTATCCTGACAAAAATTTTATCGGCATTGATGTTAAAGGGGCTCGATTTTGGCGTGGAGCAAAAACCGCAGTAGAATCAGGCATGCACAATGTGGCTTTTTTGCGAACCCAAATTGAACTCATTGATTATGTTTTTGGTGCACATGAAATTGATGAAATTTGGATAACTTTTCCTGATCCGCAAATAAAATATAAACGAACCAAACACCGAATGACCAACTCTGAATTCTTGAAGTTGTATAAAAAAGTGCTCAAACCAGAAGGCGTAGTAAATCTCAAAACCGATAGCGAGTTTATGCATGGTTACACGCTGGGATTGCTCCACGGCGAAGGTCACGAGGTTTTGTATGCCAATCATAACGTATATAGAAACGAAGGAAGCCCCGAAATAGTTACAGCTATTCAGACTTTCTATGAAAAGCAATATTTAGAAATTAACAAAGCCATAACTTATATTCGATTCAAAATCAAAGCATAATGACATTTGCCTTACCGCTACTTCTTGGATTTATGACTTCTGCCATAGGAATTACGCCACCGGGCTTAATTAATATGACCGCGGCCAAGGTAAGTATCCTCGAAGGTAGAACTAGGGCTTTTGTTTTTGCAAGTGGTGCTGTTGTGGTTATTTTATTGCAAACCTTTTTGGCCGTGATTTTTGCCAAATTCATCGATAAAAATCCTTCAGTAGTAGTTTTGCTACGCGAAATCGGGGTGGTCATATTCATAATCCTAACTTTTTACTTTTTTTCTACTTCAAAAAAAATTAGTACTACACCGGATACAATTAAATTACGAAGTAAAAAAAGTCGTTTTTTTCTTGGAATGTTACTCTCGGCCTTAAATTTTTTTCCGATTCCGTTTTATGTTTTTGTGAGTGTAACCTTGGCTTCCTACAATTACTTTTCTTTCGAAAAAAGTTTTGTCTATAACTTCGTTATTGGTTCAGGAGTGGGTTCTTTTTTTGCTTTTTATTGTTACATTGTTTTTTTTAAAAAGTTAGAAAACAAAGCCGAGTTTCTGATGAAAAACATGAATTATATCATCGGTTCAATTACGGGCACGGTTGCATTAATTACTTTAATAAACATCATCAATTATTATTTAAGTTAACATTTTATATGGCTGATGAAGTTTCATTTTTCGAACGTGTTTATACCATTGTGCGTCAAATTCCCGAAGGAAAAGTAACCTCTTATGGAGCTATTGCCAAATTTTTAGGAACACCTCAATCCGCCCGAATGGTAGGTTGGGCCATGAACGCTTCGCATAATCAATACGATATTCCGGCACATCGTGTGGTAAATCGAACCGGATTATTGACTGGCAAACACCATTTTGATGGCACTCATTTAATGCAGCAACTCCTTGAAAACGAAGGAATAAAAGTAGTTGACAATCAAATTATCGATTTCGAAAAACATTTTTGGGAGCCAGAGAATTAACTAAAAAACACTTATACATCTCCATAATGAATACAATTGCCGAATTAAAAAGCAGCAATTCAAAAAGAACCGTACTATAAAATAAGTAGTTGACTTTCATAATTAACGTGAGTTCGATATATATACTATTGTTTTTCAATAGCTTTGAGTTTTTTGTGTATTCTTTGTGTATTTTGTGTAACAATTTTTTTAGCTTTAATACAAAACTCACAAAGAATACACAAAATTCACAAAATTTCAATAATTGTTTTACAATAAATTATTGAAAATAAACAACTTATAGCTTTATTTTACATCGAATTCTCGTTAATAAGATAATATCAAAGTAAACTTTATTATTTGATTGTAGCTTAGCTGTTTTTGGTACATTTTTGGGTCTATTTCTTTTCAAACTTTCTCCAAACATTTTCAAATCATTAACAATAGTTTGATAAATATTCAACCTATCTTTGCAGTCTAAATTTAGTTTAAATTAATATAGTTTTTGCCTTGCCTATTGAGTACATTTTTTACACAAAATAGACATTCAATAATGCTGTAAAAACCAAAAAATCAGTACGATAATTATTTAGATTATAAGTAAATTCAAACAACAAGACCTGAAAATGAAATTAGATCGTAAAGAAATTCTCAAAGCCCTTGAAACCATTTCGGTAGCGGGAGAAGGCAAAAATATAGTAGAAAGTGGCGCCGTTAAAAACGTAGTAACTTTTGGCGAAGAAGCAGTCATCGATTTAGTGCTTACCACGCCAGCGATGCACATCAAAAAACGAGCAGAAGATGATATTCGTAAACTCATTAATGATAAATTTTCGCCAGAAGCAAAAGTAAAGGTCAACATCAAGGTCGAAACTCCCGAAAAAACCAACGAAATCAAAGGAAAAGCAATTCCTGGAATTAAAAATATCATTGCTGTTGCTTCTGGAAAAGGAGGCGTAGGAAAGTCTACCGTTACAGCTAATTTAGCAGTTACTTTGGCTAAAATGGGTTTTTCGGTTGGCGTTTTAGATGCAGATATCTACGGGCCATCCATGCCGATTATGTTTGACGTAGAGAGTGCAAAGCCGCTTTCTGTGGTTGTGGATGGAAAATCAAAAATGAAACCCATAGAAAGTTATGAAGTTAAACTTCTTTCGATTGGTTTTTTTACAGCACCCAGTCAAGCTGTTATCTGGCGTGGACCAATGGCTTCTAAAGCTTTAAACCAAATGATTTTTGATGCCGATTGGGGCGAATTAGATTTTCTATTGATCGATTTACCTCCTGGCACAGGTGACATTCACCTTTCTATCATGCAATCTTTACCCATTACAGGTGCCGTTGTAGTCTCTACACCGCAAGCTGTAGCTTTGGCCGATGCCAAGAAAGGAGTCTCAATGTTTATGTCGGATGCCATCAATGTACCTGTTTTAGGAATAATCGAAAACATGGCGTACTTTACACCTGCCGAATTGCCACAAAATAAATATTATATCTTTGGAAAAGAAGGAGCCAAAAACCTAGCCGAAGACTTGAATGTTTCCTTTTTAGGCGAAGTGCCTTTGGTACAATCCATCCGCGAAGCGGGAGATTATGGCCGACCTGGTGCGTTGCAAAGCGATTCTATTGTAGAGGCAGTTTTTCAAGAAATTACCCGTAATGTTGTGCAAGAAACAGTCAACCGAAACCAAAATTTACCGGCTACCGAAGCAATTAAAATTACCACCATGGCAGGATGTTCTGCGGTTAAAAAAAAGTAGTTGGTTTTTATTCGCAATTCAAAAATGAATAGACTGCACTCAAAAACTTAAAAAGCACCCTGCCATTAAAAACTAAAAGATAGTATGACAAACGAAGAATTAACGCAGAATATTTTAAAAGCGCTGGACGAGATTCGTCCGTTTTTAAATTCGGATGGTGGCGATATTTCACTTATAGAAATAAAGGAGGATAAACACGTTACAGTTCGTCTCGAAGGCGCTTGCACCATGTGTAGCGTAAACCAAATGACCCTAAAAGCTGGAGTGGAAACAACCATTAAAAAGTATGCACCACAAATAGAAACTGTGGTTAATATTGCGTAAAAAACGGTCTACTTCTTTCAAAGTAATTTTTTTTAGACGTCATAAAACTGATAAATATCATAGAAAAAACGCATTAGGTTTTAGAATTTTGTCAAATCTAAAATGACGTTGAAAATTAACAAAATAAATGATACAAACAGATATTCTCATTATAGGTGCGGGTCCAACCGGACTCTTTACCGTATTTGAAGCCGGATTGCTTAAGTTGAAATGTCATATCCTTGACGCATTACCACAGCCAGGCGGACAGCTTGCAGAACTGTATCCTAAAAAGCCAATTTTTGATATTCCTGGATTTCCAGAAGTTTTGGCCGGAGATTTGGTTACGAATTTAATGGAACAAATCAAGCAGTTTCAACCCGGATTTACCTTAGGAGAACGTGCAGAAACCATTGATAAACAAGAAGACGGAACTTTTATTGTAACTTCGGATAAAGGTACAAAAATTCATGCCAACTCGGTTGCTATCGCAGGAGGGCTTGGAAGTTTCGAACCCAGAAAACCAATCATAGATAATCTTAGCTTTTATGAAGATAAAGGTGTGGAATACTTTGTGCGAAATCCAGAGAAATTCAGAAATAAACGTGTTGTAATTGCTGGAGGAGGCGATTCGGCATTAGATTGGAGTATATTTTTGTCAAATGTAGCATCAGAGGTTACACTCGTACACCGAAGAAACGAATTTCGAGGAGCTTTAGATTCTGTAGAAAAAGTACAAGAACTCAAAGACCTCGGAAAAATCCGTATGATTACTCCCGGAGAAGTAGTAGGATTACAGGGTCAGGAACATCTTGAAGCAGTAGTAATCGCTAACGAAGAGGCGGCAACGAAAACTACCATCGAAACAGACTATTTGATTCCGCTTTTTGGGCTTACGCCAAAGTTGGGGCCAATAGCTAATTGGGGTTTAGAAATAGAAAAAAATGCTATTAAAGTAAATAATGCCTTTGATTATCAAACCAATATTCCAGGCATTTATGCCATAGGCGATATCAATACGTATCCTGGAAAATTAAAACTCATTCTCTGCGGATTTCATGAAGCTACTCTAATGTGTCAAAGTGTTTACCAACGAATGAATCCAGGCAAAAAATATGTGTTGAAATACACCACTGTTTCAGGTGTAGACGGTTTTGACGGAAGTCGAAAAGAGGCAGAGAAAGCGGTTGTAAAATCAATTGTATAAAATAAACCTCTGAGGTTTTCAGCTAAACTAAACCTATAAGGTTTTTAAAACCTTATAGGTTTAAATAAAAATAACGATGAAAGACGTAAAAATCACCATAATCGATCGAGAAGGAATCTCTCACGAAGTAGAAGCTCCAACGGATATGAACATGAATATCATGGAACTTGTTCGGGCCTATGAGTTGGCTCCCGAAGGTACAATTGGTATTTGTGGCGGTATGGCAATGTGTGCTTCTTGCCAATGTTATGTATTGAATGACATTGCCTTGCCAGAAAAAAGTGACGAAGAAGAGGCGATGCTATCAGAGGCTTTTCATGTAAAATCCAATAGCCGATTGGGTTGTCAAATTAAAATCCATGAAGATTTAAACGGGTTGAAACTAGAGTTAGCTCCTGAGTAACCGTTTTTTTACAAAATAGTAAAAGGCGAAAACTCTTGTTTTCGCCTTTTTTTTAGGTATGATATAGGGTTTATTTGGAATCTTTATTTACCTTAGAAACATATTTTTCTAGCGCCATCGTCATCGAAGGAGCTTCGGGTGTTGGCGCCATAATGTCTACTACAAGTCCGCTGTCTAGCGCTTCTTTTTGGGTGGTAGTTCCAAAAACAGCTATGCGAGTGTTGTTTTGTTTAAAATCAGGAAAGTTTTTGAATAAAGACTTAATTCCAGTTGGGCTAAAAAACACTAGGATATCGTAGTAAACATCTGCTAAATCCGATAAATCACTCATTACCGTTTTGTACAAGGTAGCTACTGTCCAATCTACTTTTAAATTATCAAGTGTCTGAGGAGCATCAGCATTTAACTGGTCTGAAGCAGGTAATAAAAATTTCTCGTCACGGTATTTTTTGATAAGTGGAGAGAGATCTGCAAAATCCTTTTGACCCACATAAATTTTTCTCTTTCTGTACACAACATATTTTTGGAGATAAAAAGCAACTGCTTCTGATTGGCAAAAATACTTTAAGTCTTCCGGAATTTTGTAACGCATTTCTTCGGCAACTCTAAAAAAGTGGTCGACAGAATTTTTGCTGGTTAAAATTATGGCTGTGTAGTTTTTGAAATCAATTTTCTGAAGTCGAACGTCTTTCGCACTGACGCCTTCTACGTGTATAAATGGCCGAAAATCTACTTTAATCTTATGCTTTTGTTGCAGTTCGAAATAGGGTGAATTATCGACTTTAGGCTCAGGTTGTGACACCAAAATTGTTTTCACTTTCATGTTTGAAGTTGTCTTATGCGCTAATTATTTATAAACCAATAATAGATAAAATAGTAGGGTGCTATTTCAAGTGTGCAAAGATACAAAATAAAATAAAACAACTTTCGGATTATGAAATTTTGATAAATCCGCAAGGAACTCAAATAGCTAATTACATTTATAAGCAAAATTATAATAATTAGGCTGTAAATGAAATAAGTTGGTAAATTGTCTGTGTAGTACAAGAACATGTTGATAGGTAGTAAGCACAATGCAAAATAGCTGCGATAGTTTACTTTTTGTAAATTGTAATGCTCTATGAGTTCTTCAAAGTCAAATGCAACCGCAATTATTTTGTCTATTAGAAATTTACTCAATATAAATACAACACAAAATGTTAGCAGCTGAATAAAGCTAATCAGATTGTACTTTGAAGTCAGCTGAAAGTGATGTAAAATCAGCAACATAAAAAAACTCAAGGAAATAAACAAGACGAACATCATTGCAATAGAAAACCAGCTGAATAAATGCGAACGATCTTTGTAGATTTTATTGTATTTATCAGAAACAATTAGGTTCATAAATTCTGAAAATCTACCGGCAAACGTAGCTCGTGTTATTGCAACAACACTGAAAGACAAGATAAAAAGTGCCGTGGCCCAATCTTTTGGTTCTATAATCCGTTCTTGTGCAATTAACTCAGTCATCATGCTGCAAAATTAGTCTTTTTTTCACTGGAAAATGCAAATGCTTTTTGGGCTTTTTTGAATTTTTTAAAGATAGTTGTTTCAATAATTATACTTTTTTTAGTAGCCTTACGTTAGAAATACGTTATTTTTGCTTGCCAAATGCTACCTTTTTCAAGAGGAATTTTTATCAAAGTAAATTCATGATTTTAGGAGCATTAGCAGAAATAAGCAAATAAAGCGTAAAAAAAACAGCATCTGAATATGAATTACGGAATAGTTATCATTCCTACTTACAACGAAATCGAGAATATTGAAAGTATTGTCAGAGCGGTTTTAGCGTTACAAAAACCCTTTCACATGCTGGTGGTAGATGATAATTCGCCAGACGGAACAGCCACGAAGGTACAAGAGTTGCAAGAAGAGTTTCCGGGTAGGCTTTTTTTAGAAATCAGAACCAAAAAAGCGGGTTTAGGTACGGCTTATGTACATGGTTTTCGTTGGGCATTAGACCGCGATTATGAGTATATCTTTGAGATGGATGCTGATTTTTCGCACAATCCTAATGATTTAGAGAAATTATATGACGCTTGTTATCTTCAAGAAAAAGATGTAGCTATTGGGTCTAGATACATTACGGGTGTAAATGTGGTAAATTGGCCATTGAGTCGCGTACTTTTGTCTTATTTTGCATCGGTTTACGTTCGGTTAATTACCGGAATGGAAGTGCAAGACGCCACAGCGGGTTTTATGTGCTACCGCCGAGAAGTATTGCAAAGCATCAACCTCGACCGTATAAAATTTGTAGGTTATGCGTTTCAAATCGAAATGAAATACCGCTCGTATGCAAAGGGTTTTGTACTACATGAGGTGCCCATTATTTTTACCGATAGAGCTAAGGGCCAATCTAAAATGAGTGGCGCTATTATCAAAGAAGCTATTTTTGGCGTAATTGCTTTACGAATAAAAAAATTATTTAATCAATTATAACTATATGACGGGTACAACGTTAATTCGGAATGCAAAAATTGTAAATGAAGGGGTTATTTTTGAAGGCGATGTGTTAATTCAAGGTAATTCTATTGTTGAAATTGCTTCTAAAATTAGTCCAAAATCTTCTGCTACAAAAATTATTGATGCCGAAGGAAATTATCTTCTTCCTGGGATAATCGATGATCAAGTGCATTTTAGAGAACCAGGGCTGACCCATAAGGGAACTATTTTTAGCGAATCGCGTGCTGCAGTAGCGGGTGGTATTACCTCGTTTATCGAACAGCCCAACACGGTGCCTAACGCTGTAACGCAAGAATTATTAGAAGATAAATATAAAATTGCTGCTGAAAAATCGTTTACCAATTATTCCTTCATGATGGGTGGTACAAATGATAATTTAACCGAATTGCTCAAAACCAACCCTAAAAACGTAGCGGGAATAAAGTTATTTTTAGGTTCTTCCACCGGCAATATGCTTGTGGATAATGAAGAGGTTTTAGAAAAAATATTTTCTAGTACTCCGATGCTTATTGCAGTGCATTGCGAAGATGAAGCTACCATAAAGGAAAATTTAGCACAATATACTGCGGAGTACGGAGAAGAAATTCCTACAAGTGCTCATCCGCTGATTAGAAGCGAAGAGGCGTGTTATATTTCTTCATCAAAAGCGGTGGCATTAGCCAAAAAAACAGGTGCTCGACTACACGTTTTCCATGTGTCAACTGCCAAAGAATTAGAATTGTTTAGCAACAAACTTCCGCTTGAACAAAAGAAAATTACAGCCGAAGTGTGCATACACCACCTATGGTTTACCGATCAAGATTATGCCACCAAAGGAAATTTTATCAAGTGGAATCCGGCGGTAAAAACAGAGAAGGATAGAGAGGCACTTTGGGCTGCATTGCTAGACGATAGAATTGATGTTATCGCTACTGATCATGCTCCTCACACTTTAGAGGAAAAAAATCAAAAGTATGGTAAAGCACCTTCGGGCGGGCCATTAGTACAACATGCTCTTGTGGCAATGTTTGAAGCATTCCATAAAGGTAAAATTTCGATTGAAAAAATTGTAGAAAAAATGGCACATAATCCGGCTAAGTTATTCAAAATCGAAAAAAGAGGTTTTATCAAAGAAGGCTATTTTGCTGATTTGGTTATTGTAAATGCAGGGCTTCCCTGGACGGTAAAGAAAGACAATATATTGTCTCAATGCGGTTGGTCTCCTTTTGAAGGAACTACTTTTAAGAGTCGTGTAACGCACACGTTTGTAAACGGACAGTTGGTTTATGCCAATTCAAAAGTAAAAGATATTCACGCTGGTGCTCGACTTACATTTGATCGTTAAAGATAATTTATCATGAAAAAAGGTGTAGCTATTTTATTTTTGATTGGCTTTTTGATGTCTTGCAATTCAAAACCTATTGAAAAACCAGATGATTTGTTAGAAAAAGAGCAGATGGTGGCTATTTTGTACGATTTATATTTGGTCAACGCCATGAAAAACGAGCAAGCTGTTTTTTTAGACGAACATAATATTACACCGGCAAATTTTATTTTAAAAAAATATAAAGTAGATAGTTTGCAATTTGCCCGAAGCGACCGTTATTATGCTTCTGATCCTGAGGCGTATGACAAAATATACCAAGAAGTAACCAATAGGCTTCAGCAAGACAAGGTAAAGCTTGATTCAATTATTGCAAAAAATCCTGAAGGAGCTTTGCGAAAGCCAAAAAAGAAGAAGGAAGCATTAATTATGTCTGCGAAAGATTCGCTTAAAAACAGGGGATTTTTGACTAAAAAAATATTGAAAGACAGTATTAAAAATTAATTTTTTTCCTGTCGAAAACTGTTTTTGAGCAATTAATTCGAGTGAAAGTTTGATTAGCGTTCCTCAATCACAGTTGTTATAGGTGCAAATTCGAAATGTAGTTTTTCTTTTATTTTGGTGTTGTTGTATTTTTTTTCTTCGAAAAGCCAAGTTTTATCGGCTTTGCTAAACGAATTTTTTCTCCAAAAGACGGTTGATTTGAGCCAATTCCAGCGGTAGGTGAGTTCGGCAATCCAATTGTGAAGTGGAATAGTGGGTGAGGCGCTTTTTTTTGCTTTTGCTATCAATTGTAAAAAAGCGTGGAATGTTAGATTTTCAGCTACTAGAATGTACCTACTTCCTGACACGGTACTATTCATCAATCGAATCATGCTTTGTGCTACATCTGTAACCCCAACAAATCCGGTACCTCCTGGAGGAAATTTATTTTTGGTACGCGATAATTTAGACAGTAAGTAAAAGTATTTTGCTGTGGGATACCACTCTTGTACATCTGGACTGATAATTACTCCAGGATTTACAATGACGATTTTTAGTCCTTCTTGTTGACCACGCCAAATTTCCATTTCGGCACCGTATTTTGATATTGCGTAATCTGAGTTATACAATTCGGCATTCCACTCGTTGTGTTCGTCTATTGGTTGATGTTTTGTGTTTTCTTCTGGGTTAATGATTTCAGGAAGTGAACCCAAGGCTTCCGTAGCACTCAAAAAACATATTTTTTTTATCTGTTTTGAGAGTGCTACATTGACCACATTGGCCGTTCCTTCAATATTTATTTTTCTGATTTCTTTTTCGTCGGCTGGATTTAGCGAAAATTTTTCTTCGCAATGATAGAGATATTCGCAACCTTCAAACGCCAATTCTAAGGACGGAATATCGGTAATATCGGCCTCAATCCAGTTGATGTTTTGAAGCAAGTTTTCTAGACCGTGCATTTTAAACAAGGCTTGGGGTGCATTAATCGACTCATTTTCTCGCCGAAGTGCCGAAAAAAACAGTCCTTCTTTCGCTAACTCAAGTGCGAGATGTGCTCCAATTAATCCGGTTGCTCCAGTGATTAAAATCATTTTGTAAATAAATCAGCATTCGTTTTTTTAGGCTAACCTTCTGTTCTGTACATATTTGACTAGCAACATGTTACTCGTGATTTTCAGTCAGAATAGTGTAGTACATTGTTTTACTTATTGTAAAGAAATACTTTCAGTTTAAAAATTAACCATTAATGGCCTCGACTTTAATATCGTTATCTTGTAGCATATCTTTTAGCATATTTTCGATTCCGCTTTTTAAGGTAAAAGTTGACGACGGACACCCGTTACAGGCGCCTTGCAACACCACTTTTACACGCTTTTCAACAGGTTCGTAAGAGTCAAAAAGTATGTTACCACCATCGGCAGCTACGGCGGGTTTGACATATTCTTCTAAGATATTGATTATTTTTTGCGAAGTCGTATCTAGCGCGTCAAAATTTTCGATTTTTTGTTTTTCTATTTTAGGATTGCTTTCGAGTTTGGTTTCGTCGATTACAGTTCCGCCATTTTCAATGTATTGTTTGATAAATGTTCGTACTTCAAGGGTAATTTCCGACCATTCGCTTACGGCATATTTGGTGATCGAGACGTAATTTTCGTCGATGAAAACTTCTTTCACAAACGGAAATTTGAATAATTCCATGGCCAAAGGAGAAGCAGCAGTTTCGTCTATGTTTTTAAATTCTAGAGCCGTATCAGTTAATTTCCGACTCACAACAAATTTTAAAACACTCGGATTTGGAGTGGTTTCGCCATACACGGTTGTGGGCATTTTCTGGTTGGTTTGTGGTTCTACTTCGAGAATTTTTCCACCTGTATTTACAAAATCATTAATTTGTTCGGCCACTGCATCTTGAACATCTTCCCATTCTACGATATTGTAACGTTCAATTGCTATAAAATTTCCCGAAAGGTAGATGGATTTCACAAAAGGCAGGTGAAATAATTGTTTAGCTAATGGTGAAGGCGCTGCTTCATCGATGTTTTTAAACTCGAAATTGGTGTGATTTGTAATGAAATCTGGAAATTCAAACTTCAGTATTGTAGGGCTTTGTGTGCTTTTTATTATAACATTTATCATTTTTTTTGTATTTTTTGCAATTTTAACAACTAAATTTTGTACTAATAATTATATTTGAAAATTAATAAACTCAGAACGCCTTGCGCGAGCTGTGGTGAGTTTTATAAACATTCTGCTAAATTACGCATTTTATGAAAAAACTTTTACTTTTATTGGTGTTTTTTATGATGGGGCACTTTACGTGGGCTCAATCTAACATTGCTGTTTTTAATACCAATTATCAAACGAGTTATGTAGTGGGAAGTACCGTGACGTATTCTGTCTCGGTGATAAATTTAGGTCCTTCTACCGCCTCTAACGTCAATGTAAGCACGATTGTATCTTCAGGGATTTTTCAAAAATCATGGACAGGACCCAATGGTTCGAGTGGTGCAGGAGAAGTTAATCATACTATTCCGAGTTTAGTATCGGGTCAAACTGCTACATATATAGTAACTATAATTGTTCCGCAGGGATACTCTGGAAATTTATCATGTACAGCACAAGCGTCAATAGGTGCAGGTTTAGATCCTAACTTGACTAATAACGAGGCTATTGATACAGATACTAAAGCCACAACAGCTGATATTGTGGTAACTAATACTAACAATCAAGTAATTTATACTCCCGGGACTTCTACAACATACACCGTAGTGGTTAAAAATAATGGTCCTCTAACAGCGGGAGGAATTACCGTTTCAAACCCCATACCTGCCGGAATTACTGATTTTTCATGGACGGGTAGCAATGGTTCTTCGGGTGTGAATGTGCCTCTGAGTAACACTATCGGAAGTTTATTTGCAGGAAATTCGGTTACGTATACTATCACCGTTCAAATTCCTGCGGGTTTTACAGGCAGTTTAGTGAGTCAAGCCAGTGCTACAAGTACTGCCACGCCTGATACCATTACAGCAAATAATACAGCAACAGACACTGATGTGCTTTCTGGTGGGGCTAATTTAGTTGTGGTAAACACAGACGGTCAAAACACGTATCAGCCAGGAACTATTCGGGTGTATACGCTTACAGTTACTAACAATGGACCCGATGCTGCAACTAATGTTGTGGTAACAAATCCAATTCCAGCGGGCATCACCTCTTTTTCTTGGACGGGAAGTAACGGCTCTTCAGGGACAGATGTTCCGTTAAATAATGTGATTCCTTCCTTGGCCAATGGGGCATCGGTTACGTATACAATTACAATAAATATTCCTGTTTCGTTTACCGGAAATTTAGTAAGTCAAGCTTCCGCAGTTAGTGATACTGTTGATTTGTTTCCTGAATGTTCTCAGTGTACAGACACCAATACCATGGTTAATGTAGCAGATTTAGTAGTAACCAATACCAACTCGCAGGTGAGTTACATTCAGGGTGGAACATCGGTCTATACGGTAAGTGTTACCAATCTAGGTCCTCAAGTTGCTACCAATATTTTAGTTGCCAATCCGATTCCTGCTGGAATTACAGGATTTAGTTGGAGTGGTAACGGTACAAGCGGTACTACTGCACTTAACAATACAATAGCACTTTTGGGTGTGGGTCAAACCGTTGTTTATACCATTACAATGCAAATTCCACCAACGCTTACGGGTAGTTTGTCGAGTATTGCCACCGTAAGCAGTTCGGTTTCTGATACAAATACAAGTAATAATTCAGTTACCGACACTGATACTTTGGCTTCGGGTGCTGATCTTGTAATTACGAACACCAACGGTCAAAGTTTTTACACGGCTGGAGGAACATCTGTGTATACAATAACAATTACTAATAACGGTCCTGCTGATGCTGTAAACGTTGTTGTAAATAATCCGATTCCGGCTGGTGTAACGGTATCTTCATGGAGTGGGAATGGAAATTCGGGTACAAATACGCCACTTGTTGATGCCATTCCGCTTTTAGCAGCGGGAACTTCCGTAACCTACACGTTTACAATTACAGTTCCAGTTTCGCAAACTGGAAATTTGGTTAGTCAAGTTTCGGTTACAAGCGATACTCCAGATCCAAATCCAACTTGTCTTGCTTGTACGGATACCGATGCAGCACCTCAAAACATTGCAGACATTTCTATAACTAATACTGATAACGCAAATAATTTTGTACCAGGAACCACGAGAACCTATACTGTTACCGTTACAAACAATGGGCCTTCTGGTGCAGAAAACGTCTCTGTGGTAGGAAGTTTGCCTGCGGAAATTAACCTTGCAAATGTTTCTTGGACAGGAAGTGATGGTTCGTCAGGAACCGGCAATCTCAATGCTGTGATTGCTAATTTGTCCAATGGAAGCAGCATAGTTTATACAGTTGTTGTTCCTGTACCTTCTAATTATAGTCCGACACAAAACCTGGTACATACGGTTGCCGTAACCAGCACTACTATTGATCCAACTCCAAATTGTCCTTCCTGTGTTGATGTAGATTTACCAACACCTTTCGCAGACATAGTAACGGTGAAAACGGATAACCAAACACAATTTCTTTTAAACAATACTGTTGTATATTCTATTATTGTTAGAAATGATGGTCCGAGTGATGCAGTCAATGTAGTAGTTTCAGATCCATTACCAGTAGGAACCAACATTACACAGATGTCATGGGCAAGTAGTACAGGCGAAAGTGGAACAGGAAGTTTGAATCAATTGATTCCAGTATTACCTGTTGGTACGATTATTACCTATAATGTGTCGATTACCGTTCCTGCATTTTTTACTTCGTCAACTGGAAATTTAGTAAATACCGTTACTGTTACAAGTACTACTCCAGACCCGGTAATCAATTGTCCGAATTGTTCGGATATCAACACGCCTCGACCGGATTTTGTTACCGTAGATAGTGCTACATATAGTAATGTTATAAACGGAGTTTCAGGTCCTGAGCGATTGATCAAAAACGTACTGATCAATGAGCCTTGTGTCCAATTGTCTAATTTTTCGGCATCAGCTCCTGTAAGTTTTGGTTACTTTCACAGAAATAACTCTGTATTTCCATTTAAAGAAGGTGTAGTTATTAGATCTGGAAATGCTTCCTTAACACAAGGTAAGTATACGGGTAGTGTTTCATCGACTGGTTCAAATCAACCTGATCCTGATTTAGATATAATAAATGGCAATATGCAGTCCCGTGACCGTTCTTTCGTACAATTTGATTTTGTACCCACGGTAAATAATTTCAGTTTTAACTTCTTGTTTGCTTCCAATGAGTATGGAACGTATCAGTGCTCTTTTGGAGATACCTTTGCTTTTATTTTGACAAATTTGGATACTAACGTGTCGCAAAATTTAGCAGTAGTGCCAGGAACAACAACACGAGTATCTGTAGTTACTGTTAGAGACAACGCTTTCAATACGGGGTGTGGCAGTGTAAACCCAGAGTTTTTTGATCGATTTAACGAGACAGGAACAGGTCCAGACCAGGGACCTGCGAGTTCGGCGATCAATATGAGAGGGCAGACCACATCAATGGTTGCCGCTGCAGATGTTATTCCAAATACACCTTACAGAATTAAATTAGTAATTGCCGATGCAATAGATACTGCTTTTGACAGCGCTGTTTTTTTAGAGGCTGGAAGTTTTAAAATAGGTGGTCCAGAAATTACAGGCACGGGAATTTATGCCTCTGATACTGACTTTTCGGGGCCAAATGCATTTTGTGCGGGAAATCCAGTAATAATTAAATCAAGTACCGCTCCCAATCCCGCTATTACCTACTCTTGGAAAAAAGATGATATTTTGATTCCTGGAGCTACAAGTTATGACCTTGAAATTACAGAGCCAGGAACGTATACGGTTATATTTTCTTACGGAGCTTCAGGATGTCAACAAAGTGATGAGATTGTTATTGAATTTAAAGAAACCGACTTTCCATTAATGCAAGAGGCTGAGGATTTATATGTTTGTACCACTGCAAATCCTACTTTTAATTTAACCTTAAATGCACCTATTGTTGCAGGAGCTTACGATGTTTCAGAGTTTGATATTTTTTACTTTACTTCACTAGAAGCTGCCGAAGATCCATTGGGAGTGCCTATTCCTGCAAGTCAAGTGGCCAATTATCCGGGTGTAACAGGTCAGGAAATATGGATGAAATTAGTTAATATGTTCTCAGGCGGAAACTGTGATCCAATTAAATCATTTAAATTATTTCTAACGAATCCACCTGCCGGAACCTTTTCATATACTGACGATGGTGGAGACCCAGGTTTTTGTATCAATTCGAATGCGAATTTACTTCCAACGACTCCAGATTTATCCATTGGTGGGGAGTATACAGCTACTCCTCCCGGTTTAGATATTGATATCGCTACAGGAGGTATTAATTTATTTAATAGTCTTGCAGGTACATACACGGTTACCTATAGTTTAAATGCTCCTGGATGTGACCCTTTCCAAGTTTCTACAACGGTTATCGTAAATCCATGTTTGGTTTCAGTAGCATCAAATTCTGGAAATGTTTGTCAAGGCACCCCAACTTTTGACTTATTCGCGACCAACGCTGGTGTTGGTGCAACGTATGAGTGGAAAGATTTTAATGGTGTTTCGTTTTCTACGGATCAAAATCCTACAGGAGTTATCGTGCCAGCTTCTCCTGGTTCTTACACCTACAGTGTAGTAGCAACGTTGAATGGTTCTCAAACGGATCCTTCAGTTACCACCCTCATAGTCCACCCAACACCCACGGCAAGTTTTGTATCTAATTCCACTACAATATGCACCAATGCCACGATAGATTTGCAATTTACGGGCACTCCGGGTGCTACGATTGAATTCACGG